>ERZ779737.2926-NODE-2926-length-10473-cov-2.519869_pt1 | contig 10473 bp, 10 predicted proteins | sample MGYA00511889_ERZ779737 | MGnify/ENA primary metagenome ERZ779737 (study PRJEB29588, sample SAMEA2163575) | human gut metagenome | biome: human gut; feature: human-associated habitat; material: faeces | place: Denmark | collected 2008/2010 ...
GGCTGGTCCGTGAACTGGCGAGTGCTTCGCCGATTCCGGATAAGTGTTGCAAAACTCTCCATTTTTATCGTTCTTCGCGTTTGAATTAGAAATAACGCGAATATAATGATTAATTAAAATATACGTTAATCGATTTTTTCCCGTTATTAGTTCTGTAATTATGCCAAGAGAGATCGAAATAAACTGGAAGATCATGAGAATCCATATCCTGACGACGCTGTTGTTAATACTTATCTCATCGCGGGCTTTCGCTGACGGCCCGATCAAGATCACGGGGTATGTCCGTGACGCGGATGGCAGCCCTTTGGAGTTGGTAAACGTGCGGGTCAAGAATACCTTGATCGGGACGATGACGAACGAGAAGGGTTATTATTCCCTTTCCATATCACCCGGCGACTCCATCGCGATCATTTACTCATGCCTTGGTTTTAACAAGGCGGAACGGATTATCCCGATGGCAAACGCCGATATGCGGTTGAATGTCCAGATGAATTATACCATCCTTGAGCTGGGCGAGGTCTCGGTGACAGCGATCCGGAAGCAAACCACGACGATGGAAAGCCTGAACGCTGATAAGATCAAACTGTTGCCGGATCCTGCGGGTGGCAGTATCGAGAGCCTGGTGGTGACCTTTGCCGGTGTCAGTTCCAATAACGAGTTGAGCTCGCAATATTCCGTGCGGGGCGGTAGCTATGATGAGAATATCGTTTGCGTCAATGGCCTGGAGGTATTTCGGCCCTTATTGATCCGTTCGGGGCAACAGGAGGGTTTGAGTTTCGTGAATCCGGACTTGACGGAGACGGTCAATTTCTCCGCCGGAGGCTTCGAGGCACGTTATGGTGACAAGATGAGCTCCGTGCTTGACATTACTTATAAGAAACCGAAGCAACTGGAAGGCTCTGTCTCGGGAAGCTTGATGGGAGCCAATGCCTATGTGGGCAGTTCGAGCGGTAAGTTCACGCAAGTGACCGGCTTCCGGTTCAAGAGTGGGCGAGCCTTGTTGGGAACGATGGATACCGACGCGGAATACGATCCGAAATTCTATGATCTGCAAACCTATATGACCTATCAGTTGGCGCCCAAGTGGGAGTTGAACTTCTTGGGTAACTGGGCGAACAACGATTATAAGTTCACCCCTTACAGCCGGGAAACTTCATTCGGAACGCTGGAAGAGCAACGGAATTTCACCGTTTATCTGGACGGACAGGAGAAAGACCGGTTCCAGACCCTGTTCGGCGCCTTGACCTTGAAACATAATCCTAACGAGAATATTGAGCTGGGCTTGCAGGCTTCAGCGTTCAAGAGCCAGGAGCGGGAAAGCTACGATATTGCGGGCGAGTATTGGATGAATGAGGATGGCGTGTCAAATCCAGACGATCCTTTGTCGCAGGCCCGTTCCGTCGGGCGTTATCATGAACATGCCCGCAACCAATTGAGCTCGACCATCATGAATGTGGGGCATTACGGCTCGGCCCGTTTGAACAACAACACCCTGAAATGGGGCGCCACCGTACAGATGGAGCGTATTAACGACAAGATCAGCGAGTGGGAGAAACGCGACTCTTCGGGCTATTCGCTTCCGCAGACGGGAACGACGGTGAATGTTATCGCCAATCTCTTTTCCGATAACCAACTGGAGAGCACCCGTTTTTCAGCCTATTTGCAGGATGTGTTCAAGTTCCGTACCGAACAGGGATTGTTCACGATCGTTGGTGGTGTGCGAGGCAGCTACTGGAGTTTCAATAAGGAATTTATCTTTAGCCCGCGGGCATCAGTTGGTTTCATCCCTAATTTTGACCAGAACCTGACGATGCGTTTCGCGACCGGTGTCTATTACCAGGCACCTTTTTATAAGGAATTGCGCCGGGTGGAAGTCGACGAGTTCGGAAATGATGTGGTGACACTCAATAAGGATTTGAAATCGCAACGCTCTATCCATTTCATTTTGGGAGGTGATTATACATTCCGTGCCTTGGACCGTAATTTTAAGTTGACCGCCGAACTTTATTACAAGAAGCTCGATAACCTGAATCCTTATACGGTGGATAACGTGAAGATCCGTTATTATGGCGAGAACTGCGCGAAAGGTTATGCGATGGGACTTGACGTGAAGTTCTTTGGTGAGTTCGTGCCCGGTACAGACTCCTGGATCAGTTTCTCGTTGATGAAGGCCCGTCAGACCATCCGCGAGACGACAGAGGCGCCGTTACCTAACAGCCCGGGTTATAATGTGTCCCTTTTCTTCCAGGACTATTTCCCTGGTTATAAGCGTGTCCAGTTGAGCTTGAAGGGCGTCCTTTCCGGAGGATTGCCTGTGACGGTTCCTTACCAAGGATATGAAAGCGGTTATTATTGGACACCAGCTTATAAGCGAATAGATTTGGGAGTTTCTTACCTGTTGGCAGGAGGCGATGACGCGATCATGGACCGTAAATTTTTCAGGAACCTGAAAAACGTTTGGCTAGGCCTCGACGTGTTTAATCTCTTGGATATAAAAAACGTCAATTCTTATTATTGGATTACAGATGTTTATAATAACCAGTTCGCCGTACCGAACTATTTGACCGGTCGACAGCTCAATGTCCGGTTGCTGGTTGATTTCTGATCGTAATTATATTTTAACATTGAATAAGATTCTTGATAAAATAAGGAATTTTTTCTCGATATATAATAAAAAAAGAATGTAACTTTGCACACAAAGAAAAAATCAATTCATTATTAACATAATCTTTAAATTATTAATTAACATGGAACTGACACATATCGAACATTTAGGTATCGCAGTAAAGAGTATTGAGGCTTGTTTGCCTTATTATGAGGGTGTTCTTGGCTTGAAATGCTATAGCATCGAAGAGGTCGCTGACCAAAAAGTAAGAACCGCTTTCTTCAAGATTGGCCAAACTAAATTGGAGTTGCTCGAGCCGACAAGCGAGGACAGCACGATCGCTAAATTCATCGAGAAGAAGGGTGAGGGTATCCACCACATCGCGTTCGCTACACCTGATGTTCAGGCTTGCTTGAACGAGGCTGAGGAAAAAGGCGTTAAGTTGATTGACAAGGCTCCCCGTCGTGGCGCTGAGGGCTTGGACATCGCGTTCTTGCACCCGAAATCTACTTGCAGCGTATTGACAGAGCTTTGCATGCCGGGTCAGAAATAATATTCGTATCAAAAGGATTCCAGTATTAATAACAAACAACCAGACAATGAGTAATCAACTTGAAAAAGTAAAAGAGCTCATCGCTCTTCGTGAACAAGCGCGCTTGGGTGGTGGCGAGAAGAGAATTGAATCTCAACATAAAAAAGGTAAGTATACAGCTCGCGAGCGTATCTCCATGCTCTTGGATGAGGGCAGTTTCGAGGAAATCGATATGTTCGTAAAGCACCGTTGCTCTAACTTCGGTATCGAGAAGACGAAGTTCTTGGGTGATGGTATCGTAACAGGTTATGGTACGATCGACGGCCGTTTGGTTTACGTTTACGCTCAGGATTTCACCGTATTTGGTGGTGCTTTGTCGGAGATGTTGGCCATGAAGATCTGCAAGGTGATGGATCAGGCTATGAAGATGGGTGCTCCGGTTATCGGTTTGAACGATTCAGGTGGCGCACGTATTCAAGAGGGTGTCAACGCTTTGGCAGGTTATGCTGAGATCTTCCAGCGCAATATCCTTGCTTCAGGTGTTATTCCGCAGATCTCTGGTATCTTTGGCCCGTGTGCTGGTGGTGCCGTTTATTCTCCAGCCTTGACCGACTTCAACATCATGACTCGTGGTACGAGCTACATGTTCTTGACTGGTCCGAAGGTAGTTAAGACAGTGACTGGAGAGGATGTGACTCAGGAGCAGCTGGGTGGCGCGAGCGTTCACTCAACGAAGTCAGGTGTAGCTCACTTCGCTGTTGATACGGAAGAGGATGGCTTGAAGCTGATCCGTCAGTTGTTGAGCTATTTGCCTCAGAACAACATGGAGGAGACTCCGCTTATCGAGTGCAAGGATCCGATCGATCGTTTGGAGGATAGCTTGAATGAGATCATCCCGGATAATCCTAACCAGGCATACGATATGTATGAGGTAATTGGCGCGATTGTCGATAACAACGAGTTCCTGGAGGTTCATGCGGACTACGCAAAGAACATCATCGTTGGTTTCGCTCGTTTCAATGGCCAGTCTGTTGGTATCGTAGCTAACCAGCCGAAGGTAATGGCAGGTTGCTTGGACAGCAACGCATCTCGTAAGGCAGGTCGTTTCGTACGTTTCTGCGACGCATTCAACATTCCTTTGGTAACATTGGTTGATGTTCCTGGTTTCTTGCCTGGTACAGGTCAGGAGTACAATGGTGTTATCCTGCATGGCGCTAAATTGCTTTACGCTTACGGTGAGGCTACTGTGCCTAAGGTAACTGTAACATTGCGTAAGTCATATGGTGGCGCATATTGCGTGATGAGCTCTAAGCACCTGCGTGGTGATATGAACTATGCTTGGCCGACTGCTGAGATCGCTGTCATGGGCCCGAGCGGCGCTGTTGAGATCATCTTCGCTAAAGAGGTCGCTGCCGCTGAGGATCCGAAGGCTTGCGCTGCCGAGAAAGAAGCGGAATACAAGAAAGCGTTCGCGAACCCGTATAACGCCGCTCAATATGGCTATATTGATGACGTAATCGAGCCGCGCAACACTCGTTTCCGTATTATTCGTGCTTTGCAGCAATTGCAAACTAAGAAGTTGAGCAATCCGGCGAAGAAACATGACAATCTGCCTCTGTAATTTTAAAAGAAGAAAGCGTATGATTAATAAGAAATTCGGGGTATTGTTTTTGCTCTTGACGCTGTTTACCTTTGGCGTGAAGGCTCAGCTCACTACCTCCGTTAGGATCAATGAGGTTCTGGTTGTTAACGAGGATAACTTCGTTGACGACTATGGAAAACGCCATCCTTGGATTGAGTTGTATAACAACTCGGCCGGAACGGTGGATTTAAGAGGATGCTATTTGACGGACGACAAAAACAATCCTAAGAAGTACATGATCCCGAAAGGTGACGTGTTGACTAAGGTTCCGCCTTATCAGCATACCTTGTTTTGGGCAGACGACCAACCGACACGTGGTACGTTTCATGTCAACTTCACGTTAGATCCGACAAAGGATAACTACATCGCGTTGTATGACGCCGACGGTACAACCTTGATTGACGAGGTTGTGGTTCCGGCGGGCCAGAAAGCTGATATCAGCTATGGTTTGGATATGGATGGTACTGGTAAATGGACTACTTTGACGAAAGTGACTCCGAGCACGAACAACGTGACTTTGGATACGAACGCTAAGGTAGAGAACTTCCAGAACAATGACTCTTTTGGTATTGGTATGACCATCACCGCTATGGCTGTCGTATTCTTGGGCTTGTTGGTGTTGTTTTTGGTATTCAAGCAGATTGGAAACGCCGCTATCAGAGCGAGCCAGCGTAACGCCGCGAAAGCTGCCGCTGCTGCTGGCGCCAAAGTTTCTGATAATGCGGGTCGTGAGTCGGGCGAGATTTTCGCCGCAATCTCTATGGCTTTGTATGAGATGAGCGATGACAATCACGATATCGAGAATACCGTATTGACAATCCGTAAAGTACAACGCAGTTATTCTCCATGGAGTTCCAAGATTTACAGCTTGCGTCAGACTCCTACTATTAAAAAGTAATTATCCTTTTAAAATCGAATTTGAAGAATGAAAAGTTTTAAATATACCATTAACGGTAACGTATATAAAGTACATATCAACTCAGTCGTTGATGATATCGCGGAAGTGGAGGTGAATGGTACGCCTTACAGCGTGAAAATGGAGAAACCGGCCAAGAAACAGTTGGTAACATTGAAACGTCCGGCACAGGCGCCTACGAGCCAGTTATTTCACGTCCTGCTACATCAAGTGTCGCTGGTGCGGTTAAGTCTCCGCTGCCTGGTGTTATCTTGAGTATCGATTGCAAGGTTGGTGACACGGTTAAGAGAGGCCAGAAGATCTTGGTGTTGGAAGCCATGAAGATGGAGAACAATATCAACGCCGATCGTGACGGTAAGATTGTTGAAATTAAGGTTAACAAAGGCGATTCTGTGCTTGAGGGCGCTGATCTCGTCGTAATCGGTTGATAATTATGTTTTCATCACTATTATTACAAGCGGCAGTAGCACATGAGAGTTTCGCCCAGTTCCTGGCCGAAAATATCCAGGTGTTCCTGTCCTATACCGGATTCGCGAACGCTACACCTGGCCATTTCATTATGTTGTTGGTCGGTTTGCTGTTCATTTTCCTGGCGATTAAGTATGAGTTCGAGCCTATGCTCTTGATCCCGATTGGATTTGGTATCTTGATTGGTAATATCCCTTTCAAGGATGCTGGATTGCAGTTAGGTATCTATGAGGAGGGTTCAGTGTTGAATATCCTGTATCAAGGAGTGAAACAAGGTTGGTATCCGCCTTTGATCTTCTTGGGTATCGGAGCGATGACGGACTTCTCCGCCTTGATCTCCAACCCGAAATTGATGTTGATCGGTGCGGCTGCTCAGTTTGGTATCTTCGGTGCTTACATCATCGCTTTGCAGATTGGCTTTGATCCCAGTCAGGCAGGTGCGATCGGTATCATCGGTGGTGCTGACGGTCCTACGGCAATCTTCTTGTCTTCTAAGCTGGCACCTAACTTGATGGGTGCGATCGCGGTATCAGCCTATTCTTATATGGCGTTGGTACCTATTATCCAGCCGCCGTTCATGCGTCTGTTGACAACCCAGAAGGAGCGTTTGATCCGCATGAAACCGCCGAGAGCAGTTTCTCAGACGGAGAAAATCATGTTCCCGATTGTTGGTTTGTTGCTGACAGCGTTCTTGGTTCCTTCAGGTCTGCCTTTGTTGGGTATGTTGTTCTTCGGTAACTTGTGTAAGGAGAGTGGCGTAACCCGTCGTTTGGCAGAGACAGCTCGTGGTCCGCTGATCGACGTGATCACGATGTTGTTGGGTATCACGGTCGGTGCGTCAACTCAGGCAACTCAGTTCTTGACAGTCAACTCTATCAAGATCTTCGGTTTGGGTGCGTTGTCATTCGTGATCGCTACTTGCGCAGGTGTCTTGTTCGTTAAGTTCTTCAACCTGTTCTTGAGAGAGGGTAACAAGATCAACCCGTTGATCGGTAACGCCGGTGTATCTGCTGTTCCTGACGCTGCTCGTATCTCTCAGAACGTTGGTTTGGAGTATGACCCGAGCAACTACCTGTTGATGCACGCTATGGGTCCGAACGTGGCTGGTGTGATCGGTTCTGCGGTTGCTGCCGGTATCTTGTTGGGATTCTTGGGATAATCCATTAGATAAGGACCTGTTAGATTGGTCCGAAATAAAAGATGGCATGTGTAAATGGATGGTATTTCCATTTCGCATGCCATTTTTATTACTCTCTTGTCATCCCCTTTTATTATGAAAGACATATGTTGTCATAATGTTGCTTTTGGGTTGACTGTGATAAAGATATAAAAACGGGAATATGCCTAAAATAATGGCATATTCCCGTTCGTTAGTTATCGCGATCTTATCTTCCTTTTGTGTTGTGAGTCTGGATATCTTAATTAGTAATAGTAATTAGTACCCGGGCTGATGACCAAGTTGTGTGTCGCGTCATCGTTCAGCTCGATCTTGTTTTCCCGGGCTAACCAGCCAATGGCCGACCATAAATCAGCGTCACATAAAGCGAGGCGTTTTTTCAACGTCTCAAACGAGAGGCTCTCGCCATCTGCCAGCAAATTCCAGATCGCACCCGCATTCAACCCAATTTTTCCTTTTGTCATGATATGAATGTTTTTGTTGTTATTAAATTTAAGTTGCTTCTATACTCTAATAACAACAAAAGACGCATTTTAGTCTGTTATTATTCGAATAATAAACATAATAATCCTTACCTGAGCGTCAGTTTAGAACAGGTTGTAATTTGTGCGCAATACCTTGAATTCCGTACGGCGATTGATCTGGTCTGCGATCTCCTGTTGCTCGGGTGTCAGCTTCTCAATAAACTCTTCAGTCAGCACATCACCCTCTTTCAGGAAGTCGTATTGCTCGGCCATGCGCTTGTTGATGGTCTTTGGGACGCTCTCGCCATAGCCCTTTGCCTCCAGGCGGTCCATGGCGATGCCGCCGGCGATCAGGTAATCGACAACCGATTGAGCCCTTCGTTGCGCTAGTCGCTCGTTGTACTTGTCTGAGCCCTTACGGTCGGTATGTGCGCCCAACTCGATGGTCACGTTCGGATTATCATTGAGCATCTTGATCATCTCATCGAGTGCCTCTTTCGACTCGGGACGCAAGGTTGCCTTATCGAAGTCGTAGAAGATGTTTTCCACAACGACCGGTTTGTAGACGGGTGAGAGGAAAAAATCGACGATGTAGGTCTCGTTTTTTTCCTCCGGGTCGGTTTTCAGTTCGAAGCTTTGGTTCAGATAGCCTCGGGCACTGGCCATCATCACATAACGGATATCACGCTCCAATTCCACTTGATAGAAACCATCCTTTTTAACGAGCGCCTTCTCGTTCAGTCCGTCTCGACCGACGATTCGAACTGTCGCGTTCTCGATCGGATATTCGTCGACATCATAGACATAACCCTCGATCTTGATCGTGATGGTTGGTAGTTCGAAAGAGTAAATATGGTCGAAACCTCGGGCGTCGTTGCGGTTTGAGCTGAAGAAGCCCTTCTCTCGGTTGCCCTCAAAGGTGATTCCGAAATCATCGCCCATCGAGTTGATCGGTGCGCCCAAGTTGCTGACGTTCCAATTTCCAGCGCTGTCGAGCTTGGCCACGAAGAGATCAAGACCGCCCATGCCTGGATGGCCGTTCGACGCGAAATAGAGCGTGACAGAGTCGCGGACATAAGGGAACATCTCGTCGCCCGTAGTGTTGATCTGTTCGCCCAAGTTCTCCATTGGTCCGAAGGAGCTACCGTTCAGTCGACAACGGAAGATGTCCTTGCCTCCAAAGCCGCCCACGACATCGGAAACGAAGTAAAGATAGCGTCCGTCAGGTGAGACAGAGGGATGCCCAAGGGCTGTCACAGAGTCTTTTACGATTGCCGCTCGTGTGCCTTTTCCCCAAGCGGCGCCACCACGGGTAGAGGTATAAATCTCGGAAGTCCGGTCATCTTCGGGATCTTGTCCACAGAAGGTGTAGTACATTGTATTCCCGTCGGCCGTGAACGAGGGTGTTCCCTCGTCGAACTCCGTGTTGATCTCATCCTCCAGTTCTTCGGGAGCCAGCCAGTTGCCTTGCTCATCCTTCTTCACAACGTAGAAGTTATTGTTGTTCTGCCCGGTGATCGCGCTTATTTTCGCTTCCTTGTCGCGTGTGCGTGATGAGGCGAAATAAAGCTGGTCATAATTCTCTCCCGTCAGCATGGGGCTAAACTCGCCCCGGCGGGAATTGAATTTATCCATACGGCGTACCTCATAGCGGGTTGGGTTCTTTTTCCATTGTTGCGCCAACTCGCAGCCCTGGATGCCATTGATGGCCAATTGGCTGGTCGGTTGCCATTCGGAATAGAGGTCGTAGTTCTTGATCGCCTCGGCATATTTCCCGCTTTGGTGCAGGGTTTGCGCCAAACGGAGATAGACAATACTGTCCGGATAATCGTAGCGGATGGCGTTCATATAGGCGCTTGTCGCCTTGGCCGTGCTGTTGATCATCCGGTTGCACTCGCCCATACGGAAGGCAATGTAACCACGCAGGTCCCGTTTCTTGGGTGAGGTTTTCGTATAGACTTTCCGGTAGATGGCGGCTGCCTCATAATATTCGCCGATCCGTTGTTTCTCCTCCGCATCGCTCAACTTGGCGGTTTTGCAGGAAAAGAGGAAGGCGATCAGCAGGCAGAGCCACCAAAACGGGATATGCTTTCTTCTCATTCGATTCTTGTCATTATCAATCACTACATTAAACAGAACGGGGATTGTTCCCGTTTATTGCCTTAAAGCAACAGCGAGCTGTCACCGTAGCTCAGGAAACGGAAGTCGTGTCCCAAAGCATAGTCGTAGATCTTTCGCCAGTTGCCTTTGACAAAGGCAGAGATCAGCAGTAAAAGAGTGCTTTGCGGCTGATGGAAATTGGTGACGATTCCTTTTACCAGTTTGAACTCATAGCCGGGAACAATGATGATCTGTGTCGCCGTTACCAGTTTGTCGGCACCTCGGTGATCGAGGTAGGCGAGGATATTCTCCAATGCCTGCTCCGGGGTAAGTCGGTTATTTGCCTCGTCATAAGGCATCCATTGCTTGACGACCAGTTCCTCGCTCGTGGCATCCGGATTATTCTCGATGAGTACACCAATGTAGTAAAGGCTCTCGAGTGTACGGACAGAGGTTGTGCCCACAGCGATAATTTTACCCAAATTCGCCCGGAGGCGTTCGATTGACGAGCGGTTTACGGAGATGAATTCCGTGTGCATCTCGTGCCCGGCGATTGTCTCGCTCTTTAC
>ERZ779737.2928-NODE-2928-length-10467-cov-2.708605_pt1 | contig 10467 bp, 6 predicted proteins | sample MGYA00511889_ERZ779737 | MGnify/ENA primary metagenome ERZ779737 (study PRJEB29588, sample SAMEA2163575) | human gut metagenome | biome: human gut; feature: human-associated habitat; material: faeces | place: Denmark | collected 2008/2010 ...
TAAGCACTCCTATCATTGCAAGAACAACGATAAGCTCGACCAAGGTGAAGCCTTTTTTATTTTTTAAGATTTTTGCGAGTTTTCTCATTTTAATCTTTAAAGTACCTATCTACTTCGTCAAGCGTAAGAACATTACTTTTGACTTCTTCCGGATTGTTCAGGTCGTAATCGATATCGTCGTCATAAACAAAAAGTATACGTTTTGTGCCCTTGTCCGACGTCACCTGATATTTTGTGATACTGTGGATATATGGCACTTTGGGGGCGCCTACTTTTTCGACCGCAACCGCAAACGGTACCGCGCCGTAATCAGTGTCGTAATTAAGCACCACTGAGTACTGCGGCACGTTGCCTTTTGACGTGCTGATGTACGACACCTGCAAAACGCGGCTCGGATAAATGATATATCCTAGTACCTCGTCGTCTTCCTTGTACTTGAACGTGTTCAAAAGAGCCTGCTCCTGCGCCTGCGCTCTTTTGGCTTCTTCCTTTTTCGCCTTGGACATATAGCGCGTCGCTGTGTTGAACATGGTGAACGCCAGCGTGCCGACGATCGCAAACAACGCGATTGCAACGATACATTCGGCAAAGGTAAAACCTTTTTTATTCAGTTTTAAGCGTTTCAAAACCTTTCTCATCTTAGCCGTAATAGTAATCGCCCGCAACCCATTTCGTGTCGTGCGACACCGTGTCGGGGTTAATCAAACCGTCCATAACCAAGCCTGAACTATTATTGTTCTTGCTGCCGATTTTTGCCGCGTCGTAGCTTGAAAAAATCAGTTGTCCGCGGCTACTTCCGCCGATATAAATATCTTTTGCAACAATGGACGCCTCGTTATTGCCCGAGTTTCCGATCGGGATTGAGTTGAAAAGACCCGACGATTCGTTGGAATACATGCCGTTGGGGATATAAACCATCGCGTTGACCGAGCCGCCACGTCCGAACTTGACGTAGTTTCTGCCCATACCGATTATGAACATATTGCCGACTTTTGCCGGATCGCCGTCAGGCAATGCTTTCATTTGTATTGCATTCGTAAGAGCAACTAAATTAAATGCGGACACAGTGCCCCCATGCTCCTTGAATCGTGCAACATATTTTTGGTATGTGTTCGACTTGAAATGCGTGCCGACTTTTTCGTCCGTCTTGTCCTCGGAAAGCATTGTGTTGCTTATTTCCAGGCTGTACGCATTTGCGGCAAAGGAAGTGTCGTCCACAAGCATAAGGTATGCATTGTTTTTACCCGTCACCTGGAACGAACATTTTTGGAACAAGAACCTTGTTTGTTCTTTCTTGTCTTTTGATTTATCAAGCGCCTTGCAATGGAAAAACACATAAATGTCTTTTTCCGACGTGTCGATAAGGAAGTTCATACGAGTTCGGGCGTCAACACCGTCTGTGGACGCCGCAAACACGACTTGCGTATTGCTTAATTCAAAATTGAAGTACGTATTTTGCTTTATCGTATATTGCACTTCCGAACGCACCGCAACACGATCAAAGCCGTCCAGTTCCTTATCTTTCAATCCCGTGAACGTTTGATTGTATTTTTCGTCGATGGCAAAAGTGCTGTCCGCACGAAGGTGCGCACCATTTTCCTTGGCTTTTGTATTGTAAAAATCCATCAACCTTAAACCACTGTCATCCTCAACCTTATCAGAATGTTCTACAAAATACCATCTTTCGATATTCCACCATTTTTCAGGATCAGAATCCGGGAATGTAAGCGTCTGCAAGTAAGTCATCACGTTATTTATATCAGGCTTTTTGAAAGATGATCTTACATATTTTTTTGTCAGTTTATCGTTATTTGCGCATATATAATCTTTGACAGGTTTCCCACTTGTAATGCCCAGAAGATATCTATCATACTCGTTGATTGAGCCATAAATATCGAAGGTATTGTACTCTTCGATATCGCCCTTTTCTTTCAAATCTGCCAGGATTTTCTTGACATTCTCTTTGGCTTGTTCCTGATTGGCGTTCGCTTCCACGACGGTTGCAAATTCCGGCGACTTGATTTCTTCAAAAATCGCCTTTACGGTCGCGGTGTTGTCAACCAAGGAATATCTATTATCCACGGCAAGATACATGCCGTATAAGCCTTCGTTGAACGCCTTTGTAGTGCCTTTCATTGCGTCAAACTGATTTGACGTACTGCCTACGCCAAACGTTTTTAACTTGCCTTCTTTGATTGCCGAGCCGACAAGACCGTTTGCAGCCGCGCCCAACAAGGCGTTGAGGTCGATGCCGTCAAAGTCGTTCGCGCCGTTGCTGAACATCGCGATAAGGTAATCGGTATTAAGGAACGCACTTGTCAAAATATCGTTTCCGCTCAGCACGTAAGACAGTTTGTCAAAACCTGCAAGTTCGCTTCCACCGGTAATATCCTCAAACTCCATTATGTCGATATTCTTTCTTTCTATATGTGTGTAAGTTGCATTTGTATCATACTCTAAGCATTCGTGCTCAAATCCTAAACCATCTCTACACTTTAATCGGTTTTGATCCTTTTTGGCATTTGCAACAGGTTCGTTTCCGAATGCTTCTACCTTACCATTTCTTTTACATTCGTTATAAAAATCAGTACGATAACTTTCGGTATCGATAAAGTTCAAAAATAAATTATTTGCAAGGTTTACCGTGTTCGTGTTTCCGTCAACTTCGGACTTGATTAAGTTCACCATTTTTTTGATATTTTCGTCTTTCGAAATATCAACCTCATTGCCGTTGCGGTCAATTACTTTACCCTTAAAGTTATATTTATCTTCTTTTCCTTTGTCACCGGAATAATTAGTGACTTTTTCATCGACAACATACATTAAGTCAGCCACGTAGCGCCAACTATGACTATATCCCTGTAATTTCCAATCATAGTTAATAGTATAGTGTTTTTTGTGCGCAGCAATGTCCCTCCATTTATCTTTGTGTTCTGTATTTTTTCCAAAGTTTTTCCAACTGGCCGTCTCTTCCAATTCCAAAGCGGCACGCAAAACGATGACTTTGCGCTCGTATGTTATATATGCCTCGTGTTTAGTTATATCATCTACGCCCCATCCCCATTCTTCATGGTACGTTATCGTATTATTCCAATCGGTTTGCATGTTGAAATAGACTTCGGTTTCGGCTTTGAAATTATTTTTGTTGCCGTCAATGCCGAAATACTCTTTCAAAATCTCTTCGTCAGTCAACTGTGCATTGTTTTTTTGCAGAACGTTTTTCAAAAAGTCCATAATCGAGGCTTTTTTAAGTTCATTTTTCACAAAGTCGCTGCCGAAATAATTGTTTTTCACGGTGATCGCCGCCGAATTTACAAAGTGTACCACCTTCTCTTTTTTCTCTCCAATGTCACTGGAAAGCACGCTGATTGTGCCGTCGCAATATACGTTGTTGACGGTAATTTCGCAGTATCTGACGGAAAGTGCGGCGGTGTAAGATATGCCGCCCACTTTCGTGCGGGTTGTCACGGGTTTGCCGTCTTTGTCTTTTTCGTCAACGTTTTCGACAACGCGGTAATCGTCCTTGGACGCGTACTTTTCAAGCGTGCACGGGTCAACGCCATTGCTGTTTTTGTGTTCAATGTCACCGCACGACGTGCCTTTTCTTATCGGCGAGTTCTGGATATAAAGGTTGGAAGTCTCGCTGAATTCGGGCTTGCGGAAATCATACCATATTGTCTTGTTTTTCTCTTTAATATCGGCACCGTTCAGGCCGTTTCCGTTGCTGCCAAACTGCGTATAATCGTTGCCCAAAAGGTATGAATATCCGTCTTTTCCGAGTTCTTCAAACTTTTCTTTAAGGCGTTCTATCGTTTTGCCTTCGGTTTTAAGTTTCTTATACGCTTCCTTATATGCTTCGATAAACGACTTCATCGCATTTGGATTTTCGCTTAACGTGCCATTGTTATAATTAAACCTGTTAAGAGCGGTGTCAATCGTTACGGGATTGATAACGATAGAATCGCCCCACTCTTTGTCTTCACCAAGTATTTCTTCCCATTTGTCTTTGATTTGTTTTAAAAACGCGCCGCTGTCTTTCAAGACAAAGTCGTCGCTTGCAACAACCTTCCCGTTTATATATTTTCCTGTGTCTGAAAGGTCTGTCGATATGCCAAGCCATTGTTCGTCCTTATAGTTTATATAAGACTTTTGTGTTTCGGGCGCGATAATCATGCGTCCCTGACAAAATACGTCACCCTCGATCTTTGTGTGGACAGGAATTGTGCCGTCGCCTGTGCCGTTAAGGTTGTAGGCATAACTGTAATACGGGAACCTTGGGTTAACAAGGTCGATACCAAGATGTTCGCTTAACCACTTGTTGATTTTATCAAGGGCGGAAGGATCGGGTTTTTCGTCCTGATCTTCATGGCCTGCGTCGGTGGAACCGGTATTGAAAACACCTGCGTCAAACGAGAAAACGTTGCCGACGTTGACGGTGTCAAAGATAATGTCGCCGCTGCAATAAATATTGCCGCCCTGCGGATATTGCATGATGGGGGTGCCGTCCCCTTCAGGCTCACTTTCCCCTTCCTTATACTCATACATCGACGCGCCAAGATATTGCGCGTTATTGATGCCGCCCTGGTTATATTCCGCATCGACATTCTGCCAGATTCCGTTTTTGTCTTTTACCCTGAGCGTAATCGTGACTTGTTCCCACGTATAACTGCCGGTGGTATTGTTTTCACCGTAGTTTTTCGTCCAAAAAGTATATTCGTTTGCGTCGCCCGCAAGATCCATCAGTGTGAAGTGCGAAAGCTTGTCATACGTTTGAATAGGTCTATATGTGCCGTCACTCAACTTTTCGTACATTGCCTCGCCAAGTTTTGTCGTACTCGAATTTTTATATCCGGCATTATTGTTTGGCGGAACCGCAATGCTTCCAAATTCACCATACGCGTAGGTGTAATAATAAAGGTATTTCTTTGCGTAGTATTTTTTCGTCAGCGCGGGAAGATTTACGCCAAGCGCAAGCCCCCTGATTGTAAGGTTGCCGTCAACGTACACGTTGCCCTGCACCCTCAGCATATTGTCGGGCGCGCCGATGATAAGGTCGCCGTTGGCGTAAATACTGCCCGTCACGCCTTCCAGAACAACGGGGTTGAATATACGCGTCTTCATCACGCGTTCACCGTTTTCAGTATCAAAACAGTTGATTGATACGTCGCCTTCGATACGCTTATAAATCTGATACGGCGACGTAACCGACGAGCCCATATTGTTGCTGACAACAAACGAGTTGCCAAACGTGTCCTGAATCGTGGTCGAGTTCCCGTCAGGTACAGAGTCCGCCTCAAAACTTACCGTGCTTTCCTGCGAGCCTTTGACGCCTTTTATGTCGACAAGAACTTTGTCGATTTTGTTTGCGCTGCTGCTTGGCGATTTCGACAACGTGACGTAAACTTTCACGCCGTTGACTATCGTATAATTCACCGCTTGGTTATCAAAATCGGTATCGTTGTAAAACTGAACCTCGGCAAAGCCGTTTTCTTTGATTTTGGTAAAGTAGGTTTCGATAATCGTGTTGAGTTGCGTCGAGCCTTTCAACGTGTCCGAAACCGTGAGTGCGGCGTTGTACGCGCGTTCCTGCTGGGTGTCCGCAATACTGTTCGAGAAGGAGGAAAGCGTCACAAAGAGCATAGAAGTGCCTACGACGATAATAATCGCCATAGTCATAAGTACCATAAGCATCGCGCTGCCGCGTTTTTTATTGTACCGCTTGTTAAACCTTTCTATATTTTTTAATAACGTCAGCATAATTGACCTCCTTCCGTCAATCGTACTTTTTTTATTTTTCCCGTCTTATCGTTGCGACTGCGCTTTCGCGCGTTTTCGTAAGTTGTAGTTATATTATAATATAATATCCTTTATTTTAAGGTGCCGCTTCCGCACAAGTAATGTCGTGCTATTCGTTCAGAATGTACGTGATCGTCATCGTGAACGTGCCCGAAACGTCGTTTCCGTCCGGCGTCATCGAAAGATACGTCAGATTGTACGACTTCACGCGCGCGATCGCGTCGGTCACCTTGTAAAGCGTCTGCATGTCCGTCTTGTATGCGCTCGATATGGTGTAAACCTTTTTGGTGGACGTCGTGACGGGCCTGCCAAGGCTTATCTCAACGTTGAAACCAAGGTCGCCAAAGAACTTGTACAGCGTTTCCGCAATCGCCACAGAGTCCTGATGTCCGGGCATATTGCTGGGTATAAGTTCTTCATTAAGGTTGTTGCTCGGACTGGTAAGTTGTTTCAACGCCGCCTCGTTTTGTCTGATTTCTTCAACGAGCTTGTTGTACCTTGCCGGGCTCACCGCGTCGATTTGCTTTTTGACCTTCGCGATGTCGCCTTCGACCGTCTGCAACTCTTCCTGAGCGGTTTTTTTGTCGTTGTTTTTCGGCATGATGCCAAGAGTGTACGTGCCGCCTACAAGCAGGAACAGGATAAGCACGAAAATCAATATTTTTTCTTTTCTGTTAATCGTCATTTTCCCGTCCTCCTTATTTGTCGCTGCCGCCGAAAAGTTTATCGTTCACGACGTCGAAACTTACCGAAAAATCGGTGGCGGTGTCCATCGACGGCTCAACGCTCTGAATATAGCCGCTGCCGTTTTCCTTAATCGCCGAAACGTAGTTTCGCATCGACTGGGAACCCTTGCCCGTAAGTTTTAACGTGATCCTGCCGTTGGTGAAAGTGAACTGCGTCACCTTGCACTCCGTCTTGTTCGCGCTTGTGAAGATTATGTCGAAAATCGTGCCGGTAAGGTTTATCGCGGCGTCGGCTTCTTTCGACGTTGCCTGCGCGCCCGCAAGTGCGTTTGCAACGCGCGTCGCGACTTCCGTCAACGACTCGTATTGGTAAATCGTGTTGCCGTATTTGTCGGTGCCTTTCGTCACGGGGTTGCCGTTTTGGTCAAGCACCACCGTGAAGTTTTTGAACTTGTCTTCGTTCTTGGCAAGCGTGTTTTTCTGGTTGGTGAGTTCCGTCTTGGCAGATTCAAGGTCGGACACGGCAGTGTTGTACTGCGAACGCGCCACAAGATACCACCCGACCATCGCGCATGCCACCACGACGACCGTAACGACAAGAATAAACTCAAACGAGGTGCTTTGCCCCGATTTTCCAATCGCCTTTTGCGCGGCGATAAAATCTATGTTTCTCTTTCTCTTTGCCATAATCCACCTCGTTATTTGAGCATTGTGCCGATAAGCGGTGAAAGCGCGTTGAAATCAAGCTGCTCGACGCCCGATACGCTTTCGGGTACGGGAAGCATCTTGACGTTAAGCCCCATGAAACCGTAAAGGTCGCTTTCAACCGACTGGAACCTGTCAAGGTCGCCCGTGATGAACACGTCGTCGAATTTGTAATCGGTATATTTCGAGCGGAAGAACTGAATCGCCTCGCTCACGATGCCGGAAAAGTCGTTGATGAAAAACGCCATTTCGTTCGCATAGTTTTCGTTGGGCATCGAATAAATGGGTTTCGACAGCGAGAAGACGTGCTTGTAATCCGCGAAAAGATAAGACGTTATCGTCGTCATGCGATAGTCGACAAGCACAAAGTATTGCGGCAGGTCTTCTTTCATAAAATCGACGAGTTTCGACAGCGCGCTTTGCGAAATATCGATTGCCGTAAGTTTCATGCCGACTTCGCGGCAGCACTTTTTCAGGTTTTCGATGACAAGGTTGTCTATGTACGTGATCATAAGACGCGCCTTTTTCGCTTTCTTTTTCTTTTCGCTCTTCTCTTCCTGTTCTTCCTCGCCCTCTTCGGGGGAGTTCAGCGCGGCTTCCTGCATCTCTTCGTCGGGATCTTCGATATTTCTGTCAATCTCGACAAAGTCGACGGTGTGACTTTCCGCAAGTTTTTTATCCGTGAAAAGTTCCGCCGAAATTATCGGATACAGAATCGACGGCTTTGCGTAAGGCAAAATCATCTCGCGGAACGGTATCTTGTTGTTTTCAAGGACGAATTTCGCCGCTTTCGACTTGATATCGTTTTTGCGGATCATATCGAGCATCGCTTCGGTAAGTTGAAGGTCGATATTGGTTGCGCTCGGGTCGTTCAGAAATTCACTGGGGAAATCCATATCGTAAAATTCTTTCACGGTGATTCTCTTTCCGCCCGCCGTCGCAAACATCGCTTTGAGTTTGTCGTTGTTCAAGTAGTAGTAAATCATAATTTTGCTCCAAATCTGCCCTTTATTCGGTATCCGTGCCTATCGAGTCGTACATCGAGAACATAGGCATAAGTATTGCGATAAGTATTACGCCGATGACAACCGCCATTACAACCATAAGGGCGGGGTTTATCATTGCGGTAAGACTCTTGATTGCAGTGTCCGCTTCGTCTTCGAAATAAGCGGCAGTCTGCCCGAGAACCTCGTCCAGAGAACCGGATTCTTCACCGACGAATATCATTGTCGTAAGCAGCGGGTCGAACGAGTCGACCGTCTGCAACGCGGCGGATATCGACTCGCCGCGACGGATTGCTTCGACAGCGTCGTCGATCTGCCTTGATACGTAAGTGTTGTCCATCATCTCCGACACCATCGTCAGCGCGTCGAGAAGATGTACGCCCGAACTCGTCAGCGTGCAAAGCGAGCTTGCAAAACGCGACGTATAAATCATTTTTTGCAATTTTCCGATGCCCGGCATTTTGACTTTCATTTTGGAAACGAAAAGGTCAACCGCCTCGATTCGCTTAACGATCGGGATGAAAATAATAAGCGAGGCGACGATGCCGATAATCAGTATGTAGTCCTTCATGATGAAGTCCTTGATTTTCAGCAGGATTTTCGTGACCAGCGGCAACTTATCTTCGGACACCATCGAAATCATCTTCGGCATAATCCAGATAAGCAAAACCACAACGACGACAAGACAAATCGCCAGAACGATTTTCGGATATGACGTTGCCGATTTGATCTGCCCTTTTCTCTTTTTTTCCTTTTCGTAATAGTCCGCCATTCGGATAAGAGTCTCTTCCAGTTTACCGCTCATTTCGCCCGCCTTGACCATGCTCACGAGAAGGTTGGGGAATACGCCCGGAAGCGCACCCATCGACTCCGCAAGAGAGTTACCTTTCTGAACCTCTTCAAACAATGCGGCAAGCACGTTTTTGAGTTTCGGTTTCTCGGTGCGTTCGTAAAGCATTTCCAGCGACTTAATAAGAGGCAAGCCGGCGTTCAGCATCGACGCGAGCTGTCGGCAAAACTGCAACACCAGCGCGGTGTCGAGTTTTGAAAGTTTGCTTGCGTCGCCCTTTCCCGTGGCATGGACGTAATAGCATTTCAGACCGCGCGACGAAATGACCTGATTGAAGTCGTCTTCGCTCGTGGCGGTGATCGTGCCGCTTACGCGTTTTCCTTCCGGCGAAAGTGCCTTGTAAGAATACTTGTACATATTACCTCGCAATTATTTTGTCAAAACAAAAAATATTCTTTTGCTAATTTATTATAACATACGACTTGTTAAAATTCAAGATTAAAAAAAATTTCGGCGCAAAATATTGCAAAAACATAAAAAAATCAGGCGGAATTACGGCGGTTTAAGGTATTTTTCAAATTTTTCGGAAAATTATTTTGATTTTTTTGGCACGAGTTTTCAACACTTTCGTACGAAATTATACAGTCGTACAATAAAATTCCGCCGTGCGTTTGCTTTCCGAATTTTTCAAGAAATCGACGTTTTTTCGTAAAAATTCGCCAAAAATACGCAATTTTTTACACGCAAAATAATATACTTTATCGTTCAATTTTGCATTATAAAGTCGCTTTTATGTCAGTCAAAAAAAATTCCGCCGTGCAAATTCATAATTTTTTCCGACGCGACCGAAAAAGCATTGACAATATTTTTTTCCTTTATTATAATTTATGGTACAACATACAGTTTTTTGTTCAAAATTTTAAGGAGATATACTATGGCAACAAAAAAGAATGTCAATGTCGACGACGCTTTGGAAACGGCCGAAAACGTGACGGAAACCGTTACCGATAACGTGACGGAAAATGCTGAAATCGCCGCGGACGAAACGCCTTCCGTAAGTCCCGAAACCGTTGACGAAACCGAAAAAGCAAAGCAGCCTCTGAGTCTCGAAGACGCCCTTGCCGCGGCTGAATTTGCGGCAGGTCAGTATGAGTCTTTCGCCGCCGAGGAAAAGGCGGAAAAAGAAAGCGTCAGCCTGTCCGAACCGGAACCTGCGGCGGACGAATTGCCCGAAATCGGCGCGGCAACCTTCGATCCTTCGATGTTCGACGAAGGCGAAATCACGATGCCGGAAACCCCTGCGGAACCCGCCGAGGAACTCCCTGTCGAAGATGCCGAAACCCCCGTCAAAACAGCCGAAATACCCGTTGAAGAAAGCGCGCCAGAAGCGGCTGAAAACGTTGAATCCGAGGCAGTCCCCCTGCCCGATTTGTCGGAAGAACGCCCTGTTATGGGCGGCGAAACGCCGGTTGAAAAGGTTGAAAAA
>ERZ779737.2930-NODE-2930-length-10455-cov-3.787212_pt1 | contig 10455 bp, 9 predicted proteins | sample MGYA00511889_ERZ779737 | MGnify/ENA primary metagenome ERZ779737 (study PRJEB29588, sample SAMEA2163575) | human gut metagenome | biome: human gut; feature: human-associated habitat; material: faeces | place: Denmark | collected 2008/2010 ...
ATAACATACCACACCTTTTCAATATTACAATATAAATTTATGCAACTTTGCTTATCTTGCGGCTGGAAAAAGTGGTCCTGCATCGTGGAAGGAGTTCGAGGCGGTTTATCTTGCCGCTCCGAGGCATGACAGGCGCAGTGAAACGTCTCCCCTGAATGGACTAAGAGGCGGGCGTGGGAAAACGCCGGTAACTGATCTTGCGGTTACTTTTTTGAACGAGCACAGAAGCGAAACAGGGTTGCCGATATTGCATTGTTTCATGCAACGCTGGTATCTTTTTAAGCCTGACGGATGGCATGAGGTCACGACAGATGATATTGAGATGAAGATCACGGGATGGCTTCAGCAGGAAGGCGTTCACCGAATGGAACGGATCGGGAAAGCTCTGGTGGGGGATGTGCTGAAAAACCTCGAATCGGACAAGCTTTGCGGTCTGCCTGCCTCGGACTACCGGATGCCCTGCTGGCTCCCCGGGGGAGAGGACGCAAGCCACTGGATGGTTTTCCGGAACGGAGCTCTGAATCTGAAGGCTTTGATAGAAAAACCGGATTCTGCCCCGGAGTTTAAACCGATTTCTCCGGCATTGTTCGTGAAGGGCTGTGTGGATTACGACTACGAACCGCGCGCAACGTGTCCGATGTGGGAATATTACCTGGACACGACCTTTGATTCTGAAGAGATGCGCCAGGCATTCCAAATGCACTTCGGTTATATCCTCTCCGGAGAGACGCGCCTGAATGTCGGCTTCTTCTGGATTGGTCAGGGCGGCGACGGCAAGAGCACTGCGGCACACATCCTGCGGAAACTCGTAGGGGAGCACAATACCTGCTGTCTTCCGTTCGGGAACCTGAAAGACAAGTTTTCCACGTTCCAGCTGACCGAAACCAAGCTCAATCTGGTGGAAGAATTGCCGGTTACCAGCGAGCAAGGCAACATCACAGAATGTGAGAAGGTTTTCAAGTTGGTTACCGACGGAGGGGAACTCAATATTGAACGGAAATACCAGCAGCCGACCAAAGCCCCGGCAACGGCTCGGATTGTCTATGCCGCAAACGCGCTGCCGCAATTTGTGGATCGTACCAAAGGACTCTGGGATCGCCTGGTGATTTTGCCGTTCAACCACCGGTTTCGGGGAACGAGCGAGGAACGTTCTGATTTTAAGCGGGAACTGGAAAAGGAACTGCCGGGCATTTGCAACTGGGCGATCCGAGGGGCGCAAATGCTGGTTCCGTTTACAAGGTTCCCCGTTCCGGAAGCAGCAAAGCAGATGATTGAACAGCATCATGCCATCTGTGACCACGAAACGGAGTTCTTCAAAGAGTGGGTCGTTGAGGAACCCGACGTAAAGATCAGCAAGCAGGCACTGTACACAGCCTACGCCAACGAGATGAAAGACTCCGGATATCGTCCCAAGGGGAAAAGCAACTTCAATGCCGCGCTCAAAGTGGCTTTTCCGGATATCAAGGAGGGGCGCTATCGGGACAGGAGACAGGACATCCAGATTTGGCAGGGGATCACCCTGAAAGCAGGTGCCAACACCTACCGGACGACCTACTGACTGAAGTAAAATGGGGTGTATGGGGAGTTCCCTTTATTGGAGTATAGGAAACCTAATTTTTATATAGGATAGGATGTATAAGTAGGGTCTGCTGAACCGGAAGGGATCATGCTGCATTTTGAAAAAATGGCATAATGAGGGGTTCCCGCCCCATGAAAAATAGAGGCCGGAATCGGAGGAAGGACAAAAAAGTCTCCGTATTCCACAGCCAGCGGATCAAGTTCGCCGCAAGGAAGGTCATGGCAATAACAGTTTCAGAACAATCTCTGCGCCGAGCCATAACCCGTCCCAGTCCCAAGCGTCGTTTACACTGTCCAAATTTTCCTTCAATGGCATTGCGAGCTGAATTGTCGGCGAGCTGCTGCTTCAGAAATTCCGGATTCACGATTTTTGCAGGTCGTCCGAGACGCGGGCCGGAAAGCCTGATTCCATGTCCTGCGCAATATCGCAGATTTTCCCTGTTGCGGAACAGTTTGTCCGCCAGAACAGCTTCCGGATAATGTCCCGTTCGAGCGCGGTAACGTTCACAAATCATTTGCAGATCGCCACCTTCATTGTATGCGTTCCAGGAGAGGCGCTCTATTCTTGCATATCCGTTTTCCAAGCTGGCGGTCAGTTTCGCCCCGAATTCGGTTTCATGTCCGGCCTTGCCACGCACGATCGGACGAACATGTGGCTGATGCAAACTGACAATCCTCTCATCAATGCGCCTCGAATGATTGTCCAGCATCGTTCGCTGTTGATCGTAAAGGGTTCGGATCAGGATCAGCTGTTCTGAAATGCTTTGCGGGATATTCCCGCAACGATCACGCAACTTCGCGATGAATGCCAGATTCCGGCGGATGGCGTTGAGCAGAAAACGCAAAGCTCCGCGACGTTTTGATACACCACATTTCGGATGTTTGATGATCTCAAGATAACGCTTGCGGCAGATTTCCCGTTTCGTCCGGGGGCGTGGATTCCTGTCGCCGCATTGTCCGCGCAATTTGTCGATGACAGTCTCTGTGAGTTCGCGCGCTTCGTTGACCAGATTCAAATCCGTCGGATACCTGATGTCTGCCGGCGCACAAGTCGCATCCATCAGAATTGTTCCGGAATTTTCTTCCTCACTTGAATTTGAATGCTCGGGCGGGACGCCGCCTCCGTCTGGCGGTGGATCATCTTCCGGGCGCATGGAGTTTTCCGCTAACTCGATTATTTTGTCATTCAACGACATCACAACTTCCCGGGGCAAACGTTTCCGAAAATGCGTCAGCAGCGAAGCGCTGAAAGGGGCCTTCGTCTGGAAGCTTTTGAAGCCAAGAAAATATTGAAGATACGGATTTTCGATCACGCTTTCCACGACTTCACGATCGCTCAGACCAAGAATTTCCTTGATCAGCAAGGCCCCGAGTGCTATACGGACATTCAACGCTACTTCTCCTCGACCATGGCTTTTGAAGTGGCGGGCATACTCTGACTCCACCTCTTCCCAGGGGACAAGATCGGCCATTTTCACCCAGCGGTTTTCCGGGTTCAGACGCCCCGCAAAATACAGACCAATCTCCGGCAATTCTTTATTCTGACACGTTTTTCGATACATCTCTCTTTCCTTACTGCACGGTTTTTCTCGTTTTTCAGGTATAAGATACTGCATAATCAGAACTTTTTCTGCTGCAATTTATTCAATTTCAATAGATTTTATCGCATTCAGCAGACCCTAAGTAGGTTTCCTATAGGGTAATAGCGGAATCTCCCCGCTGTCCCCACTTGCGTAGGGTGGGATCAAATTTCATATCATTCAGCGCACGACCTGCCGAGCGGTCCCTACGGTTATGCAAGCCGAGGATACTGCGTCATCAGGATCATCGCGCAATAAGGTGCAACAGCAATAAACCGCCATGCCCGGAGCATTGATTTTTGCCGATGTTTCGGGTGTTTCTATTTCAGCTCGCGGCATTCTCTGCTTTTGGGCGGCCTCAATGTTTCATTTCTCCAATTCAGCCAGCGCTTTCTTTGCTTCCGCATGTCCCTGTTCCGCCGCCTTGCGATACCATTTGATGGCTTCGTCTTTGTCTTGAGCGACAACATGTCCGCTCCAGTAACTCATCCCCATATAAAATTGAGCTTCGGCATATCCGTTTTCGGCAGATTTCCGCAGATATTCGATGCTTGTTTTCTCATCCGGCTCCTTCTTGAAAACGCCGCCACGGGAAAACCAGAAAGAGACGTTGCATTGAGCTTCGGCATTGCCTTTGTCTGCCAGGCGCTTCATTTCAGGAATGAAAGAACGCATAAACTCATCCGGCACACCGGCCGGATCACCAAGAAGCATGTCTGCGTATTCACTGTATGCCTTCAGTGTCAGTGCATTACCCTCCGGAAGATATTTCTCGCACTGCCGGATCAGAATCTGTCCCCACATGAGAACCTTGTCTTTTTGTTTCTGCGACACATAAAAGCTCTTTGCTGCGCCCGTCGTGGCAACCAGATAAGAAATCAAAGAAAGATCCTCGCCCGATACCTCTTTGAGCTGTTCCCCCGCCAGCCTTGCGGCTTCCACGTAACATTTCTCCGCCTGATCAGTCCTGCCGTAGGCGGCACAGACAGAAGCAAGTTCTTCGTAAAGAACAATCAGCCTGATTCTATGTGTCGGATTGGACTTGCAGAGAGAGACGACTTTTTGCAGAGACTCCTCAAATTTCTCCGGCTTGTTTGCAGAACAATAGATATGGCTGAGTTTGGAATACAGCCATATCCTTTTCTCAATGCTTACAACTTCCGGATTCTGTTCCATGATTGCACGTGCCGAGGAAGAATACTGCTCTGCATGCTCCAACTTGTTCGAATCGAAACAGACCGCTCCCAGCAGGCACTCCACATCAAACACCTTGAGATGGCGCTCCCCATACAATTCCTTTTTCAGTTTCAGCGCCTTCAATCCGGCTTGTTCCGCCTCGGAATATTTCTTCAGATTCCAGTAAGCACTGCAGAGCGTTTCATACGTTGCAGCGAGTGTTTCCCTATCCGGGGCGCTTTGTTTCTCAAGCAGTCCCAGCACCTTTTGCAAAGACTCCGCAGCAGCGGCATAGTCCTCCTTCTCTTCTGCCGCAATCCCTTTCAGGTAAAGTTCATCGATCCGGCTGTTTTCTTCAGCGGCAACGGTCTCCCCCTGATTCCCGGCACAGCATCCGCCCAGCAGGACCGATGCCAACAGCGCAACACATTTCCAATACTTCATTCTTTTCTCTCTTATTTTCTATGGATCAGCGATTTCCTTGATTCAAGCTGTTCAATGCTTTTTTGCCGGGACCTAAACTCATGCGGCGGACCTGTGGTGCCATTTGAGCTCCTCTTTGAGATTTTTCTGTCCGCCGTACCCGGTCACATACATGAAATCGACCTGATACTGCGCATACGCATCATCTGGAATCGGCATTTCCCTGTTCCACTGCCTTTTGGAACCATTGAAAACGCTGCTGTTGTGTTTTTGTCCTACCGTCCGTCTGCATATTTCTTTGAGATTACGATCTGCTCAATAGCCGCTCCCGAAGAAATGATGTTGCATGCGATACCTTTCCGGCTGTTGAGATACAGTAAACCGAGCCTGTAATAGCGAAACGTTAATTCATTCAGATGATCTTGCAAATGCTCAGGTGCTATTGATCCTTGCAGTGTACACAGTATCCATCGTTTCAACAGTGTCATGTCTCTTTTCCGCCTGCTTTGCTTCAGTCAAGAAAAAAAACTGTCTGATTATTGAACTGGGACGAGGGCGAGGCGGAATCCGATGCCGAAACTGCGGTCCTTCGGGAACGAGGCATATCGAGCCCCAGATTGGCAGTAAATGGCAGGGGAAAACCACTCACCGCCACGCGTCATGCGGTACCAGTGGGCTGTAGGTCCTACTAAATCAACAATTTTCTCGTCTCTACACCACTCCGATACATTCCCGTGCATGTCGTACAACCCCCACGGATTTGCACTATAACTGCCGACATCCATTGTCCTGTTTAAGCATTTACCTCTCACAGTTGTTCCGTAAGGTCTGTACCCATTACAATTCGCATTATCTCCATTCAGTGAATTACCCCAGAAATAAGCGGTGGTTGTCCCTGCACGACAAGCATATTCCCATTGTGCCTCTGTGGGAAGGTCAAATTGATATCCTGAAGATAATTTATCTTTATATAACTCATTTAGTTTGTCACAAAACTTTCTGGCATCATACCAGCTAACTTTTTCAACCGGCAGATTTGTACCCTTGAAGCTAGACGGATTGTCGCCCATGACAGCTTCCCATTGCGCCTGTGTTACCTCGTATTTACCAAGCCAATAGTCTTGGGTCAACGTTACTTGATGTTGTTTTTTAACGCCCATCATAAATGTACCAGCGGAAATTTTGATCATTTCCAATTTTATATTGCGGGGCAAGTTGATTGTGGAGAATTCTATTTTTCTCATCGGCACACGCTCTATTTGTGCTTGAACAGAGGTATCTTCATACCCATTATTTTTAGAAACCAATGCTAATCGAAAACCAAATGCAATATTTTCCCATTCTTGGGGATAAGAGGCGCGACTGGCTGAACGACATTGGTCAGGATCATTATAAAAGCTTCCACCGCGTATAATATGACCTTCGCCGTTTGTATAACAGGGATCAATCACATCTGCAGTCCCCCAGATTTTGGGGCTTCCACTACCAGCATTGCCGTATCCCCCATTATCTAGACACCATTCGCGTGCATTACCATGCATATCATATAACCCCCATGCGTTAGGTTTCTTCTGCCCTACAGGATAACCTTCTAGAGAATCCTTTTTGAAATACCATGCAAGTTTATCTAAATTTACACAATCCCGTTTATTGGTCAAGTTTGTTCCGTCATTCAGTGCTGTTGTTGTTCCTGCACGACAAGCATATTCCCATTGTGCCTCTGTGGGAAGGTCAAATTGATATCCTGAAGGTAATTTATCTTTATATAACTCATTCAGCTTGTCACAAAATTCTTTTGCCTTAATCCATGAAATGCCGAGTGCAGGTATACTTTTATCATTAACCTCTTTTTCTCCTTCCTTTCCCATGACAGCCTCATATTGAGCCTGAGTAACTTCATATTTTCCGATCCAGAAATCTCTGGTTAAAGTTACTTTATGCAGTGTCTCATCTTCTGATCTACCCAGTTCATCATCGGGACTTCCCATAAGAAAACTCCCGGCTTTAATTTTGACCATATCCAATTTTACCCCATTGGGAAGTGATATTGTCTTTATAGTTTTTTCACCAGTAATACAAACAACGACAAAAGATATTAATAAAATAAATATTACACAAGCGAGAACTGTAACCATGCTTTCGGCTTGAAACTTTTTCTGAAAAATCTTAAAATCGAGCCTTTTTTGTTTTATCAATACTACATTTCCATCTTCATAAACAAAGAAGTATTTCCCGCACCAGCATTGATATTTTCCTGCTTCAAGATCATGTTCTGTATGGCAGGCTGGACATTTGATCTGCATATATTCTCCTTCTGCACGAAATTTTTATCTTTTTTTTTTTTTACTCACAACCTTTCTTTTGCAGAAAGGTTGTGAGGTTTTAGTATGGCTCACCATTTTGATGATGTTCCAGTTGATCTTCCCTTGCTGTCATAGTGATAAATTGTATTTCCGATCCGGGTGGAAGAGCCTGCGGAAAAACCGCCGCTGCTGGTGTGATATGTCGTATTGCCGATTTTACTTGACGAACCAGTGGAAATTCCACGACTGTCCAAGTGATAAATGGTCTGCGCAAAGCAAGTGGTCCCGATACAGAAAACCGCGATTCCGATGATTGTTTTCATTTTTCCTCCTTTTTTATATTAAACAAGTTCTGCATGTTTTGTTTCATATTCTCATTCTCCTTTTGTCTGTTTTCAAAGGGGTTGAAATCTTTTTTTTAACTCAAAATAGATTACAGTTATAATGCATACAGTACCGATTAGCAATAATACTATCCACAACCAAGTGTCGTAAGCAGGAACTTCCATTGGGACATCAACCATTATAGTTTTCTGTTCTGTCGCTTTTCCTGTCGAATATCCAACTAAGGCTCCAGTTCCTCCAACGATGGACGCTAACCCAAGACAGACAATACCAACGGGAACACCTATTCCGGTACCACATGCAGCAATACCAATCCCGCCAATAGTTACACCTGCAACTGCTCCCGCAGCTCCACCAACGGCTCCACCTATAACTGCATTTCTCTTTTTCGTCCCTTGTATTGTCTCTACTTGTTCTTTCTGTACAATCACGGTTTTTTCCTGATTTTTCATATACCATCCGATAACAATCAAAAAAATTCCAAAAACCAATAAACCGATTCTCCAACTTGACATATTACTTTCTCCTCATTGTTATTGTTCGCTGGTTAAAAGACAAAAAATTCGCGACCATCCAGCCGTGCCGGACTTCGCGGATAGAAAAGCATGATACGGAGGAACCTCAAGACACAGAGATTCCCTGCTGAAAGAAAACGGGGTATGGAAAAGAGAATGACCGAAAAAACTTTGTCCGGTTAAAAGCAAGCCTTAATAAAGGCTTGCTTCTGTCAATGCGGGCAGATCAAAAGCGTCCCGAAACAGGGGGCTGAAATTCATTGCCGATATTACCGCATTCATTGGCAAGACCTCAACACTTTAGTTGCCTGCTGATTCCCCAACTCTTCATTGCGAAATCCAGCGTGCTTGAAAACATTCGTTAAAAAGAACCGAACGCTCCCAAGCGCTGCAAATGTAGGTCCCGCCAAGAACCCGCTCTCTATACGACAAAGAAGCGCCCGGTAAGATGCGTAGACACAATCCTACCGGCACATTTCACCTAATAGAGAGCAAATTAGCTTATATTAACTTGGCGGGTTCACATATGCATTTGCTGAAATATAACGGTATAAATGAGCTCGACGGCAAAGATGGAACACGAAAAAATTGCAGTCTGTTAATTAATGTAATCCGTCTTTCCGGAAAATGCAAATCAAGATTGCTGTTTTTATCGCAAGTATAAGTGTGGCAGGATGTTGAATGCCATTCCCGCGAACAGGCATAATCAATCAGAGCGGCGCGTAAACTCCTCAGCATTGTACCACCTGCCAAGTTATGTTTGCCTGATACAGCTATCCGCTGTATGAATCCTCCGGCATGGCACCGGACAGATGTGTATTCCGCGTCCCCGTCCCCTCCGCGCATGAAGAAATTACACTGCGCTCCTGCTCATCCGGCTTGAAACGGCCCGTTCCAGGCTTTTTCAGCTAAAAAACAGCCTATTTTTCGGCATAATACATTGGCAGGCATTTACGCCTGACGTAAACACGAAAGGAACAAAAATGAACACACAGAAGAAGGTGTCCGGCACTGGCTGCCGGATGGAACATGCACAGGAAAGCCTCCACAGAATCAGATGGTTGTCCTTACTGATTCTGGCACTTGTCCTGTGCGCATCGGGGACGTATTTGCTTTGGCGTTGGAACAGCATCTCCGACGGCAAAAGAACAATCACAGTCAGAACACTCTCCGAGCTTGAGAACAGGGCGCAACCATATCTGAAAGAGGCACAGAAAGCGGTTCCTGCTGTCGTGTCGGAACTTGCGACATTCGGCAGTCTGAGCCGATTGTGCCGACTCATGGCACAGGACAAACTGCTCGGCACACAGACCGCGCAGGCGTATCTTGCGGATAAACTGCGTCCCGTCACCACACCCTGCCGCAGGATCGCCGGAGTCTACGGAGCAACGCCTCTGCCGGGATTTCTGCAACATGACATCCGGGATACCGCCACAGAGCACGCATATGCTTCGCTCTATGCGGCAGGCGCTCTGGGACTGGAGCTCGTCTTTCTGAAAACGACTCTGCGCGCCCTTGCCAGGGTCACAGCTTCGGTTTCGGCGCGTCTGGCCGCTTCATGGGGCATCGGTACCGCCTCGGCTCTAGCGGATGGACCGTTTCCCATCGGAGACGCTGTCGGTGTTGTACTGGCTGCCGGTGGGACTGCGTGGAGTCTGCTTGAGCTGAAACAAGCCTGTACACAGCTCACTCCTGAACTTACAGCGGCTCTGCATCAGAGCATCCTTGAGTTTCATGAAGCGTGCAGAAGGAGCGTCCTGCCATGAAGCGGATTCTTTTCATCGTATTGTTGTTATGCACACTCATCAGTGAAGCCGTTCCTCCCTATCGTTCCTGCCGGAGAGTCCCGCATAAAACAAGACAGATGTACAAAATCTCATGGCGGCAGATTGCCGCGACAGGCGGCGCGGCTGGCACGATCATTGCCGCGTACAAGGTCAGTGACGGCGTTCAGCAGGGGATGAAACGTGCCGCAGAAAAGAATCCGGAACAATTCATCGGTCTGTTAGGCTGTTTGACTTTGCCTTTCCGGTTCGTGCTCTGGTGCATCAGCCTTGCAGGAGGCGTATGGATTGCACTCAAAATGTATAGAAAATATCACACTCGTAACAGAAAAGGAGAAAGTGAAAGATGAAACTTGAAGTGAACAGAAATGAGTTGGCTGGCGCTCTGATCGCTCTGGGGAAACTGGTTTGCCGGACATCGACGGAAGCGGAGTTCAAAACATTGCGAATTGAGGCGGGAGAGAATCAAGTCCGCTTCTCGACCTGCTCGCAGGCGGAACAGATCACGTTCAAAACGGAGTGCCGGTCGGAGGGCGCATTTCACTGCATCGTGGGATTCGATGAGTTCCGGGACGCGGTGCGCAGCGGCAGGAACAAAGTGCTGGAGATCGAAAACGGCGACAGCGTTCTGCGAATTGGTGACAGGACTCTGTTTCCGATGTCCGGCGTGGAATGGCTGGTCCCTCGTGAGAATGAGCACAGCACCGTCAGCGAGCTGCCCGAGGGGTTTGTCTCTCTGCTGGCGGAGGCG
>ERZ779737.2938-NODE-2938-length-10443-cov-2.933000_pt1 | contig 10443 bp, 8 predicted proteins | sample MGYA00511889_ERZ779737 | MGnify/ENA primary metagenome ERZ779737 (study PRJEB29588, sample SAMEA2163575) | human gut metagenome | biome: human gut; feature: human-associated habitat; material: faeces | place: Denmark | collected 2008/2010 ...
TACAACCTACTGCATGCACGTCATTACAATTAGCAACAAAGTCCACAAATTCAACCTCAATATTTGCATTTGCAGGGCTGTCGACAAATTTAAAACGTACTAGAGATCTTGACTGCTGCTGCCAGGACATAAAAGCTTGATGCATGAGTCTGCTCATGTTGCCATATTCAGGAATATAAACATTGATAGGTAAAGATACCCAACGGGGACGTTCTGCGGCAAATGTACATATTGTTAATGTTAAAACTAAAAATAAAATCGCAAAACACTTTTTCATACAATCGAATTATAACATTTTAGCATAAGGGCTGTCAAACACTACTTTCTGGCAATGAAAAAAAGAAATGATAGCATATTATGTATTTATGGAAAAAAGAGATGACGTATATAAAAATCGTGGTTTACATGAATATGGCGACGTAGAGTTTGCTGACAATGTAAATAAAAAATATCCTATTGATACTCCTGAACATATAAGGGCTGCATGGAGCTACTTTCATATGCCTAGAGATTATGAAAAATATTCAGTAGAGGATAGAAAAATAATTATAAACAAGATTGTAGAAGCGTGGAAAAAGAAAATTTCTAAGGAAGGCCCGCCGGAAGCGTAGAGGTTTATCCGCTAATCAGTGACAAGCAGTTTGAATCATTGAATGCTTGTAAAGACGGATTTATCTGTATAGCAGTAGAGTAATCCTTTCTAAAGCCTTCTGTATCTCCAAGTTCTTTTCTGATTGCTGCTCTATAGTAGTAAGCATCTGCATATTTAGAATTGTTTTCAATGGCTTTATTCAAGTCTGCAATAGCGCCCTGTAAATCTCTAAGTACACATTTTTGCAAACCTCTTATATAATAGCTTTCAGCTAGCTTAACATTTGTAGTAGGGTTCTTTTTTATAGCTGTAGTTGTAATAACAGGTGCGGATGGTACTTGAACTGTAGCAACTCCGGCACTTATTGTTCCAGAAGCAATTTTTTCTTGTGGAGCTGTAGTAGTTTGTTTAGGTTTTACGCTGATAGGCTGAGTTGTTGTCGAAATTTCCTGCTTTTGTGGCTGCTGGTATGCAATTTGTTGTGAAACATCCGGTTCTTTCTGTGAAACTATTTGCTGTGCAGCTGGTTTAATTTGAGTTTTGGGTGTTGATAATTCTGCAACTCTGTTATCAGATTTCGTTTGTACCGGAGCTGTATAACTTTGTACAACTCCTCGTACTGTCGGTATTGCCGCAATATAGCTTTCATTTGATAATAAAGGTTTAACATTTTTTATGAAAGTTTGATTTTCTGCAAGTGCAATTGCCTGATCTAAATCAATGGCAGCTCCTTCATTATCAAAATAAAGTTTTTTGAGGCGTCCCCTATTAGCATATGCAATGCTGTCTTTAGGGTTCAAAGCTATAGCCTGAGTATAGTCGCTTAAAGCTCCTACATTGAAATTCATTCGTTTTTTTACAACACCTCTATTATTAAAAGCTTCGGCATCTTTTGGATTTAATTCTATTGCGATGTTGTAATCTTCAAGTGCGCCTTTATTATCGTCGAGCATATATTTTAAATTAGCTCTGTTATAATATACATCCGAATAATTTTTGTTGATTTCTAGAGCCTTTGCATAATCTTCCATAGCGCCATTAATATCTTTCATGGCAACTTTTAATACGCCTCTATTGTTGTAGGCATATGCAAAATTTTTGTTTATTGCAATTGCTTTGTTATAGTCTGCCATTGCACCATTCTGATCATTAATAAGCTGTTTTATATAACCTCTGTTAAGGTATAATTCCGGGTTATTAGGGCTTAGCTCAATAGCTTTATCAAAGTCTTGAATAGCTCCTTGAATATCTTGTTTAAGAAAGCGCATTGAAGCACGATTTGAGTAAGCTAATGCACTATTAGGCCCTTGCTGGATTTCTTGTGTGTACGTATCAATAGACCTCTCAATAGGGGTTTGGGCATTAGCTGATGGAATAATGACAAGAGTCAGCATTATTGCCAGTATTAAGCTTATAGGTTTCACGATACGTACTCCTTTGCCAAGTCGAATTTGATTAAATACTAACACATAATAAATCTATATCAATAGAATGTAAAAAAATATATACATATGGTGATATAAACAAGGGTAATTGTTGTATTAAAGAGATAATTTTTATGCTATACTAATAACATCAAATGCCGATGTGGCTCAGGTGGTAGAGCAATTGATTCGTAATCAATAGGTCGGGAGTTCGAGCCTCCCCATCGGCACCATTCTGGTTAATAAGGATATTTGTTTATGAAAATTTCTCCAGTTAAAAATAACATTGCACCTAAAATTTTGGTTGATAAATCTATTCAAGAGCCATATCTCGGATATTTAAATCAGGCAAGCGGCGTTATAGAAAACTATTTAAAATATGAAAAAGATGCAGGACAAATTTCTATAAAAAATGGTGATTTTTGGGGCGGCAATACTGACAAGATTCTAACTATTAGTAGAAAAACTCCAAGCTTTCAAACCTATATACAAATTCTTAAGGAGTCGGATATTCCTTTTTTACGTTTGGTTTATCAGGCTGTTCAAACCTCTGTTGAGTACATGAAATAAGGATATATTATGAAAGTTTTATTATTAAATGGAAGTTCACACAAGAATGGATGTACTTTTACAGCTCTCTCTGAAGCTGCAAAAACTTTAAATCAAGAAGGTATTGAAACAGAAGTCTTTCAGCTAGGAAATCCTGAAATACGTGATTGCTGCGGCTGTCAAGCGTGCAGAAAACTTGGTAAGTGTGTTTTTGAAGACGGGCTTGTAAATGAATTTATAGAAAAATCAGCTATTCCAAATGAATATGGTTTTGTTAGCAAAAAAGGAACAGGGTACAATGGTTATCCAGATTTTTTTAAAGACTTACAAGATTTCTGTATTGTAGTAGAAGCCAAAGCCAACGATCATATTGCTGCCTGTGCTGAAGTCAAACATTATATGCAACTCAATAATATAAATAAAGATATTTTTGGCATTGCAGTATCAGGTCAAGATGAAGCGTCGTTAAATGTAACCTACTATTTAAAAGAAAATAATGTAGATAATATAGTCGAGGCTGATTATGACGATGAATTATTGTCAATCAGAAATTTAATTAAAATATATAAACAAACAAAAAAAGAAGAGATTACTACAGTTGAAAGTTTAACAAGGACTTTAAATCAAATAAACAAAGAATTTCAGGATGAAAATATCGTCAGAGACACTGAAAGGAGCTTATTTTTTAGCGGGATTATGATTGCATTAAAAGATCCCACCTTTAGAAATACATATAAGTGTATACAAGCGCCTTCTGATGAAGAAGCTGAAAAAAGCACAACGAAATTATTAGAAGCCCATATTCTAAATGAAACCATTATAGAAGCGATTGACAGGCAACTAAAAGACAAAATAAGCAATTTAAGCAAAGAGTATCATTGGAAAGACAAATTTAGTTTTATAAGAACTATAGATTACTCTCTTTACAAATACAAAGAACTAATTAAAAAAATTGAAAAAAGAATATTTATCCCTTTTGAAAACGATGAAAAACAAGATATCCTTGGTAAAGCATACTTAATATTTTTAAAAAAAGCTGGTAAAGTTGATAACAAAAACATCATCATTACACCAGATCATATCAAAAGCCTAATGGTTAGATTAGCTAGATTAAATGTGGAAGATGTAGTGTTAGACACTTGCACCGGTACGGGTGGATTTCTTATGGAAGCTATGGAAACCATGTTAAAGCAAGCAAAAGGAAACTCTAGAAAAGAAAAAAATATTAGAGAAAATCAACTAATAGGATTTGAAATTGACCCTGTCTTATTTGCATTAGCTTGCTCAAATATGTTTTTGCATGGTGACGGAAGAACAAATTTGATTTATAGAAGCAGTTTAATATCTGACACACACGATAATATAGTGAATGATAATCCACAAGATTTACTGAAAGAAATTCAAGCAAAAGGAATTAAGAAGTGTATTATAAATCCACCATATGAAAACAATAAGCCAATTGCATTTGTTAAGCAAGCAATTGATTATCTTGAACCAAATGGAAAATTGATTGTTATAATGCCAACTCCAACACTACAAAAAAACATAAATGGAATAACAGAAAAAATATTAAAAAAAGCAAAATTAGATTTTGTTATAAAAATGCCTGAAAAATTGTTTACTGAACAAAAAAGAACAGTTAACACCTCTATTTTCGGATTCACAAAAACACCACAACAAAGAAACGATAAAGTATTGTTTTATAATTTAGAGGACGATGGGTTTGTAAGCATTCAACATAAAGGTCGTATAGACAAAAATGCCACATGGCAAAAACTAGAAGAAAATATCTATAACACCGTAATAAACTATGAAGAAATTGACGGTATATCAGAAAAGCGAAAAATATACGATGAAGATAAGTTAAATTGTTACGGTGTAAGAAAAAAAAGAAATAGCAAATATGAAATGGTCAAAATTTCAGACTTATTTGATGTTAAAAAAGGCAGTTTGGCAAGTGAAAAGAATAATGATGATGGGGAATATGATTTTATAACCGCATCCTCTGAATGGAAAAAACATGACTCTTATCAGCATGATTGCGAAGCTATTGTTATGGCTGTAGCTGCGTCAGGAAGTTTAGGTAAAACACACTATGTTAATGGTAAATTCACAGCTGCAAATCTGTGTTGTATACTAACGCAGAAAAAAGATAGTAAATATAAATTAAATCTAAAATTTTATAATTATTATTTTAATCTGATAAAAAAGCAATTGAGAAATGATTTAGCGGATGGTACTTCTAAACTTACTATTAACTTAGAAGCATTAAAGTCATATTATATTGAATATATTCCAATTTCTGAACAAAATAAGTTCTACGATTATAATATTGAAAAATATGAGTTATTCCAGAAACAGGTAACTGACGCATGGCATGAATTAGAAAAATCTATGAAAGAACTTATAGGTTAAATAATTAAATAATACCAAAAAGCCAACTTCTTCAAAAGTATCAATTAGATTTGTCTGTTCCTTATCAGAACCCTGCCACTTGCCCTCCTTGCGGAGATAGTCACGATTTTCCATTACACTGCCGTTAGCTTTATCAATATGTGCAACAGGGAATCTGTTCTTCAATGTTGAAAAGCGAATCGGCGATTTTGAGTAAATGAAAATGTGCATATGCTTTGTGCCTGTGGTTGCAATTTCATCCACAAGGCAAAAATAATCGGGACTGAACAGATGCAGAGTATTCTTGACCGAATTATGGTCAAGCTCGTAATCGTCAGGGTTATTTATGGTCAACAGCCACTTCCTCGACTGAGGATTTGAACTGCCCATATAAAAACCTCCCTGCTACTGCTACATTGCTACGATAGGGGTAATACTACCCCTATCGCAGAGCCTCTGCACGGTGTGCTTAAGGCACACCATGCAAAGACTGATTTGGTGCAGTTTAAGCCTTTCCCGCATTGACAGCACGAATATTCTTCGCCGTTGCAGAAACCTTGTAGCCCTCGGGAGTCCAATACGGACGCATCTCAAGTCCGTCAAAGATGACCACCGGATAATGCCTGTCATCAGGCTTTTCAAGTTTGCACTCGCCGTCAATCTTGACCGTCAGCTTTTCAAAAGCCTTTTCAGGTAATGCAACGGTGTATTTGAATCCGCTGACTTCACCTGTCCTTTTGCCGTTATCATAGACATACGCAGGTGCAACATCTACAAGCACAGGATTTTTGCCGACAGTCTTGTTGGCATCAATCGCAATTAAGTTAATGTTCATTCTTAAAATCCTTTCAAATAATAAATTATCATCGATGATGGCTATATTATACATTTCTGATTTTTATCAGTCACTCCGATTTACCGGATTGACAAATGAAAAAACTGTTAATTTTGCAAACGCACAAATTGTAAAAAAACAAGGCACACTGCAAAATACTGCAATGTGCCTTAATAATCATATCTTAATGAAGCTTAAGCATTCGAGCTAATCTATCATTCTCTATCTTATTTTCAATATAACTATTTACTTTTTCAATAGCATATTGAATAGGATCAAGCTCATCCTTGCCCTCATTAAGGTATTCGGGAATCTCTTCTAATATCTCATACGCTGTATTCGATATTACGGTGTCCGTTCTGCATATTCCGGCTTTAGTTAACAATGAATAGATTATATCTACATCAATATATAACGCTAATGCAAACATAAAACGAAACACCTTAAGTCTTCCGAAAGTGATATCGTAATGATTGATCAAACTGTTAATGGTATCATTTGAAAATTCGGTTATCAACTTGATATCCTCCCAGGTGATGCCATTATTTCTCATAATAGTTTTTACAACATTACCAAAGGTTTCACTCCCATTTGTTTTAACATCTTTAGATGTAATATTTTTGCTGTTTTGCATACTACTGCATCAAAACACAATATCCATACGGTAACTAAATTTTTAAATTTATATTGCATAATATAACCTCCTTAAAAAAATTATTTTTTGATGACTTTTTTAAGTCCTGTCATCACGGACTTTTTATAGGCACTAAACATTAGTGCTGATTACTAAATTTTCTCTTTGACCTATAACATGATTTATATTATCGGTCGGTTATAAATGATTTATTTCCATACAGTATTTTTATACCATTTAACCCTCGTATGGAAGGGTTCTCGTGTTAGTTTTGCAAACAAAAAAGAGCACAAATCAAAATTGTACTCTTTCGTCTTTCATAATCGAATATAACATAGCCGATTATGTTTCTATTTAATTTTCATTGATTTCGAGTAAAAAAGGGTACACTACCCTAAGGAACTCAAAAATGACTTAAAATCATCTACTTCAGTGCAATGTTTCAGCACCATTTCATCTTAATTCAAATTCAAAGTTTTACCTTTGATCTAGCTTTTCGCCAATTTAATCTTTTAATTGATTTTTCTTAACAACTTAGGTAACAAGGAGAATACCTAAATAATATCACATTCATAAAAATATTGCAATAGTTATTTACAATTTTTCACAATATTCCGTATTGCAATTTACAAAATATCGGTTTCATAAACCTATTTTTTGTAAATTGGGGCTTACTTTTATGTCTGTTTACACTTCCATTACATTATCAGTCCAAAGCTCGCACTGTGTCATAACCGTCTGCACAGCATCTTCCATACCTTCGGGCGGATACTTGTGCTTTTTCAGGAGCTTTTTGATAAGCATACGCATTTTTGCTCTTGCAGACTCTCGTTTTTGCCAATCAATCGTCTTGTTTTTGCGGAGAGTATCAGCAAGTTCTTTTGTAATTGCAATTAACTCGTCATTTTCGTAAAAATCTTTAATTGCCTGTGGCTTAGTCAAAGCATCATAGAAGGCAAGCTCATCAGCAGTAAGTCCGAGTTCTTCGCCCTCTTTTTGCGCTGTCGCAATTTGCTTTGCCAGCTTCAGCATTTCTTCAATGACTTCTTCATTGGTCAGCATACCGTTCAAATATGCATTGAGCGAACGCTGCATAATCTCGCTGAATTTCTCGGATTTAACCACATTCGTTCTGCGATAAATTGAAACCTGCTCTGCAATCAACTTTTTCAAAAGTTCGACGGCAAGGTTCTTTTCTTTCATATTCGCAACTTCTTGCAGGAACTTCGGGTCAAACAAAGAAAATTCTTCCTTAATATCCGAGAAAAGATTGATAACTCCGTCGCTTTTGATACTCTGCTTCAAAAGCTCGTTTATTCTTGCGTTCATTTCCGGCAGAGAAATCTTTTTGTCCACACCGGTATTCGTCAATCTGAGAACCAGTACACGCACAGACTCAAAGAACGCCGCTTCAAATCTGCTGTCCTCATCAACCAAAGAAGAACAGAGAGATAATGCCTGATGAAGCATAAGGGCTTCTTTTACGAAAGAGTCTTTATCATCAACCTTTTCTCTGCCCATAATAAAGTTGACAGCACCGCTGATTGTTTTTGCTCTTTCAAGGTCTGTTCCGTTTTTGAACTTGGAGTAATCGTATCCGTGAAATTTATCTCGGCACACATCTAACTTCTTAAGAAATTCAGGATATGCAACCTTTGCTACATCGGTATCGCCGTAGTTCTTTTTATCACGGGAGGTGTAGTCATTCATTGCCTGCTTCAAAGCGGTTGCAATTCCGACATAGTCAACAACAAGACCGCCTTCTTTATCACGGAACACACGGTTTACACGGGCGATAGCCTGCATAAGATTGTGTCCCGACATCGGCTTGTAAACATACATAGTGGCAAGTGAAGGCACATCAAAGCCTGTAAGCCACATATCAACAACAATCGCAATTTTAAGCGGACTGTTGTTATCCTTAAATTTCTTTGCAAGCTCGTTTTTGTGGTGCTTGTTTCCGATTATTTCACGCCATTCTTCCGGGTCATTGTTGCCGGAAGTCATAACAACTGCAACCTTTTCTGTCCAAGCAGGACGAAGTTCTAAGATACGCTTGTAAATTTTCATAGCGATAGGGCGAGAATAAGCAACAATCATTGCTTTACCTGTCAGCAGGTTTTCTCTGTTGTTCTCGTAGTGGTCGAGTATATCGTTTACTAGCGAATTGATGGTGTTATCATTGCCGAGGATTGCTTCCATCTGACCGAGTTCACGCTTGCTCTTTTCGATAACTTCTTCATCGGCATTGGCAGACATAATATCATACTCGGTATCAATCATCCGTAGCGTTGCTTCATCGAGATTGAGCTTAATTACACGGCTTTCGTAATAGACAGGGCGGGTTGCTCCGTCCTCAACCGCCTGAGTCATATCGTAAATGTCAATATAGTCACCGAACACCTCACGGGTGCTGCGGTCTTTTGAAGAAATAGGCGTGCCTGTAAAACCGATATATGTAGCGTTAGGTAAGGTGTTGCGGATAACACGAGCCGTACCGATTTTTACCTTACCGGTTTTAGCGTCCACGGTTTCTGTCAGTCCGTATTGTCCACGGTGCGCTTCGTCTGCCATAACAACGATGTTGTGGCGTTCGGATAACGCTTCGTGTGACTCCTCAAACTTTTGCATAGTGGTAAAAATAATACCGTTCGCCTGTCTGCCGTCCAACCAGTCCTTTAATCCCACATCATTTTTACCCGAAGTTTCTGTCAGCTTTCTGCAAGTAGCGTGTACCGGCTCTTGCCTTAAAAAGTCTTTGCACTTTGCAAATTGACCGTAAAGCTGGTCGTCAAGGTCGTTTCTGTCTGTGATAACAACAATCGTCGGGCTGTTCAACGCTTCTTGCAACAAATGAGCATAGAACACCATAGACAGCGACTTTCCGCTGCCTTGGGTATGCCAAAATACGCCGCCCTTACCATCGGTAACGGTAGCGTGCTTTGTGGATTCAATCGCTTTTCTAACCGCAAAATACTGGTGATAGCCTGCAAGAATTTTGAATGAATTGATACCCTCGTTAGAAAAGCAAATAAAGTTTTTGATTATATCAAGCAGTCGTGCCTTTTGGAACATACCCTCAAAGAAAGTATCAAACTGTGCATACTGCGTGTTTTCATAGTCGCCGTCTTTTGTTTTCCACTCCATAAAGCGGTCTTCACCGGAGGTGATCGTACCCGCTTTGGAGGTCAACTGGTCGCTCATAACACAGATGGCGTTATATACAAACATTGACGGGATTTCCTGCATATAGTTACGGAGCTGCCTGTACGCTTCGGAAGCGTCGGTTTCCTCACGGGAGGGAGATTTCAGCTCAACTAAAACTACCGGCAAGCCGTTCAAAAAGAGAATTACATCAGGGCGTTTATTGCTGTTTTCAATGAAAGTCCATTGATTTGCTACGATAAAGGAGTTATTGTCGGGATTTTTGTAGTCAACAAGATAGACGATAGAGGAGCGTTCCTCACCGTCAACAAAATACCTAACAGGAATACCGTTTTGCAGATAGTCCATAAAGACAGCGTTTTTCTGCACAAGCTCTCCGTTTTCAAAGTTTTTGAGTTTAAACATAGCATCCTGAATAGCATCATCAGGCAGCCCTCTGTTCAAACGATACAGAGAGTCAATCAAAATCTCCTCATATAACGGACAGTAAAAATCCCTTTCAATATCGGGACCATACGCATAATCGTATCCCAAATCATTTCTAAACAGCTCGATTACAGAGTTTTCATAATCTGCTTCGGTATATAATCCCGGCATCACTATCACTCCTTATTTTCTTTTCTCTTTGTTATTCTTTCTTTTAATTCTCCGACTTTTATGGGCATAGAATATAGGTAATTTACAATAATTGAAACAAAATCAATACATTCTCTTACTTCGCTTTCAGTGAATTCTATATCATCAGCATGAGCAGCATCATTTCCTAATTGTCTCAAAACCCAGCAAGCATCATTCATCATCTCTGGTAAAATTTTCTTGTCTACAAGATCAGCAATTTTACTTTGCAAAT
>ERZ779737.2939-NODE-2939-length-10439-cov-5.550366_pt1 | contig 10439 bp, 6 predicted proteins | sample MGYA00511889_ERZ779737 | MGnify/ENA primary metagenome ERZ779737 (study PRJEB29588, sample SAMEA2163575) | human gut metagenome | biome: human gut; feature: human-associated habitat; material: faeces | place: Denmark | collected 2008/2010 ...
TCGGAGGGAGGGGCGGTGAGCGTGAGCTTCTCGGTGCCCTGGGGCAGGGAGAGGGTATACTCGGTCACAGCCGGGTCAAAGGCCGGGGTCAGGGTCCCGGCGCTGACGGTGAGGGCGGAGAGGGCATTGTTGCCGCTCTTGCCCGGGGCGCTGGGGGTGTAGTCCGGCTCGCTGTCGTCGGGGGTGGAGGCGGAGACGATGGACACCTGCCGGAGGCATCATAGTCCTCGCCGGACACGCAGTAGGAGCCGGCGGAGATCCACACGGAGCCGGTGCCGGTGTCATTGGCCCGGAACACGAGTTGATTGGTGCGGTTATCCCCCTCAAAGCCCATAGGGGCCAGGTCGCCGGACTCCAATGTGAGGTTAGCAGAATAGGCCACGGAATAGGTCCACGCCTCAGACCCGGCAGGCACGGTGACGGTAAAGGCCACGGTACGGCCCACGCTGACGGTGCTCTGCCCGGCGGACACAGACATTCCCGCAGCATAGCTCACCTGCAGGAGGGAGAAAAGCATGGCGCACAGCAGCGCAAGGCTCACAAGGGGTTTTTTCAGTAGTTTCATAGGTCACCTATCATTTCTGCACGATGGGCGCAGTGCCCAGGATGTGTTTCTTAATGGCCAGCAGTGAGGTGGCCGCGATCTTGCTGCCGGAGAGCTGGGCAGCGCGGGCATAGGCCCCGGATAGAGTCTGGGTGCCCAGGATGTGCTTCTTCACCGCCAGCAGGTCCGTGGCGGCAATGCGTCCGTCGCCGTTAGCGTCGCCATACACCACGCAGGTGTAGGTATAGGTCCCGGCGGCATCTTGAATGGTCAGCACCTGACCGGTAGCGACCAAGGCACTGCCCGCAACAGTCTCTCCCCTGGCGGTGACGGTGACGGTGGCATTCTTATTCACCGACTTGATCTGGGAAATCAGGCTCTTAACAGGGGTACCCAGGGTGAAGCCGGAGAGGTAGGAATCCGACAGCCGCAGGTTCAGCTCATTCACATAGTCATAGCGCTCAGTGGGATTGGGGTCCGGCTCGGGATTGGGCTCAGGGTCAGGTTCGGGTTCGGGCTCCGGGTCCACATATTCGTCCTCGTACCTGGCCGTGGGCAGCTTGGTCACAGCGGGCATATTCTCCAGAATGGGGACGGAGAAGGTCAGCTCCGTGTCCGTCAGACCGTTTTTGGCGTAGGCCTCATAAGTCTGCCAGCCGCCCCACTTGTAGGCGTAGGTGATGTCCGTGGCGTACTGGTAGCTATAGGTATACAGGGGGGTGAAGTTGAAGCGCTGGAGGAAGGTGGTGTCCTGGCCGTCCTCTATGTAGTTGCGGAAGATGAACCACGCGCCACCCAGCAGGGCCTTGTAGGTGGTGTCCCAGCCCTTACTCTGGGCATAGAGAATGCCGTTGTAGTTGGGGTCGCTGCCGCCGTAGGCGCCGATGTTGAAGAAATTATAGTATTTTTTGCCGTCACTGAGGGGGTAGCCGGTGGCATTTTTCGTGGCCCCGGTGCCGATCTCACCCCGGGCCTTCACCGCCAGGTAAAAGGGGCTGACCCCGGTGACGGTGACTTTCTCCAGGGCGTTTGCGGCGCTGGTATTGCCCTCGCTGCGCAGGCGCTGAATATCCGCCTGCTTCTGCTTTTCCAGTTCCTCCTTGGACCCGGCCTTGATAAATTCGTCGATGATCTCGTCCGTGGCCCAAACGCAGTCGGCCAAGACCTTCTTGATCTGCGCATGGGTGGCGTTCTCGCCGCCGGAGAGCTTTTCAAAGGCGACGCAGGTGCCGTTCACCAGATAGCTGCGGGGATCCATGTAATAGGCCACCGTATCCCGGCTGGCAGCGTACCAACCCGGCTCAAACTCCACCCACACGCCAGTGGAGCTGTCGTAGGCGCCGGGGGCCGTGGAACGCTGGGCCGCATCATAATAGCCGGAAATCAGCGCCCGGCCCAGGGTGGACTCGTTTTCCAGGGACTTGGTCCAGTCCAGCCCTGTCTTGTAGGGTACAAAGGTCCACTTGCCGCCGCTGGCGGCGTACAGAGCTCGGAGATAGGGCTGATAGCTCTTGGGAAAGCCCTGCTCGTCCAGATACTTGCGGTACGCCCGGTCATCACCGATGTAGGTGACGAAGTCGCTGCGCATATAGCCCACCTTGGTGTAGCCCTTGTAGACGAACACGATCTGATACCAGTCGTACCCATCGCTGCCCCGCTGCACGGCGATAACCCGCACATACTGCCCCTTGTTGAGCTGAATGGCATCGGAGCCGTTAAAATACACGGAGCTGTACCCGGTGCCGGGGCCGGTGCGGACATTGACCTCGTCGTCATTGACATACGCATCCGTTCCCACGCTGCCCAGCACGGGAATGATCATGCCCGCCAGAAGCAGCAGAACCAGCAGCGCGACGGCCGCCGCCGCCAGCAGGCATGTTCCCGCGGAAAGCCACGGGAGCAGCGCCGATGCGGGGAAGAGGAACGTTTCGCAGAAAAGAGATGTCGCCATGCGGCGATGCTCTCACGCCCGCCGCGCCGCTTGCAATCTCTTTTTCGCGCTCCCGCGTTCGCGCGGGAACGCGAAAAAATTTGACATTTAGCTTTTTTTTTTTTGACAGAATCGCGCATCAGGAAATGAGACATGCTTTGAGACGGTTTTCCGCGGCGTCTCGTTCCCGCAAAAAATCCGAAAACTTTTCGAAAACAACAACTGCTTGCACATGAAGACAAAACTTACACTCATCACACTGATCGCCTGCGCCGCAGCGGGCACGGCTTTCGCCGCCGATCCGGTGCGCGCGTTCCGCGCGTCCTCGGGAACGACGACGAACTCCGCCGACACGATCTACGTCGGCAACACGGATTGGGGATCGGACTCCAAAGAAATCGGAGAAAAGTATTTCAAGGATTTGAACCTCTCGCACGGCAGCACTTCGTTCACTTGGGACGAAGACAAGAAAGCGTTTTACGATGGTTTCGAGAATTGGTCATTCGATACGATTTTCGCCCTTACGGGAACGGCGAGTTTCGTTAATGAAAGCAACAGCTTAGCTGTTTTTCAATACGCCGGGGACAAAAAAGAACACGACGGCGACATGACGTACGAAAACACGATTCTGTTCGCGGATTCGTCGAAATTTGAAAATCGCGGCGAGTTTTTAATGGAATTTGAGGTCTCCGATGCATGGAGTGCGCCTCGTTTCGTTACTTGGCTCCGAGATAATGCGGTTTTCGAAAACTCGGGGCTGATTTCCAGCGATTATCGTTATTCCGATCAGTCTCTTCGTCCGGCACTGGATTATTTCCTCCTCGCGGGGAACTCGAAACTGATCAACACGGAAAGCGGCGAAATCAGAATTCGCAACAAGAACAACCCTTCAAACGACGAATTGGATTTTTTCCGCGTTCATATTTATGAAAATTCGACGTTCGAAAACGCGGGAACGGTGCGGCTTAACGTCGCGCAACTTGCCGAAAACGGGTGTTTCCTGAACACGGGAACGGTCGTCAGCAACAGCGGTGCCATTGAATTCTGGTCCCGCGAAGGTTGGAGCGCGGGAACGCCGAGAGTCGAGAACCGCGGAGAGATGACGGTGCCCAATATAAAATTCACCTACTATTCCGAGGATCTGACGGAGGGCTCCGCGCTTGTCGAAAATTACGGAACATGGTCATCTTCCTCCGGGGGGCCAATCAATATCGAAATCGATTACGATGGGGACGCCTCCACGTTTTCGACCACGTTCAAGGGCATTGTGGCCGCAAGCGATCTTCAGGTGAAGAATTTCGGCACGATCTCGGCGCCGAATTCGCTGATCACTCTCGATAGCGGGGTGAAGCTCACGCTCGGGGAAGGCTCGAACATCGACAGCGATGTCGCGATCGGGACGCAGATCCGCAACTACTACGATAGCCGCGAGTTCCGCCTCGACAAGGACGTGCTGAACATCGTCCTCACGGGCAAAGGCGGGAGCGATGCGCTGATTTCCGGCGGGCTCGAAGTGTGCAACCTCGTCGAGCTCAATGTCTCCCTCGCCGAAGACGCCGTAAAGAAAACGAAATACGAGCTCACGATTTGGGGCGGCGAGCTAACCTTCGACGAAACGGACTCGATTTACGACCCCGAGACGGGCGAGTATATTCAGGTTCATCACGATTCCGGCTTCATTAAAACCACGGGAACGCTGGAAGGCTTCGGCACGACGTATACGTGGAGTTTGGACACGGCGACGGGCGTGCTGACGGCGAAGGACGTGAACATCGGCGAAGAAATCGATCTCACGTCGCCGACGCAGAACGTCGAGCTCGGCGAAAAAGACGTGGCGACGCTCGATCCCTCGCTGACGGAATATTCCGGGAACGTTTCCGGGGCGGGGCAAGTGAGCTCGAGCGGGGATGTTGAGTTCAGCGGGGACGCGAGCGCGCTGACGGGCACGCTTTCCGTCAACGCGGGAACGTTCACGATTGCGGAGAGCGCGGAGCTCGGCGAGAAGGCGACGCTGGACGTCGCGGGAACGCTTGCGCTCGAAGGCGACCGCACGATCGCGAATGCAACGAGCGGTGCCGGCGCGATTGAGCTCGCTGCGGGCGCGACCGTGAAGTTCGCCAAAGAAGTCGGCGTGAAAAGTCTGAATGTGAGCGAGGGCGCCGAGCTGAAAGGCGGCGTCAAGCTGACGCGCGGCGCGGACGCCGTTCTTGATTTGGCGGGAACGCTCGCGCTGGACGCGAACGCCGGCGAAAAGGTTACGCTCGGCGGCGGCAAGGTTGTGCTCGCGCCGACGGCGAAACTCGACCTCGGCGAGAACGCCGCCTCGGGCGCGGCGCAGACGCAGACGCTTTTCGCGGACGCGACGAACGCTTCCTCCGCGCTGGGACGCGGCGCGACGGTGACGATTTTCGAAGGCGGGAACGTCGAAGGCGATGCGGTCGCGTTCCTCGCGACGGATTCCACGCTGAGCGCGCTCGCGAGTCAATATGCCGTGATTTACGACAAGACGAACGGGCTGACGGTGCGGGCGCTGACGAATCCCGAAGCGTTCGCGAACGGCGTGGACACGAGCGACCTGAGCGCGAGCTTCGTCGCTTGGTCGCTCGGAGACCTCGCGGACGAGCTCGAGACGCTACCCGCCGGATTCACGGACGCGGCGCAACTCGGAGCGCTCGGCGGCGGGAACGACCCGTTGCTCAACGCGCTGCTCGCGGGCGACGCGGGAACGGCGCGCTCGATTCTCGACCGGCTCTCGCCGAAGAGCTACGCGGCGATGATCGCGATGCCCGTCGAAACGTTCCACGACGACGTGCGCAGCGTCGCCGCGCGCCTCGAACAGCGCCGGCACGACGCCGCCGCGGGCGTGGACGGCGATTGGCAATTCTTCGCGCAGGCGCAGATGATTTCCGCGGAAAACGATACGGCTTCGGACGCGCCGACGTTCGACTTCGACCGCTACGGCGCGCTTGCGGGCGCGGACGTGAAGCTTGACGAAACGATGCTGCTCGGCGTCGCCGTCGGCGCGGGAACGGGCGATGCGGACATTCACAACGGCGGCGGCAAAATCGAATCGACGGATTTCCGCGCGCTCGCCTACTTCGGGAAAACCTTCGCGGAACGCTTCTACGTGAACGCGGGAGCGCAGCTCGGCTTCGCCTCTTACGACGTGAAGCGCAGAAGCGATTACGGCGACGCGAACGCGGACGTCGACGGCTGGAACGCGGGGGCGTTCGCGGAAGCGGGAGCGGCGTTCGCGATTTCCGAAACGCACGGGCTTTACGCGACGCCTTACGTCGGGCTCGCCTACGCGCACGCGGAGACGGATTCGTTCACGGAAAGCGGAAGCGACCGCGCGGCCTTCGACGCGGACGCGCTCGAGGGCGACAGCCTGCGCGCGCGCATCGGCTGCGCGTTCTCTTGGGATTTCGCGCTGGCTTCGACGGCCGTGCGCCTCGGTCTCGACGTCGCGTATTCGCGCGAGCTGCTCGACGACGAAATCGACGTGGACGTCCGTTCCGGTTCCGACGAAATCTCGGAAACGGCGGCGGCGCTCCCGGAAGACGTGTTCTCGATCGGGCCGACGCTGGACGTCGCGCTCACGGCGAGCGCGAGCGTTTACGCGGGCTACGCGTTCCAGGCGGGAACGGACTCTTCGACGGCGCACCGCGCGAACGTCGGCTTCCGTCTGCGCTTCTGACGAAAAAACGAAATCGGAAAGGGAGGGTCGGCGCCTTGCGCCTGCCCTCCCTTTTTTTCGTTCCCGCGCGGAGGCGGGATCAGCGGGAAAAGCGGCGGTATTTGATGCGGTGCGGGCGGTCGGGCTCGTGACCGAGGCGCTTGCGCAACTCCGCTTCGTAGGAGGAATAATTTCCTTCGTGCCAGTAAATCCGCGAATCGCCCTCGAAGGCGAGAATGTGCGTCGCGACGCGGTCGAGGAACCAGCGGTCGTGCGTGACGACGACGGCGCATCCGGCGAAGGCGTTCAGCGCGTCCTCGAGCGCGCGGATCGTGTTCACGTCGAGGTCGTTCGTCGGCTCGTCCAGCAGCAGGACGTTCGCGCCGCTTTTGAGCATGCGCGCGAGGTGAACGCGGTTGCGTTCGCCGCCGGAAAGCAGCCCGACGAGCTTCTGCTGCTCCGCGCCCGTGAACCCGAAGCGCGCCGCGTATTGCCGCGCGGGAACGCGCGCCTTGCCGAGCTCGACGATTTCGTTCCCGTCGGAAATGACTTCCCAGAGCGGCTTGGAGCCGTCGAGCGCGTCGCGCGACTGGTCGACGTAGGCGAGCTTCACGGTTTCGCCGAGCGTGATCGTTCCCGAGTCGGGTTTTTCCGCGCCCGTGATCATGCGGAACAGCGTGGTTTTTCCCGCGCCGTTCGGCCCGATGACGCCGACGATTCCGCCGGCGGGCAACGTGAAGTTCACGCGGTCGAGCAGCAGGCGGTCGCCGAAGCCTTTCGTGAGATTTTCCGCGACGATGACTTTTTCGCCGAGGCGCGGTCCCGCGGGAATGAAGATTTCCATCGTCTTTTCGAGCTCGCGTTCGTCCTGCCGGCACATTTCTTCGTAGGCGCGCAGACGGGCCTTGTTTTTGGCGAGGCGTCCGCTCGGCGACGTCGCCGCCCAGCGGCGTTCCCGCTCCATGGTTTTTCGCCGCGCGGAGGCGACTTTTTCCTCGGCGGCGAGGCGTTTTTCCTTCTGTTCGAGCCACGAGGAATAATTCCCTTTCCAGGGAATGCCGTAGCCGCGGTCGATTTCGAGAATCCACCCGGCGACGTTGTCGAGGAAATAGCGGTCGTGCGTGATCGCGATCACGGTTCCTTTGTATTGGTGGAGGTGGCGTTCGAGCCAGTCGATCGTCTCGGCGTCGAGGTGGTTGGTCGGCTCGTCGAGCAGGAGAATGTCCGGCGCGGTCAGCAAAAGGCGGCAGAGGGCGACGCGGCGCTTTTCGCCGCCGGAGAGCGTTCCCGCGAGCGCGGTTTCCTCCGGGCAGCGGAGCGCGTCCATCGCCATTTCGATGCGGGAATCCAGGTCCCAGGCGTCGGCGGCGTCGAGTTTTTCCTGGAGTTCGCCTTGCAGGGCGAGGATTTTTTCCTGCTCGGCGGGATCGTCGGTTTCCTCGAGACGGGCGAAAGTTTCGTCGTAGTCTTCGAGGAGTTTCCGCGTTCCCGCGACGCCCTCTTCGACGCATTCGCGCACGGTTTTTTCGGGGTCGAGGCGCGGTTCCTGCTCGAGGTAGCCGATCGTGTAGCCGGGAACGCGGGTGATTTCTCCCTCGTATTGCGTGTCGACGCCCGCCATGATGCGGAGCAACGTCGATTTGCCCGAGCCGTTCACGCCGAGAACGCCGATTTTCGCGCTGTAAAAATACGACAGCGAAACGTCTTTGAGAATCGGCTTCTTCTCGAATCCCTTCGAAAGCCGCGACATCGTGAAGATGATTTTTTCTTCCGCCATGACGGGAACGCCTTTCTGCTGTGCGGTTGAGCGAGGGGAGAGCCTCTCAGACTTCGCCGCGGCAGACGCGGATGAAGCGCGCCTTGTCCGGCGCATTGAAGAACGCCGTTCCCGCCACGAGCGTGTCCGCTCCCGCGGCGAGGCAGCGCGGCGCGGTCGTTTCGTCGACGCCGCCGTCGACTTCGATGCGCCAGTTCCCGCCGCGTTCCCGCCGGAGCCGCGCAAGGGTTTCGATTTTCGGCAGGACGTCGGCGATGAATTTTTGCCCGCCGAAGCCCGGGAACACGGACATCACGAGCACGAGGTCGACCTCGTCGAGAAACGGCAGGAGCGCCTCCGCGGGCGTGTCGGGATTGAGCGAAATTCCCGCCTGTTTCCCGAGCGCGCGAATGCGGCGCAGCGTCTCCGCCTTCGGGTAATCCGGCTCGACGTGCACGGTGATGAGGTCCGCGCCCGCCTCGGCGAATTTTTCGACGTAGGCGTCGGGCCGCGCCAGCATCAGGTGCGTGTCGAAAAAGAGCGAATCGTCGCGGGAGCGCAGCGCCTTCACGACGCCGGGACCGAACGAGATGTTCGGCACGAAATTCCCGTCCATGATGTCGAGATGCAGCCACGTCAGGCCGCATTCCCGCACGACGTTCAGCCCTTCGCCGAGCGCCGCGTGGTCGGCGGCGAGAATGGAAGGCGAGAGAATTTTTTTCATCGGTTCTTCTTGTTCCGGCATCGTTTTTCGAAAAAAGTTTTTCGCAAAAAAAAAAGGAGGGAATCACGCCGCGGAGGCGTTCCCGCAGAGCATCCCGTAAACGGACGCAAGCGGCACGCAGGCCGGCAACCCGTAAGGCGAAGCGAGGCAGTCCTCGGCGGAAACGCCGTTGCGCTTCAGCGCGGCTGGAATTTCCGCGGGAGCGCGCACGGTTTCGATCGCCTCGAAGGTTTCCGGCTCGAAAAGCGTCCACAGCGGGAAGCGGTAGAGCGCCGCCCAGTCGTCGTCGTTCCCGCGCGGGACGCAGCACGCGAGGAGCCGCGCGCGCGTGCGCAGAAACACGGGAACGCCGGCCTCAAGCGGCGCGGCGCCGAGAAGCAGCTCCTCGTTCAGGAAAACCGCGTCGGCGCGGAAGTCGGGAACGATTTCCGCGCCGCCCGACGCGCCGATGCGGAAGGAAACGCCGAAGCCCGACATTTCCGCCGGAAACGTTCCGACGCTCCCGCGGACGCCCGACAGACAGTTGATCCACTCGACGCGCAGCGCGGAAAAAGCGCCGTCACTGTGCCGCGGGAACGCCATCGACGTTCTTCTCTTCCTGCGACTGCGCGGCCTGAAGCGTCGGCGCGTCCAGCGTCGGGAACGGCGCGGAAGGCAGCCCCGCTTCGTAAATTTCCCGCAGCAGCACGGGCGAATCCGAAAAATAAAGCACGTGCAGCATCCCGTTTCCCGGCGTTCCGCGGTAAACGGTCTCCGCGTCGAATTTCACCGGCGCGAGCGCCGCGGGTTCGTAGGCGAACGCCGGACGCGGGCCCTTTGCGTTCTCGGCCTCCGTGTGAAGATACACGAGAAACGTGTCTCCGCCGTCCGCTTTCGGCGCGACGAAGATGAACGGACGCGCGACGACGCTTTCGTCCACGCCCGCCATCGCCGCGTCGCTGAAACGCGCGCCGATCGCGCCCTCTTCCGGACGAATTTCCACGCGCTCGGAAGTTTCGCCGGCGGGCAGCCCGTAAAACGCGCTCGCGACGAAGGAGTCCGTCACGCGGACGAAAAGCCGGACGCCGCCGGGAAAACCCGCCACTTCGTATTCGCCCGTCGAGGAATTGCTCGCCGCCACGCCGATTTGCTCGGGAACGAGCCGCCGCCCCTGCCCGTCTTCCAAAACGATGTCCGACCACGAAAAAAGCTGAACGCCGCCGCGACGCAGCGCGTGCTGCAGCGTCCCTTCGTGCATGCGCAGCTCATAGACGGTTTTTCCGTCCGGGCTGCGCAGCAGAAGCATTTTTCCCGAAAGCAGGACGACAGCCAGCACGATGATTGCCGCGAACGCCCCGAAGAAGACGACCATCAGTTTCTTGACCATAATTTCTTGGCGGAAAGGATATGCGCCGCGCGCGCGGGAACGCAAATTAAATCCACGACGTCACGTGCCCCTGCGCAAGCTTGACGAAAAAGACGACGACGTTTTTCGCCAGGTGCGCGGCGACGGGAGCGAGCAGCGACGCGTGCGGGTTCCACCGGAAAAACCGCACGAAGTAAAACCAGAGCGCTCCCGCGAAAATGAAGCCCGTGGAGAAGAAGCCCTTCGCCGAAAGATTCAGCGAAAAGCCTTCGCGAATCGCCGCGAGCGTTCCCGCGGAACGGTCGTCCGGCATCTCGAAACTCCACAAATGGTCGTGCATCAAAGCGAAAATCAGGGAAAACGCGACGATGCTCGCCCAGCGCGCCGCGTTCCCGCGGCGTTCCACGACGAGATAGCCGCGGAAAATCACCTCTTCCGTGAACGCCGCCGCGACGAAAAGCGGC
>ERZ779737.2942-NODE-2942-length-10429-cov-2.168113_pt1 | contig 10429 bp, 7 predicted proteins | sample MGYA00511889_ERZ779737 | MGnify/ENA primary metagenome ERZ779737 (study PRJEB29588, sample SAMEA2163575) | human gut metagenome | biome: human gut; feature: human-associated habitat; material: faeces | place: Denmark | collected 2008/2010 ...
CGGGAAGTTCCCGCTTGAAGAGCACGGCGCCGCCGCTGCGGTTGCCGGAAAGCGCCATGAAAGGCGTCTCCTGCCGGAATATGAATTTCCCCGTTCCGCCGGGGAGAAACGTGTTGCTGAAGGCCAGAAGCGAGCCGCTCCACTGAATTGCGCCATCTCCGGAGCTCCAGGCGGAAACGGTGCAGTTCTCCATGGTCAGAGGGGAGACTCCGCCTTCGCCGCGGAGAAATGCGCCGGAACCGGACGAGACGCAGCGACGGATGCTGCATCCGTGTTCCGGCCTCTCCGCAATAATGTCCACGCCATTTTTCTCAAAACGGGAGTCCAGCATGTAGAAGTTGCCGCGCCGGCAGTAAATGCCGCTGGAGCGGTTGTTGAGAAACAAGCATCCCTTGAATGCGAAATCGTAATCGTTGAAACTGGTGAATTCCACGCCGGTTCCGACATTGTCGAAAATGCAGTTCTCGAAGGCCGGCTCGGAATCGGAACGCAGATCCATCCGGTTGTTCTCGCAGAGAATGCCGCAGGCGCGGAGATTGCGGAAGGCCAGAAAAGAGTAGCGGACCTGCGTTTCGAATTTGCCTTCCTGGTCATTCCACATGCCGACCGATGCTTTTCCTTTTCCGTCGAAGACGATTCCCGTATATCTGGAAAGGCTCAGACCCGAATCGCGCACCATCCGCCCCCCCACCGGACCGTTCCATACCAGACGGGAGGCTTCTCCGTGTCCGATGACCGAAACCCCGGTCAGACGTTTCTCATTCCGCCAGTTCAAGGTTTCCGAAATAAGATACTCGCCCGGCGGAAGATAAATCGTGACGCCGTTCTCCAGTCCGGAAAAGGTCTTCCGGAGAGCGGCCGTGTCATCCGTTCTTCCATCGCCTTTCGCACCGAAATCCCGGACATTGATCCAGTCCGACCTTTGTTCCCAGTTCAATACGGGAAGTTCCCGGAACGTGTCCGCCCGTCCCGCCGCGCTGAACAGCAGCGCAAGGAAAAGCGCCGCGTATTTGCCGATCGTCATTTGAAGTTCTCCGTGTTACTGACTCGGATCCGCGAGCCATTTTTCCTTGTTGTTATTGTAATCCGCTCCGAATCTGGAGTAGGGCCTGCATTCGATGTGTCCGTCCGCGAAGGAGAAATTGGCGCTGATCCCGGGATGCCGGAAACGGGCCATTTCACTGCTGTGATCAAAACGCCCAAATCCGTTTCCTATCAGAATTGGATCTGCAAAAGCATAAAGAAGTGCAGGGTGTTTGAAGCGGGCAATCGGCATCCCCTCGTACTGCATGGTATAGCGCTGCGAGGAGACGCCTCCGGAAGACCGATAATTGACCGCATATCCGAAATCGCGAACGCCGTCGCACCCCCAGATTCTGACGCTTTTCTGTGTAATCATGCGTGACTGCCCCCGGTCATAATAATAGCGCAACTGATAAAACACGGAGAGCGTTTTCCTGTCCCCGTTGCTGTTGGAGGCGTGATAACCGTCGTTGGTCAGATAGTCGTTCAGAAGCTCATACCAGTTGTAAGGCGTGTCCGGACCGGTGGAATAGAAGAACAGATCCTTCACCCGGTAAGGCGGCGTGAAATCCCTGCTGTCCGAATAGTAAAGCGCGGCAAGGGTGTTGATCTGCTTCAGATTGGACGTGCAGCTGATCCGTTTCGCAACCTCCCGCGCCTTGCCGAGTGCAGGCAGCAGAAGCGCCGCCAGAACGGCGATGATCGCAATCACAACCAGGAGTTCAACCAATGTAAATTTGAATCCGTCGGATCTGCAGGGAGAAAGGCCGTTCCGGTGCGCCGAAAACTGTTTCCGCATTTTCATCTCCATTTCCGAATTTCATGATGAGCTGTTCTTCAGAATCCGGGAAAAACAGGTGGAATCTGATTGTAAATGACAAATCTGCCGACACGTCTCTCCAAGCCCCCGAGACCGGGCGCGGAAATCGTCGTGAAGGAATGAAAAACTGGCCTGCACTGGAATCCCCCTGCCAGCTTTTCCGGGGGAAGTTCGGCCGTCATGCGCAGGAGCGGTTTCGCGGAGGCGTATGCAATCTCCGCGCCGTTCTCCGCGGCATAAAGCGAAATGACAAGCTTTTTCTCCGGCGTGGTTTCGAACAGAAGGGCGAAATGATAGAGGATATCCGGCCGCAGAGCATAATTGACGGATTTCCGCAGCATCTTCGTCATTCTTCCGTTTTCCTTGAAAACCGGATCGGAACAAAGGAGATCCAGCCAGAGTTCGCTGCTCCGGTTCTTTTTGTTTCCGGAATTGTAAAGCGCCAGACGCATCCCGTCTTTCGGCGAACCGAAGTCAATGACCCGGAAAACTCCGATGGGAGAGTTCGCGTCGATCGCACGGTTGTAACGGACAAAGAAATCGATTGCTCCATTAATGGTTCCGTTCCGCACCATGCCGTCGGGAGAATTTCCCGGAGAAAGGAAACGGATCCGAAAACCGCCTCGTTCTTTTTTCTCATCTTTGATTCGTGTCAGAAGCGCGTGATCCTCGACGGTGTTTTCCACGCTCCCCGACTTGATGACCGCCACGGTTCCGCCGACCGCATTGATCTGGCCATTCCGGAAATCCAGGCGGAAAATCTCATTTCCGTGCATCAGAGCGCAGAAAAAGACCGGAATGAGCATCAGCAGAGTTTTCATTTTCCCTCCAGCGTTGAAGTTTTATGAGATGGTGCAGTAAAAAGTCCGGATTTCAAAGGGACGGAAGGCGATCCGCGATTCAGAAATGCGGGAAGGATCCGTCCCGGAAAAACCGGTTTCAAAAACGGCTGATACAAAATCCGCTTTCCGCAGCGACGCGGCGGTTGCACTCCCGGCGGACTCATAGAACCGCACCAGAAAACCCTCCCGGAATCTGTGCATGCCGGACAAAACAAGATTGGGGGCGTCCCAGTCCAGCAGCGGACCTTCGCGGATCACAGGCGACGCGACGCGCGGAGGCCGGTTGAGAATCTCCCCCAGCTCCACGGCTTTTCCCATCTCCAGCGGGGAGTGGGCGCGGAATGCAAATTCATATTCATGATATCCGTTTTCATAACTGCCCTCCTGCGGAACCATGCAGCCGTCCTTGATGTCCGTCCCGCTCCGCAGGAGACTGACGAGAATCTCTCCGTTGACAAGCTGGTGTCCCGGCGTCCCCGCATTGGCAAGCGTCAGTCCTTTCCGGTGATCGCTGTAATTCACCCAGTTGAGGGCGGGCCAGTCGCCGCGCGCCGAAACATAGTCGGCATCCGATTCCAGCTTTTTCATAAAGCCTTCGTTTTCCTGACGTACTTCGAAATAGGGTTTGCGGACCGTGCAGCCGAACGGAACCGCATAGGTTTCAGCCGCATACGCCATCTTCAGATCCAGCGGGAAACGGATGCTGATCTTTGTATTGCACCCCGTCCAGTCCAGCGAAAGTCTCAGCAGAAAATAATCCAGGCATTTCGGGAAGAGATACTCCTTGCGGAATGTCAGGGCGCCGAATCCCGGCCAGTGGGAGCCGAGGTTTCCGGCTTCCGGCTGTTTCGGCAGAACGACACCCTCCGTAACGGCCTTGAAAAAAACCTCTCCTTCGGTAATTTCCACGACCTTTTCGCGCTGAAATTCCCGTCCCTGATAATAGTCCATGAATTTTTCCGTCCACATGGTCCCGTAATCGGAGCGGATCAGAATTTCTCCGAAATTTTCCCGCGCGAAAACATTTTCCCCCCGCAGAGTGCGGATCACGGGAAAGGGCTCGGAGAAATCAGCCTCGTAAAAATCCGTCCGGAAACGGGGAGTGCACGGCTTCGGAGAAGACGGTTTCCCCCGCGCGGCGCGGAAATTCCTGGCGCCGCAGGCGGGAAGTTCCACCGTGAAATAAGTTTTTCCGCCGTCAGCCTGCGCGGGAACCCCTTCCGGCGCAACGGCTCCGGAAACCAGACGGAGCCCTCCTGCGGAACCGAAGCTGCAGACACTGAAATCAGGCCCCCGGGGAATGTCGAACGCCCGGTCCGCCGTCCGGATGACACGATCCAGTTTCCGCATGATTTCCCGGTTCGCCGCATCGGTATGGCAGCCGCACGCCGCATCATGAAACTGTGCGGAAATCAGATCGTTCCAGAGCGTTTCCCGGTCCTCCTTCCCGCCGGAAAGCACATCCATGATCTCCGCGGAAATCAGCAGATTTTCCGCCTTGCGGATCGCCTGCTTGACGGAAATGCGCGTCGTGTAACATCCCGTAAAGGTCGGATTGAACTCCCCGTGAAACACGGGCAGGGAATCTTCCGCAATCTGTTGAAAATAAGCGCGGGTGCTTCCGAATTCCACAAGACGGCCCGGAGCGCGGTTGACGGTTTCGATGATCCAGAACAGATCCTCTTCAATGCGCCCCTCCTCGGTGACATAGTGCACCAGTGCGCTTCCTTCCAGATATTTCAGCGAAGCGACACTCCGCGCAAGCTGATTTTCATAATCCCGGAGAACCGGCACGTTTCCCGCGTATCCCAGATGCGTGATCTCGGCTGCACTGTGCGCGGCGGTGATTCCCGTTCCGTCCGGACCGTGCCAGAAAAACGGACCGTTGGACGGAATGGAGCGGGGACAGTTCGCCATCCGTCCCGGAAGCAGGTAACGGAAGCCGCATTTGACGAGGATCTGAGGAAGCTGCGCGCACATGCCGAAGGCGTCTGTCATGCAGGCGATCTCCGGAACGTCCCCGAAGACTTCCCGGTAAAAGTTCCTCCCGAGAAGCAGATTGCGGACGATGGATTCTCCGGAAACGAGATTCAGATCGGGAATGCAGAGTCCGCCGAAATATTCAAAGCGTCCCTCCTGCCGGAGTTGCTGAAAACGGGCAAGATCCTCCGGATGTTTCCGGAGATGCACGCGCAGGATCTCCGCCTGTTCGATCCCGAAATGGAACTGGCTGTATTTCTCCGCAAGGCGCAGGAGATTCTGAATCTGCTCCTCGCGGATCGTGTCGTATTCCTCATAGGAATGGCGCCAGACAAGGTCGGAATGGTGCAGTGCGGAAAGATAAATCCTATCTTCAGTATCTTTTTGTATTTTATTTCTCCGGTCTCTCCCGGACAGATCCGTCCGGACATAAAAACCGCTTGCGCCGCGGCATTCGACAAAACCGTTGTCCATCAATTCCCGCATGGCGTTCTGAATCACGGACAGGCTGACATCAAAATGGGCGGACATGTCGCGGACGGTCGCAAGCCTCGCTCCCGGTTCAAGAATGCCGCGCCGGATATTCTCCACAATTTCATTGACAACCTGCTGACGCTTTGTCGGCGAATTGGTCAGACTCATGACGACTCCCGAGTTGTTTCTTCTTTCATTTCCTTTTATTATAAACGGGAAAAGCATCCCTGTCAATGCGGAGATTCATAAAAAAATACAAAAAAATACAGCCGAATGGCGCTGTATTTTTTAGCCAAAAAAGGTAATTTAATTTAGCCACATATGGAAATTCTAAAATATAGTATTATCTTTGCCTTATAATCAGTATATAGATATGAAGACATATAAACCGAGAATTGCGGATAAGGAGTTACAACGAAAGCTGGCAGGTATCGGTGCCGTTTTGATTGAAGGACCTAAATGGTGCGGTAAAACTACAACTGCGGAGCAACAGGCGTCCACAATCATCTACATGGACGATCCTTTGTACAAAGAACAGAATCTCCGTATGGCTGATATAAATCCGAAAGCGTTGTTGGTCGGAGAATGTCCCATATTGGTAGATGAATGGCAACTTGCTCCCAAATTATGGGATACAATCCGCTTTGAAGTCGATCACAGAGAAGGCGAAGGTCTTTTTATTTTAACTGGTTCGGCTGTTCCTGCAAAAACAGAAGAAATTCATCATTCAGGAGCAGGTAGATTTGCATGGCTAACTATGCGTCCCATGAGTTTATACGAGTCGGGGGAATCTTCTGGAGAAGTGAGTTTGGAGGGGATGTTTGAAACTCCAGATAATATAATGGGAATCAACAAATTGTCGCTTGATGATATTGCTTTTTTAATTTGTCGAGGTGGGTGGCCTCGTGCATCATTGCAAACAGGAGATATTGCGCTGGATCAAGTGAAATACTATTATGACGCTGTGACGCGTTCGGATATTTCTCGAGTAGATGGCGTTCGACGCAATCAAGAACGGGCAAAACGATTGATGCGTTCATATGCTCGACATCAAGGTTCTCAGGCTCCCATCAGTACTATTGTAGAAGATATGCGAGTGAATGATGAGGAATCAACGGATGTAAAAACAGTTACTTCTTATATTGACGCTCTGAAAAAAATTTTTGTCATAGAAGATTCTGTTGCATGGAATCCTAATCTGCGCTCAAAGACAGCTATTCGGACATCTGATACCAGGTACTTTGTTGATCCGTCAATTGCTGTTGCTGCTTTGGGTCTTGGCCCCAAGGACCTGATTAATGATCTGAATACAATGGGGTTGTTGTTTGAGACGCTTTGCATCCGGGATTTACGCGTATTTGCGAGCGCTTTAGATGGACAAGTTTATCATTTTCGAGACAAGTACGGCCTCGAATGTGACGCAGTTGTTCATCTGCGCAATGGTAAATTTGGCCTTATTGAAATAAAACTTGGCGGAGACCAACTTATAGAGCAAGGCGCAACTACCTTAAAAACATTGGCTGCAAAGATAGATACGGATAAAATGAAAGCCCCGTCTTTCTTAATGGTATTGACGGCTACAGGAAAATTTGCCTATCGACGTGCAGACGGAGTTTATGTGGTTCCTATTGGATGCTTAAAAGACTAATAAACGATATGACACAGATACAACATAACCAACTGGTCTCATTTATATGGAATATTGCTAACGATGTTCTTGTAAACGTATATAACAAGGGGGATTACCGTAAAGTGATTCTCCCGATGATTGTATTGAGACGCTTCGATGCCGTTTTAGAGGATACGAAAAAAGAGGTTTTAGCGATGAAAGAACGCTTAACCGCAGCCAATATCATTCAACAAGACGAAGCATTGTGTGCTGTTGCTGGACAAGCATTCTGCAACAGTTCTCCATTTACGCTCAAAGATTTGAAATCAAGGACCAATTCCCAACAATTAAAATTGGATTTCATTGCTTATTTGGATGGCTTTAGTGCCAATGTTCAGGACATTATTACAAAATTCAAATTTCGCAATGAGATAGATACACTGGTCGAAGGCGGCGTATTGGGGTTGCTCATCGAAAAATTTGTCGACAATAGAATCAATTTAAGTAATCGTCCCGTCTTATTTGATGATGGCTCTGTGCGTTTGCCAGCTCTTGACAATCATTCTATCGGTACCGTCTTTGAGGAGTTGTTACGTCGATTCAACGAAGAAAACAATGTAACCGAAGCAGGAGAGCACTTTACGCCTCGTGATATTGTCACATTGATGGCCGAAATTGCATTTGTTCCCATCATGGATAAAATTACTGACAGTTCTTATTTGATTTATGACGGGGCTTGTGGTACCGGAGGTATTCTATCCGTAAGCGAAGAGCGCCTTCAGCAACTTGCCGAAGCTTGCGGCAAACGCATCAATACGCATATTTTTGGTCAAGAATTACAGCCGGAGACATATGCGACATGCAAATCGGACCTCCTTATAAAAGGAGACGGAGAAGAAGCAAATAATATCTCGTTTGGTTCGACCATTTCCGAAGACGGTAAAGCCGGTATGAAGTTCGATTTCTGTATTTCCAATCCACCATTCGGGACTCCTTGGAAACGAGATTTGGAGAATTGGGGATTGAAAGATAAAAAGGATATTACCGATGGCAGATTCCTGATAGCATACGATGGAAATCCGGCCTATTCATTGGTTCCTAATATTGGTGATCCCCAAATGTTATTTTTGGCGAACAATATTAGTCGAATGAAGGATACCACCGAGTTGGGAACTCGTATTGTTGAAGTCCATAATGGTTCGTCGCTTTTTACTGGTAATGCAGGAGGCGGTGAAAGTAACTTACGGAGATATATTATTGAAAATGATCTTTTGGAGGCCATTATTGCTGTTCCCGAGAAGATGTTCTACAATACAGGCATTGGAACTTTCATTTGGATTGTCACGAACCGTAAGGAATCCCGAAGGAAAGGGAAAATTCAGTTGATTGATGCTACCGGTTTGAAATCGCCTCTTCGTAAGAATCTTGGTGAGAAAAATTGCGAATTTACGCCGGAAATCAATGAACAGATACTTCGGGCTTATATGGATTTTGAGGAGACGCCTATCAGCAAGATTTTCGACAATTCCGAATTCGGGTACTGGGAAATCACGGTCGATCGTCCTAAACGCGACGAACAAGGCGTTATCGTCAAGAACAAACGAGGTAAAATCGAAATCGACAAGACGCTGCGTGATAAGGAACAAGTTCCACTGACCTATGAAGGAGGTATCGAAGCTTTTGTCCGGAACGAGATTCTTCCATATTCGCCCGATGCCATTGTCGATACGGACGATTATGTAATTGGTTATGAACTGAGCTTCACCAAATATTTCTATAAGCCCAAGCGGTTGCGAACGCTCGATGAGATTCGTGCCGACATTCGGGCCATAGAGGAATCGACAAAAGGATTGTTGGATAACATATTAAATGAATAAAGCAATGGCAAACAAGACTTTCAATATATATTGCGACGAGAGCACCCACATGATACATGACGGGCATCCGTTTATGATTCTTGCGTATGTAAGCATTGCATATCCGCAGATCAAAATGGCCAAAGAACAAATAAAGTCGATTAAGGCGAAATATCATTATGATGGCGAATTAAAATGGACGAATGTCCATGAAGCTACCTATCCGATGTATAAAGAAATAGTTGAATATTTTTTTATGACGGACATGAAGTTTCGTGCTGTAATCATAGACAAGTCACAAATAGACGAAAACCGTCCGGACTATACATTCAATGATTTTTATTTCAGAATGTATTACCAACTTTTGCATCAGAATAGTGACTTGGAGAATAACTACAATGTCTATTTTGACATTAAAGATACTTGCAGTCATCTTAAATTGCATAAACTGCAGGAAATCCTGCATTGGAATACCGCGATAAGGCATTTCCAATTTATGCGGTCTCATGAAAGTTGTTTCATGCAACTTGCCGATATTCTAATGGGAGCAATCAACTACAATCTACGCATGGAGCAAGGGGATATTGAAGGTAAGGTTCTGGCTAAAAAGAAAATTGTAGACAGGCTGAAGGAGCATACCAATATTTCAAGAACATCCCCGCTGTCTAACAAAAAGTTCAATCTGTTTTTTATCAGTCTGCAATAATATGCCTTTTAATTTACTCAAGCGTTATCCCGACCTTCTTGAAATAGGCCATATGTCTCCCTTTGAACGGACACAATCGCTCAGAGGGGTATATCAACGCGACATTGAAAATAATGATAGATTTTATTATCTGGGGAAGAGAATATATCCGATTAAGAGTGAAGGGCAGGTTGATATGGACCGACAATTTATCCATCTGACATGTGAAGAAATAAATGAAGAGGATGAGAATGGTCATGTCGTATCGCGTCGTGTTTTCGACAAATATCGTTCCGAACGATTGCATTGGATAAAAACCCATACGGATGAAGCGACAAATGAAAATGGTATCGTGATATTCAGTCTTGTAGAACGAGACCGCCGGAAGCGCATGGATGTGGTTCGCACATATATTTACAATAAAAAACAGAAGTACGTTATCGTTTTTGAACCTCAAACGCGGAACGGAGCATCATACTATCTGCTAACGGCATATTATCTGAACAAAGAATATGGAGTCAAACAAATAGAGAATAAGTTGAAGAAGAGACTGAACGTGGTATTATAAAACGCAAGGCTCAGATTTACATCGTGGTAAACCGAGCCTCGAAACTCTTTCTATTTATAGATGAGCGTTGCAAAGATACAACAAAGAACGTTCCAAAACAAGAGAATACGGATTTTTATTATAGAAAATCACAATATATGTTAAACGTATATCCAACATATAAAGACAGCGGCATTGAATGGCAAGGTCAGATTCCTGCCCATTGGGATGAGACTTTGTTTTTCTCTGTCGCGAAATTAAAAAATCAAACAGGTTATATTGAAGAAGATCTTCTATCTGTTTATTTAGATAAAGGAGTAATTAGGACTATAGATTCGGATGGTAAACAAGTCCATAAACCCTCTGAGGATTTATCTAAATACCAGTTGGTCGATATTGGGGATTTCGTTATGAATAATCAACAATGTTGGCGCGGTTCAGTTGGTGTATCTTCATTTAGAGGTATTGTTAGCCCTGCGTATCATGTATTTGAATTATCCTCTTCGCTGAATTATAGATATGCAAATTATTTGTTGCGGGATCAGTACATGGTAGGACAATATAAAGTAGCATCAAAAGGAGTGGGAAGCATT
>ERZ779737.2945-NODE-2945-length-10414-cov-3.077517_pt1 | contig 10414 bp, 11 predicted proteins | sample MGYA00511889_ERZ779737 | MGnify/ENA primary metagenome ERZ779737 (study PRJEB29588, sample SAMEA2163575) | human gut metagenome | biome: human gut; feature: human-associated habitat; material: faeces | place: Denmark | collected 2008/2010 ...
GAGCTTTTATTACAAAAGCCAAAGGGAGATTTCCCGGACAGCTTCCGACGAGCGGTGCGCAGTTTGCAGAGCTTGTGTCTCGCGTAAGGAATGGAGGAGAAGCTATGATTCCGCTGGAATGTATCGTGAATACAACTCAGGCGTCATTCGCCTGTATCCAAAGTCTGAAAGAGAAACGTTGGATTGAAATTGATTGAGAGTAGGAAAAAGTTTTTTGCAGGCATTCAGTTGCTCCGGAATATGGGATTTCGATACATCCTTTTCCGGAGTTGGTATGAATTCAGACGGCGGACGGGACTGTTGAAAAGGAGTTATCCGTGCCGATTGCCGGAACTGACGGCCTTGACATTGGCGGAGTGGCGTCGGAGTGGAGGCCGCTTCTTTTTCGATGACCGGCGAAGTTTGCCGGCAGCGGGAGAGAGCACGCCGGAATTAAAGAGAATTGCGGAACGGATTCTGCAGGGGGAAGTCCCTTTTTTTCACTCGTTCTGGGTGAGTGGTGCCAAGGTGAAAAACTGGACTACTCAGCCGGAGACCGGTTATGATTTTGGAATCATGCGGCACTGGACGGAGTTGGAATCGCTGGATCCGGATGCCGGAGATATCAAATATGTCTGGGAACGGGCGCGTTTTTCCCATCTGCTTGCTGTAATGCGTTATGACCGTGTGTCTGGTGAGGATCATTCAGCGTTTATTCTCGGGGAAATTCTGGATTTCATTGACAAAAATCCGCCGAATCGTGGACCGAACTATGTTTGCAGCCAGGAAATCTCGGTGCGGATAATGAACTGGCTGTTCCTGTTGTATTTCTATGGGGACTCGCCGGAATTGACGGAAGAGCGTTTCTCCCAAATAATCCGGAGTATTCATATTCAATTGAAGCATGTATATTCCAATCTGGATTTTTCCTGCATTGCAGTGCGCAACAATCACGCGATCACCGAGTGCGCGATGCTGTACATCGCGGGAATGCTTTTTCCTCAATTTCCGGAAGCTGCCAGGTGGAAGAGAACCGGCCTTGCCCGGTTGTCGAAAGAGGTTGAATATCAGATTTATCCGGATGGAACCCACCTGCAGTACAGTACCAATTATCACCGGGTTGTCCTTCAGGTATTGACCTATGTGATCGGATTGGCAAAACGGAATGGCGAAAAACTGCCGGAGGTTATAACCCGGAAATTCCGGAAAAGTATTGAATTTCTTTTTCTGTGTCAGGATCAGACCACCGGATGGCTGCCGAATTATGGTGCGAATGATGGTGCGCTCTTTTTCCCATTGAATGACGCTGACTTCCGGGATTATCGGCCGCAGCTGGATGCCGCCTGGTATCTGATCGCCGGAACCAATCTTTATCCGCAAAAGTTTGAAGATCGCGACTGGTTTGCTTCGACGCGGATTCCTTCGGGCGAGGGGCCTGTCTTGACGATACAGGACGGCGTCTTTCAATTTCCGGACGGTGGAATCTATTTGATTCGAGACGGGAAAAGTCTGACCTTTTTCAAATGTGCCGCATACTTGAAAAATCGGCCTTCTCATGCGGACGACCTGCACATTGACATCTGGGTGGATGGCCGGAATCTTCTGTTTGATGGAGGTAGTTATAAATATAATACCGGGAATGATGAAATTTTATATTTCTTCGGCACACAGTCCCATAATACCGTAATGATCGATGAGAGGGATCAAATGAGCAAGGGGCCGCGATTCATTTGGTTTGACTGGGTGGACCAGGCGTCGTGCTTTGTAGAGGAAGAGAGCAGCGAATGGATTTTAACTGGAGAAATCCACGCCTTTGCCAGTCTGGGGGCGCAGATTCGGCACAGACGCATTCTCCGCAAACGAAAAGGGGAATCTCGGTGGCAGGTGACCGATCAGATTTTCGGTAAGCCGCCGCAAAAAAAACTCAGGCAGTTGTGGCATGTTCATCCAGGGGAGCCGGAATGTCGTTTGCTGTCCACCGGGACGGAGTTGCGCCGGGAAGTCGCTGTATCTGATTATTATGGGCGAAAAGAGGGTGCAATACAGATTGAATTTCAAAGTTATGATGATATAGTTAAAACTGAGATAGAACTGAAAAAACAATGAAAATTCTCTATTTCCACCAACATTTTCAGGTGCCGACTCAGGCAGGGGCAACGCGGTCTTATGAAATGGCCAAAGCGCTGATTGCGCATGGACATCAGGTGACAATGGTTTGCGGAAAGTGTTGTGAACTGAATCTGCCGGTGACGAAAAATCGTTTTATTTCCCGTGGGGTTATTGATGGAATTGATGTAATTCAGGTTGCATTGCCTTATTCCAATAATGACAATATCGCCAAACGGATGTGGATTTTTCTACGCTTTTCCCTGACGGGGGTGAAAATTGCGTTGACTGCAAAATATGATCTTTTGTTTGCAACGTCCACACCGTTGAGTGTGGGAATTCCGGGGATTTGTGCCAAGCTGTTCCGACGGAAGAAATTCATTTTTGAGGTGCGTGACCTCTGGCCGGAGCTGCCGCGTGCGTTGGGCATGAGAAATCCATTCCTGCTTATCGGGATGAGCATCCTTGAGTGGATGAGCTATCATGCAGCTGACCGGGCAATCGGATTGTCTCCCGGAATCTGTGATGGAATTCGGAAGCGTTCCCGCAAGGGGATGGAGATTGTTATGATTCCAAACGGTTGCGATCTCGATATTTTCACTCCGGCGAATCGGGGATTGCTGGCGCTGCCGGGGATTTCCAAAAAAGACACGGTTGCAATTTTTACGGGGGCGCACGGCATAGCTAACGGGCTGGATGCTGTTCTGGATGCCGCAAAACTGCTCCTGCAAAGGAAGCGGCCTGACATCAAAATTGTATTGATCGGTTCCGGAAAGATGAAAGTGCATCTGAGGGAACGGGCTGTCGTGGAGCACCTGACCAACTGTCTGTTTCTGGATCCGGTTCCCAAGATAGAATTGAATCGAATTGTGGCCTCTGCGGACATCGGATTGATGATATTGAAAAATGTTCCGGCGTTTTATTATGGCACTTCGCCGAATAAGTTTTTTGATTATATCGCTTCAGGACTTCCGGTGTTGAACAATTATCCCGGTTTTCTGGCGGATCAGATTACCCAATACGAATGTGGCGTGGTGGTTCCCCCAGATGATCCGGAGGCTTTTGCCGAGGCCTTGATACATCTGGCTGATTCTCCGGAATTGTTGAAGAAATACGGTGATAACGCAAGATTGCTGGCGCAGGAGAAATTCTCCCGCGAAAAATTGGCTGCGGAGTTTGTAACTTTTATAGAAGGCGTTAATGAACCGAAGGCGGTCTGAACACGGTGTCGCGAATGTGGAACACGCGGATGCAGAACCGGCGGAATGGATGGTATATTTGAAGCTGTACAAGATGGAGCAGGATGAGTATGGAAAGTTCGAATTGGGCTGATTTTATCTCGTTTGTGCGGGAGATCTTTGAGGAACCGGAGAATATGATTATTCTCCATGATCCGCGCTTTATCGGCAATGAACGGAAATATCTGCTCGATGCCATGGATTCCAATTTTGTTTCCAGCGTCGGGGAGTATGTCGGAAAATTTGAAAAAGCCGTTGCGGATTATACCGGCAGTCCGTTTGCAGTGGCCGCGGTCAACGGCACGGCTGCGTTGCATATCAGTCTGCTGCTGGCGGGGGTTCATGCGGAAGAAGAGGTGATCACGCAGCCGGTTTCCTTTATTGCTACCTGCAATGCAATCTCCTACTGCGGCGCAAGACCGGTTTTTGTCGATGTGGACAAAGATACCATGGGGATGTCGCCGGAGAAGCTGGAGGATTTCCTGAAGAACAACTCTCTCAAAAAGGCCGATGGTTTCTGTTACAACAACAGGACTGGCAGACGTTTTGCCGCAGTTGTCCCGATGCACACCTTTGGCCACCCGTGCCGGATTGATGAGATCGCCACAATTTGTGAGCGGTATAATATTGTACTGGTGGAGGATGCGGCGGAGAGCATGGGGTCGTTTTACAAAGGGCGGCACACCGGGCGTTTCGGAAAATTTGGAGCAATCAGCTTCAACGGCAACAAAATTATCACGACCGGCGGTGGCGGTATGATTCTGACTGCCGACGAGGAGAAGGCGAAACTGGCCAAGCATATTACGACGACGGCGAAGATTCCCCACCGCTGGGAGTATCGGCATGATTACATTGCCTACAACTATCGTCTCACCAATCTTGCCGCCGCACTGGGATGCGGTCAGATAGAACAGCTGGAAAACTTTGTGAAAATCAAACGGGAACTGGCGGAGCGCTATATTCGATTCTTTGCAGCGAAAGGGATTTCGTTTAACCGGGAGCCTGCTGACGCCCGTTCGAACTACTGGCTGAATGCGGTGATTCTCAACAACCGGAAGGAGCGGGATGAATTTCTGGCATATACCAATGACAACAAGGTCATGACGAGGCCGATCTGGATTCTGAACAATAAATTGGACATGTACCGCGGATGTGAATGTGCCGACCTTTCCAATGCGCAATGGCTGGAGGAACGTGTGGTCAATATTCCGAGTACGGCCTTCGTGAAGAATTATTATCAGAATATTAAAGAGGGCGCATATGTATAATAAATGGGGAAAGCGTTGTTTGGATGTGTTTATCGCTTCCTTTGCTTTTTTGGCTCTTTCATGGTTGCTGATTCCATGCATGATTATATTGCTTTGCACCGGAGAGCATTATATTTTTTACCGTCAGAAACGGATTGGTTTCGGTGCGAAAAGTTTTAGTATACTTAAATTTGCCACCATGCTGTTGAATTCCCCCAATATGCCGGGCGGAACAATTACGACCCGTAATGACAAGCGTGTATTGCCATTCGGCAAGTTCTTGAGGTTGACAAAGATTAATGAGCTTCCTCAGATATTCAATGTCATGAATGGTACGATGAGTATTGTCGGACCTCGTCCGTTGGTGGAGGCGGGCCTCAAACTCTACTCTCCGGAAATACAAAGAGAGATATATAAAATAAAACCCGGCATTACCGGGATTGGGTCTCTGGTTTTTCGTGATGAGGAAAAATATTTATCAATGGCCGATGATCCGCATGAATTCTATCAAACCAGGATTATGCCATATAAGGGGGCTTTGGAAATCTGGTATCAGCAGCACATATCACTGGTCACGGATCTGAAAATCATCTTTTTAACTGCATGGTTGATTGTTTTTCCTCAGTATCAGATTATATTTAGAATCTTTCCGGATTTACCGACTGCACCGGATTGGCTTAATTGAGAGGAGCGGAGATGTTTCCCATAGCTGTTTATCTGCCTGACAACAGGTTATCCAATGAGGATTTGCATCGTGAATTTCCAGATTGGAATCCGGAGAAGATTGCAAAGAAAATTGGAATACAGAATCGTCATATTGCGGATAAAGATGAGACCGCATTGGATATGGCATATCAAGCTGCGGAAAAGCTTTTTGCTCTTCATCCGGAGTTGAGGTGGGAAACGGATTATTTGTTATTCTGTACACAATCCCCGGACTACTTGTTGCCTACTACCGCGTGTCTTCTTCAAGATCGGCTTCAGCTGCGCAAGTCAATTGGAGCATTGGATTTCAACCTTGGCTGTTCTGGTTTCATATACGGTCTTTCTCTGGCCAAAGGGTTGCTTTGTGCCGGGATGGCCTCCGGGGTTCTGCTGGTTACTTCAGAAACTTACAGCAAATACATTCATCCGCGAGATCGCGGCAACCGATCCATTTTCGGCGATGCCGCCGCCGTTACATTTTTACGGAAAGACGACATCGCCCGGATCGGAGATTTTGTTTTCGGAACCGACGGCAGTGGAGCGGAAAATCTAATTGTTCATGCGGGAGGCGCGCGCCGTCCTGTTAATTTGGAGAAAAATCCGGGAAAGGACGACTGTCCTTCAGACAGTAATTTGTACATGAACGGGCCTGAGATCTTTAATTTTACGATTGAAGTTGTTCCGGAAATGGTAAAACAGGTTTTGGTGAAAAATCATTTGACTCTTTCGGAAGTCGATTATGTGATTTTTCATCAGGCCAACAGTTTTATTTTAAATTATCTCAGAACAATGCTGGACATTCCAGAAGAGAAATTTTATATTAATCTGACGCAAACCGGAAATACGGTGTCATCCACTTTGCCGATTGCGATCAAAGAGGCGGAACAGCGAGGACTTATTCGAAAAGGAGATAAGATTCTTCTGACCGGATTTGGCGTAGGGTATTCTTATGGCGCAACGGTTTTAACGTTTTGAACTTTGATTTTTACAGGAGGTTATTTATGAGAAAGCAGGATTTTTATGACGAGATTAAGGAGATCATGGAGATAGAGGATGAAATTGTCGACTCAACGAAACTGAAAGACTATGAGGAATTTGACTCGCTTGCAGTGATGAGTTTGATTGCATTGATCAATTCAAAGTTTGGAAGGCGCATCCCCGGAACTGTGTTGCAGAATGTTCAGACACCGGCGGAGCTCGTTACTCTGATTGGAGTTGAAAATTTTGATTGATTTTTCGGAGTATTGAGGAATGGCTTTACTAAAAATTCCGGGAGCTGTTATATGTGGAATTGCCGCGTGTGTTCCTGAGACACGTGTGGATAATACCAAATTTACTGATTATTACTCTGAGAAAGAAATTAAAAAAATTATTCGGGCCACCGGAATTTGTGAACGACGTTTTGCGAAAGAACATCAGTGTGGTTCGGATTTTGCCTGTCAGGCAGGTAAAGCATTGCTTGGCGCGATGAAGGTGACTCCGGAAGAGATAGGGATTTTAATTTATCTGACTCAAACTCCGGATTATATGTTGATACCCCCGACGTCCTGTATTCTGCAACATCGACTTGGTTTGCCGGAGACTACGGCCGCATTTGACATCAACATGAACTGTTCTGGTTTTGTCTACGCATTAAGTACTGCAATGAGTTATGCTTCTTGTGGAACTAAGGTATTATTATTGGCGGGAGAAACTCTTTCAAAAGTTTTTCCTCCATCAGATAAAGCTACAGGATTGTTATTTGGTGATGGCGGTGCTGCGGTACTGTTGGAATCAAAGCCTGATGAAGAGAGTTTCTTTTCGCTGAATACTGATGGATCTGAATACGAGGCTATTTTGGTAGAAGCTGGAGGATACAGGCTGCCTGCTTCTCCTGAAACGGTTCAGATGCGAATATACGAAGATGGTTCACGGCGATCATTGCATCACGGCCGAATGGATGGAATGAAGGTATTTGACTTTACTCAGCGTCGAGTTTTGCCTGATTTGAAGAAAATTCTGGAGTTCAGCCAGAAAGATTTGTCTGATGTCGATTGGTTTCTTTTTCATCAGGCAAATAAATTTATGCTGGATTTGTTTGTAATGGAATTAGGAATTAATAAAGATAAAGTTCCAATATCTCTTGGTCATTTCGGGAACACGAGTACAGTATCCATTCCATTAGGCATTGCTGCTCGATTCGGAGATAATCAAACCCATTCCTTAGGTACTGTAGCCATGAGTGCTTTTGGCGGAGGATTGTCTTGGGGAACTGCAGTACTTTCTCTTGAAAACTGTTACATTCATGAAATTGTGGAGATTTAGATGGTTGCGTTAGATCAATTTTCTCTTTCCGGTAAAACTGTTTTGATAACTGGTGCAACCTCGGGGATCGGGGGGGCTCTTGCACTTGCCTGTGCGGAGGCGGGGGCATGTGTATGTGCCATAGGCAGGAATCGGGAGAAGCTTGATGATTTGGGAAAAAAACTTGCAGCTGTCAGTAGTGAAACTCATTTTACCCGCTCTTTTGATGTAACTGATTTTGCTGGAATAGGTACTTTGATCCAACGGGCTGTTGAACAATGTGGAAAGATCAGCGGTTTCGTTCATTGTGCCGGTATTGCAGAAACAATTCCCCTGAAGATAATGACTCCGGATATCTATGAAAGAATTTATCGTGTCAACGTGATTGCCGGGTATGAGTTCATTAAAGAAATTTCCAGGAAAAAGAATTTGGATAACAATGATGGGGCGTCATATGTGCTGGTTTCTTCCGTTTCTGCTCTTAGAGGGGAAGCGGGGCTTCTGGCGTATTCTTCCAGCAAAGGTGCGATTTTATCGGGAGTTAGAGCGCTTGCCGCAGAGCTTGCCGGGAAAAATATTCGTGTGAATTGTATTGTTCCGGGACTCCTGCCTGAGACCGCAATGGGACAGAAAACAATCGGTGGCCTATCTCAAGAGGCTGCCAGAGAGATGGAAAACAAACATCTTTTAGGATTCGGTAAAACTGAATATCTGACGGGGCCTGTGATCTTTCTGTTGTCTGCTGCATCCCGCTGGATGACGGGAACGGCACTTAATGTTGACGGTGGCTATACCTTATGAGAGAATGATGCAAAGATTATTTATTCTAGGTTGTGGTGGGTTTGGGCGAGAGATCGCGGCATTGTTGCCTGACCACCCTGATTTTTCAAAAGCGTGGAATTTTTGTGGTTTTCTTGATCGCCGAACCGATTGGAAAAAGACGCCCGCTAAATATCCAATCCTGGGGAATGAGGATGAATTTGATTTTCGGGCGGATGACTTGATGATCATTGCGATTGCAAATGGAAAAATTAAAGAACGGTTATATCAGAAACTTCAAAATAAAGTACAGTTTTTCACGTTCATTCATCCGTCTGTGAAATTGTTGGATTTCACCTCTATCGGAATGGGTTCTGTCATTTATCCCAATTGTATTGTATCAACAGCCGTCTCGATTGGGAAATTTTGTACCTTGAATGCAGGGACACAAGTAGGACATGATTGCCAAATCGGCGATTTCTGTTCTCTGATGGCTTCCGTGGATCTCGGCGGAGAGACTGTATTGGGAAACCATGTATTTATGGGGACAAAATCCATGGTCGTTCCTCGAAAGTTCATTGCCGATGACGTCAATATCGCGGCCGGTAGCGTTGTGATGCGTTCCATAAAGACACCCGGCTGTACCGTTATGGGGAATCCTGCTGTAAAATTTGAATGAATGGAGTTGCTATGTTGAATATTTCCAGCTTTATTTCCAAAAACATTACATCCCGGCAGCACAGCATGTTTCTTGAGGACATTGCGCGATATCATGCCGAGTTGAGTTCCCAGATTCAGGGGAAACGTGTCCTGGTGATTGGTGGAGCCGGGACCATCGGCAGTTCTTATATTCGCGCCTTGCTGCCATTCCGGCCTGCCTCCCTGGTGGTGGTTGACCTCAGTGAAAATGGACTCACCGAACTCACCCGTGATTTGCGGTCAACGTACGGCATGTATGTGCCGCCGGATTATCGGACCTATCCGCTCAGTTTCGCGGATCCAATTTTTGAAAAGATTTTCCGGACGGAAAACGGATTTGACATTGTCGCCAACTTCTCCGCCCACAAGCATGTGCGCAGCGAAAAAGACCGCTGGAGTGTTCAGGCTCTTCTTGAAAATAATGTTCTGAAAGCCCGGAAACTGCTTGATCTTCTCTCGGAAATCCCGCCGGCACATTTTTTCTGCGTTTCCACGGATAAAGCCGCAAACCCGGTTAATATCATGGGGGCCAGCAAACGTATTATGGAAGATATGATTATGGCATACTCCGACAAATTCAAAGTGACAACTGCGCGTTTTGCCAATGTCGCTTTTTCAAACGGCAGTCTGTTGGCCGGGTTCACAGAACGTATAATGAAGCGGCAGCCACTTTCCGCTCCGAACGATGTGAAACGTTATTTTGTTTCTCCCGAAGAATCCGGTCAAATCTGCATGCTTGCTTGTATTCTTGGCCGCAACCAGGAAATTTTCTTCCCGAAACTCGACGAAACGCAAATGATGACTTTCAGTTCCATTGCCGATAAATTTCTTGCGGCGCTGGGGTATGAGGTGAAATACTGCAACTCGGAAGAAGAAGCAAGAGCTTTTGCCGGAAATATGCCGGCGAATACGACCATATGGCCGGTCTATTATTTCAAATCCGATACTACGGGAGAAAAAGCATATGAAGAATTTTTCACCTCGGCAGAACATCTAAATTTAGAGCGGTTTCATTCGCTGGGAGTGATTGATTCTGTGAAACTGCGCCCGTTTAACGAACTGGAAGCCTTCCTTTCAAAACTGACTGCTGTCCATAATGATATCAATGCGACAAAAACGGATATCGTTGCCGTCATGAAGGGCTTTCTTCCGAATTTCGAGCATGAGGAAAAAGGAAGGAGTCTTGACTCGAAAATGTAACAGATCAAAATTCAAAATCTGCGTGTATACGGAATTTTGAAGTGATCTTTCGGTCCCGTCAAAATTCCGTTTTTTATTTTCCCGCTGAAACTGCGGTTGTTCCCGAAAACTGGACTTGACTTGGTGTGAAAAGCCCGTTAAATTAGTCGATTATGCAAAATCATATAACAATCTGAATATCAATGGAAAACCCTGATT
>ERZ779737.2947-NODE-2947-length-10404-cov-5.918350_pt1 | contig 10404 bp, 9 predicted proteins | sample MGYA00511889_ERZ779737 | MGnify/ENA primary metagenome ERZ779737 (study PRJEB29588, sample SAMEA2163575) | human gut metagenome | biome: human gut; feature: human-associated habitat; material: faeces | place: Denmark | collected 2008/2010 ...
ACCGTCTTTTCCTGCATGCGGCGTTCACCGAAATCGCGTTCCCGCTGCGCGGAGAAAGAATCGTTTTTTCCGCGGCGTCCCCGCTGCCGGAGGAATTTTACGCCGTTCTCCCGCTTCCGCCCGGCGCCCGCATTCCGTGAGCGCTTCGCGTTCCCGCGGAGGTTTTTCCGCCGCGCCGCGAATTTTGCGTTCGAGGAAAGCAAAATAGAATTTTCACGTTCGGAAAATTCCGCTATTTTTCTCCAAGCAACATTTTCAAAACATCATCGCCATGGCACTCACAAAATTTCGCAGCCGACTCATCGCAGACACGGGAATCAGCACGGGAGACGAAGGCAAGGGACGCCTCATCCCCGAAGTGATTCGCGAACTTCAGGTCGAGACGGGCAAGCGCGGCATCGTGTCCGTCGTGATGAAGGTGAACGGCGGGGCGAATTCCGGGCACACGGTCGGCGGGCTCAAGCTGAACCTGCTTCCCGCGGGCGTGATCGAAAAAGACGTGGCGACGCTCGCGATCGGCGCCGGCGTGGTCGCCGATCCGCGCAAATTTCACTGGGAAGCGCGCCCGCTCGAAAAAATGGGCATTCCGATTTACGCGCGGCTGCGGATCGACGAGCGCACGATGCTCAGCGACGTTTCGCACCGCATGCTCGACCTCGCGTTCGAGGATTACCGCGTGAACGTGCTCAAGCACCTGCCGCGCGGCTCGACGGGGCGCGGGATCACGCCCGCGTACTGCGACGAAGTGGGGCAGTGGCAGATCACCTATGCGGATTTTCTCGGAACGAAGGAGGATTTCGCGGAAAAGCTGAATGCGCGGCTCGATCGCGCCGAGCGCACGATCGAGCACGTCTGCCGCGTGGCGCCCGAGCTGTGGAGCGAATTTTTCAAAAAACTCACGGCGGCGGAAGTCCGCGGGAACGCGCCCGCGATCAAGGACGGCGTCTTCTCCGAGGCGGATTTCGACTTCACGCAGTTCGACGCGGGAACGCCGTTCAAGTTCAATCGCGAAAAGGTCGTCGATGTCTATTGGGCGGCGGGGCAGGAGCTCGTTCCCGCGATCTGCGACGTGCGCGAGCTCGTGCTCGGCACGATGAAGCGCGGTGAATACATCATCGGCGAGTTCGGGCAGGCTTACTGGCTCGACAAGCGCCACGGGTTCCCGCCGAACGTCACCGCCTCGCACACGTTCACGCCGGAATTTTTCCAGTCGGCGGGCATTCCCGCCCAGCTCGTCCACACGATGGGCTGCTGCAAGGCCTACGACACGAAAGTCGGGACGCACGTTTTTCTCACGCAGATGGACGACGAGCATCCGCTGTGCAAACGGCTGAAAAAGCTCGAGTTCGGCGTCGTGAGCGGGCGCCAGCGCATGGTCGGCTGGTGCGACTGCGTCGAAAAGGCGGACGCGCTGCGCTACGGCGGCTATCAGGACTTGGTCATCAACAAGCTCGACGCGCTTTCTCCCGCCGACGAATGGCAGGGCGGAGACCTCCTCGTCTGCGTCGCCTACAAGGGGCCGGACGGAAAAATTTACAAGCACGTGCCGCGCAACGACGCGCTGCGGCAGACGCTCGTTCCCGTCTACGAAACGCTCCCGGGCTGGACGGAGGACATTTCCGGCGTGCGTTCGTTCGCCGATCTTCCCGCGAACGCCAAGCGCTACATCGCGTTCGTGATGAAGACCATCGTCGAACTCGCCGACGCTCCCGAACTCCCGAACCTGCGCTACATCGGCGTCGGCCCGCTCCCCTCCCAAATCATCAAGGACGTCCCCGCTACCGCGGAGCTGGTGAAATTGGCGTAAGGGGAATATCCGTTTATAGAAAAGAGGTTCCCGCGGGAACGCGTTGGGCGCGCCGCGTATAATGCGGCGATGATTTACGGATACCTTCGCGTCAGCACCGCCGGGCAGACGGTGGAAAATCAGCGTTTCGAAATACGCGGCTTTTGCCGTTCACGCGGACTGCGCGTGCGTGAATGGATTGCGGAAACCGTCTGCGGAAGCGCGAAAATCGAGGAACGCGAGCTCGGCCGAGTGCTTGCGAAAATGCGGCGCGGGGACGTGCTGATCGCGACGGAGCTTTCCCGCCTCGGGCGCAATCTGCTGCAGGTCATGTCGCTGCTGAACGTTTGCTTCGAACGAGGCGTCCGCGTGCTGACCGTCAAGGAAAACTACGAGCTCGGGAGCAATCTCGCCAGCAAGATTCTCGCGTTCGCGTTCAGTCTGAGCGCGGAAGTGGAACGACAGCTGATTTCGCAGCGCACGACGGAGGCGCTCGCGCGGCTGAAATCCGAGGGCAGAAAACTGGGACGGCCGCGCGGCAGCAAAAACAGGCGGACGAAGCTCGGCGGGCGCGAGGCGTTTATCGCCGAGCAGCTCGCCGCCGGCGTGCCCAAAGCCGCATTAAGCAGAAGGCTCGGCGTGCACCGGCATACTTTGGAGCGCGCGATACGCAGGAATTCACTCGCTTTGTAATTCTTCTATGCCGAGCGAGCGCAGATATTCGTAAGTCGATTCGTAAAATTCCGGTCTGCGCGTGGCGTCGTTCTTGTCGCCGACGGGAACGCAGATCACCATGCCTTGCCGCGCCCGCGTGAGCAGCACTCTGTATGCGTTTTTCTGATACGCTTGGTGTTCCGATTTGAGGATGCGGTCCCAGCGATCGCTTCCGCTGAATTTGAAGTGCTTCCACTCCGGCGCGCCTTCGCGGGAACGCCGACAGCGGAAATCCGCGTCCCAGACGACGCACGACCAATCGACTTCCAGCCCCTGCACGTCGAACTCGCTGACGGCGTCTTCGAGAAAATTAGAAGAGCGCACGTCCGCATCGTCGTTCAGAAACCAGCAGACGACGTTCGGCTTGCAGCGGACGTCGATCGCGAGCGGCTTCAGGCGGTCTGCTTTTGACGACACGAGCAAACCGCAGCGTTCGCTTCCGCGCGTGCGTTCCCGCAGCCACGCCTTCGCCTTGTCCAAATTTCGCGTGAGCACGATCGGGTATTTTTCCTTCAGCGCTTCATAGTGTTCCCGTGCTTTCGCGATATCGAAATCGAGCAGCGCATGGACAAACGCGGAGAGGTTTTCGGCGCGGAAAGAACGCATCGAAACTGCAAGGTGAAGCGCTTCGTTCGTGTTGACGTTCGCGCGTTCCCGCAACAGAGCCGCGACGTTCCCGTCCGCATATTCTCTCTCCGTGAGCCGCGGCGAAATGTGAATTTCCCAATCGCGGAAACGCGTGTTCATCGCCACGATCCATTCCGCGATGCCGGCTTCGCCCGTATTGATTTCCTGACCGCCGCCGACGAGACAGACGACGCACGCCCAGTCTTCATGCCGATCTAAGCATGAAATGAGAAACGCCGGCTCCGAACAGGGAAAATTCGCGAAACCTTTCTTGCGTTTCATAAATTTCGCCAGCGCTTCGCGCGTCCAGGCGCGTTGCGCCTCGTCGAAAATCGCCACGTGCTCCACGGGAACGAAATTTCTGTCGCGGTTTTTCGCGTCGCGGAAAAAATTTTCGTCGGCGACGATTTGTCCGTTCTCGATTTTTCCGCCGATCAGACAAGCGTCGCGGTAATGATGCACGAGCTGAATGAACGCCTTGACCTCCGATTCCGCCTCCTTCTTCGTCGAAGGCTTCGGCGGCGGCGGCGTTCCCGCACGTTTCGCCGCCTCGTAGCGCGCTTTTTCCCGCCGGACCTTGTCGCGCGCGAGCGCTTCCGTCAGCACGGCGACGAGCGGGCCGTTGCCCGAAAGATAGACGGCGGGCTGCCCGTTCGTGCTTTCCTGCGTTGCAATGTTCAGGCCGACGAGCGTTTTCCCCGCGCCGGGAACGCCCGTCACGAAGCAGATCGCTTTTTCGCCGTTCGCCTTGCACGCGGCGATGATTTTTGAAATTTCCGCGCAGGTTTCGGAGAGGTTTTTCGCGGCGGCGTCGCTGCGGGAAATCGCCTCGACGGAGTGATTCGAGTAAAGCGCGCTCGCGGCTTCGATGATGGTCGGAGTCGGCGAATAGGCGCTAGTTGCCCAAGCGTTCGCGTCGAAGTTTTCCCGGCGCTCGGCGAGCGCCAACGCGTCGCGCAGCGTTCCCGCGAGCGTCTCCGGCGAGGCGTTCACAGGCTCGAAAACGCGGTCGTCCGCGAAGGGAAAACGGATGGCGGCGGGAACGGTCTTCGCCTCGGTCGCGACGAGAATCGGGATGATCGTGAGCGCGTGGCTTGCGCGGTGAAAGTTTTTCAAGTCCAGCGCGTAATCCCAAACCTGCTCGATGTCCGCGGCGGAAAATTCCCGGGCGCCGACTTTAAATTCGATGACGCAGACAACGCCGCTCAGCAGCAGAACGACGTCTGCGCGCTTGCCCATGCGCGGAATCGAAAACTCGAAAAATACGCTTCCGCGACTGCGGTAAGGCGGAAGAAGCGTTCGGAGCAGAGCGATTTCTCCGAGCCAGGCGTCCCGTTGCTCCGGCGAGAGCTCAAAAGGATTCGCCGCGGCGAGCGTGCCGAGAATCGCGTCGTCGGATTTTTCGAGAAAGTCGGAAACGGCGGCGGCGAAGAAGTAAGGCGCGACGACGGGCATGACGAGTGTCCCCAAAAAAGGTTCGTAAGAAAAGGACAAGGATAACGTTCCCGCGGGAATTGCCAACCCTTTATTCATCGGCTTTCGCGATGCGGCGGACGCGCGCGGGAACGTCCCGAAAAATCGAACCTTTTTTTGGGACATCCGCCTTATGAGATCAGCCTTCGCCCGCATCCAGGAGCGCAACGCGTTCGAGGAAGAACTTACCGATTTTCTTTACGAAATTCTCGCTGAAAGGGAACTCCACCCGGCCGAATCCGTGCTCGCCGTGCACTCGCGTTCCCGCGAGCTGCGCATCGGCGTTCCCGCGGATTTTTCCCGCGCGTGGGAGCGCTATGAGCTCGCGCCGCTTTTCCGCGAAGAGGACGGCGAAACCGTTCCTGACTGCGACGCCGTCTCCGACATCGCCGCGTCTTTCTTCTTCGTCCGCTGACCGGAGCCCGCGCCATGGCGAAGAAAAACGTGAGCTCCGGCGTTCGTGCCGGTTGGGATGACTTGAAAAGATGGGTTTCGCAGGCAAACGATGGGCGGTCCGTTCTCGATCGAATGGCGCTTGCCACCCACACGGATCGATCAGGCGTTCCCGTGCGTGCAGATGTTTTTCGTGAAGATTCGGACACGGGATATTTGCCGATTCCGTTTGAATTTGATGTTCCGTTCCCGCCGCCGAAAAAACCGAAATTCACGTTCATCGATTTATTTGCCGGCATTGGCGGGTTCAGAATCGCGATGCAGAACTGCGGCGGGAAGTGCGTGTTTTCCTCGGAATGGGACGAGGATGCGCAGAAGACTTATTTCGCGAATTTCGGAGAAGTTCCGTTCGGCGACATCACGAAGGAATTCACGAAAAAGCAAATTCCCGAGAATTTCGACGTGCTCTGCGCCGGCTTCCCGTGCCAGCCGTTTTCAATTATCGGCGACAAAGAGGGATTTAAACACGAAACACAAGGGACGCTTTTTTTCAATATCGAAGAGATACTCCTTGCCAAGAAACCGAAGGCATTCATACTCGAGAACGTCCGCAATCTCACTGCGCATAATGGCGGGCGGACGTTTAAAATCATTCTTTCTCATCTTAAAAACGCGGGATACGATGTTCATTACAAGGTGTTGAATGCGCTTGTTTATGGCGTGCCGCAAAAGAGAGAACGAATTATCATTTGCGGATTCCGGGAAAAGGTCGATTTCGAGTTCCCGCCGCCTGTGCCGTCCGAAAAGTGGAAAACGGTCGCGGATATCATTGATGCAGATGCGGCGTACGACCGTTCTCTGTTTGTGCGTCCTGTGATTCGTGAAAGCAGGCTCGCTCGACTGAAGGATAAGTCTTTTCCGAAGCCCTACATTTCTCACGAGAATGTCGCGGGCGCCATTACGCCGCATAATTTTTCGTGTGCGTTGCGTGCAGGGGGGTCCGCCAACTATATTCTCATCAACGACGAACGACGTCCCTCCGCGCGAGAAATGTTGAGAATTCAGGGGTTCCCGGACGACTTTAAAATTGTCGTGAACTATGGACAAATTAAACGCCAAACAGGAAATAGCGTAGCTGTTCCGGTTATCTGGGCAGTAGCCGAGAAGATAGTTGAAAAATTGAAAGAATTGTGAGGTTGCAAATGCAAGAGATGTTTCCGCCGAAACTCAAAAATGTGGACAAGTATCAGCCCGATTATCCTTTAGGCAAATTTCCTAACGGATTTGCATTTGAGCTTGGTAGAGAGTTGATTTATCTTCTTGCGACACGCCAGCCGCCCACACTCGAAGGATCCGATTGGGAGAAAATTTTTGCGCGCTGTATCGGTGCGCAATGGACGCCGTCAAACGTTGGGCTGGACGATGTGCAACACCGCCAGATGGCGTGGAGCGCTAAGACCGTCAAAAACAAGAATCCTTTCAGTGTTCGCCATGTTCGTTTGATTTGCGGACGGAATTCTCTTGATTATTCTTTCAACGTCGAGAATGTCCACACCGAAGATCCGAACAGTCTTGGAGAAAAAGTGCTCGATATTTGGAACGCGCGTATTACTGATGTGCGGAAGAAGTTCGCCACGACGAGAACGGTCGTGCTGATAAAGGGGAATGATCTTTCGGAGGTCGCCGTTTTTGAGGAAGAAGCGTTGAAATTTCTGCCGGAGGAATACGAGTGGGAGTGGAATCAAAACGGGAATCTCGATGGTTACGCCAAGGGAACGGATGTGAAGAGGTTTACATGGCAGCCGCATGGCGCGCAGTTTACCGTTAAGACGAACGTTCCCGATAATCGTCTAAAGCTTCGTATCAAGTGTCCGCCCCTTTTAGACCGAGACAGGGTGTTGGAACAACTGAAGTTTAATACTTCTTGGATCGAAGTTGTCAGCTGACTTCGGGAGGGGCTTCGAAAAATGGATAAGATCTCCGCAGAAGTACGTTCCCGCAATATGTCGCGGGTGCGGAGCAGGGACACGGGACCGGAGAGGCTGATTCGGTCGCTGCTGCACGGACTCGGGTTTCGGTTTCGGCTGTGCGACAGGACGTTGCCGGGAACGCCGGACATCGTGCTGCGGAAATACGGGACGGTGATTTTCGTGAACGGGTGCTTTTGGCATCGACACAAAAACTGTTCCCGCGCGACGACGCCGGAGAGGCGCCGCGAATTTTGGGAGGCGAAGTTCGCGCGCAACGTCGAGCGCGACGAGCGTTCCCGCAAGGAGCTCCGCCGTCTCGGCTGGCGCGTGATCGTCGTTTGGGAATGCCGCGTGAAGGAGATTTTGGCGCATCCCGAGCGTCTCGCGCGCGCCGTCGTCGGGCGTTCCCGCCGTCGTTTCATCGAGCTCTGATACGTTTCCTCTGGCGATTGCGCCTTTTCAGTGCGCGTCGGAATGTTTGCGGTTTCGTCGTGCAGACGCGCGCCGCGAGCGCAGCCCCGCGAAAACTGTAAGCGGCGCGAATGCGGGCGCGCCTCACGCGCGGGCTTTCGCGCCTCCGGCGTTCAGTTTTCTTTTTGCCGTCTTATAGTGAGGCGCGTTCCCGCGACGCCGCCTCAGAAGGGGAATTTTCCGCCGGCGCCCATGCCGGGGAGTTTGCCTCCGAGGCCGCGCATCAGCGCCTTCATTTTGCCGCCTTTGAGCATTTTCATCATCTGGCGCATCTGCGAAAACTGCTTCAGAAGGGCGTTCACCTCGGAGACCTTCGTTCCCGAGCCCTTGGCGATGCGCGCCCGCCGCGACCCGTTCAGAATTTCCGGCCGCGCGCGCTCCTGCCGCGTCATCGACTGGATGATCGCTTCCGTGCGCTTCAGCTTGCGTTCCTCCTTGTCGCCGACCTGGATTCCGCTCATGCCGGGCATCATTTTCATGATGTTCCCGAGCGGTCCCATTTTTTTCATCTGCTGCAGTTGGGCGAGAAAATCCTCCAGGTCGAAATCCGCCTTCTTCATTTTTTCGGCGAGGCGTTCGGCTTCTTTCTTGTCGATGGTTTCCTGCGCCTTTTCGACGAGCGAAACGACGTCGCCCATGCCGAGAATGCGCTGCGCCATGCGGTCCGGGTGGAACGGCGAAAAGTCTTCGAGCTTTTCGCCCGTGCCCATGAATTTGATCGGCACGCCGGTGATGGTTTTCATCGAAAGCGCCGCGCCGCCGCGCGCGTCCCCGTCGAGTTTCGTCAAAATGATGCCCGTGAGGTTCACGGCGTCGTTGAAGTGCTTCGCGACGCTGACGGCTTCCTGCCCGAGCGCGGCGTCGGCGACGAGCAGCACTTCGTCCGGGCGCACGCGTTCCCGCAACTCCTTGATTTCCTCGATCAGCGTTTCGTCGATCTGCAGGCGTCCCGCCGTGTCGAAAATGACGAGATCCGCCGAGGCGTTGAGCGCCTCGCGCAGGAATTTTTCGCCGATGGCGGGAACGTCCTTGGAGTCGCGGTCGCAGTAAAACGGCGTTCCCGTCGCCGCGGCGAGCGTTTCGAGCTGGTCGATCGCGGCGGGGCGGTAAACGTCGCACGCGACGAGCGCCGGGCGGTAGTTCCCGTGCGCCTTCAGGTAGCGCGCGAGCTTGCCCGCCGACGTCGTTTTCCCGCTCCCGTGCAGCCCGACGAGCATGATTTTCAGCGGCCGCGCCGGGGAAAACTGCGTCGCGTTTTCGCCGAGCAGCTTCACGAGCTCGTCGTGGATGATCTTCACCGCCATCTGCCCCGGCGCCACGCCCGCGAGCACTTCCTGTCCGAGGCACTGCTCCTTGACGCGTTCGCAGAATTCGCGCGCCACGCGGAAATGCACGTCGGCGGAAAGCAGCGCCGTGCGCACGTCCGCGAGCGCTTCCGCGATGTTGGATTCCGAAATTTTTCCGAGCCCGCGCAGGTTGCGCAGGGCGTTCGTCATGCGGTCCGTGAGATTTTCGAACATGCGGAGAAATCTATTTGAAAGTTTCCTCGCTTAAAAGCTGAAAAATCGTCCGCGCGCGCCGCGGGAACGCGCCGGCTCAGTCGACGATCAGATACTTCAGCCAGGCGAGATAGGAATAAAAAACGTCGACCGCGCCGCCGACGCCGATCATCGTGCCGTTTTCGACCATCTCCGGGAAACGGATTTCGCGCGTCTGCGAGTAGACTTGGACCCGCGTGTAGCCCGCTTCGCGGAAAAGCCGCGCGGCGCGGCGCTCCTGCAGGCGCGTGCTCGCGACGATGATTTTGCTTTCCGGCGTGATCCCGCACGAGCGGATCGTGCGCGGGTGGTCGATGGTGCGGCGCGGCTTGTCGTCGACGCAGATTTTTTCCGGCGGAATTTTCGCTCCCGCCAGCACGTCGAGCATCGCGCGCTCGTCCGCGCTGACGACGATGCGCCGCGCCTTGCCCGCGTTGAAAATTTTCACCGCGTCCGCCGCGCGTTGCGCGTCTCCGCCGAGAACGACGACGGCGTCCGCGTCGTCCCAAAGCTCGTCGAACGGCGTCGAGCAAATCTGCATTTCCGTCAGCTTCCAGCCCAGCGGCGTATAGGCGACGAGTCCGAACAGGACAAAAAACGCGAGCGTTCCCGCGATGTAGAGCCCCGCGGCAATCCGGAGCGCTTTGCGAAGCCGCGCCCGGGCGGCGATTTTTTTCAGAACGGAAAACATGCGGTCGACTCTTCGAAATTCATGGTGAAAAATGCATTCTGCGGCGAAATGCCCGGCGTGCCAATCCGTAAAAAATAAAAACGCTCCCGCGCGGCTTTGCCGCGGCGGGAACGGCGGAACATTTACCTCCGTTTGCCGTCCGTGTTTCCGTCTTTTCGCGAAGTGGCGCTCCCGCCGAGATTCGAACTCGGATCGCCGGCTTCGGAGGCCAGAATTCTATCCATTGAAATACGGGAGCGAATGAACGCGTAATCAAATCCGTTCTTAGCGCGGGCGTCAAATCCTTTCTCGGCGCGCGTTCTCCCGCCGCCGCGCTCCGGCGCGTCAGGGCTGCGCCGGATTCTTTTCCTGCGGGAACGCGCGGTCAAGCGCGAGGAGGAAATTCTCGATGTTCATTTTCATCGCGCGTTCCTTGGCGACGCGGAGCATCGCGCCGGGCAGCGCGTCCATGGCGGAAACCGTCGCGCCGCCGCTGAAAACGCCTTGGAAAACGTCGCGTCCGCTTCGATTGTCGCGCAGCTGGTAGAACGCCGTTTCCGTCACGGAAACCGTGCCGTCGCGTCCGAGGCGGACGTCTTCCTCGACGAGCGTCGCGTTCAGCTCATACGTTCCCGTCGGCGAAAGCATGCCGAAGCGCGCCAGCGACTGTTCCAGCGCGCCGCGCAGCCCGACGTTGCCGATGTTGGAATTCTGCCTCGGATCCGTTTTCTTGCCGCCGACGACGGAGCCCATGCGGACGCC
>ERZ779737.2948-NODE-2948-length-10403-cov-2.728257_pt1 | contig 10403 bp, 9 predicted proteins | sample MGYA00511889_ERZ779737 | MGnify/ENA primary metagenome ERZ779737 (study PRJEB29588, sample SAMEA2163575) | human gut metagenome | biome: human gut; feature: human-associated habitat; material: faeces | place: Denmark | collected 2008/2010 ...
CCGCAAACGGCAGGGTGAGCAGGATTCCCGCAACGGCCAGCCCCAGCAGCGGGCGGCGCATCATCTGCCCGGCCTGCAAAGCCGCCTGGCCGCTCTCCCCTGCCTGCACCCGGAAAATGCGCAGCATCCCCCAGGTGGAAAGCACGCACAGCAGCGTTGCGATCCCCTGCCATGCCATCGCTTTGCGTTTTTCCGCTGCCGGGTAGCGCTGCACCAGCCAGACATACAGCAGTGCCGCCCCCATGCCCAGCGCGTATATGTCCAAAAAGTTTGCCAGCTGGTTGACCACCATATTGTATTCATCCAGCCGCCAGACGCACCACCCGCGGAAGGCGAACGTCCCCGCTGCCATTGTCATCAGGGTGCCAAGGGGATTTTTCATTGCCCACCGCGCCAGCAACGGGAAGATTAAATACGCCTGCATCTCGATTGCAATGGTCCAGGAAGCCACCCCGATGGGGGTTGCAATATAGGTTGCCGGGTTAAACGTCTGGGTAAAGGTCAGGTGCATCACAACATCCCGCACCATATCGGAGCTGTTGTGGTACAGGTGCCAGGGCAGCGCCACGGCAAACAGCAGCGCCAGCGTGACAAAATAATAGCTGGGCACAATGCGCATGATGCGGCGCTGGTAAAACTGTTTTGTGTTCGGTACCGCCTCTCCCAGCAGCATGGCACGGGCATAGGGCAGGAACAGCAAAAAGCCAGAAAGCAAAATCGTTCCGTCCACTGGCATATACCCGGCGCGCAGCAGATAATCCAGAGAGTAACTGCCAATGCTCGGCGTCAGCCAGGATTGCTGCCAAAAGTGGTACCAGCTGACGATAAACACCAGCAGCACCCGCAGGCCGTTCAGTTCCGGTATTTTATAACAGTTCGGGCGGTATGGCTCCATGCCATCATCCCCCTCATTCCCACAAAATTTTCTTTACGCCAACGCGCAGGTTGACCAGTCTGTCCCAGGGGCCGTTGCGCTGCAGCATCATCAGCAGGCTGCTGCGGGTTGCAGGGTCGTTGGTGAACAGGGTTCCCAGCTTGCCATCCCAGCCGTATTCCCCCAGGTGCAGCGGCACCGGGCTTTCCTCCGGGGCAACGCAGACACTCATCAAATGGTCATAGCTCATACCAAGGCGCATGGTATCCTGCCCCACAAAAATCTTGCGTTGCTCTGCGTTCAGCAGCGGCTCCGCCATCGCCTGCACCGTTTCCGGTTTCAGCAGGCGGCAGCCGTTCCATTCGCCGCCGTTCATCAGCATGGTGGCAAAGTGGGCATAATCGTCAATGGTCGAAACCATGCCTGCCCCTCCGGAAAGGAACTCCGGCAGGCTTTTCATGTTCATCTGGATGCCAAGGTGGTTCACCACATCGGGCACCGCTGCGCCGGAATTGAAATCATACGCTTGGGCAAACCGGCCACGCTTGGCTTCCGGCACATAAAAATCCGTATCCACCATCTCCAGCGGGTCCAGCAGGTTCTGCTTCAAAAAATCGCGGTAGTTCATCCCGCTGGCGGCTTCCACCGCTGCGGCCAGGATATCCGCGCTGACGCCATACCGCCAGCCCTTGCCGGGGCGGTACAGCAGCGGCAGCTTCGCCATTTCGGCAATCACCTGACGCGTGGTACGCTGCCCGCCTTTGGTAAAGGATTCCGAAATTTCATCATACAGCCTGCCCAACCCCGCCGACTGTACCGAATCGTTATCATTGTAGCCATACCCGGAGGTCATGCAGAGCAGCTGCCTGATTGTCAGGTTCATATGCTCGGCATCCCCGAACTCCGGCAGATAGGCTGCCACCGGGGCATCCAGGTCCAGTTTGCCGTCCTCCCATAGCTTCATCACCGCAAAGGCCGTGATGGGCTTGCTCATCGAAAACACCCGGCAGATGGTATCCCGCGCAAAGGGGATGCCCCGTTCCCGGTCCGCCATGCCCGCCTGTGCATAAGCCAGCTGTTTGCCATCCCGTAGGTAGAGCGCGCTGACACCGATAAAATCCCCCTGCCGGACCACTTGATCCAACAGGGCTTGCAATGCCTGTTCCTTTTCCATTGTTCTGCACCCCTTTCGCAGTTTCACTTTCTGCCAGTGTAGCACGAATTCTTTCTCTCTGCAATCCTGTTTTTGCCCGTTTGGCGTTGACGTACCGCCCGGCAGATGGTATACTGGCAGCATCGTTTAACCAACTTATCAAGTTGCATAATAGGTTTATATGGTAAATAATAAATAATAATGAATAAAGAATAATGTCGGTGCGCCGCCCGCGGCGGCGCGAATAAAATAAGTTGGCAGCTCTGGTCAGAATGTTTTTTCCGGAGCAGCTGACCTAATTAAAATGTGATGCCGTGGGCATCACACAATCATTATTCATTATTCTCTATTCTTTTTTATCTAAATAAACAGGAGGCCCGCTAGGTCATATATTTCAAAGATTGACCTTTCCACAGCCCCGCAGGAGGTCCGCGCCGCGGTGGATAACCACCTGGCCCAGGGCTACCAGCTGACCAACGAAAAGCTGACCCTGCTGCATAATGTAACGGCGTTCCATACGCTGGAAGAAAGCTCCTATGAGCTGGACCGTGAGCTGCAGCGGCTGATCGGCAAGCGCGCCGCAGATTTTTATGAGTACGCCATTTCGCTGCAAAATGACTGCCTGGTATGCAGCGCCTATTTTTCCCGCCTGCTGGAAAAGAACCATATTGACTTTGCCACCTTTGATTTTACCGATGATGAGCGCCTGCTGATCGAATATGGCCGCGCCATTGCCCGTGACCCCAAGCATGTGCCGGAGGGCCTGATGCGCCTGATGCAGCAAACCTTTACTGAAGAGCAGCTTGTGGTAATTACCACAATGGGTGTTTTTATGATTGCCAACAACTATTTTAATGACATCCTGAACGTGGACCCCGCACCGGTGCAGGAATAATTCCAGCGCCAGCACGTATATGAATTTCAGAAAATCAAAATCATTATTTAGAATTTAAGGAGGTATAGATTATGATGCTCCAAAATGTCAATATTGCTCTTTCTGTTGTCTTGTGTGGATGCCTATTGTCTGGATGCAACAATTCCACTACATCAGCATCTTCCTCGGTCTCGTCCCCCTCCACGTCTGATTACGAAAGCAGTTCAGCCGCAACGAGCAATCTCGATTCCTATGAAGACGAGGAACCTACGTCTGTGGTGCCTTCATCTACTCTGCCTCCAACCGAGGAGCCAAACACACCCGATTCTTCAGAACCGAGCGCTTCTCCTGCGCAGCCGGAGCAGGAATATACTGACCTTTCCTTTTTGAGCGAGGAACAGCAAACGATATACCTTCGCGCTGAAGACTTTTGTTTTACTCTTTTTGGTAATCCCGGCAACCTGTTGTATCTGGATTGGGCCCCTGAATTTCGCGCAACAACGCTTCAGTATCTGGGTTCTGTTGAAGATTATGAACTGTACGATATCACTTTCGAAGCGTTTGAAAACCTCGTCCACAGCATTTTTACCACAGCGTATACAGACTCACTGGGGGATATTTACACACAGAAGTTTTTAGACTATGACGGGCACCTTGCCTTGTGCTTTTCCTCCGAATACATTCTGCCGATCCACGACGATGTAGCGCGGCCTGTATTAGACTACTGCCCCGACACCTATCGGTCTGGCACCTACACAGAGAACGAAGTCACGTTCACTTTGATTTCTCACTATGACAGAAATTGGCGATCGTCCATGGAAAAAGACGAGATGGATGTCTACACTATTGAATATCCCATCCGAATGGTAAAAACTGACGACGGATGGCGGTTAGATAAGTTCCATACAACAATGTATGGTTAACAAAGCAGCCTCAAAAATTGCCTTCCGTTTTTGCACTTCACTTATATTTCATCTTCAGTTTATGATGGTGATGGGAATAAACAGGAGATAGGCCGAATAGCCAAAACCATGGCATTCGGCCTGTCTCTTCTACGAAATGTTCTTGCCTAAATCAATCATCAAGCATGTGATCTGGATGACACCTGATTCAGTCATCCAAGCATTTTCCTTATTATAAAAACAATAAATATACAGGGTACTTTGTAAACCCTTCCACAAGTTTACATTTTTGTAAGAAAAACTATTCGGAAGGTGATTGGCAGTTGGTTCGGGAAATCATTGGAAACAGTTTTGAAAAATAATTTGTCATTTGCAGGGGAAATTCTTATGAACATAGAGCAAAACTCGGTTAAATATGATGCAACTAAAAAACAGATTACGGTTACAACCTATTACGATAAAAATTTGTATTTTGCAAACTGCATCAAAAAACTATTATGGTGCAGAGTAAAACCTCTTCCAAACAAACTACAAGGAATATTCTCCGTTCAATTTTTAAGGATTTTTTGTCTTGTTGGTGCTATACGGGAAGGAACAGTACTTTTGTATTTGTTGTATAATCATAATTTTTCGGTACGGATTTTCGTTTATTTTCTCTGCCTCTTTGTGTTTGCCATGTGGTGCGATAAAATCATATGTGGATTCACGAACTTGTTAGGCACCCTTAATTCAAGAAAGCCAATTATTTATCGAAAGTCTCCTGCGAACAGGTACGTTGCAGGTGTAGCCGGCGAATTTGCAAAGTCAGCCATATTTAAGCAGGAGGTTTTCATATCACCGTCCGAATTTTCTGTGACATCCGTTTTCCCGGATTTGAGAGAAGATGCATTGGACGAACCTCCTCAACGAGAAATAAAAATATTAAAAAACGACATCTTTCTATTAACATATCAGGTCTGTGGAAAGCACGGGAAACCGGCCTACCTGATATTGCTTTTAGATCAAAGTGTTCATTTTAATCGCAAATTTTATACAGAAAAGGATTGGAAAATGCTTATTGAAGTTATGAATGAAATGCAGTACTGAGAAAATATAATTTGTATCTTTTCCTTATCCATATAGGTTTGTTAAATGAATTACTTTGTGACCTATCAGCACGATGAAACAATATTATACCGTTCCTTCGTTTCCGTAATTCAATACTGCTTAGGAGGTATAGATTATGATGCTCCAAAAGGTCAATATTGCTCTTTCTGTTGTCTTGTGTGGATGCCTATTGTCTGGATGCAACAATTCCACTACATCAGCATCTTCCTCGGTCTCGTCCCCCTCCACGTCTGATTACGAAAGCAGTTCAGCCGCAACGAGCAATCTCGATTCCTATGAAGACGAGGAACCTACGTCTGTGGTGCCTTCATCTACTCTGCCTCCAACCGAGGAGCCAAACACACCCGATTCTTCAGAACCGAGCGCTTCTCCTGCGCAGCCGGAGCAGGAATATACCGACCTTTCCTTTTTGAGCGAGGAACAAAGGCAACTGTATACAAATGCCTACGATGCCAGTTTCGGTTTATACGGTGAAGGTGCCAATCTCATGGATAAGTGGGGCTATAAAGTAGTTACCGATGGAAGCGATTCTGTACCGTTTATAGAAGACCATTACACACTGTACAATGTTTCTTTCGATGAATTTTCGGAGCGTATTCATAGTATATTTACCGATAACTGCTTGACCTCCACCGATTATGCCATAAAATTCAAGAACTACAATGGTAGGGTTGCCGTTCACTTTTCTCTTCATAACGAAATGGTCGCAGGAATGACTATTTATGTTCAAGAACAGTACCCAGACACTTACCGCTTAGTCAAAAATACCCCTGAGAAAGTCGAATTCACCTTGATTTCTCACTATGACCGCGATGGCTCGGTAGAAAACCCGTTAGAGGTATACATTATCGAATACCCTATCCGCATGGTGAAAACTGATTATGGTTGGCGGATTGACGATTTTCATACAAGCAGATACGGCTAACATCAAAACGGGGCGGCCGTTTTTCCAGCCGCCCCGTTATTGAATTATTGGTTATTATAGCAATTTTCAAAAATAAGGCGAATAGCCGCAGGAATGGAACCAGCCTGAGCAGTCAGAAGGCGAAACTGTCTGAAAAGCACATTGTATCGCATTTGGAAGAGCATCCAGGGTCCGTGCCTTGAATTTACGAAGGAAAGCTTTCACCTTCGACCAAAGTTTTTCAATGGAATTCAGATCAGGACTATACGGTGGAAGATAGATGTATCGAATCCCCGAGCTGTCCAGCAAATTTTTTACTGCCTTTGCATTTTGCCCTTACAAAAAAGCACTTTCCCTTATATTTGCATTGCAAATAAGGGAAAGTGCTTTTGTCTTGCTCACTATGAGGTTACTATCGCAAAGGATACGGTCAACTTCCAATAGCGAAAAGATAATACGGCAGCCTTCACTTTTTCAGCACTACGCACTCATAGGGGCGCAGCGTGTCGGCGGTGTCGGGGTAGTTACCCAGCAGTTTCTCGGCATCGGTCCAGCCTACGGGCAGGGGCTTGGCAATTTCCCGCTCCCGCAGGTTGCAGAGAACCAGCAGCTCCGTCTCGCCGTCATACCGGCGATAGGCTAACAAATCCGCGTTGTCGGGGTACAAGAACTCGATTTTTCCCGCACTGATGACCGGCATTTTCTTGCGCAGGGCCACCAGCGTTTTGTAAAAGCTGCGGATGGAATCCGGGGCGTCCATTTGGGCAGCGGCGTTGATGGCCTTGTAGTTGTCGGCAATGCCGATCCACGGCGTACCGGTGGTAAACCCGGCGTTCTCGCTCGCGTCCCACTGCATCGGGGTGCGGCTGTCGTCGCGGCTGCGCTGGGCGATAATGTCCAGCGTCTCGGCCTCGGTCTTGCCCTGCTCTCGCAGGATCCTGTAGTAGTTGAGGCTCTCGATGTCGCGGTACTGCTCGATTTTCGTGAAGTGCGGGTTCGTCATGCCCAGCTCCTCACCCTGATAAATGTACGGTGTGCCGCGCATAAAGTGGATCGCTGCCGCCAGCATCTTGGCACTTTCCTTCCAGTAGGCCGTATCGCTACCAAAGCGACTCACGGCACGGGGCTGGTCGTGATTACACCAGAACAGCGCATTCCAGCCGTCATGCGCCTGCATCCCCTCCTGCCATGTCTGGAACAGTTTTTTCAGGGCAAGATGGTCGGCAGGCATCAATGCCCATTTGTCGCCGTTCTTGTAGTCCACCTTCAGATGATGGAAGTTGAAGCACATAGACAGTTCATGGTTGCCCGCAGCAGTGTATCCGATGCAATTTTCCAGCGTGGTGGAGGACATTTCGCCCACCGTCACCATGCCGTCGATGCCGCCTGCCGCCACCAATTCTTTCAGGTATTTGTGGACATTGCGGCCATCGGTGTAGAAGCGGCGGCCGTCGCCCTCGTAGTCATTCTCGTAAAATTTGGGCTTGGAAATGACGTTGATGACGTCGAAACGGAAACCCTTGATGCCTTTCGCCTTCCAGAAGCGCAGGATGTCGGCCATTTCCTCCCGCACGGCGGGGTTCTCCCAGTTCAGGTCGGCTTGCATGACATCGTAAAGATGCAGATACCATTTGCCAAGGCACGGCACGTATTCCCACGCGGGGCCGCCGAATTTTGAAACCCAGTTCGTCGGGTAGCAGTCGGGCGTGCCGTCCTTGAAGATGTAATAGTCCTGGTACTTTTTGTCGCCCGCCAGTGCTTTTTTGAACCACTCATGCTCGGTGGAGGTGTGGTTGAACACCATGTCCAGCATCAGGCCGATGCCGCGCCTGTCCGCCTCGCGGATAAGCTCCTCCAGATCCTCCATCGTGCCGTAGCGCGGGTCAACGGCACGGTAGTCGGCCACATCATAGCCGTTGTCGCGCTGGGGCGAGGGGAAGAACGGCGTCAGCCAGAGGTAATCAACACCGAGGTCGGCGAGGTAGTCCAGTTTCGCGGTGACGCCCTTCAAATCGCCGAAGCCGTCACCGTTCGAGTCCATGAAGGATTTCGGGTAAATTTGGTAGACAACTTTATCTTTAAAATCATTCATGGTACACACCTCACAAAATCAGGCAACGCCTTTTTTCTTGCCGACGATGACGGTCAGCACAAAGGGGACGACGATGGCAATGACCATGCACAGCGCAAAGCTGAGCATATAGGCGGGCTGGATGGACAGAATGCCAGGGATGCCGCCGACACCGATGGCGTTGGCCGTGGTGGAAGTTGCCACACAGACGACCGCTGCGATGGCAGATCCAATCATGCCGCAGATAAACGGGAAGTGGAATTTCAGGTTGACGCCGAACATAGCGGGCTCGGTAACGCCGAGGTAGCAGGAGATGCAGGAGGGTACGTTGACCTCCTGAGCGTCCGCGTTCTTGCGCTGCAGATAGATCATACCGAGGACGGCGGAGCCCTGCGCAATGTTGGAAAGGGCGATCATGGGCCACAGCATCGTACCGCCGAAGTCGGCGATCAGCTGCATATCAATGGCGTTGGACATGTGATGCAGGCCGGTGATGACCAGCGGGGCATAAACAAAACCGAAGATTGCGCCAAAGACCACGCGGAAGGAGCCGGAAATGCCGGCGTAGACGATGTCAGAAATGAAGGTGCCGATCTTCCAGCCGATGGGGCCAAGGACAGTGTGGGCGATGATGACGGACAGCACCAGCGAGCAGAAGGGCACAACGATCATGGAGATGACCGCCGGGCAGATCTTGCGGAAGAATTTTTCCAGATAGACCAGCGTGAACGCGGCCAGCATGGCGGGAATGACCTGCGCCTGATAGCCAATCATGTTGATGGTGAAGAAGCCAAAATCCCATTTGGGGATATCTGCCGCTGCTGTGGATGCGACAGCGTAGGCGTTCAGCAGCTGGCCGGAAACAAGCGTCAGGCCGAGGACGATGCCCAGGCTCTGGGTCGTGCCCATTTTCTTTGTGACAGACCAGCAGATGCAGACCGGCAGCATATGGAAGATGGCTTCGCCAATCAGCCACAGGAAGCTGTCAACGCCGGACCAGAACTGGCTGATGTCGCACAGCGTCTGGGTACCGTTATTAAAAAAGTAGATGCTGTCAATGCAGTTGCGGAAGCCGAGAATCAAACCGCCGGTGATGATGGCGGGAATCAACGGGGCAAAAATCTCCGCAAGCACGCTCATGACCTTCTGCAATGCGTTCTGGTTCTGCTTGGCTGCGCTCTTGACAGCTTCCTTCGAGACACCGTCAATGCCGGATACCGCAATAAAGTCGTTGTAGAAATCGCTGACCGTATTGCCGATGATGACCTGGAACTGGCCCGCCTGGGTGAAAGTGCCCTTGGCGGATTTCAGTGCCTCGATCTTGGCAACGTCCGCCTTGGCGGGATCGTTGAGGACAAATCGCATACGCGATACGCAGTGGGATACTGCCGCAATGTTCTCTTTGCCGCCAACGTACTCAAGCAGCTGCCGCGCGTCCTGTTCGTATTTACCCATGATGTTTACCTCCTTTTGCCCGGTAGAGCGGGCATCTTCGAACTTGTTCATACAAGTTCTTCTTACAGCCACAGAATACCAGACTTGTTCATACAAGTCAATATGCTTTTGCAAAAAAGCAGTGCAGAACGCCTATTTTCGGCACTGCTCACAAGTTGCCCACTTGAAATTCAGCCGAAAAGACGGTATACTAAAGTAAATGTTTGAACAAGTTGCGAGGTACACACCATGCCAAAGGCAAAATATGAGGGCATTTATCACAGCATCAAAAAACGCATCGAGGCGCAGGATTACCCCTATCAATCGCTGCTGCCCAGCGAGAATACCTTAATAGAGGAATACGCCTGCTCCCGCAACACAGTTCGACGCGCATTGGCGGAGCTGGTAGCCGACGGCTATGTGCAGACCATGCAGGGGCGCGGCGTGCGGGTCATCTACCAGCCGGTGGGCAAAACGACGTTTACCATCGGCGGCATCGAGACGTTTCAAGAAACCGCCCGCCGCAACCGCCTTCGCGCCGTGACGAAGGTCACGAAGTTTGAGACTGTCATCGCCGATGAGTGCTTTGCCGCCAAGAGCGGTTTCTCGGTTGGGGATGAGCTATGGAGTATTGAACGCGTGCGGTATCTTGACGGCAAAGCGCTGATTCTCGACGTCAACTACTTTTTAAAGGAGTTTGTCCCCGGCCTGACGCCACAGATCGCGGCCAGCTCAATCTACGATTACATTGAGAACACACTGGGAATGCAGATCATCACCAGCAAGCGCCGCATCACGGTGGAACACGCCACCGCCCGCGATGAAAAGCTGCTGGACATGGGCACCTATGGCTGCGTGGTCGTCGTCGCGAACCAGACTTTCAACGCCGCCGGTCTGCTGTTTGAGTACACCCAGTCCCGCCACCAACCGGACTATTTCTGCTTTCAGGACATTGCCACGCGGAAAAAGTGAGCGGCAGACACCCGGCGCAGGGGTATCCACCTGGGATTTTGCGCTGGGCCGGGGCTCCGGCAAAATGGGTTTTATAGCAATTTTCAAAAATAAGGCGAATAGCCGCAGGAAT
>ERZ779737.2951-NODE-2951-length-10381-cov-2.174995_pt1 | contig 10381 bp, 10 predicted proteins | sample MGYA00511889_ERZ779737 | MGnify/ENA primary metagenome ERZ779737 (study PRJEB29588, sample SAMEA2163575) | human gut metagenome | biome: human gut; feature: human-associated habitat; material: faeces | place: Denmark | collected 2008/2010 ...
CGGCTTCCCGGGCCCGTTTTCTGTCCGGGGGAGGGTTGAGCCGGCAATGGAGGCGAGTCCGGAGGCCCGCCGCAGCCGTGCGGTGTTTCTCTGTTCCATGGGAGCGATCGCTCTGTTTCTCGGTTTTGTGCCCGTGCTTCTGGGACATGTTTCCGGAGCGCTTGCGCAATGGCCCCCATGGCTGGGAATTCTCATCCGGACCGTTCTGCTTCAGATTGCCTATTTCTGCGCCGTCCTTCTTCCTTCTGCAAAAATATGTCCGGAGGTTCCGCTGGCGGAACAGCTGGATCTTCTTCCCCCCCGGAATGCATGGCGCACGTTCGGGCTGGTATCCTGCGGGGTTCTGTTTCTGTATCCGCTTCTGGGGACGGTGACTTTCCTGACGGGAAAGATTCTGGAGCTGCTCCGCATTCCGGCGGAACCCCAGATGCTGGCGCTTCTGCTCCGGAATGGAGATCCCGCCTCAATTCTTGTGATTGCCGCAACAGGGATTCTGCTGGCTCCTGCCGGAGAGGAACTGGTGTTCCGTCATGCGGTTTTCAATCATTTCCGGCGTTTTGCCTCCCCGTTCGCCGCGGCCTGCGTCAGTGGATTTCTGTTTGCCGCCGTTCATTTCAACGTTTTGAATTTTCCGGCACTTTTTCTGCTGGCGCTTTTCCTGCAGTTCGTCTGCTGCCGGACGGGGTCGCTTCTCTGCGCCATTTACGCGCATGCCCTGTACAACGCGCTTTCAGTGTGTCTGCTGCTCTGTTTCCGGAGCTGAAAAGGAGATGCGGCGGAAGGATTTTCCTCCCTGTTCCGCAAGGCATTTTTCCGTCCGGTAAAAATTGCTCCGGGTGTCATTCCAGCAGAAAGACTGCGCCCTCTTTCGACTCGTATACGGTTTTCCAGTCATTTCGTTTCAGAAGATTGACGAAGTTCTCCCGCTTCGCCAGCAGAACGGCGTATTTCGCATGGGTCAGGCGTCCCAGCAGCTTGTCGCTGTTCCGGACGCGTTCGATGTTCAGCAGGAGTTTTTCCACTTTCTTTGCATGCCTGCCGTCAAGCGCGAACGAAAACACCGGGTCCATTCCCCAGAGATAATAGTTGCGGTCGTTGGCATGGAAAATCGTCGGAAAATCGCCCCAGTTCAGGTTCACGACCGTCGTTTCCGGCGGAAGGTTCTCCCGCATCCATTTTCCGATTCCGTCCGCCGGGTGGACCATGGCCGGCGTGAGCATCAGATTCAGACCGGACGAGACGATGCCGAGGAGAATTGCCGCAAGCGTTCCCGCCAGGAGCATTTTCCATGGTTTTGCCCGGAGCGGGAGCAGAAGATCGGCGCGGAAGGCCTCGTGGAAGACAAGGGCCGCGAACAGGGTCATGAACGGCACCGCGTATTCCACGGTCCGGAGCGCGGCAAACATCCCGCACGTGAAAAGCACGGCGAGAAATCCGACCGCCTTGATCCGGGGTTCCAGCGCGGACCAGCCGCGCAGAATCGCCAGACGGCAGAAGCACAGGAGCGTCAGATAGGCGAGGATGTAGAACGGGAGCATGGATTTATGCCAGCGGAATTTCGGCGCAAGCATTTCCATCGGAAGCAGTTCCGAACTGACTTTGTGGAGATTGTCCGTGAAGAGCGGTCCGAAGAGCGCGTCGAAGGACTGGACTTTCCAGATGACGAACGAGTTCGGGAACTGCGGATGGATCAGCAGTCCCAGCATGACGCCGGCGAACGCCGCCGCCGGAATCCAGAACACTTTTGCCGAATCCCGCCGGAAATACGCGAGCGCGAATACGAACGCGGGAATCACGATGAACTGCGGGTTGGAGTAGGTCCATGCATACAGGAAGGAGAGCCCTCCCGCGCATGCGATCCGGAAACGGACCGTCCCTTCCGAAAGCAGGGCGCATGTCACCAGAAGGAAGGCGATGGACAGCACATGCGGGCGCATCATCATCAGCCGGAACATGAAATTCGCAGCGATGAAAGGCATCAGAATGGAGAACAGCAGGATGAAGGGAGGGGAAACCCCCATGCGCCGCATGGCGAAAATGAATGCCAGCAGAGCGCATGCGATCAGCAGAAGCGATTGCAGGTGAAACGGCGCGCCGGTCGGCAGGCACAGCAGTTTCTGTATCTCATGAACGATCCAGAGCGCGCCGTGGAACAGGAGTTCCTTGTCTGCAAAGCGGTCGTTCCAGACGGACATGGTGAGCCATGGAAATTTCTTCGCGCAGAAGACGGACGGACCCAGTTCCGCCATTTTCATGTGATAATACGCATCGCCGTCCGTTTCGCCTCCGTCCATGACAAGCGGCCTGAGGACGCAGAGCCAGGCGAACGGAATTGCGAAGGCGAGAAACAGAAAGAGCCGCGTCTGGCATTTTCCCGGTTTTTCAAAAAGTTCCCGACTGGAAAGACTGTTCATGCGCGCATCACTTACCTGATGTATTTGCCGATGAGAGGGGCAAGGCGTTTCCGCAGATGCGGCGCAATGGCGTCCCTGCGCGTGATGACGGCTCCGTCCAGTGCGCGGCCGCAGTCGCATTTCCGTTCCATCGCATGGAATTCCTCTGCCGCGTGCCGGATGATCCGGGCGGCGAGCGCGAGATTGGCCTCGAAGTTTTCCTCGATCATTCCGACCGTCACGAAATCGTTGTGCGGGCGCCACGAATCGTAGTCGGTGACCATTGCCACTGTGCTGTAGCAGATTTCCGCTTCGCGGGCGAGTTTCGCCTCGCCGAGATTGGTCATGCCGATGACATCAAATCCCATCTGATGGTAGATGCGGGATTCCGCCGCGGTGGAAAAGGCCGGCCCTTCGATATTTACATAAACGCCGCCGCGGTGGACGGTCGGGCGTTTCCCCGTATCGAGCAGCTCGTCTGCCGCCTGTTCCGCAATTTTCGCGGCAAATGCCGCAAGTTCGGGACAGACCGGTTTTGCAAACGGGATGTGGGCGACGATTCCGTCCCCGAAGAAGGTGTGTGCGGCGCTCTGTTTGGTCCGGTCGTAGAACTGGTCGATCACGACAATGTCGCGCGGGGCGTAGCGTTCCTGGAGGCTGCCGACCGCGGAAAGGCTGAGGATGTGCGTCACTCCGAGGTTTTTCAGCGCATAGATGTTTGCCTTGTGATTGATTTCCGACGGTGCGATGACATGTCCCTGTCCGTGCCGGGAGAGAAACACCAGGGAGGTCTCTCCGATCGTGCCTTCCACAAGCTGGTCGGACGGTCTTCCGAACGGGGTGTCCTGCATATGCGCATGGAGGTTTTCCAGTCCGTCGATGGTTTCCAGGCCGCTGCCTCCGATGATTCCTAGTTTCATAGTGCCTCCTTCGTTGGTGTCCGAAAAATAACATGGGCGGAGGCGTTTTTCAAATCCCGGAACGGTTTGTTTCCAAGGAAAATGAAAAGTTGATGTTTCCCGGGATTGCAAAAGCGGAAAAACGCATTAATGTAATCGTCGTGCGGGTATCCGTCCGCCTTGTCGTCTCCCCGTATCGCCGGGGTGCTGAAACACAGAAACAGAGAGGAAGCCATGCGGAGAGTCCATTCGGCGCTTTTGCTTTTTGCAGTATGTCTGTTTTCCATCGCCCGTGCGGACGACTTCGAGGATTTTGAACAGGCGGTCGCAACCGTCGCGACAAACTACAACCGTGCGGTGGACTCCCGCGGAACGCGTTTCGAGAAGAGCTACAAACAGCATGTGAGCGCCATGTGCGAACTGGCGAAGAAAGTGCAGAATGCCATCGACAGCCTGAAACTCGGCGCGGATCTGGATATGGTCTGGATCACGGAAGAGATCCGCCAGGTTTACAATGAAAACAACAAGGATTTCAAGTCCGGTCAGAACCGGATGAAACGCATGGTCGGGCGTTCGCAGGATCCCGCCACGCTTTTCAAAATCATCGCCGCGGACATCAAGACTCTGAAAACCATGCGCTTCACCACGGAAAACGGCGGCGCCGTGAAGGATTCACTGATGGCCAAACGCAGACTGCTGGCATACAACCGCATACTCAGGTTTTTCATGAAATATCAGTCTTCCTACCGGCGCAGAAAGGACGACGACTCCTTCCGGAAGCTCTTCGAACGCCGGATGGCCGTGCTGGAAAATCTCGCAGGCTCTCTGGATTCCGATCTCCGGAGCAAGAACCCGAATGCGGGAATTCAGGTGAAACTTGCCGAGGAAACTTCGATCATGCTGAAAAATTTTGAGGAGCTTTACAAGTCCCAGCTGAAAAAGAAGACCTATACCGTGAGGCGTGCGGGTGAAAATACTACCGTCAGCGCGCTCAGTTCCGAAATGCATTTTGCGCTTCAGAATATCCGGAAGTTCCTGATTGAACTGGACAATGCGGGTGTTGAAACGGATCCCGCGGGAAAGGAGACCGCAGAGTCTGCCGTGCAGAAGGAGTCCGCTTCCATGGAGAACCGGTATGAAAAAATGTCTCCGGAGGAACTGAATGCGGAACTGAGCCGGCGGCGCAGGGAGATTTACCGTTCGAACACTTCCATGGACGGTTTCGACCGCGATGTGCTTGCCGAGTATCTTGCCTCTCTTTCACGGGAACAGCGGAAACAGTATAACAAATATCTGCGGGAGTACCGTGACGAGGGTCTCAAGAACAATCAGGCGATCCGTTCGGCGGTTCTCAGGCTCCATACCGGACTGATCAGCGGGAAGAACACGATGACGGCCAGGGAGATGACCGAGGCGCTGCTGCGTCTGGACAAGCTGAAAAAGAAAGAACTCAAGGCGCTTGACGTCCTGGACTGAATCGTGCGGTTCGGCCGGGAGCGGGCGGGAAAAACCGGTTCCTATGGAAATTGATCCGGATGTGAAAAGAAGCATTTTTGAAACGGATGAGACATGGGCCGCCTCCGGTCTGCTGTTCGCATCCCGGAAACCGCATCTGCATTCCATGCTCGCCGGCTGCGGATACGAGACAAGGCGTTCCACCGCCTATGATTTCAGCGGACTTTCCCGCGGATCCGCCGAGTTTGCGATTTTCCAGTACACCATTTCCGGTGAGGGATCTCTGGATTACGAGGGACGCACCTTCAAGATGCGGGCCGGAGAGGCGATGCTCCTGCATGTCCCCCACAATCACCGTTATTATCTGGCACCGGATTCCGGATACTGGCGTCTGCTGTTTTTCACCATCTTCGGAATGGAGGCCGTCCGGCTGATGCGCGAGGCGGAGACGGCATACGGGCCTGTCATCCGCCTTGAGCCGGAGTCCCCGCTGCTTCTCTATATCTTTTCCGTTTTTTCCGAACTGAAACGTTCCGGCATGCGTTCCCAGTTTCGCGCATCGGCGACGGCATACCGGTTTGTCATGATGCTTCATGAATGCTTTTCCTATGCGTCCGTGTCAGGATCGCAGCGTGATACCGCCTTCCTCCGGACCGTTCTGGATTTCTGCACCCGGCATCTGGCGGATGACATCAGCGTGGACGACATTGCCCGTGCGGCGGGATACAGCCGTTACCACTTTTCCCGGATTTTCCATCAGGTCTACGGGATGCCCCCTTCGAAATTTCTTGCCGAACTGCGCCTGAAATCCGCAGTCCGTATTTTGCAGATGGAGTGCTGCACGATCAAGGAGACCGCCGCAAGATGCGGTTTCAAGGATGAAAGCTATTTCTGCAAGGTGTTCCGCAAAGCGCACGGCGTCTCTCCGGATGCGTTCCGGAAAGTTCCAGCGGAACAGTAAAGGCAATTCCGCCCGATCCGGCTGCCGCATGCGGAAAAAGTGGAGCGGGTGAAGGGAATCGAACCCTCATACTCAGCTTGGGAAGCTGGTGCACTGCCACTGTGCTACACCCGCGAATGATAATGTGGTAAGATACTCTGCTTTTTGTTTCAGTCAAGAGCAATTTGAAAGGAAAAACAAAAAAAACCGGAACCTGTCGCCGGGTTCCGGTTTTCTGATTCGAAATGCCGGTTACTGGGAGATCGCTTCCGCAGGGCATTCGCCAACGCAGGCGCCGCAGTCAATGCATTTGCCATCATCCACGTGCGCTTTCCCGTCAACCATGGAAATCGCCTCAACCGGGCAGGCGCCTGTGCAGGCTTCGCATCCGACGCATTTCGTTTCGTCAACTTTAGCCGCCATAATAAAAACCTCCTCTTTTGGATTTGTTGAAAAAGATAAAACCAAAGTCCTGTAAAATAACGCCGCATCCCGGATTCGTCAAGCCTCTTATTCCGTTTTTTCATGAGATTTCCCGCTCCGCGTCTCCGGTCCGGAACCTCTCCGCTCCGGAAGCGGAAGCTTGAAACGACGACTTTTCCCGGCAGGGAGCGGAAGCAATGCGGGAAAACGGGAATGCGACACGGACGTTCATTGCAGCAGAGGCGCCGCCGCCTTGAGCCAGGCATCGGCAATCAGCTGATGTCCGGCGGGCATCGGATGCACGCCGTCCGCCCAGCCAGTGCTCCTGCGGCGCCACGTTCAAAGCATTGTTCAGAACGCTTTGCAGGGGAACAAAAACGGCATGGTAGTCATTCGCGATTCTGCGGACAACTTCACCGCGCTGCGCGATCTCGTCCAGCCAGTCCTCACTGACTGCGCCGAATGGGAAGACGAAAGGTTCGAGAAGGACAATGCCGATATCCGGAAGCTCCTTCAGCGTCCAGTCCATCAGCATGCGGTAGAACTGTTCATAGCGCGGCACTTCGACGCCGTTGCGTCTTGATTTTTCATGCCAGGTGTCGTTTACGCCGATCAGAATGCTCAGGATGTCGGGGTGCAGATTGATGCAGTCGGCTTTCCAGCGGGCATAGAGATCGACGATCCTGTTTCCGCTGATTCCGAAGTTGTAAAACTGAAAATCCCTGCCTCTGTCGCAGAGAAGGCGGGTTGCAATGAGGTAGGGATATCCCGGTCCGAGTCCTGTGCGGGGGTATCCCGGATCCGTGATTTCAAGACGTGCGCGGCCGCAATCCGTAATGGAATCGCCCTGGAAAAGAATTGTCTTTGTCATTTTTTCTGAACTTGCCGTGGATGATTATACATTTCGGATGCAGGCGGAAATCGTTTTCCGGAGTTTTTCCCGGTTTGCGTCGGAAAGCGGACAGAGCGGAAGACGGTATTCCTCTTCGATCATGCCGAGCATCGCCATGGCGGCTTTGACCGGAATCGGATTCGACTCAATGAAGAGATCCTTGAAGAGGCGCCAGTATTTCCTGTGAAGGGCCGCTGCCTCGGTAAAATTGCCTGCGGCGCACGCATCCGTCATTTTCTTGAGTTCGGCGGGAATGATGTTGGATGCCACGCTGATGACGCCTTTTGCTCCGAGCAGCATCATGGGGACCGTCAGACTGTCGTCGCCGCACATGATGGACGTTTCGCAGAGGCTGAGAATTTCGGAGACCCGTTCCACGGATCCCGCGGCTTCCTTCACGCCGAGCACGTTGGTGTTTTTCACCAGACGGGCCACCGTTTCCGCCGCGATTCCGACTCCGGTCCGGCCGGGGACGTTGTACAGCACGATCGGAATGCCGCAGGTGTCGGCGATTGTGGAGAAATGGCGGTAGATCCCTTCCTGCGTGGGTTTGTTGTAATAGGGCGTGACCTGGAGCGAGCAGTCTGCGCCGACGCTTTTGGCATGTTTTGTCAGGATGATGGCTTCCGCCGTGGAATTCGCACCGGTTCCGGCCATGATTCTGCATCGTCCGGCCGCTGCGGCGATTGTTTCCTCAATGACTTTCATGTGCTCTTCCGCATCCAGAGTCGGCGATTCCCCGGTCGTTCCGACGGGCACAATGCCGTCGACTCCGCCCTGAATCTGCATTTCCACAATTTCCCGCAGCTTTCCGTAATCCACAGCGCCTTTGGAAAGCGGTGTGACCATCGCAGTGTATACGCCCTTGAGTTCCATAACAAAGTCCTTGCTTTATATTGAATAATCCTGATTCCGTTTACAAAGTTCCCCGTCGAAGACCGTTACAGCGGGTCCGGTCAGAAAAACTCCTTTTAAAATATTACATTCTTTGATTATTTCAATCTCCAGAACGTCTCCACCCCGGGAAAGTATCGAGAGTTTTTCCGGGAAACCGAAAAACAGGTGCAGAACCGCGCCGGTCGAGGCGCAGCCGGTGCCGCAGGCGAGAGTTTCGTCTTCCACGCCGCGTTCGTAAGTCCGCACGGCTGCCGGACGGTTCCGGTTGGAGAAGGAAACGAAGTCCACGTTGGCTCCTTCCGGCTGAAAGCGCGCGTGAAACCGCAGGCGGCGGCCTTCTGCGCGGACATCAAGCGTTTCGAGGTCCGGGACGATTTTGATCAGATGGGGCACTCCTGTCGTGCCCTTGTAAACGATTTCGGCGTTTTCCAGTTCATATTTCTGAAACGGTTCGGTGACAGGCAGTTCAATTTTTACGGATTCGCCGGTATCATCCATGATTTCCGTCCGGAGGAGATTTCCGCCGGTGAGGAAATCCAAATTTTTCCTGCCGTGCCCCAATCCTTTCCGGAAAGCGAAAGCGGCCGCGCATCGCAGGCCGTTTCCGCAGACAGCGGCCGCGGATCCGTCGCTGTTGAAATAATCCATCCGGATGATGTTTTCATCCGGATTTTTTTTCAGAAATATGACTCCGTCCGCGCCGATGCCGAGATGGCGGTTGCAGAGATGTGCAATGAAGCGGGGAGAACGGTTTGCTCCGGATGCGGAATCATCGACGAGGACGAAATCATTTCCCGCGCCGTGCATTTTTGAAAACAGCATTTTCATATTCCATCTCCCTGTCGGTGAGAAAAATACCATTGGAACGGGAATATGCAAATTATCTTATAAAAAACTTTACTTTAATTGTTGATTTTTTTGAGTCCGGAGCTAAAGTACATGACTTCCGTATGATGCCCTGGTAGCTCAGAGGATAGAGCAACTGCCTTCTAAGCAGTGGGTCGTGGGTTCGATCCCCGCCCGGGGCACCATTTGATTATCAAGCACTTGTGAAAAATTTTACGAGTGCTTTTTTTATTAATTTTCCCACCTTTTTCCCACCAGATAAAAAAAATGCTGGACGTATAAAACGCCCAGCATTTTTATATTCTTTTTCGTTTTTTTCTATTCAGTCGCGGCTTGCTGAACTTCTTCTTTCTCTTCTTTCTCTGCTGCCAGTCTCTTCTCTTCAAGGATTTTCAGCGCCTTTTCCGCGTCTGCGTCACTTCCTGCCGTGAAGTCGTATTCAATTATCTCCTCTTCCGTTCCGAACAACGACTTTGTTTTCGTGCTTTTGAAATAGCCAGCCGTCGGTACTTTCTGATCCGCCGGAATACCCACTTTTCTGCTTTTGTATGTCATACGCCCGATCAAAATTTTTCCGTTCGGCGTGCCTGTCTCCGGATTTGCTGTTTCCAGTTCGCTGAGCATAACATAGCCGTCAAGGTTCAGATTTTTCCCGGCTGCTGATTCTGTCATGCTCTTTGCAGTTGACGCGCAGCCCGTCAAAAGAAGCATTACAGCAAATGCAGGAACAAGAAGAAGGGTAAAAAGGGCTTTGAACATGTTTTTTCCTTTCTGGCGCTTCGCGCCTTGTTGTTTACTTTATGAAATTTGAAACCACGCTGGCAATTGCAATGATCGCTGTTATTATCCACTGCCAGTTAAGTTTCCGCTCCGCAAGGCGCTTTTCATACTCCGCATGATGTTTTTCAACACTGTTTTTCAGCAGTATAAAGTCTGTAAGCAAACCGGGTTTATTTTCACCACATTCGCCGTATAACGCTTTTTCAATTTTATGTAACGTTTCGTTATTGTCTTTTACTATAAAATTGAGTTCAGCAAGGTTTTTTGACGCTGTCATATTCACCTCATAAAAAAAGATTTGGATGCTCAGACTCGCAGCGGAGCGCGATATCATTACAGTATTTTTCGTCTTGTTCAATCAGGACCGCGCACCGCCCTGTTCTCATCGCGGCGATTGCCGTAACGCCAGATTGCGGCGCATCGGATTGGTCCGGCGGAAAATCCGGCGGTTCCTTTCCGGTAAAATGTCCGTATTTTCCCCGCTTCGAAACCGATGGAAGGCGCCGGTTTCGAAGCATGCGGAGAAAGAAATGGCGCTTTCGTCAGAAGGAAACCGTCCGCGGCATCGGAGCCGGACGGCTGCAGGTGGTCTCAAGCTCGATGAAACGCTTTTCCGCGCAGGAGCGTTCCATGGCGCAGAGGATTTCCAGCACGTGCATGGCGAATGTCGCGGAACACCGCGGTTCTCTGCCGTGTTCAATAGCGTCCGCCAGTTCGGCAATGCCGAGGCCGCGGGTGATCGTTCCGTAACCGTATGGCGAGATTTTTTCCTCCCACTGCGGCGCATTCTCCGTAAAGGTGAATACGCTTTTCCCGAATCCGGAAGGTTCCGGCAGGCGGAGCGTGCCACGGGAGC
>ERZ779737.2953-NODE-2953-length-10369-cov-4.471592_pt1 | contig 10369 bp, 11 predicted proteins | sample MGYA00511889_ERZ779737 | MGnify/ENA primary metagenome ERZ779737 (study PRJEB29588, sample SAMEA2163575) | human gut metagenome | biome: human gut; feature: human-associated habitat; material: faeces | place: Denmark | collected 2008/2010 ...
TCCCCTCGCATACCTCGCTTAAACTCTTCTCTCCGGGGATATTTAGGCCATTCCCGTAGGGATGGAAGGAGTTTCTATGAAACGAGTTTTAACCGTCTTAGTTTTACTTTCCGGTGCGTGTGTGTTACACGCCGAAGAGATGAAGTTCGTTACGACGTTATCGTCTCCCTTGGGTACATTCGCCCAGCTGGAAACGGCGGACTACAGCGCCACCACGTCCGTGCCATTGTTAAACTTTTGCAATACGCGTTCCTCTGCCGGTACAGTAGCACTTAAAGGAGCGGACACTTATCTGCAGAGTTTAAACTTAAAAGCGAATACAACCCTGGGCGGCAACACGCCGGAGTACCGCATTTCGGGCACGCTTAGCGTTAATAACAACAGCGAAGTAACGGGCGGACGTCTGCTGGCGAATACGGCCACGGTGTCGGGCGCGTATTCGGCCAAGAGCAAAGTGGAAGATACGTTATATGCTGCCAGTTTAAAAGTAAAAGGTGCCAAAACCCCTGCTTTAACTATTCCGGGCCAGGTGCAGACTAGCGGAACCGGCGACGGGGAAGCCATGCACTGGAGCAACATCTATACCAAAGATTATAAATGCGCCAACGGCACCTGCTCGGAAACGGGCGGTGCGTATACGTCTTATCTGCTTAAAAGTATTGAAAGCTCGTGCAAAAATGACGCATCCGTCTGCTTGCAGCAGGGGAAAATTTACAAAGACGCTACTTGCACTTGCGAGAGCTGTCCATCAGGGCAGACGACGTCCAACGGCCTGACGTGCGGGTCCAACTGGGTTCCCAAAATAGAAGATTGGACGGCCTTCTCTTATTGCCGCAGTTATATTTCGCAGGAATTATGCCAGGACCCGGGGCTGATTGAGCAGAATTATCCGCCGTGCATTCACGATACCTATCCAAGCAAGGCCACTACATTCAGATACGGTAAAAACCCGGTGGAAACGCCTTCCAAACGGGGGCCTATTAATGCGTGCAGGCAGGAGTCTTCCGGTATGCGCCAATTTATTTCCCAGTCCGTTACGCCGCCGACGTATTCGCCCCAGCAGTCTTTGGCGGATTGCCCGTCGGGTACGTCCGACGCCAAGTTGTGTAAAAATAATTGTTCGTCTTCTTCCAATACGTGTTCATACGCGTGCTTAAAATCAAAAAATGTGTCGGAAGCGTGTGGTACGGGATATACGTCCAGTTATTGTGATTATATGGGCTGTAAGCAAATGAATATGGCGTGTATGGGGCGCGTAAATGAGCGCCATACAGAATTTGGCCCGCAACTGGGAACTGCTAAAGTATTGGTATGCGTACAAGGATAGGGAGCATTTTCATATTTATAAAAACCCGCTCTTTTCCGAGCGGGATTTTTATGGCCGCGCGCGGAATTTGCTATTATATAGTATATGACGAAGAAAGAGTCCGTTTTGGTGGTTTGCACCAACCGCAAAGCCTACCACGACTATTTTATTGAAGACACCTACGAAGCCGGCCTGGAACTTTTGGGCGCGGAAGTAAAATCCATCCGCCAGAAAGAACTGAGCCTGGAGGGGAGCTTTGTGCGCGTGGAAAACGGACAAGCCAGCGTGTACCATATGCACGTAAAACCGTATAAATTTAATTCCATGACGGAACCGGACCCGACGCGTACGCGGCGGCTGCTGCTGAATAAAAAAGAGCTGCGCAAGCTGGCCTCCAAGGCGGACGTAAAGGGCTATTCGCTCGTGCCGGTGGAAGTGTATTTTAAAAACGGCTGGGCCAAGCTGAAGCTCGGCGTGGCGAAAGGCAAGCATTTGTTTGACAAGCGCGAAACGCTTAAAAAACGCGATTTAAACCGCGAAATGGAAAAGAATTTTAAAAATAATATTCGCTTTTAAGACCCGCTTTTTTCCGGCGGGTTTTTTATATGCCGTAATCAGCGAAAGGGAGGAATGGTATGAAAAAAATCATTGCGGACGAAGCCGCCGTCGGGCGGATGCTGGACCGCCTTGCGTGCGAAATTATTGAACGCCACCCCGATATGAACGAATACCGCCTGGTGGGCATTAAAACGCGCGGGGCGTTTATCGCCAAACGCCTGCAGGAAAGAATTGCGGCCGTGTGCGGCGCGCGCCCGCAGCTGGCCGAGCTGGATATTACCCTGTACCGGGACGATTTAACCCAGGTGGCGCAGGACCCGCAGTTAAAAAGCTCCGGCCTGGGGACCGATATTGACGGTAAAACCGTCATTTTGGCCGACGACGTATTGTATACGGGCCGCACGGTGCTGTGCGCGCTTAACGCGCTGGCGTCGTTCGGGCGCGCGCGGAAAGTGGAATTTTTGACGATGGTGGACCGCGGGCATCACCAACTGCCGCTGTGTGCGGATTTTATGGGCCGTTTTGTGCCGACCGGGGACGAGGACATCATCCATGTTCATTTAAAAGAACGCGACGGGGATGACAAAATCGTGCATAATATCGGCGGGCAAAAAGAGGCCGCACGGCGTTTTTAGACGGAGGTTTCTCCTATACAAAAAAATAATTTTAAAAAAACGCTGGATTTTTTTGTCGCAATATTCTAAAATATATTTACTTGGGCGGGTGGCGGAATTGGCAGACGCGTACGGCTCAGGACCGTATGGACGAAAGTCCTTAAGGGTTCAACTCCCTTTCCGCCCATTTTGTTTTTTGGTTGCACAGTATGAAAAAGTATGACTACTATCGGCCGTCAACGTCGTCTTTAGGAAAAAAGAAGCGCGTTGCCCGCAGGAAAGGGTCATCCTTTTTTTTTAAGCTCTTTTTAGTGGCCGTTTGCCTGCTGGTTGCCGTATGCGGCGGCTGGCTGGCGCTGTCCAAAGGCTATTATCTCCTCGTAAATTCCAAACTGACCGACTGGCACGCCAAAACGGTATCCGTTTCCGGCGTAACCGGGCTTTTAAACAAAGAAATCACCGCGCTGGCGGAACCTTACACCGGCAAATCTTTTTCCGTTAAAGACGCGGCCGCCCTGCGCGAAGGGATTGCTGGCCGTTACCCGATGCTTAAAAACGTAAGCGTCAGCCGCGGGCTGTTAAGCGGCGAGCTTAATATTTCGGCCAAACACTGCGAACCCATCGCCAAATTCGTTCTGCCCGACGACAGCGTCCGTTATATTGACAGCGACAGCACCGTCTATTCCGACCCGCACCCCGATTTGTTAAAACCCGTTCCGTTTGTGGAACTGGTCGGCGACGTGCCGGAAAAGCTCAGCCCGGAATTTATCGGCCTGGTGGAAAGCACCTTAAAACTGAATAAAGAACTGGATTTTGCGTTTTTACAGATGAATTTGAAGGAAAATACCGTCAAAATGCATATGCCCGACGGAAGCATTATTGACTTTGGCCCGGCGGCGGACTTAAAACAAAAGGCCGAACGGGCGGCGCAGATTATCGCTTTTGCGCGCGAACGCTACCCTCATCCGCAGGTGCTGGACTTCCAATTTTTCAAGCACGGCAAAGTTTTTTTAACACAGACGTCCCATTAAGTTTTATAATAGAAGTTAAGGTATATTTTTTAGGTGGTTCTTATGGCTAAAACGAATATCATTGCAGGCTTGGATATCGGCAGCGGCAAAATGACGTGCATCGCCGCCGCGCACGATTTTGAAACAAATACACTTAAAGTGCTGGCGGGGCGCAGCGTCCCGTGCAAAGGTTTAAAGGGCGGGATGGTGTCCGACATTCGGGAAACGTCCGCCGCCGTAACGCATATTTTAGGCAGCATTGAACGCGAATGCAACCAGGACATCGGCAGTCTGTTCGTCGGCGTGCGCGGGGCGCATTTGGAATCTTTTTCCAACCACGGCACGTATAATATTTCGCGCCTGGACAAGGAAATCACCCAGTCCGACATGGCGCTCGCCATTGAAAACGCCAAAGCGATGCCGATTAAAAACGACAACGAAATCGTCAACGTCATCACCCAGGGGTACGCCATTGACAAGCAAAAAGGCATTACCAACCCGGAGGGGATGGAAGGCTCGCTTTTGGAAGTGGACGTACACATTACCACGGGTTCTTCCACGCATTTAAACAATTTGGCCAAAGCCATCCAGCGCCCCGGCTATAAAATTGACGGCACTTTTTACGGACTCGTGCCCCTGGCCGACACCGTGCTGACGCAGGAAGAAAAAGAAATCGGCGCGATGATTTTGGATTTGGGCGGGGAGACGATGTCCGTCGGCATTTACATTGACGGCATTTTGAAATTCTCGCGCGATATTCCCTACGGCTGCGATTTAATCACCAGCGACCTTTCCCGCCTCTTGCACACCAGCCGCCAAAACGCCAAGGAAATCAAAGAAAAATACGGCGTGTCTTTTCCCACTTTTTTGGATGAAGAGGGCGAAATCCCCGTGCCGTCTTTGGACGGGCGCAGCAAGCACAACATTAAAAAAAGCTATGTGCTGGACATCATTCAGCCCCGCGTGGAAGAATTGATTGAACAGGTGGGCCGCTGTGTGGAAACGTCCGGCTACAAGAATTTTCCCGTCGTGGGCGTGGTAACGGGCGGCGGTTCGTTAATGCCGGGCATTACCGACCATTGCGTCAACATCCTGGGGCTTAAAGAGGTGCGCCGCGGCGTGGTCCAGCGCGACCTGATTACCTCGGACGACGAATTTTTTGACCCGCAGTACAGCACCGCCATGGCGCTTGCCATCTACGCTTCCGACAACTCCGGTTACGACGATTACTCCGGCGGCTCTTACGAAAAGGGCGGCTCGTTCTTCGGCAAACTGGGCAGGCTGTTTAAAGGCGTGGACATCTTTGGCGGCTGATAAACGGAGAAGCTATGAAAGATTTATTTATGCCGGCCGACTTGTTTGAAACCAAGAAGGCCAAAATCAAAGTCATCGGCGTGGGCGGCGGCGGCGGAAACGCCATCAACCACATGGTAAACGCCGGGCTGAAAGACGTGGACTTTATCGCCGTCAATACCGACGCGCAGGACCTGCGCAGAAACCGCGCCCCGTACCTCGTGCAGGTGGGGGAGAAAATCACCAAAGGCCTCGGCGTGGGCGGAGACCCCGAAAAAGGCAAAAAAGCGGCCGAAGAATCCAAAGAAAAGCTAAAACTCATCATCGGCCAGTGCGATTTGCTGTTTATCACCGCCGGCATGGGCGGCGGCACCGGCACGGGCGTGGCGCCGTATCTGGCCAAGCTCGCCAAAGAAATTTACGGGGACGACCTGCTGGTTGTGGGCGTGGTTACCCGGCCCTTTAATTTTGAAGGCTACGTGCGCGAAAAACAGGCCGACGAAGGCATTAAAGAAATGCAGAAGCACGTAGACTCCATGATTATCGTGCCCAACGAAAAACTTTTTGCCAATATAGACCCGGAAACCTCTTCCCGGGACGCTTTCCAGATGGTGGATGAAGTGCTGCTGCAGGCGGTGAAAGGAATTTCTGAAGTAATCACCCAGCCCGGCGAAGTAAACATTGATTTTAACGACATCCGCAAAGTGATGTGCCACTCGCAAAAATCGCTCATCGGCATTGGCGAGGCCAGCGGCCCGGGGCGGCATTTGCAGGCCGTCAAAAAGGCCATTTCCTCGCCGCTTTTGGAAAGCGCGGACATCCGCGGCGCGAAAGGGTTTATCGTGCATTTTTCCGCGGAAGAAAATTTAACGCTTTTGGAACAGGGCGAGGTGATGAATCTCATCCGCCAGTACGCCAGCAACGATTCCATCATTATGTTCGGCCATTCGTACGATTCCGCCTTAAACGGAATGTTTAAGGTAACGGTAATCGCCACTGGATTTAGCGCCGAAAAAGCCAGCGTGTTTAATGCGCGCCGGCCGCTTCCGTCCGAAATGCCGGGCGCTTCGCCCGTCAAAAAACCGTCGGCTGAAGACGTGTTTGCCTCGTTTGAGCCGCCCAAGGCGCAGGAGCCTGAGGACGCGATGATGATTCCGGCGTTTTTGCGCCGCAAGAAAAACCGGTCGTAAGAGGAGAACAATATGGCGGTAGGACTTCAAAGTTTATTAAGAACGGTAGTGGACAACAAAGCCAGCGGTTTGCATATCCGCGGCAACTCCAACGCCTATGTGCGTTTGAACGGGCAGATTAAACCCATTGACGACAGTTTTGTTTCCAACGATGAAGCCAAAAAAATGGCTTACGCCTGTATGGGCGAACGCGAACGGAAAATTTTTGAACAGTACAGCACGGTGGATTTTTCGCTGGACGCCAAATCTTACGGCCGCTTCCGTTTTAACGTATTCCGCCAAATGGGCAAAATTTGTATGGCCATCCGCCATATTCCGCTTAAAATCCCCACCTTTGAAGACCTCCATCTGCCCGGCGATATCCTGCGCAAAATTTCCGAAAACCGCCGCGGCCTGATTTTGGTAACGGGTATGACCGGTTCGGGCAAAACCTCCACCCTGGCCGCGATGATTGACCACATCAACCAAAGCCGCGCGGGCCATATTCTGACGGTGGAAGACCCTATTGAGTTTATGCATACCGACAACCGCTGTATCGTCAGCCAGCTGGAACTGGGCGTGGACACCCCTTCTTACACGGGCGCGCTGCGCGCCGCCATGCGCCAGGACCCGGATGTGGTGCTGATCGGCGAACTGCGCGACGGCGAAGTGATGAAAGCCGCCATCGGCGCGGCGGAAACCGGGCAGCTGGTGCTGGGCACCATGCACACCGTAAACGTAACGCAGACGCTCGCGCGCCTTGTGGACGCGTTCCCGGTGGAACAGCACGACCAGGTGCGCCTGCAGCTTTCCGAACTAGTGCGCGGTATCGTCTGCCAGCGCCTGCTGCCGACGATTAAGCCCGGTATGCGCCCGGCGCTGGAAATCCTCGTTTCCACGCCGCAGGTGCGCAAACTGATTTTGGAAAATAAACCCAGCGATTTGTACAAAATGATGCAGACCGGCGAGTTCTACGGCATGAACACGTTTGACCAGTCTTTGGCCAAACTGTACAAAGAAGGGTTTATTGATTTGGAAACGGCGCAGTCCGCCGCCACCAGCCCGGACGCCATTATGCTGGCCATCCGCGGCGTAACCGGCAGCCTTGAGGCGGTGAACGAGTAATATGCGCACCAACGGAATGCTGATTGCCATTGACGGAACCGCCGGGACGGGGAAGTCCTCCGTCGGAAAAGCCGTAGCCGCGAAATTGGGGTACGGGTTTTTGAGCACGGGGGAAATGTACCGCGCGCTGGCATACAAAGTGTTTGAAAAACACATTGAGCCTGAAGACCACGACGCGGTGCTGGAAGCGGCCCGCCAGCTGCGTTTTACGTTTGCGCGCCAGCCGGACGCCGCGCTTAAAATGTATGTGGACGGCGAATACCTGGGCGGTAAACTGCGCCTGGAAGAAGTGGGCAACGTGGCCAGCCGCGTTTCCACCAACGGCGAAGCGCGCCGGGTTCTGACCGACAAAATGCGCGCCGTGGGCGAAGACGGCGGCATCGTGATGGAAGGGCGCGACGTGGGAACCGTGGTGTTCCCGGATGCGGAAATAAAATTTTATCTGGACGCTTCCGCCGAGGAACGCGCCAAACGCCGCGTAAACCAGTTAAAAGAAGCGGGCCAGCACGCCGATTACGGACAAATTTTAAAAATGATTGAAGAGCGCGACTGGCGCGATTCGCACCGGGCGGTCAGCCCGTTAAAACCCGCTGACGACGCGGTGGTGATTGATACGTCTAATCTTAATTTACAGCAGGTAACGGACGCCGTCTTGGAGAAAATCCAGCACTATGCTTCTTAATTTGATAAAATTAATTGCAAGGATCTATTTTAAAACCTGTTACAACTTTAAAGTTGAGGGGCTGGAAAATATCCCCAAAACAGGTGCTCTTATTATCGCAGGCAACCACCTTTCCAACGCAGACCCGCCGGCCATCGGCAGTTTTGCCGGGTTAGTGCGTGATTCGCGCTTCGTAGCCAAAAAAGAGCTTTTTGCCGTGCCGGGGCTGGGGTGGTTTTTCCGCCGCAGCGGGTATATCCCCGTGGACCGGGCGCGTACAATCGGCGATTTTGGGGCCTTAAAAGAAGTGGTGCACGCGCTGGAAAAAGGCGAAAGCGTGGTGATGTTCCCGGAAGGGACGCGCAGCCGCAACGGGCGGCCGCAGAAACCTAAAAGCGGCATTGGGTTCTTGGTGTACAAGACGGGGGCGCCCGTTCTTCCCGTAAAAGTGGAAGGTACGTTCGGATGGCCGTGGGTGCGTAAAATACGGGTGAAGTTCGGCACCGTTATGCGCCTGGAAAAGGATCCGGCGCTGGAGCCCAAAGCGCAGTACAAACAATTTGCAAATCAAATAATGGATGCAATAAATTCAATTAATATCTAACGGAGGTTACGCAGTCCTCCCCGACGGGAAAGACTGTAATAAGGACTTATGACGACAAACGAAGAAATTAAAAACACCGAAGAAACAATTAACGAACAGGAAATGACGATGGACCAGTTAATTGCGCAGCAAGAGTCTTTATCGGAGAAACTGTACAAAAAAGAAATCGTGGAAGTGCCCGTTGTACAGATTAATCAAGATTACATTTTAGTGGATACCGGCGCGAAAAAAGAGGGGGCCATCGCCGTGTCCGAATTTGAAGGCAAAACCCTGCCTGCCGTGGGCGACACCATTTCCGCAGTCCTTATTAAACGCGGTTCCGACGAAAGACCTTCCATCCTTTCCCATAAAAAAGCCCTGGAATCTTTGGGCTGGGACATCTGCAAAAAAGCGTACGAAGACAAAGAACGCGCCAAAGGCACCATTGTACAGTGCGTAAAAGGCGGTTACATTGTGGAAGTTTTCGGCGTGAACGGCTTTATGCCGCTTTCGCTTTCCGAACTGCACACCGCTTATAAACACTATCTGCCCGTGGGTGCGAAAATCAAAGCCCAGATCGTTGAATTTGCGAAAGAAAAACAGAAACTGATCGTTTCCCGCAAACAGGTGCTTGAAGAGGATGAAAGCGTCCGCCGCGAGCAGGTGTTGAGCGAAATTAAAGAAGGCGACGTGCTGCGCGTGGTCGTGTCCAAAGTGGACAAAGAAAAACTTTTCCTGCGCTTCCACGGCATTGAAGGCGTGGTAAACTTGGAAAACATCGCCTGGAAAGAACCCGAAGCCGCTATCGCCAATTTCAGAAGAGGCCAGCGCCTTAAAGCCAAACTTTTAAAGCTGGATAAAGAAACCCCGAGACTGGAATTCGGTTTGAAACAGCTGTTCCTGAACCCGGCCGACGCGCTCAAACGCCGCTATCCGTACAAGAGCTCCGTGAAAGCCACCGTGGTGAAAGTAGACGCCGAAAACGGCGTGGAATGCACCATCGGCAAGAACAACACGAAAGGCTTTATCAGCCCGTTTGAAATGGGCCGCGATTTCACCGCCAAAGAAGGCGACGTTATTACCGCTTTGGTTGTGGGCGTGGACCCGGAAACCTTTACGGTGAACCTCTCCGTCAAGAAATACGACCAGGTGCAGAACCGCAAAGTGGTCGCCCAGTACTTAAAACAAGCCCCGCGCCCGACCCTTGGTCAGCTGCTGCAGGACTCTTTTAAGACGGAAAACGACGAAGAGAACAACTAAGTTAGATATTATTGAAATGCAAAAAACCCGGTGCGATGACGGCGCCGGGTTTTCTTTAGACAAAAAGGGAGCTCCTTTGTACGGGGCTCCCTTTTAACGGTTCAAAATGCCTTATTCGCGGTGTTTTTCCGTGGAGTGCTGGCAGTTGACGCAGTAGCGCGCAAAAGGCAGCGCTTTGATGCGTTTTTTGGGAATCGGCTGGCGGCAGTATTCGCAGGTGCCGTAGATCCCTTTGTCAATTTTGCGCAGGGCGGCTTCAATCTGTTCAATCGTATTGTGCGCATTGCCGGAAAGTTCAAATAAAATTTCTTTGTCCAGGCTTTTGCTGGCGTCGTCAATCGGGTCGCCCACTTCGGCTTCGGGCATATCCATATTCTTTTTGTCTTTTAAACGCGCGGCGGCGTCTTCTTTCATTTCCAATAAATGTTTTTTAATCTCCTTTAGTTCAGCTGCGGTGAGCGACTCTTTGTTTGCTTTTTTGATAACCATAAAACAATACCCCTGCCTGCGAAATTGTGCGACGGAAACAACACGTATTTCCGGACACTGTTTGATTAGTTTAGCAAAGTAAACTTTTTTTTTCAACCCCTGTTGCTTTCTCTTTGAACATCCGCTTGGAAAAGTGTATTCCGCCGGAGGCGGGGCCTTGCAACCCTGCGGGCGGTCCGGAGTCGTGTCCGTTTTGCCTTTTTATGCAGGTCTTAGCCCTGTTTATAAAACGCCTCAAGGCGGAAAAATGTTTTTACTTGTTTGAGCGAAGCGAGTTGTAAAAACATCCGCCGCGAGTGCG
>ERZ779737.2955-NODE-2955-length-10367-cov-7.073894_pt1 | contig 10367 bp, 9 predicted proteins | sample MGYA00511889_ERZ779737 | MGnify/ENA primary metagenome ERZ779737 (study PRJEB29588, sample SAMEA2163575) | human gut metagenome | biome: human gut; feature: human-associated habitat; material: faeces | place: Denmark | collected 2008/2010 ...
CGCAAGGGTGGTTTTCCCTGCGCCGTTTTGTCCCGTTATGGCGGTCACTTTGCCCTTTGGAACGGACAGCGAAATATCCTCAAAAATAACTTCTTTGCGTATTCTTTTCGAGAGCCCTGCTGTCTTCAAGACGGCAGGGCTTTCGTCCAATACGGAGGGAGCGGGAAGGCTCTTTCCCTCGTGCGGAGAGCGCAGACCCATGCCCAAGATGTCTGCTTCCGGCAGGAGGAGCAAATCCTCCGGTGTATACTCGGCCGCTATTTTGCCCTCCCGCAGATACAAAAACCGGTCTGCGATCCCCATCAGCCAGTCGATCCGATGCTCCGCGATGAGCAGGGTAAAGCCCCGCGCCTTGAGCTGCCGGAGGGTCTGCGCAAGCTGCCTCGTCCCGGCGGCATCGAGGTTGGCCGTCGGCTCGTCGCACACAAAGACCTTTGGCTTCATGGCATATACGGACGCAATGGCCGCCCGCTGCTTTTCTCCGCTTGAGAGGACGTCAACTGCCCTGTCCCTCAAACGGGACAGCTGCAATGCCTCTATGGCGGCGTCCGTCCTCTCCCGTATCTCCCGGGCAGACAGGCCGTAATTCTCGCAGGGAAAGGCCACCTCTCCGGCAAGCTCGGAGGAAAAGAACTGGCTTTTGGGGTCCTGAAAAACGCTTCCCACCAAACGCCCGATCTCCCATGTGGAAAGGCCGGATATGTCCTTGCCGTCTATCCTCACGCTCCCGCTGAAAACTCCGGGATAGTAGGACGGCGCAAGCCCGTTGACAAGCCTTGTCACGGTGGTCTTGCCGCAGCCGGAGAGCCCCGTCAGCACGACGCATTCGCCGCCTTTTACCGAAAGGGAAATGGCCCGCACGCCTCTGTCCGAGTTTTCGTATTGAAAGGAAGCGCGTGTAAGCTCGATCATGCCATGCTCCTTTCCAAAACCAAATAGGAAGCCGTGACCAGCGCGCATACGGCTGCCGCGATATAATCCCGCGTCCCGGCCCTTTTCTCATAATAGCTGCCGCGCACGCCCGGACGCTCCGCGCCCCTTGCAACGGCGGAAACGGAAAGCTGATCGGCAAGCTGCAATACCCGAAGGAGAAACGGAACCAGCACATACTCCATGCTCTGCACGGGATGCGCGAGCAGCTGCCCCGCCGCGGTCAGCCCTCGGTTTTTCATGGACCTGCCTACGCCTTTCAGCTCCGTCCGCATGGTAGGGAAGAAGCGAAAGACCACAAGAAGCCCGAGAATGAACGGGGTGGGCATACGGAGGCGGGATAAAAACGCGGAGAGCATTCCCGGCGGCGTGGTGATCAGATCCCATGACACCAGAAAGATCGGTGACAGATTCCAGAACATCAGAACATAAAATTCCGAAAATACCGGCATATGCAGCCCGTGGAAGCGGATGCCGTACAGCAGCAGCGCCAGCAGCAGATAAAAGCAGCCATAGGACGCGGCAAGGCGGAAGCTCCGCTGCAGGACGAGATAAAGAAGCGCGCCGCCGGTCAGGATGCAGGTGAGCAGCACATTCCCGCCGATAGTTACACCGGCAAAGACGCACAGCAGCGCCCACAGCTTGACCGGCACCGCAAAGGATGCATCCGCCCTCATAGAACGCCGGCCTTCTGAAAATGCCTGCGGATCAGCCGACTGCCCACCATGCAGCCTAAAAAGCCCATCAGCGTCGTGAACAGCAGAATAAAGGCCAGCCAACCGGGAGAGGTGTAGTAACGCACATAGGAATCGATGTAGCTCTGCTCCATGCCGCTTGCCAGCGCAAAATCGTAGTAGGTGTCCCAGAAGAACCAGATGGGGAGCAGATTGACCCCATTGTACAGCAGGCTCGCCGCCGTCCAGGCGGCAGTCATGCGTTTGGGATTGCCGCAGGCTCCGCGCTTCCACAAAATTACCTCGCAGATGACGCCCGTAACGATAAAGTAGGGGAGCAAAAACCAGTTGCCCATCAGGAGAAAAATCACGCCAAGCAGCGTCATATAGATCAGCGTCACAAAACTCTTTCCGATCCGGCTGACCATGAGCATATAGACCGGCGCGCAGAGGAACATGGTGATCCCCACCGACAGCACCATGCTGACAAAGTCGTTGGCCATGCAGACCATATTGACGACGAGCTGGATCACGATCAGTATCGCGGAGAGCAATACCGTTGTAATAACATCCTTAACCGTCCACTTTTTCTTTTCGTCCATAAATCCATTCCTCCGTTTTCTGTTATTGTCAGTCTGAAATCACAGCAGTCTCCGCCTTGACCGAGCGTCTTTGTCCGTCCCCATTTGAGCTTTGGGTGCATATGTCCGTAGGCCTCGTCATCCGCGCGGCAAAAGCCGGCTACAATCTCCGGGCAGCCGTATTTCACACAGGTATCCTGATAGGGGCAGGCCAGCATGTCGAAGCACATTTCCTCTCGCTCCGTTCGTATCCAATTAGCCCGAAAACCGCAATCCTCTCCAAAGGAGCTTTTTGTCATTTTGGCAAAGAACTTCGGCATCAGCTTATACAGACCCGGTATCCTCATTGCCCCTCGGATTTTTGCACCAACGCCCGCTGCCCGCTTTTCATAATATCTGTTCAGAAAAGCCGCCGCTTCCTCCCGGGAGATTCCGTTGCCCGTCATGGCGTCAAAGGCGGCGATGGCAGGATAGATGCGTTTCCGCGTATGCATATACATCTTTTTCGGCTCGTCGGCGTTTTCATCCACGATTTCCGCATAACGCCTCCATGCATCTTCTATGATCGCGTCTGTCTTTTCCGCGCCATATTGTTTTTCCATTGCAGACACCGCTCCGGTCAGGTATCTTTTGTCTAACCTTCTATCCATGTGCTTTCCCTCCTTTCAGCGTCCAGCCGATTGCCTGGCTGCGCATTCCCACAAAGCGCCTGTACAGGCCGTCTTCGCGCATCAGCTCCCTGTGGTTTCCGCATTGAACGATCCTGCCGTTCTCCAGCACGATGATTTGATCCGCCGTGCGCACGGTGGACAGACGGTGGGCAATCATAAGGATCGTTTTGCCTTTTGTCAGCTCCCGGATGGCCTTTTGCAGCTCCTGCTCGTTTTCGGGATCCACGCTGGCTGTAGCTTCATCCAAAATGACGATGGGTGCGTCCTTCAGAATTGCCCTTGCAATGGAGATTCGCTGCTTTTCTCCACCGGAGAGGCTGGAGCCGCCTTCGCCGATCTTTGTCTGATAGCCATCGGGCAGCGTCATGATAAAGTCATGGCAGCAGGCTTTCTTTGCGACCGCTATGATTTCATCCTCGCTCGCGTCCGGCCTGCCAAACCGGATATTGTTCTCGACGGTGTCCTCAAAGAGATACACATTCTGAAATACGATGGCGAAATTCTTTAGAAGGCTGCCGCTGGTATATTCCCGCACATCCCGGTCTCCGAGCACGATCTGTCCTTCCTTCACATCCCAGAAACGGGCAATCAGACCGACCAGCGTGGTCTTTCCGGCGCCGGATGGACCAACAATGGCGCAGGAGCTTCCCTGGGGTACGCTTAAGCTGATTTGATGTAATACCTCCTTTTCCCCATATCCAAAGGACATATTCTTCACTTCAATATTGAAATTTTCCGGCACAAGATCAGCCCCGTTTTCGTCCAGGGATGGAATGTCCATGATGTTATCCAGCCGATCCAGGGAAGCCTCCACCGCGCGGGCAATGGAGGACATACTGCCCGCCACCTCCACGGCGGCATAGATCATGAAGCTGGACACAAGAAGCAGCAGGCACTTCTCCGGCGTGATGCTTCCTCCTGCCAGAAGATAGGGTGCAAAAACCAGAATAGCCGCCCGTGCGAGCTTGAACACCGTCTGATAGAGCGCTGTCATTTTTGAAAACGCCTTTTCAAGCACGATATTTGCCTCTTTACTTTCCTCAATTGCGGCGTCAACTGCTTTTCCGGTGCGTTCCGCCAGCCCAAACGCCTTGACTACGCCCATGCCCTGCACATATTCCAAAACGGCAGTGACCAGACCAGCCTGGGCGGCCTGACGGCGGGGCGCGTATTTCCTGCCGACCTTGCCGATAAACGAATAAACAATGAGCGCCACGGCAAGCCCGGCCAAAGAGATCAGCCCGATCCGCCACTCATAGATCATAAGCCAAACGCCAATCACAAGGGCGTGGATAAACCCGCCCGCCACATTTTCCATAATGGTAACGGACTGCTGCTCCAGATCGCCAAGGGTGGTCGTCACCGCCGCAGTGATATCCCCGAGCCTGTTTTCATTGAAATAGCCCATAGGCGCCCTCTTCAGACGTTCGCCGATCTCCATGCGCTTTTCCGACCCGAACGCGAAGCTGCCAAGAGTTCTGGCATTGGCAGAAAGATTGACAAATACAATTCGCCCTACAATGGAAACGATCATGATGCCAAGCGAAATCCAGATCGTGCTTTCAGGCATAACATCGCCGGAAAGCTGCTTCAGGATTCCTGTGAGCACCGTTAGAATGGCTATGATTGGGATCATCTCAAAGAATGAGCTGACAAGGTATGCAAGGAAAGAGCGGATAAGACGCTTCTTCTGTAAGCCAGAGAACAACAAAAGTCTTTGAAATAACCTTATCATCACTCCACCTCCTCTGCGGTATCTTTGCCCTGCATATGGGCTTTCCACAATTCCTTGTATAGATCGTTTGTTTCAAGAAGCTCCTCATGAGTGCCTTCCGCAGCGACATTTCCCTTATCCACGACAAGGATCTTATCTGCTTTTGTAATGGTAGACAGCCGATGCGCAATGACAATTAAAGTTTTTCCTGCTACAAGCCCTGCAATGGATGCTTGAATAACGGCCTCATTTTCGGGATCGGTAAATGCCGTGGCTTCATCCAACACCACGATCGGGCTATTCTTTAGGATCGCCCTTGCAATGGCAATCCGCTGCCTTTCCCCGCCGGAGAGGTGGCTTCCCGCATCGCCCGCCAGCGTATCATAGCCCTCCGGCAGAGCGGCGATGAAATCGTGACAGCTCGCTTTTTTTGCCGCTGCTTCGATCTCTGCGTCTGTGGCCGCCGGTTTTCCGATGCGAATATTTTCCCGGATAGATAGATGGAACAGAAAGTTATCCTGCGATACATATGAGACAAGCTCCATTATCTGAGGAAGAGGGATGTTCCGCACGTCCACGCCGCCAATACGGACGCCGCCGCTCTCCGCCTCCCAGAAGGAGGCGATGAGCCGTGCAATGGTAGATTTACCGGAGCCGGAGGGACCCACAATGGCCGTCATACCGTTTTTTGCGCAGTCAAAGGAAATTCCATGCAAAACCTCCGTCTCTTTGTATCGGAAGGTAACATGATCAAAGGATACGTCGGTGTCCGCAAGGACAGCTCTCTCGGTCGGCCGCACAAGCTCCGGCTCATCCAGAAGATTCCCTACCTCTTTTACGGTGGAATCCACCATGGCCAGGCTGTCGGTGTACTGCAATGCCTGAATCAGTGGTTTTACGAGTCCAATGGCGAGAATGATGCAGGTAATCAGCGTACCCGCTTCGACTCTTCCGTTTATAAAGAGCCAGCTTCCCAAAGGCAGCACGCCCACAAGCGTTGCCGTCAGGATGGATAGCCCCATCACATAGTAGCCGTTGGTCTGCTTGAACCAAGTCGCTTTGGCGGTCTCGTTTTCCGCCACGGCGTCGGCGTATTTTTTATATGAGCGCTCACCCTGATTGAACGTCTTCACCACTTCGATGCCGCCGATGTATTCCACCGTTGCGGCATCCATGTTTTTCCCGGCGGCAAGTACTCTGGCATATCTCTTCTCGTAATCCTTCATCATTCCCATATAGCAGAAGGCACCCACCGGAATCGTCACAAGAGAGATCAGCGCGAGTCTCCAATCAAGACTAAAGAGGTAAGCGAGCATTAGAATTGGGATTAGGATGTTGGCAGTGAGCTCCGGTACCATATGCGCCAGCGGAAGCTCCAGCTTTTCCACGGTGTCCACGATGATCGTTTTGAATTTCCCGGACGGCGTATCAAGGATCGTTCCCATGGGAACACGGGAGAGCTTCTCTGTTATCGCCATACGGATATTCCGCAGAATGATAAAGGCAGACTCATGGCTTTTCATTGTAGAAAAAGTTCCGAACCACACCTGCCCGAGATAGCCCGCAAAAGCAATCAATGCCAGAAACGCCAACTTGCTGAAAGCATAGTCTTCGTGGCAGATCATAATGATCCCCCGGGACACCGCAACGTAGGGGATCATGCCGCATAGCGCTCCCAAAATCGCAAGTATGACGGAGCCGATCAGTTTCCCTTTGCACGGCTTCGCAAAATCCATCAGAATCGTCATCGCCGAATTTTCTTTTCCAGCCATCATTCCTCACCTCGCAAAAGTCTTACAATCTTTTCTTTCTGCCCGCCGGAAAGGTCCTCTACGATTTCTCCGTCCCGGATGAACAGTATTCTTGTGCAAATCTGCATCATAAACTCAATATCATGTGTGATGATCAAAAGCACCTTGCCTTGCGTCGCAAGGCTTCGTGTCAAGGTGCCGACCTCTTCCATGCTTTTCAGATCCAGTCCGCTGGTAGGTTCATCGAACACCAGCAGCTCCTTGCCGCAGATCTCGCTCACCACAACCGAAAGGCGCTGCATCTGCCCGCCGGAAAGAGACAAGGGATGCCGTTCCTTATACGCCAGCAGATCCACCTTTTCTAATGCGCAGTCAATCTTGTCTTTGTTCGGAGTTTTTATGCCAAGCGCGCATTCCGCCGCCACGCTGTCGGTAAAGAGCTGGTGCCCTACATCCTGCATGACCATGTATGCCTTTTTCCGTCTCAACCGCCGGCTCATCGGTTTTCCGGCCCACAAAACAGTGCCGGAGCTGTTCTTTTGCAATCCGCAGAGCATTTTGGCGAGGGTCGATTTCCCGGCGCCGTTGACGCCCGCAATGGCGATGATTTCTCCGCGGCTTGCCTGAAAAGAGAGATTATTCAATACATTCCGACCGCCGAGACGGACACTGATTTTCTGAACGGAAAGCAATCCATCGGCAGCGATTGTTTTCGCACCGCCCGATTCGGATACCGACAGATCTCTGACACGCAGTCCCATTCTGCGAATATCCGCTTCAGGCAGCGCCTTGAACGCTGCAGCCTCCATGTCCGATGCAATCCGGCCATCCTGCATATAAACGACGCGATCCACAATGTCCATCAGATACCAGATGCGGTGCTCTGCGATCAGAATGGTCTTTCCTGATATTTTCGCCCGTTGGATCAAATCAGCCAATTCTCCGATGGCCTTCATGTCGAGATTCGATGATGGCTCGTCAAACACAAGGACATCGGGAGCCGAAGCATACACGCTGGAAAACGCGATCTTCTGCTTCTCGCCGCCGGACAGTTCAAAGATATTTCGACCCCAGAGCTCGCTAAGATGCAGCTCCTCCGTAAGTTCATCTAATCGGGAGCGCAGAGCCTCTCGCGGAATGCCCCGATTTTCAAGCCCAAACACGATCTCGCTGTCTGTATCCGTATTGAAAAACTGCGTTCGAGGATTCTGAAAAACCGTCCCTACCGCATCCGATAGCGCAGCAATCTCTGTCTCCCGTGTATCCATACCGTTTACGCTCACCTGCCCCGAAAGATTGCCGTGGAAGAAATGGGGAATCAGTCCGTTTGCGAGCCGCGTAACCGTTGTTTTTCCACACCCGGACGGTCCGCAAAGCAGCACGCATTCGCCGGACCGGATAATAAGGTTCAAATCAACGACTCCGCCGTCCCCGCTTTCAGCGTATGTAAAAGAGACATTTTGGAACGATATCATAATCAAAACACCCCTTTCATGCCCGCGTATATCATGCCGGCAACGAGCGCCGCGTAAGCAATTACCACCAGCAAATCAGCAAACGAAAACGCGATTTCCTCTATACAGCTTCTTTCACCTGTGTGCTCGATGCCTCTTGTAATCGCTGCCTGCGTAATCTCGTCCGAAATTCTGGAAGCAGAAACAAGCAGGGGAACATAGACATACTCCATCGTCTGTATAGGATGGCTAATCAGCCCGGCCGCGGACGCTGATATCCCTCGCAGCGCCATGGCATCCCGTATGGAGGCCCACTCTTCTCTCATGGTCGGGAAATAACGGAGCGTAATGGCAAGAGCAATCGTGAGTCCTTTCGACAATCTGAGCTTTGTGATAGCCGCAAGAAATTTACTTACGCTTGTCGTTGCAATCAGAAAGCTGCCCAGCATAAAACAAGGAAGAAGCTTGCGGATATACACTGCAAACATATAGACGACTCCACCGAAAGTCACAGGCAGCCTTGGTACGATAAAAAGCTGGATCAGCAGAAGCGCGAGAAAAAATGCTGCGTATTTCAGCATCCTTTTCAGATTGCCGGAAACGCTCAGAAGTACAAGCGGAATCCCCGCAAGCACACACTCCACCGCAATGCTTTTATTCATAAAAACGGAAACGCTTGTGACCGCGAGAATCAGAAGCTTCGTCCGTGGGTCGAGTCTCATTTATACGACTCCTGCTTTTTCAAAGTGTTTTTTCATAAGCTTCTTTCCGATCAGTCCGCCGATGATCGCGCAGACGATCGTCCCGATAATCATTGCGGGGATCGCCCACCAGGTAGCCCCAATCGAATGAATCACTCCTTCAAAGGAGGCGAAGTCGCCCTTATTCTTCATAAAAGCATCAAACTGTGCGGGCATGACAACCATTGGAATATATGCCCCCATCGGCGCAAGCGCCATGACGCAGTAGGCAAGTAGCTTTTTCTTAAAGGATCTGAAATCAGCGGAAGCGCAGATAAAATCCGCGATCACGCCGAAAACCAGGAAGAATACGGACATCATCCAGAACATTCCCGTAACAAACAGCAAAATCGCCGCGATTACACCGAGAATGGAGAGAGCTCCCTTCTTCGGTATTTTTGCCACATAGAGCATGAAAACTGTCCCCGTAAAGAGCGCCACGATCATTGGCATAAACGGGAAAGTGACCGGCGTCATCTGCGCAACCCCGCCAATCACAAACGCCACCACAGCATAGATGAGCGAAAAGATGCCCACCGATATAAAGTCCCTTGTTTCCAGCTTCTTCGCATCTGTTTTAAGCATAATAAACGACCTCCAATTTTATATTGTTCAGTTAGAGTATGCTAACTCGCGTGTAAAAAATTAAAGTGCTTGTGTGATTGTGCATTATTCCAGCCGGAGCAAGCCTTTCCAGCCAGAGTTGAAGAACTTTGCAAGCTCCTCAATATACCGCATAGCTTCTTCTTTGGGCATATCATGGACAATCGTCTCACATACCGCCGTAAAATAGGCGCTGGTAATCATGTGGTGAAGCTGCTTTGTCATTTTTCCGGAGAGCTTTCCTCTTTTGCGGAGAAGTGCGTAGTATTCCTCTGAGCACTCTACCTCCAGTTCCACAAGCTCCTCCAAAAAATTTGCATAGCGCGTACCTTCCGCCCGGCAGAGGATCAGCTTAAAGGCATCAAAATGGGCGTACATATACTCCACAAAGACGCGCAAATACTCAGTGGACAGCTTCAGGCTGTCCTTCGTCTTTTCCTCGGAGACAAGATCGAAATGGGCAGCCTGTGCGGCTTTGAACTGTTCCAACAGTCCCTTTGCTGCCTCGCCCACAAGATCATCAAAAAGAGCGGCCTTATCCGGGTAATAGCCGTAGAAGGCGCCTTTCGTGAAGCCCGCCTCCGCAACGATTTTATTTAGAGATGCGTCCTTGAAGCCCTTTTCCAGAAATTCTTTTTTCCCAACTTCGAGGATCTTCATTTGAGTTTCTGTACGTTTCATTGGCTCTCCCCTTATAACATACCGGTAGTATATACTGCTGGTATATTATAGCCGAGCAGATCGGGTTTGTCAATGGGCTCTGCGAGTTTTCTGTTTACCCATTGTCATTCGCGTGACGAGGGGGAATGCCTCAGTACTTTCAGCGAAAGAACCAATCGATTTACCCTTGCTTTCTTATTCAGCTCCACGGCTGTCCAACGCAGATGCTCTCTAATCACCCGTCTTGGATGCTTGAGCATATTCTTTTTCAATACTCGCCATACAGCGCAAGGCAGGAACACCGCAAGAGGTGTCCCTGCCTTTTCGGATAGGCTGTTTGGCAAATGCAAACCGCGCAAGCTGCCGCTGAAGCAATCGTCAGCGGCGTGCATCATTTCTCACTCCACCAACGCCTTGCCCAAGGCGCGGCAGGCTTCAAGCGCCGCGTCGTCGGGAGTCTCCGTGCAGATCACACTCTCGCAAACGAGGTTCACCCCTGCGCTGTCGCAGTCACTCTCCCAAGTGCGCATCCACTCGCCGTCGCCCCAGCCGTAGGAGCCGAACAGCGCCGCGCGCTTGCCGCCGAGGC
>ERZ779737.2958-NODE-2958-length-10362-cov-4.105850_pt1 | contig 10362 bp, 8 predicted proteins | sample MGYA00511889_ERZ779737 | MGnify/ENA primary metagenome ERZ779737 (study PRJEB29588, sample SAMEA2163575) | human gut metagenome | biome: human gut; feature: human-associated habitat; material: faeces | place: Denmark | collected 2008/2010 ...
CGGCGGCCTACCCCTAAGCCGCCGGTCTTTTATTTTCTATATCTCGTTGCTTATTACCCCATCTCTCACTAAGTGAGAGAAAATTGATAAATGATGAGAGTAGTAAATCGGTTCTGTCGGATTTAGTCAAGCGTTTTTCGGAAAAATTTTCAAAAAAGTCTCGGAACCCGCATAAAATAAGGAAACTTTTTTCTGAACAATATCGATTTTTTCTGCGCGATAACTGATTTTTTGTCGGGAAAAGGCAGTTTTTCCGCGGGAACGCGCCCGTTTTTTCTCTTTGTAGCCTTTGTCCGAATAGTGCATTGTTGCGGAAACGCATGAAGTTGATCGGGAAAGTCTTTGCCTTTTTTCTGCGCGCGGCGGCGTTCTGCCTGAGAAATCTTTGGATTCCTCTTTCGTTGCTGCTGGCGGCGCAGGCGGGCTTGCTCTATATCGCGGTTTCCGAGGTCAGGATTCCCGATCGCGCGGTCGACGAGCTGCTCATGCGCCTCGAAAAGGAAGGATTTTCCGGAAAAATCGGCGGGCTTTACCTGCGCAACCTCACCGTCGTTACGGCGGAAGACGTCCGCGTCGACATGCTCCGCGGCGGAGATCCTCTGCTGAAAGTCCGCCGCCTTGCCGTGAAGCTTGCGCCGTCGGCGCTGATTTCCGGGAACTGGATTCCGCTTTTCGTTTACGCGGACGGCGCGGAGCTGTTTTGTCCTGCCGCCAATTCCGCGACGGGGCGCTCCGAGCGGCTGATTTCCTCAGGTTCGCTGATTTCCCGCCGTCGTTACGGCGAAATCGAGCTCGGCGGAGCGGAGTTCGAGCTCGCCGGCGCGAAATTCGCCGTTTTCGGAAAATTCCCGGGAACGCGCCGTTTCTTTTTCGGGGAAAACGGCACGGGAATGCCGGATTTCGGCGGATTTTCCGACGTTCCCGGGGCGGACGGCGCGAAGCCGCTTTCCGCCCGCGTCGGCGCCTTGGCGGGAACGCTTTCCTCCGCGCTGAGCCGCCCGGAATTGAGGCAAGTCTTGGGCGCCGCTTCGATTACCGCTCGGATTTCTCCGGACGGGAACGAAGCGATGGCGGTCGACGTTTCCGCGCTCGTCCGCAGCATCGATTTTTTCGAAAAAGCGCGCGCCGAAAAGATTTCCGCGGAACAGCGTTTTTCGGTTCGGCCTTCGGCGGCGGAAGTTTTCCCGCGCGGGCCTTTGCGCGCGGAAGCGGAAGCGCTGTCGTTCAACGCGGGCGACGAATTTTCCGAAAAAATATTCGGCAGGGCGGAGCGGCTCTGCGCCGCGGCGCAGATTCCGGACGCGGCTTTTTCCGCCGATGCGGAGCTTTCCGCGCGTCTGCCGAAAAAAGTCGCGGCGCGCGTCGGACGCTTGCGCGCGGTTTCGCTGACGCACGGCGAGGCGGAACTGCGCAGCGTTCTTTTTTCCGTCGCGCCGCAAAAAAGCTGGGTCATTCCGGACTCTTTCGACCTGCGCCTTAACGCCGTCGCGGGAACGACGGCGCTTTCCTGCGCGGGAACGCTTTCGACGCAAGCCGGGAGGCCGCTGCTGAATCTCGTTTACGACGCCGTGCTGGACAAGGACGAGCTGCTCGCGTTCCCGCAGCTGAACTTCGTCGCGAACCAGGAGGACATGCGCGTCCTCCGCTTCGCCGAGCCGCCGCGCGTGCGCGGGCGCGCCGTTTTCGGTCCGGACGGAAATTTCGGTCACGCGACGTTCGAATTTTCTTCGGGACACGTTTCCTGCGGCGATTTGTTTTTCCGCAGCCTGAACGCGGCGGGAACGGTTTCCGCCGAGGAAATCCGCGTCCCGGAAATCCGCGCGCTCGGTCCGGATTTTTCGGCGAACGCCGACGTTTTCACCGAATTTTCGCCGACGGGCGCATTCCGCATCCGCACGTGGGGTTCCGTCGATCCCGTCTACATCGACGGGCGTCTGGGCTGGTTTTGGGAGAGAATCTGGCGCGACCTGAGACCGGCGCCGAGCGAAAGGCGTCCGCGCGCCGACATCGACGTTCACGGGAACTGGGGCGACCGTTGGGAATGCGTCTTCGGCGCGATCGCCGGCGAAAACTGCTTCGCGAACGGCGTTCTCGTGGACAAAGTGCGCCTGCGCGTCTACGAAGATCCGCGGCTCATCGCGGCCTTCGACATGGGCTTCGAGCGCGGGAAAGATCTCGTGACGGGAACGCTCCAGTGGCATTACGCCATGGAGCCGACGTATCATTTCCGCGATTTCCGTTTTCTTTTCGAAGGATCCATCCCGCCGAAAGACGTTCTGCGGATCGTCGGCGAAGGGCTGCCGGAAGCCTTGTCCGAGCTTGAGACCGCCGGGGCGGGAACGGCCGTCGTTTCCGGGCTTTTCAGCGGCGACGACTCGCACATGCGCGTCAACGTGAGCGGAAGCGTTCCCGGGGAATTCTCGATTTTCGGCATCCGCGGCGAAGACTTCAGCGGCGACATCATTTACGACAACGGCGTCGTTCTCGTGGGCAATCCCTTTTCGGCGCGATCGGATTCGGGAACGATTTCGGGGAAAATCCTCGTGCGTCTTCCGGAAGACGGCGCGGGAGCGGCGGGCTCGATCGTCGATCTCGATTTGGAGCTGAAAAACGTGCACCGTTCCCGCCTGACGGACGCGTTTTCCGCTCTCGCCGCGCACGTCGGCGCTCCCGCGATTTCCTCGACGCCGGAAAAGGGCGCGGCGGAAACCTCGCCCGCGGACGAACGGGAAGAATCTCCCGTGGAGGGCGAGAACGCGGAGTGGTCCCGCGTCGACGCGGTGTTCGCGGGAACGATGACCGTTCCCGACGTGCATACGCTCGACGCCGCCGGAAAATTCTCGCTGCACGAAAAAGACCTTTTCGAACTTCAGGTTTTCGGCGGATTTTCCCGTTTGCTGGCTTCGATGAACATCGATCTGACGACGTTCATGCTGAACCGCGCCGAAGGCACGTTCACCGTGCGCGACGGCGTCGCCTTTTTCCCCGATCTTCGCGTTTACGGGAGAAACGGGGAAGTCGACGTGCGCGCCGACGTCGCGTTCCCGGAGCTGAAAATCCGCGGCGAAGCGGTGTTCCGCAATCTGCGCGGAACGCGGATTCCGCTGCTCGGAAGACTCGTCAAATGGGGGTCGTCCTCGACTGAAATGCTCCCGGTGGAAATCAGCGGCACGCTCAACGACATCAAGTGGTCGGTTTCGCCGACGCTTTCGCGCATGTGGTCGGATCCCGACGACGACTACGGCATTGTCCCGGAGCGCGTTCCCGCGGAAGCGCCGGAAGAGCCCTGACGTTCCCGCGCGGGAACGCGGCGCCGCGCGCGCCTCTCCCATCGTGTTCTTCCCTTGATTTCGCCTGCGCGATGGCGTAGTTTTTTCCGCTATGAATTTCACGAAAATGCACAGCGCCGGGAACGATTACGTTTACGTGAACGGATTCGAGGAAAAAATCGCCGATCCCGGCAGGCTCGCCGCGGAAATCAGCCACCGCCATTTCGGCGTCGGCTCCGACGGGCTCGTGCTCGTGCTTCCCTCGCAGACCTGCGATTTCCGCATGCGCATGTTCAACGCCGACGGCAGCGAGGCGGAAATGTGCGGGAACGCCGCCTGCTCCGTCGGAAAATTCGTTTTCGACAACGGGCTGACGGACAAAAAGGAATTCACGCTGGAAACGCTCGGCGGCGTCAAGCACATCGAGCTCGGCGAGGGCGACGCCGCGCGGCGGCAGGTGCGCGTCGACATGGGCGCGCCGATTTTCGACGCGGAGAAAATTCCCGTCGCCGCGAAAGCCTCGCCCGTCGTCGATCTGCCGCTCGAAGTCGACGGAAAAACGTGGCTCGCGACCTGCGTCTCGATGGGCAACCCGCACGCGGTGATCTTCACGGAAGACGTCGCCGCGCTGAATCTGCCGGAAATCGGCCCGAAGTTCGAACATCATCCGGCGTTCCCGCGGCGGACGAACACGGAGTTCATCGAAGTCCTCTCCCCGGAACATTTCAGAATGCGCGTCTGGGAACGCGGAGCGGGCGAGACGTTCGCCTGCGGCACGGGAGCGTGCGCGTCGGTCGCCGCCGGCGTCCTCAAAAAACTCTGTTCCCGCCGCGTCCGCCTCGACCTGCTCGGCGGGCGGCTCGACGTCGAATGGAGCGAGTCCGACGGCAAAATCCGCCTCACGGGCTTCCCGACCACCGTCTTCACGGGAACGTGGCGCTGAGCCGCCTTCTCCCGAAAACCTTTTTTCCGAAAAAGAAAAACGCAAAGCAAAGCCATGGCCATTGAATTTTTCGATGATTCGAACGGCATCGCCGACGTTCCCGGCTTCCGCACGGTCGAAATAATCGGCGGGCAGCGCATCGGCGCCGTGCGCGAAAACGCGCAGCGGGATGTTCGCTCCCGCGTTGTAAAAGCCGTGGCCGAAAGGCGCGCCGTCCTTCCCGTAAACGCGCACCTGCGTTCCCGGCGCGATGCCGCCGGAAGTCGCGCCGACGAAGCGCGGGTAGACGTTCGGGTTGAACGTGAAATACTTCATCTGCACCCACGGCGCGACGAAGTCTTCCGCGGGCGCGGCGGCGGGAACGCCCATGCGCGGCATCGTCGCGACCAGCGGGAACGCCAACGCCTGCACGGGCGAACAGGGCATGAAGGACGCCGCGGCGATGTGCGCGCTCGCCGCCGAAGCCTGCGGCGTTTCTCCCGAGCAGTTCTTCGTCTGCTCCACGGGGCGCATCGGCGTCAATCTGCCGATGGAGAAAATGGCGCGCGGCATCGCCGAGGCCGCGAAAAATCTTTCGCGCGATCCCGCGGAATCCCTCCGCGCCGCCGACGCGATTCTGACGTCCGACACGCGGCGCAAGACCTGCACGGCGAAGTTTTCCGTCGGCGGGAAAACCGTCACGGTCGCGGGCATGGCCAAGGGCGCGGGCATGATCGAGCCGGGCATGGCGACGATGTTCGGCCTGATCGCGACGGACGCGGAAATCGCGCAGCCGCTGCTGCAGAAGTGCCTTTGGAACGCCGTCGGGCAGTCCTTCAACTGCGTGACCGTCGACGGCGACATGTCGACGAACGACACCGTGCTCGTTCTCGCCGACGGCGAAAGCGGCGTCCGCGTTTCCGAAGACGACGCGGGAACGCTCGCGCTGTTCAAGGAAGCGCTCGAGGCCGTGACCTTCGCGCTGGCGCGCAAAATCGTCGGCGACGGCGAAAAGATTTCCCGCGTCGTCACGCTGCGCGTCTTCGGCGCGCGCTCGGCGGCGGACGCGAACCGCATCGCGCGCTCGATCGGCAATTCCCTGCTCGTCAAGGCGTCGTGGTGCGGCGGAGACCCGAACTGGGGGCGGCTGCTCTGCGCGGCGGGCTACGCGAAATGCGGGATCGACCAGACGAAAATCGACCTTTTCTACGACGACGTTCCCGTCTTCCTCAAAGGCGAGCTCCAGGCGCAGAACGAAGCCGCCTGGCGGCGCGTCGTCCGCGAAAAGGAATTCGAAATCCGCATGCATCTGAATCTCGGCGTGCACGATTACCGGCTCATTTCCACGGATTTGACGGAAGCCTACGTCGATTTCAACAAAGGCGAATGAAGCCGAGAGAAAAAAGCCCGCTCCCGATGAAAAGTTTCCTGAAAACCGCGCGCCTCGCGCTCGCCGCCTCCGAAAACGAACGGGCGCTCGCGTCGATGCAGCTCGAAAAAACCGCGCTGGAAGCGGAGTGCGCCGACGCCGCGGCGAAAGTCGCCGAGGAAATCGCCGGCATCACCGAGGAACGCATGGAGCTGGAACGGCGCCTCGCGCTTGAAACGGCGCAGTCGAACCTGCGCATCCGCGAAAAGCAGGAACGCCTCGACGAGCTCGAAGTCGCTTCCCGCGCGCTGAAGGCGGAGATGACCGGCAAGGCCATGAGCACGAGCTTCTCCGTCGCCGTCGCCGACAAGAAGGAGCAGCTTTCCAAGCTCGCTCCCGCCGCCGCGCTGACGCCGAAATACCTGAAGGACCCGTTCGTGGACGGCACGCTCTACATCTCCGACCGCCGCGTCGCGCTGAACGGTCCCGTGACGGACGCCCTCGCGGAATCCGTCTGCGAGCAGCTTTATTTCTACGACAACCAGAACGCGGATTATCCGATTTTCCTCGTCATCGACAGCTCTCCCGGCGGGAGCGTCGCGGCGGGTTATCAGATTCAGAAGGCGATGCAGAGCTGCCGCGCTCCCGTCTACGTCGTCGTCAAAAATTTCGCCGCGTCGATGGCGGCCGTCATCGCGACGACGGCGGAGCGCTCGTTCTGCTTCTCGAACACGCAGATTCTGCACCATCAGATTTCGTCCGGCGTGCAGGGCAATCTGACGGTCATGCGGGAAGGCGTGGCCAAGGGCGAGCTTTGGTACAAGCGCTTCCTGGAGCCCGTCGCCCGCAAAATGGGAATTTCGCTCGAAGAGCTGACCAAGCAGATGTACGCGCACAATTCCGACGGCGACTGGTCCGAGACGGGAACGCGCGCCGTCGAGCTGAAGTGGATCGACCATCTGGCGACGCGCATCGAGGAAACCGGCGTGATCTCCATCGCCGAAAAAGAACCCGAAGCCAAAATAAAAGTGCTTCCCGCCGTTCCCGCGTCGAAAAAAGACGGGAACGCGCTCGCCGAAAAAACCGACGCTCAGGGCCGCCGCTACGTCGAGCTGCCCGTGCTCGAAAACCCGTTCGACTTCTGGGCGATTTACGACAAGAACAACTATTACCGGACGCGCTGACCGCCGCTCCCGGCGTTCCCGCGAGCGAAAACGCGCGCAGAGTCGTCGCGGAAAAAGGCGCGGACCTTTCCGCGCACCGTTCCCGCCGCGCGGTCGACGCCGCTCCGCGCCCCGGAGATATTTTCGTCGCGATGACGCCGGAACACCTGCACGCGCTGAAAACGCTGCCCGCGCCGAGCTTTCTCATCGGAGACTTTTTCCCGGAAGGCGCGTCCGCGCGCAGCGTTCCCGATCCTTTCGGCGGTTCGGAAGACGACTACCGGCGCGCGCGCGACGCCGTCGTTTCCGCGTTCCCGCGGCTGAGCGCCTTTCTTAAAAAAATGCGCGAAGAAGGAGGAGAAGAAAATGACGGACGATGACGAGGCTTCCGGTTCCGGCGGCGGGAACGACGAAAACGCGCTGATTGTTTCGCCGCAGGATTTCGTCTGCAAAGAACCCTTTTCCTTCGAGCTCGGCGGCGAAATTCCGGAGTTCACGCTCCGCTACGAAACCTACGGCAAGCTCAACGCGGACAAATCCAACGCGGTGCTGATTTGCCATGCGCTCACCGGCGATCACCACGTCGCCGGCAAACACCGCCCCGAAGACAAGCGCCCCGGCTGGTGGGACCATTTCATCGGCGACGGGAAAGCCGTCGACACGCGCAAATATTTCGTCATCTGCTCGAACTGCCTCGGCGGGTGCAGCGGCTCGACGGGACCGAAATCCGTCAATCCCGCGACCGGCGACCCCTACGGGATCGATTTTCCTGTGCTGACGCTGCGCGACATGGTGCGCGCGCAGAAAAAGCTGATCGATTTTCTCGGCATCAAAAAACTGCACGCCGTCATCGGCGGCTCCATGGGCGGCATGCAGACGCTGATCTGGGCGATCGAATACCCGGACGCCGCGGCGAACATCGTCGCGATGGCGTGCACGGCGCGCCAAAACACGCAGGCGATCGCGTTCAACGCCGTCGCGCGCACCGCCATCGTCCAAGACCCGAACTGGCTCGGCGGCTACTACGGCGAGCTTGAAGGCACGGGACCGCGCACGGGGCTCGCCGTCGCGCGCATGATGGCGCACATCACCTACCTTTCCGACCTCAGCCTCACGATGAAGACGCGGCGGGATCACCGCGTCGAGCTTCCCGGCGGCCGCATCGCCACGAGCGAATTTTTGCGGAAAATCACGTTCCCGATCGAAAGCTACCTGCACCACCAGGGCGACAAGTTCCTCGACCGCTTCGACGCCAATTCCTACCTTTACATCACGCAGGCGACCGACCGCTTCAACCTCTCCGAGCATCACTCGCTCGATCAGGTTTTCGCCGGCGTCAAGGCGCGCGCCCTCGTCATCGGATTTTCGACGGATTGGCTTTACCCGCCGTGGCAAAACCGGGAAATCGTGCTCGCGCTGCAGCGCGCGGGAAAAGACGCGCGCTACGCGGAAATCGAAGCCGTCAGCGGGCACGATTCTTTCCTGCTCGATTCGCAGCGGCTTTACGATTTGACGGCGCAGTTCCTCGCCGAAACGCCGACGCGCTGAAAAAGCCCCGCGTTCCCGCAGAGAAAAAAGCCCGCAGACGCTCCCGCGTTCCCGCCGTTCAGGCGATCTTTTCTGTTTTTTCCGCGAGAACGGCGCGGGAACGCTCAATCGCCGAAGGCATGTCGCGGCAGATGTTTTCTTCGCCGATGACTTTGTCGAGACCGGCGTGCGCGAGCGCCCGCTTCGGCTGAGGATGAAGCCCGACGATGACGAGCTTCGTGCCGTCCGCGCGCATGTCGAGATGCGTTTCCTCGATGGCGTGAATTCCCGTCGCGTCGATCGAGATGAGATTGCTCAAATCCAAGATGAAGACCTTCGGCTTGCGCCCGACGCGCTTGAAATTTTCGCGAAACTGGTCAACCGCGCCGAAAAAAAGCGAGCCGAACACTTCGAAAACCTCCACGTCGTCCGGCAACTTTTCCCGCCACGCGGCGAGCGTGCCGTGCGGGTCAAAAGCGTTCTCGCCGAGCTGCCGCCGCGAAAACACGTGAAATTCCGCCGTCTCGGATTCACGCTTCAGGAAAAGGAACGCTGAAAGCACGACGCCGACTTCGATGGCGACCGACAAGTCGACGAACACCGTCAGCAGGAACGTCAGCGCCAGCACGACGACGTCGCTTTTCGGCGACGTGCGCACCAACCCGACGAACGTGCGCCACCCGCTCATCGTGTAGGAAACCAGCACGAGCACCGCGCCCAGCGCGCACATCGGCACGTAGACGATGAATCTTCCGAGGCACAGCAGAATCGCCAGCAGAACGAACGCGTGAATCAGCGCGGCGAAAGGCGTGCGCCCGCCGTTCTTGATGTTCGCCGCCGTTCGCGCGATCGCTCCCGTCGCGGGAATGCCGCCGAAAATCGGAGAAAGAATGTTCCCGACGCCTTGCGCGACGAGCTCCGCGTTCGGCCGGCAGCGCCGCCCCGTCATCCCGTCGGCGACGACGGCGGAAAGCAGCGACTCGATGGACCCCAGCAGCGCGATCAGAAACGCGGGAGCGATCAGCTCGCGCATTTTCTCGAAAGTCAGCCCGCCGAAAATTCCGAAATCCGGCATCGGAATGCCCGCCGGGAACGGCTTGTCCGAGAAAAATTTGCTCCCGATCGTGACGACGCCGTCCGCCCCGCGCGTTCCCGCGTCCCAGCCGAGCAGCAGCACGGCGATCGTCGCCGCGGCGATGACGAAAAGCGCGCCGGGAATTTTCGACGTCAGGCGCGGCCACGCGAAAACCGCAGCCGTCGCGAAAGCGGAAATCAGACACGTGCGCCAGTTCGCCGTGTCGAGATGCTGAAAATAAAGCGACCATTTTCCCACGAAGTCTCCGGGAATTTCCTCCGAAATTCTGAGCCCCAGCAAATCCGGAACCTGCGTCGAGAAAATCGTGACGGCGATGCCCGCCGTGAAGCCGACGATGACGGGATATGAAATGAATTTCAGCAGCGCGCCCATTTTCGCGAGCCCCATCGCGACGAGGATGAAGCCCGCCATCACCGTCGCGAACGCAAGGCCGCTCATGCCGTGCTGAGCGACGATCGTGTAGATGATCGGGATGAACGCTCCCGTCGGCCCGCAGACCTGCGTGCGGCTGCCGCCGAAAAGCGCGATGGCGAAGCCCGCGATGATCGCCGTGTAAAGCCCGCGTTCCGGCGCGACGCCGGATGCGACGGCGAACGCGATCGCCAACGGGAGCGCGATGACGCCGACGATGACGCCGGCCGTCAGGTCGGCTTTGAAATCTTTTCTGCCGTAGCCTTCCTGCAGAACGGTCAGCAATTTCGGTTTCAAATCGGAACGCATGTGTTTTTCTGAAAAAAAAGGAGCGCAAGACGATACGCTTTCCGCGTTTTCTTTTCCAACAAAAAGCGATCCCGCGCAAAAGGCGTTCCCGTCAAAAAAAAAATGTTCTCCGCCGCGACGGAAACGCGGACTCAGCGGCGCGCCCCGCGCCAGCTCAGCGCGCGGTGATGCACGGCGCGCATCGAGCCGTCCGCCTCGCTCACGTAAACTTCGACGACGTCCAGACGCGACGCGCGCGGGCGTTCCCGCATCGCGCCCAGAAACGCGTCCGCCGCGCGGCGCAACGCCCGACGCTT
>ERZ779737.2960-NODE-2960-length-10356-cov-2.941462_pt1 | contig 10356 bp, 7 predicted proteins | sample MGYA00511889_ERZ779737 | MGnify/ENA primary metagenome ERZ779737 (study PRJEB29588, sample SAMEA2163575) | human gut metagenome | biome: human gut; feature: human-associated habitat; material: faeces | place: Denmark | collected 2008/2010 ...
TGGGCTAGGAGCTTCTGCCCTTTCAGGGCGTTTGGAGCCTACTAGCGAAAAGTCGGCATATAATAAAGCCGGCATATAATAAAGTGGCATATAATAATGCCAGTATATAATAAGGTGTATGCATGGCATACGATTATTTACAAAAAACAGATTTATATATATATTTAAAGAAGAAATAAGATTATGGCTAAGATAAATCATTTAGATATGGGTGCAGAAGTATTGGCACTCGACGATGTAGAAGTAAAGAAGGGTTTCATGGGTTTGACCATCAAGTTGATCTACAGACCAACCAACAGTGCTATCAAGATTAAGGAGAAGGAATATTCTGCTGAGGATGGCAAGAAACTCATCAACATCCTGAGCTCTGCCCCTAGCGAGGTAGAATCTTCTATCCAGAAGTTTCCGGTATCAGCTATCAGCATGGGTAATATGAAGCTGCAGGCTTGTCTCTCTGACGACCATCAGTTTGTAGCCACCCAGCTCCTTGCCTTCAAGGATTTCGGCTACCAGCCAGTTACAGAGATGGTAACCTATACAGGCAAGACAGCCGAGGCATTCGCCCAGCTGTTCTAATATCCAACTGGTATCATATAAATTTAAAAGGGTGCGTCACTGATTAATGACGCACCCTTTTTCTTTTCATATACGGATTCTTTCTTATTGCATACAACAAGAGAAGTGGTTAGAAACCCCACTTTTCCTTGACCGTATTCGGATCACAAGAAGCATTTTCTACATTTCTCTCAATATCATCCGGAAGATTGCAGAAGAAATCAAGTCCTGTCAGCTCTTCCAGCTTCCTGATATTGACCACATGACCCTTTACCGTTTCAGACGAACCATAAGCGTTGTGTCGGAACCAGAAACCGATAGCCTGATAACCTTTGGCATTCTTCAGAAGAACCGCACAGAAGAAATACTTCGGAACGATATAACCATTCTTCGTATAATTCAGAATCTGACCAGAAGAGTCGATGGTGCCACCTTTGCACACATAAAGCGTATCTTTGGCATGAGATGCCTGGGTACTCATATCGTAGGTAAGGAAATTACGGACCAGCTTCTCCATATCTTCCCAGATACCCGCATTGAAATTATGCATCTGCGGATACATATTGGTCATATAGAAGGTCTGTCCATTGGCATCCTGACTGTAAACTCTATCCTCAGAAGCCACGATGTGACCACGATCATATCCACTTCCGCTAAACTCCTTGCTAACCGGTGGTTGGCAATCGGCATCTACATCCGGGTCTTTCTGGAACGGATCCCCACTCCATTTCTTGCCCATCCAAGTAGCACCTTCCCACTGCTTTCTGGTCCATTTTTTCTTATTATTAGACTGGAAGATCTGATAGCAGCACCATCTTGGCGACTTCTTATCCAAATCGTAGTAAGTGGAATAGGTTACGCCATAGTCAGCCGTTCTGCGAACGAGCACTACATTTCTAGAAGTTCCATTCGCCACAATCTTAGGGAATTCCAACCCTGTAGCTTCTGTAGGAACAGAAGCAGAAACAACATTCTTATTCGCATTCGAATCTTTCAGAGAGCCCAGGTCATCACCGTCGCTACTGCACGCAGAGAAAGCCAAGAGAAAGCTCAAGGAAAGAAGATAAATCCATTTTGTCTTCATAACTACAATTGAAAAGCGAGAACATCACCTATCCAGCAACGTTCTCGCTTAACCTTATTTATTTATTAAACTTACGTATCAGATTACTTTCCCTTAGAGAAGAGGAATGCACCACCTACCTGAGGAGCGTCCTTGTAAGATGTATGATAACCGATGATGGTAATCTTATCACCAAAGTTCAAGCCAAGCTCACCAGCCTTCTTGCCTTCACCACCCCAGCCTGCAGTCAAGCCATAGACATAAGCAGAACCAGATGCATCTGTCAAACCGAAGTTACCATATGTCTTCAAATCATTCTTCTGACCGGCAAACTCAGTAATGGTACCTTCCAACATATAATATACGTTCTTGTCATCTTTCTTAGTCAGGAAGTCAGCTACTGAAATTTTGGTTACTACCTTCACAGCCTCCAAAGTAGCATTCTTCATCTGACCTGTACCATTATAGATGTCCTTCACACCAGTAAGTGTTACAACATCGCCTACCTTCAAGCCCTTCTTCTCGAAGTCGCCCTTGGCACCGATACCGTAAACGTATGTTTCACCAGTAGCATCCTTGATGTAGCAATTACCATATTGAGCTTTAACAACCTTGGTAATGACACCAGTCAGACGATAAACGGTAGAACCCTTCTCAGCCTTGTTGAAGTCAGCGATAGGGCACTCGATGATAGAACCCAACTGATAAACTGCAGCAGTAACAGTAGAGCTCTGCTTACCCTTGGTAGAAGTGAAACCGATGCTGGAAGAACGAGCACCACCTACATTGGCATTGGCATGGAATGTAATCTCTGCCTTTGTACCACTGGTAACGATACCCTTAACAGACAACCAGCTCTGGTCAGCCTCAGGGATATCAACAGTTACGCCTTCACCCTTTAAGGTCAAAGTAACCTTGAAGTCCTCACCAGCCTTATCCAAGGTATCCTTGTCAAGCTCTTCGACCTTGATCAAAGACTTGGTATAGCTCAAAACAGTTACGTTCTTCAACTGAGGAGTACCCTTGTAAGTCTCTCTTGGACCCTGAATGGTAACCTCATCACCCTCCTCCAGCTTCAAGCTAGCGAAGTTCTTCTCACTACCATTGGCATCCAGTGTACCATAAATATATACCTCACCAGTACCATCATTGATATACCAGTTACCATACTGAGTATTAGAAAGCTTGGTGAGCGTACCCTTCACCTTATAGGTTTCGCCATCATTACCAGCCAGGATTTCTGCACAGGTAGAGAATGGAGGATTCAATACACCCTGAATCACAGTGATGTACTGGGTAAGAGCACCACTTACCAACTTGAAGGTACTGTTGTTGGCACCCTTTGTGGCAGCAGCATTGAAAACTACATGAGTTGTACCAGCACTACCGCTCTTGCAAGAAGAAGAAATCCAGGCAGGAATAGAATCCACAGGATTGCCCTTCTTATCGTTGGTAACAAACTTCCAGTCAGCAGCAGAAGTAACATCAAATTCAACCTGTCCACCCTCTACCGGAATAGAGAGAGAAGACTGAGAAAGCTGAATGCCATCAAGCTGACCTAAGTCCTTATCATCGCTACAACTTGCAAAGAAGCCTGCTACGGCAATCAATGCGATGAATAAATATTTAAATTTCATAATTTCGATACTGTATTAATTAGAAGATATAACGGAGACCCACTGATGCATACCAGCACTGACCGATAGCGTGATTTGGTACGAAAGTCTTGGTGTTACCATTGATTGACTTTGGAGTTGAGAAGGTTGCATAACCATCTGCATCCTGACCCTCATAACGCAAGATACGTGGATCTGAACCAATCTCTGGGTTCAAGTACTTCATGACACCCCAGCTAGAATTGAAGAAGTTGAGTACGTTCTTCATATCGAAGCTCAACTGGATAGTGTTGGTGTGACCAGCCACATCAAACTTGAAGTCGTGCTTATAGCTGAAGTCGATACGATGTACCCAAGGGTTGTAAAGGCTGTAAGCCTCTGCATACTCACCCTGATGGTTCTTCAGGTAGCTGTTGGCATGTACATAATCCATAAAGCGGGTCTTATCATCCTCTGACTTGAAGCGGAACTCATTGTCAGCTACCTGCTGGTCTGTTGGGATGTAGAGAGCATCATAGTTGTAACCATCATTATTGATATCGTTTACAGTCATGTAAGAGTAGTTATAACCACCACGCCATGCCTCATAGATGAAGCTATAGTGGTTGTTGCTCTTGTCGTGGATCGTTGCAGAAGCAATGATACGATCAGGAGTTACATTCTGTCCGTTGTGCAACTTGATGTTGTTAGGACCATATACTGTAGAGATATAGTTCAATACAGAAGATGCGTTAGATCCAGGAAGTGAAGTAACCTCCTTAGATACTGTATGAGTATAGGCAGCCATCAAGTTCAACCACTCCCATGGCTGAGCATTTACCTGTGCAGAGAAAGACCAACCGTAACCACGGCTTGTATTCTCAAGTACATAAGCATGAGTACCTACTGAAGATCCCTTAGGATATACAGGACGGTTGTCTGCACCATTGAAGCGTGGGAAGCCCTTGGCATCCTGTACGCTCCAGTCGGTCAATGTAGCAGCATTCAATGTCTTGTTGAAGATACCCTCAACAGAAACAGACATTGGGAATGACACAGGAATCTGATAATCGACAGCGAAAGATGTCTTCCATACCTGTGGCAACTTGAAGTTTCTATCTACAGCAGAGATAGCTGAAGGAACAGAACCCTCTTCAGGAGTGATGTTCTCTGGGTAACCCATAGAAATCAACTTATCACGGAGAGCTGCAGCTGTTGGCTTACCATCCTTATCAACAACCAGACCACCAGCAAACTGGTTCATATCTGTCTTCTTCTCACCTGTAAGAGGATTCGTTGATGATGCATTGATGTTTGCCTGATACTGTACCATACCAGAGTTGGTTGGCAAGTTGGTGAAGAATACCAATGGCAAACGGCCCTGGAAGAAACCAGTACCACCACGGAACTTCAATGTCTTATCACCAAATACATCATATACGAAACCGATACGAGGAGAAACTGTCAAAGAACTGTTAGGCCACTTGCCAGAGTCGATGTGACGACCATTATAGTCGAGATCGAGGATGGCATTGTTAGTCATCAAATCAGAATTGTTGAAGAACAGACCATCCAGACGAAGACCATAGGTCAACTTGAACTGAGGAGTCATCTGCCACTCATCCTGTGCATAGATACCAGCCTTGTTATACTGTACGCGGGCAGCAGGATTGTTGTTGCCACCATAACCATAGGTCAAACATACAATCTCAGGAGCAGCACCATTCAAGAAGTCGTCGAGGCTCTTGTAACGATAATAACCAGAACCATTACGCTGATAAGCATTGTCAGCCATCTGGTGCTCATAGTTGAGACCGGCGATGATCTTGTGCTTACCGAGATAGTAAGTTACATCGTCCTTGATATTCCATACAGTATTGTGTACGGCATTGTTCCAAGTAAACAACTCATAACCCAAAGCCATATAGTTATTGGTACCATCAGCATCAGCAGTTCCATCTACACTCTTCTGTCCGCCATCGAGGATATCGATGAATGGGAACTCTGAAGAGTCGGTGTAACGAGTATCATCCAACTTAGAGTATGTGAACAGGAACTGGTTAGACAGATTATCTGTGAAACGGCTGTTCAAGTCAACAGTCCAAGAGTTGACGAGGTTGTCAATGGCATACATACTGTTGGCAAATGACATAGAGTACTGAGACATACGGCTACCAGATGCACGTGTACCACCATCCATAGATGATGCGTTAGGAGCCTGCCAAGAACGGTTCTTGGTATAGTTGTAGCGTACAGCCAAGTGATGCTTGTCTGTGATGTTCCAGTCAACACGGAAGAGGAGCTTGTAGTTGCTCTCGTCTGCAGGGAAGTTGGTCCATGAACCTGTATCGTAACCATACTTATCCTTTACGAACTTAGAAACTCTCTCCAAATCAGCAAGCTTGGTACGAGAGATATAGTTCACAGCATCACCGATACCATCCTCAGAACCTCTCCAGCGGTTTACCACTGTAGGAGTCTTGACCATTTCACCATTAGCGAAGAAGAACAACTTGTTCTTGATGATAGGACCACCGAGAGAGAAACCCCAAGTAGTCTGCTGATCCTTCTCACGTGCACCAGAAATCTGTTCACGCTCGATAGCATCACCACGCATGTTCTCATTCTTGTGATATACGTAAGCGCTACCCTTGAAGTTGTTGGTACCAGACTTGGTAATAGCATTGACACCACCACCTACGAAGTTAGTCTGACGAACATCATAAGGAGAGATAACAACCTGCATTTCCTCGATAGCATCCAGAGAGATAGGAGCACCACCACCAGGAAGCTTTGAGCTCAAGCCGAAGTTGTTGTTGAAGTTTGCACCATCCACAGTGAAGTTGGCTGTACGGCCATCAGCACCTGCGAATGACATTCCGTTTCCACCATAAGGAGAAAGACGGGTGATATCTGTAATGCTACGGCTAACAGTTGGCATGTTAGCAATCTGTGCATTAGAGATGTTGGTAGAAGCACCAGTCTTCTCTACACTGAACTTGGAACCCTTTGCTACTACTACAACTTCGCCAAGCTGCTTAGCATCCTCATCAAGAGTTTCTTTCAAGTTGTAGGTTTCACCAAGCTGAAGGGTGACGTTCTTTACGACTTTAGTCTTGTAGCCGATGTAGCTGATCTTGACTTCGTAAGGACCGCCGACACGCATACCATTGATAGTGAACATACCATCAATGTTGGTTACAGCTTTGTAACGAGTTCCAGAAGGAACGTGAACGGCCTCAATTGTTGCGCCAATCACGTCTTCACCACTTGCAGTCACAGAACCACTTAAACCAGAAGTAGTAATCTGTGCCATGGCTGTAGTAACCATAAAGGCCAGCAAAGCCATTAATAAATGCAATCTTTTCTGCATACCTTTTTTATAAAAATTAATTAATAATACGGGGAAAGGATCCCCAAACATCGTTTTCGAGTGCAAATATAAACAAAAAAATCGATATAAATGTTACATCTGCATTAAAAATGATGTTTTATAACACAAAAAAAATCTGCGTTAAGCAAATAACACAGATTTTCTTTAAATTGTTATTAATAAGGGGTGTTTGCTTATAGTTTTTTTGAGGGGTGGCGGCTACTCCTTTCGCTGCCAGATACTCATTACCTTGCGACGGATGGCTACTATATTCAGAACCGAAACTACCAGGAAGAGAGCAAAACCTAAGGCTATGGCTGGAAGCATCGTTCCCTCTTCGATGTCTGGGAAGAGTGCCTCGATGAAATCCATGTAGTATCCTCGCAGGAAGAAGAGGATGATCCAGGCGATGACCAGAACCACGATGTTCAGAGAGATGGTGAGCACCTGGTATGGCTTCGCAACATTGCCCGGACTGTAACCTATCAAGAGCAGATTCTCCAACTTGGAAGAGTTCTTCTGCACCAGGAGATAGATGCTGAGCATCAAGATATAGAAACTCAGAACAGAAATCACAAGGCCGATAATCATCACCATCGATACCATCATACGGAGGAAATAGGTGGTCTTCTCGGCATCGAGCTTATCTGTCTCTACCTCATAACCGTTATCATCTAGATATTTGGTGATATTCTCATCGCCCGGATTGCCTACCTCTACAATCAGACGGGTAGGATCGCTATTCTGGTTAGGCGCAAACTCCTGGTTGCTCCAATCCATAAACGCCTGTGGCACGAGAATCGTGTTGAGACGGGATGAGAATCCAATGACCTTTCCCTTGAACAGTTCTTTCTTGCCACCAGCCTGAATGCAGATATTGAAATCAATCATTCCCATCAGACCATCACTGATCTTAGGGAGCGAATGGCTCTGGGCGAATCCGAAGTTATACATATTAATATAGGTACGCGGGAGGATAATTGGAACCACCTTCTCGCCAGGTGTGTATTTCCAATCCTTGAGCGGAACATCCACGAAACCATCAGGAACACTTTCGAAGAAAAGCTCACTGTTCAATACATTCACACCATTTACGCCCATCTGCGCATCTACCTTGTACTCGGTAGAGGTAAACTTGCCTATCTTCTTCACGAACTTCTGGTCGCTGACATCATCCATCTCTGCTCCCGAAAAGGTATTGGAGCGGCCGCTGATGGTATTGCCCATACCTATTTTCTTGCTCATGATGAGATAGTCGGCTTTCATAAAACTGTCTTGCTGGGTGAAGACAGGCAGCACATCCTGATAAAACTGAAAACCGAAAAGTACGATGAGCATACCGAAGAGATTAGCAAAGGCGAAGCCTGCAAACTGAGGTATGCTGATATGCTGACGAAGTAACTTCCAAACGAGATTCATAATCTAAATATATGTTCATAGTTTAAGTCCATGTGCTTACCGATACTGGTCACGATGACGCCAGCCCCCTGCTCCTTCGCCTCCTTCATCATGATTTCGCCCATGATGCGGGAATTGTTGTCGTCGAGGTGACTGATCGGTTCATCTGCAAGAATGAAATCGAAAGGCTGGCAGAGGGCACGCATCATCGCTACACGCTGCTGCTGACCGAACGACATCTTCCCTACCTTGGCATCCACCTTATCGGCGATACCAAGCATATCAAACCACTGCAGAATCTGCTCGCGGCTCTTGAAACCGGTAATCTTGTTCTTGATCTCTACATTCTCCATCGCCGTAAGCTCTGGAAAGAGACGGAGTTCCTGAAAGAGATGACTGATATGACGCTTTCGCATCTCTACCCAATCGGAAACCTTATAATTGGCGGTAACATCATTATCAAACATCACGCTTCCGCTGTAGTCGTGACGATAGCCGAGCACGTAGCTGCAGAAAGTACTCTTTCCGCTACCACTCTCAGCCTCAACCAGATAGAGATGACCTTTCTCGAAGGTAACATCCTGCTTCCATATCTCCGAATGCAGGTCTTCACGCTGGGCGAAAACCTGAGGAAGAACGGAATGAAGCTGAATCTTTTCCACTTTATTTTATTGTTTAATGTTTTTTCTTTTTACTTTAAAGTATAAACCACAGAAGTAAGATTTCCGAAGACTGGAGCAAGCAGACCAGTAACAGTTGAGATGGCATCATCCTTGCCTGTGCCGCTGCCATCAGAACTCTTGGCGAGATTGATGACCATCGCCAGCTTCTGTCCCACGATAAGCTTCTGAATCTTGGCATCTATCGGATGATTGCTTGGCTTCACCGCATACTGAGCTGTCAGCTCATCGCTGCCGCTAAAGAACTGCTTATCATCGGTTACGCCGAAATAGAAAGAAGTTTTGCCATCGGTATAGAAATAGGAATTCTTACCCCAGTTGGCAATCTTGGCACCAGCAGGACATGAAGTCTTCCAGTAATCTACATCACCCAACCACTTACTATGCGCCAACTTAGCTGCCATCATCATCTTCAGGTCTGCATCGCCCAGTGTAGGCAAGACAATGGTCATATCGCCATCTACGCTTCGCATGATGTTATCCATATCCACCGCCTGGTTGATACCCATCAGGAGGGTCTGAAGACTGCGGTTGCTCTGCATCATCGGCAGAAACTGTTCACCATTTACATTCATGAAGATACCTGCCAGGGCATCATCCGGCATCGATTTCACATAACTGCCCTTGATAGGACGATAGTTTTGTACCGCCTTCTGCAGCGCCTTGTCGATGGTTTCATTAAAGGAGAAAGTCTCACCCTGAATCTGCAGGATGCCATCCTTTACCTCCATATCGGCAGCGATGACCACCTGCGAAGGATCGGTATCCTTAGGAGCACCCAGGGTAAATGGAGCTACGAACTTCTCAGGCAAAGCCTGTGCCTGAGCCACCATAGCCATAGGAGAAGTGAGGGTCTGCAGACGTTCGTACATAGGAGAAACGGTGATGCCATCCTCCTCTTCTGCTTTCAGATAGTAGGAGTGGACAAAGTAGACGTAAGACTCCTGCGAGATGCCTTTGAATAAGCGTCCCTCGTTCTGCAGATGGATGGAATTCCAGCCCATGTGCGGAATCTTTAAGCCCTCTTTGTCCGGAATCCGAAGGATTTCTCCTTTTAACAAGCCAAGGCCTTCCACGCCCGGGCTCTCCTCGCTGCGTTCAAACAGGATCTGCAGTCCCAGACAGATTCCAAGAAACGGAGTCCCTTTTTCTACGATTTCATGAATGACCGGTACCAGATGATAGCGGTTCAGATTTTCCATCGCATCTCCAAAACTGCCGACACCCGGCAGAACGACGTGATCTGCGCGCTTTAATACTTCTGGATCCCTGGTCAGTACGACCTCTTTTCCAAGGCTTTGAAAGGCTTTTTCCACGCTTTTTATATTTCCGGCATCATAGTCGATCAGTGCAATCATAGGTGGGTCCTCCTCGTTTGTTATTTCAGTCCACGCCCCCTGTCATTGGGGGCATCTCTGCTGTTCTTTTGCAAACAGTACACTTCATTCTAACATACAGTTTTCTAAAATTCAAATTTTGAAGGTTATAAAATTATACAAAAATACAGAAATTCTTAAGATTTCTTTTACTCCCGCTCTTTTCTTTCTTTTTATACTGGACAAATGGCGGGCATCACGCTACAATAAGAGCGTTGCACTAAGAAACGATAACATTTTGTAAAAAACGAGAGGTGTATATGATTACCAAATATCTGATTGTATTTTTGATTTCCATGGTTCCGCTCATCGAGCT
>ERZ779737.2961-NODE-2961-length-10356-cov-1.944666_pt1 | contig 10356 bp, 3 predicted proteins | sample MGYA00511889_ERZ779737 | MGnify/ENA primary metagenome ERZ779737 (study PRJEB29588, sample SAMEA2163575) | human gut metagenome | biome: human gut; feature: human-associated habitat; material: faeces | place: Denmark | collected 2008/2010 ...
ATTCATTTTTAGCACCGCCATTAACAAGATTTGTAAATGGATTTGTTTATGTTGCTGTAGGATTTTTCGGTGCACTACTTGCTTTAGATGGTAAAATTTCAATAGGTACTATAAGTAGTTTCTTGTCTTATTCAAATAGTTATGGTAAGCCTTTTGATGAAATAAGTAACGAAATTACCGAACTTCAAGCGTCGTTTGCCAGCGTAAAAAGAATTTTTGAAGTGTTAGATGAGCCTGAAGAAATTAGTGATGAAAACAATGTGGAATTGTCATTTTGTGATGGCACAGTTTCTATCGAACATGTAGATTTTTCATACTCTCCAAAAGTAAAATTAATACAAGACTTTAATTTGGAAGTTAAAAGCGGGCAAAAGGTTGCAATAGTTGGACCAACTGGTTGCGGAAAGACTACGTTCATTAATCTAATTATGCGTTTTTATGATGTAACTGGTGGTGCAATTAAAGTGTCTGGGCAAGATATTAGGGGAGTTACAAGGGCAAGTCTTAGAAATAAATTTGGTATGGTATTGCAAGAAAGTTGGTTGTTTAGTGGAACTATAAAAGACAATATTGCATATGGTAAGCAAAATGCGACAATGGAAGAAATTGTTGAAGCATCAAAACTTGCTGGGGCACATGACTTTATTGAGAAATTACCTAAAAAATATGATACGATTGTAACAGAAGGTGGAAATAATGTTTCGCAAGGTCAAAAGCAACTAATTTGTATTGCAAGAATTATGTTGACCAAACCTTCAATTTTAATTTTGGATGAAGCGACAAGTAATATTGATACTCGTACAGAAATGAAAATTCAAGATGCTTTTGCAACACTAATGGAAGGTAGGACTTGTTTTATGGTTGCACATAGATTGTCTACAATCAAAAATGCAGATATAATTTTGGTTATGAATAAGGGTAACATAATAGAGCAGGGAACCCACGATGAATTGCTTAAAAAGAAAGGTTTTTACTATAATCTTTACAATAGCCAATTTTTAAGAATGAAAAAAATTACGAAATAAATTCAAATTTACAATAAAAGACAAAACAAAAAAGTTTCCGACAAAATGTTATCGGAAACTTTTATTATTATTTTTATAAATGTGTTGACAAAGTGAAATAATTATTGTAAAATACAAGGGTACTAAAACGGAAAAATGCCTATTTCGCAAGTAGGCAATTTTTTTCAGCACAACTTAATATTTTTGATTCGTGTTGCACAATTTGCCACAAGCAATGGTCGATCTCTCCATCTGTAGTTAAATGATAACGCAGCCACGTTTCCAAAGTCAAGCGATTTTCACGATATTTTAAAAGGAGAACAAAAAATGGCAGTTAATGTAGAATCTAAGATGTATGGAAAACATGAAAGGAAGACTTTTGGTCACATGAAAGAAGTCCTTGATAATCCATACTTTGTGGAGATTCCAAAAGACTCTTTTAACCATTTTATTACCGATGGTATTAAGGAAGTTTTAAGAGATTTCTCTCCTATTTCTGATTCAGACAACCTTAACATGAACAGAGAAGAAGGAGATACTGAGGATAGCCGAATTGAACTTTACTTTTTGGATCACTCACTAGACGGAGAACCTAAGTATTCTGAAAGGGAGTGCAAAATGCGTGATGCAACTTATGCAGTTCCTCTAAAAGTTAAGGTTAGACTTGTTTATAAGGAAACGGGAGAAGTAGTAGACCAAGAAGTTTACATGGGTGATATACCTATGATGACGGAAAACGGATCATTTATTATTAATGGTGCCGAAAGAGCGGTCGTTAGCCAACTTGTAAGAAGTCCAGGTGTTTACTGTAAGCAAGGGGTTAACAAAACAGGTAACTTTGTTATCGAAACCGATATTATGCCAGCACGTGGAGCATGGCTAGAATTTGAAGAAGATACCAATGGTGTTTTGTGGGTACACATTGATAGAACAAGAAAACTTGTTGCAAGTGTACTACTTAGAGGTTTAGGATTAGGTACAGACGAAGAAATCTTAAATATTTTTGATAACCACCCAGTTATTAAAAAGACTCTTGAAAAGGATGTAACTAAGTCCGAAGATGAAGCGTTAATTGAACTATCTAAAAGACTTCGTCCAGGTGAAGTACTAAACCTAAAAGCTATCAAGCGTTATATAAGAAATCTATTCTATAACTCAAGACGTTATGATGTAAGTAAAGTTGGTAGATACAAGTTTAACCAAAAGTTATCTGTAGCAAATAGAATTGAAAATTTAACTATTGCTCGTGATGTAGTTTTAAATGGAAAAACATTAGCAAAAGCAGGAGAAATTTTAAATTTAGACGATGCATGGAAATTGCAAAACGCTGGCGTTAATGAAGTTTATGTAAAAACTAAGAAGGGCGAGTTTAAGGTTATGGGTAATAACCGAGTAGAACTAGATAAATACTTAAATATTGACCCAAAAGAAGTTGAAATTAATGGAATGGTTAATGTAGTTACCTTAAATGAACTAATTAAGGACTGCAAAACCCCAGAAGAAATAAAGGAAGTTATTAGAGCAAATGCAGACTTACTAGTAGGAAAGCACTTGGTACTAGATGATGTACTTTCTGCAATAAACTATCACTTGTCTTTAAGTGAAGGCATAGGTTCATATGATGATGTCGACCACTTAGGTAACAGACGTGTTAAAACTGTAGGCGAACTATTACAAAACCAATTCTTTATTGGTATGGCAAGACTTGAAAGAGTTATAAGAGAAAGAATGCAAGTTCAAAACATTAATGAAGTTAGCCCAACATCATTAATTAATGTAAGACCTGTATCAAGTTCTATTAGAGAATTCTTTGGTTCTTCACAAATGTCACAGTTTATGGAACAGATTAACCCAATTGCTTCATTAACACACAAAAGAAGACTTACAACTTTAGGACCTGGTGGATTGAGTAGAGAAAGAGCGGGCTTTGAAGTGCGTGACGTACACTACACTCACTATGGAAGACTTTGTCCTAACGAAACTCCAGAAGGTCAAAATATCGGTTTGGTTAACTCGCTTGCAGCATACACAAAAATTAACGAATATGGTTTCTTGATGGCTCCATATAGAAAAGTAAATAAAGAAACGGGTGTAGTAACTGACGAAGTTGAATACATGACAGCTGATAGAGAAGATCGTTTTGTTGTAGCTAACGCAAACGAACCTTTAAATGAAGATAATACATTTAAAAATAAGAGAGTAATTTGCAGAAGAAAAGAAGAAATCGTAGAATTACCTGCAAGTCAAGTTGATTATATGGATGTTTCTCCAAAGCAAATATTCTCAGTTGCAACAACCCTAGTTCCATTCCTTGGTAGTGATGACTGCGTACGTGCACTTGTTGCTTCTAACCAACAACGTCAAGCAGTTCCTCTATTAAAGACCGAAGCTCCAATAGTAGCAACCGGTATGGAACACAAAATTGCAGTAGATAGCGGTGCAGTTGTAGTTGCAAAGAATGATGGTGTTATTTCTTACGTTTCTAGTGATAGAATTGTAGTTACAAGAAAAAATGGTGAAGAAGATGAGTATTTACTAACTGCTTATCAAAGATCTAACCAAGGTACTTGTATGAAGCAACACCCAATAGTAAATCATGGTGATAAGGTAAAGAAGGGTGAAGTTTTAGCTGATGGTCCTGCAATTAATGGTGGCGAACTTTCAGTAGGAAAAAATATCCTAATTGCTTATATGCCATGGGAAGGTTATAACTTCGAAGATGCTGTTCTTATTTCAGATGAAATAGTTAAAGAAGATATTTTAACAAGTGTTCATATTGAAGAATATGAAATAGATTGTAGAGATACCAAACTTGGTCCAGAAGACATTACTCGTGACATTCCAAATGTCGGCGATGATGCTTTAAAAGACCTAGACGCAAATGGTATTGTAAGAATTGGTGCGGAAGTTGTTCCGGGTGATATTTTGGTAGGTAAGGTTACTCCAAAGGGCGAAACCGAACTAACTCCAGAAGAAAGATTATTAAGAGCAATTTTTGGTGAAAAGGCTAGAGAAGTTAGAGATACATCTTTGCGTGTTCAACATGGTGAAGGTGGTATAGTTGTAGACGTTAAGATACTAACTCGTGAAAATAAAGATGAATTAAGTACTGGTGTTAACAAACTTGTAAGAGTTTATATTGCACAAAAGAGAAAGATGAGTGTCGGTGATAAGATGTCTGGTAGACACGGTAATAAAGGTGTCGTTTCAAGAATTTTACCACAAGCAGATATGCCTTTCCTTGCAGATGGTACTCCAATTCAAATTCTATTAAACCCTATGGGTGTTCCTTCTCGTATGAATGTAGGACAGTTGCTAGAAGTACATTTAGGTATGGTTGCAAGACATATGGGTTGGAAGGTTGCTACTCCAATTTTTGATTGTGCAACCGCAGATGAAATTCAAGAACTATTAGTTAAGAATGGATTAAGACCTGATGGTAAGGTTGACTTATACGATGGTAGAACGGGTGAAAAACTACCAAACCCAATGACTGTTGGTGTTATGTATATGTTAAAACTTAACCACTTGGTAGATGATAAGATGCACGCTCGTTCAACCGGTCCTTACTCACTAGTAACTCAACAACCTTTGGGTGGTAAAACTCAATTTGGTGGTCAGAGATTTGGTGAAATGGAAGTTTGGGCGCTTGAAGCGTATGGTGCAGCAAATGTTCTACAAGAAATGCTTACAGTTAAATCTGATGATATTGTTGGTAGAACTAAGACTTACGAGAGTATTGTAAGATCTGAAAATGTTGCAGAACCAGGAATCCCAGAATCATTTAAAGTATTAATTAAGGAATTACAAGGTTTGGCACTAGATATTAAGGTGCTAACCGAAGATAAAGAAGAAATCGGACTACGTGAACTTGTAGAAGATGACGAAGATGAGCGTCCAAGCAAGAATGCACATGACGATAAGGAAGAAGTCGAATTAGATTTAGACGGAAACGCTAACACAGAAGAAGTTCTAGATTTAGATGAAGAAACCGCAAATGTATTCGGAACCGAAAATGATGACGACCTATTCAATTTTGACGATGATGATATTTAATACTAAACTGATTATAAAAAATAAAATTATGGGGAGAAAATAATGTTTGAATTAAACAATTTTGATGCCATGCAAATTGGTATCGCCAGCCCAGAGAAGATTCGTGAATGGTCGTATGGTGAGGTTACAAAACCAGAAACTATTAACTATCGTACTCAAAAACCAGAAAGAGATGGTTTGTTTTGCGAAAGAATTTTTGGACCAACAAAAGACTGGGAATGTTACTGCGGTAAATATAAAAGAATTAGATATAAAGGCGTTATTTGTGATAAGTGTGGCGTAGAAGTTACTCGCTCAAAGGTGCGTCGTGATAGAATGGGACACATTGAACTTGTGTCCCCAGTATCACACATTTGGTACTTTAGGGGGGTCTCTAGCCGTATTGGTATGGCGTTAGATATTCCTACCAAACAACTAGAACAAGTACTTTATTTTACAGCATTTATAGTAATTGACCCAGGTCAAACAAGTTTATCTTATAAACAAATTTTAAATGATAGAGAATATCGTGAAGCTGTTGAGCAGTTCGGTGCTAAATCATTTAAAGCTGGTATGGGTGCAGAAGCAATAAAGGAATTGCTTTCTCAAATTGATGTAGAAAAAGAATGTAAAGAACTTAAAGAAGCTGTTAAAAATTCTAAAGGACAAAAGAAACTAAAAGCTTCTAAGAAATTAGAAATTATGGAAGCATTTAGAGCTAATCATACCGAACCAAAGTGGATGATTCTAGATGTAATTCCAGTAATTCCACCAGAACTAAGACCTATGGTTCCACTAGATGGTGGTAGATTTGCAACTAGTGACTTAAATGACCTTTACAGAAGAGTTATTAATAGAAATAATAGACTTAAAAAACTTATGGATTTAGGTGCTCCAGATATTATTATCCGTAACGAAAAGAGAATGCTTCAGGAAGCAGTAGATGCGTTAATTGATAATGGTAAAAGGGGTAAGGCTATTACCGGTGCTGGAAATAGAGATTTAAAATCACTTTCTGGTATGCTTAGAGGTAAGCAAGGTAGATTTAGACAAAACCTACTTGGTAAGCGTGTAGACTACTCTGGACGTTCAGTTATCGTTGTAGGTCCAGAATTAAAGTTGTATCAATGTGGTGTTCCAAAGGAAATGGCACTAGAACTATTTAAGCCATTTGTAATGAAGCGTCTAGTAGATATGAACCAAGCACACAATATTAAGAGTGCTAAAAGACTTGTAGAACGTGCTCGTCCAGTAGTTTGGGATATTTTGGATGATGTTATTAAAGACCACCCAGTATTACTAAACCGTGCACCTACACTTCATAGACTTGGTATTCAAGCGTTTGAACCAGTGCTAATTGAAGGTCACGCAATGAAATTGCATCCACTTACTTGTCAAGCGTTTAACGCCGACTTCGATGGTGACCAAATGGCTATTCACCTTCCACTAAGTATGGAAGCACAAGCAGAAGCAAGATTTTTAATGCTTGCATCTAATAACATTTTAAAGCCATCTGATGGTGAGCCAATTGCTACTCCATCACAAGATATGATTTTGGGTAACTATTATTTAACTATTGAAAAGCCAAATGCAAAGGGTGAAGGTAGTGTATTTAGTTGTCCTGAAGAAGCAATTGTTGCTTATCAATCTGGAGAACTAGATGTTGAAGCAAAGATTACTGTTAGAGTAAGTAAAGTCATTGATGGTGTAAACTATTCTACAAGAATTGAAACCACTGCAGGAAGATTAATCTTCAACCAAATCATTCCACAAGATTTGGGATTTGTAAAGAGAGAAACTCCTGAAGATATGTTACAACTAGAAATCAACTACAAAGTTGGTAAAAAGGAATTAAAGAAGATTATTAAGGCTTGCTATGATGTTCATGATGCGGGTGAAACTGCAATTATGCTAGACAAGATTAAGGACTTAGGTTATAAGTATGCAACTCTATCTGGTCTAACAATTGCACTTTATGATATTCAAATTCCAAAAGAAAGACCAGAAATTATTGCAGAAGCTGACCAAGAAGCAGTTGAAGCAGAAAAGCAATATCGTCGTGGACTTATTACAAAGCCTGAAAAGGAAGCTAGACTTAGCGAAATTTGGGCTGGTGCAATGAGTAAGATGAGTAAGATAGTTTCTGGCAACTATGATACATTTAACCCAATCAAGATGATGAGTGAGTCTGGTGCGAGAGGTTCTGCTGCTCAGATTAACCAGTTGTCTGGTATGCGTGGACTTATGAGTTCTACATCTGGTAAACTAATCGAAGTTCCAGTTAGAAACTGCTTTAAGATGGGTCTTTCGGTTATCGAATACTTTATTTCAACCAGAGGTGGTAGAAAGGGTCTAGTAGATAAGGGCTTAAAGACTGCGGATGCAGGTTATTTAACAAGACGTCTCGTCGATGTTTCACACGATGTTGTAATTCGTGAAGAAGATTGTGGCTGTGATCATGGTTTTGTTGTTAGAGCCATTGTTGAATCTAAGAATGGTTCAGTACAAGTTCCTTTATACGATCGTTTAGTTGGTCGTTATACTTGTCATGATGTTATTAATCCTAAAACAGGTGAAGTTCTTGTTGAAGGAAATACATTCATTGATGAAGAAAAAGCACAACTTATTGTTGATGCTGGCATTCAAGAAGTTGAAATTCGTTCTCTTCTTACTTGTGAAACAAAAGATGGCGTTTGCGTGCATTGCTACGGGCGTAATTTAGCTACTGGTGAGATGGTCAAAGTTGGTGATGCTGTCGGTATTATGGCTGCTCAAAGTATTGGTGAGCCAGGTACACAATTAACCATGAAGACTTTCCATACTGGTGGTGTTGCTGGTAGTGATATTACTCAAGGTTTACCTCGTGTTCAAGAATTACTTGAAGCTCGTAATCCTAAAGGTGAAGCAATTATCAGTGAAATCGAAGGTACAGTTATAAAAATTGAAGGTGATGAACGTTATTTAATCACTGTTGTTAATGACAACGAAGAAAAAGAATATCTCACAAATTATGGAGCACATTTAACAGTTAAAGTTGGTGATCATGTTATTAATGGTCAACAATTAACTGAAGGTGCTATTAATCCAAAGAGTTTATTAGATTATAGTGACGTTGTTGCTGTTGATAATTATCTTGTTTCTGAAGTACAAAAAGTTTATCGTTCACAAGGTATTACTATTTCTGACAAGCACATTGAAGTTATCATTCGTCAAATGACAAGAAAAATGCTTATTATTGAAGGCGGAGATACTGAAATGTTGCCTGGACAAAAAGTTGATTTAGTTGACTTTACTGAAGGAAATGAAAAAGTTTTATTACATGGTGGAAAACCAGCAATGGCTGCTCCATTATTACTCGGTATTACTAAAGCTGCTTTGGATACAAATTCCTTCTTATCATCCGCTTCGTTCCAAGAAACTACAAAGGTTTTGACCGATGCTGCTATTAAAGGCCGTGTTGATCATCTTCATGGTCTTAAGGAAAATGTCATGATTGGTAAACTTATTCCTGCAGGTACAGGACTTGAACCTGATTTACATGATGAAGTCGAAGAACTTGATGAAGATGATAGATTTGATGTAGATACTGTTTTAGGTATTTCCAGCGAAGAAATTGTTGAAAACAAATAATATAATTTAAACCAGTTTTATCAATGGTAAAACTGGTTTTTTATGTATTGATTTTTTTTGTATTTCTCGTATAATTAAATTACAAATATTTGGGGTATTTATGAGAAAAATTAAAATTATTACAGATTCAACATCTGACTTAAATGAAGAACATTATAAAATGCTCGATGCTGAAATTTTGTCTTTGGGCGTAAATTTTGGAGAAATTCATTATGTTGATAGAGTAGATATTACTACTGAGGAAATTTATAAAAAAGTCAAAGAGACTAATAAGCTTCCAAAAACTAATGCTGTTAATGTTGGAGAAATGCTAGTATCTTTTGAAAAATATTTAAAAAATAATGAAGATATTATATTTGTTCCAATTTCTAGCAAAATGTCTAGCAATTACAATAATGCTTTGTTTGCCAAAGAAGAATTAGAAAAAGAATATGGTGACCATATTAGAGTACTTGATTCAGGTTCATTATCTTCTGGTATAGGACTTCAATTATTTGCTATAAAAAAAGATATAGATGATGGAAAGACTCTTGATGAAGTCTATGAATTGGCGGTCGAAAGAACGAAAAGAGTTAACGCTGAATTTGTTGTTGATACAATGGAATATTTATATAAGGGCGGAAGATGTAATGGATTAAGTTACTTTTTTGGAAAGAATTTTCATTTGCATCCTGTAATTTTAGTTCAAAATGGTAATATGGTGGTTCATAAAATTACACGTGGAAACTTGAATAGGGGTGTTGATTTTCAAGTTGAAGAATTTAAAAAATGCCTTGATGAAGACAATGTTATTTTGGATCATATTTTTGTTACACATTCAGGTGTAGAAGGCCAAGATAAATATATGTTAGATAAGGTAACTTCTTTATTAAAAGATCCAAGTATTGTTGAAATTACTCGTGCTGGTAGCATTGTTGCTAGTCATTGTGGTCCTGGCACAATAGGATTGTTATATATAAAAAAGAGATAGAAACAAAATAAAAAAAGATGGAATGTAATTTTGCTTACCATCTCTTTTTATTTTATTTATTAATTATATTTTCAAAAGAAGATTTGAAATAATCATCTACTGGAGCGTAAAGTTGCAAATTTTTTTGAGTTATTGGATGATTGAAAGTAATTTTATAGGCATGGAGAAGTTGGCCTTTTGAAAACAATTTTTGATCACTTTCAATTCCATACATAGGATCTCCAACAATAGGAAGGTGGAAAAAAGAAAGATGAACACGAATTTGGTGGGTCCTTCCTGTTTCAAGTTTACAAGATAGAACAGAATATTTTCCATTTGTCCAAAGCAATGTAAAATGTGTAATTGCACGTTTTCCTTGTTCTTCTGGAACAACTGTTCTTTTTTTTCTATCTTTTGGATCTCTACCTAAACAAGCATCAACTTTGAATTTTTTATTAGATGGAACTCCATGAACAATACATATATATTCCCGATCAATTGAATGATTAGCAACTTGTTCTGCTAAGGATATATATGATTTAGGAGTTTTAGCTATAACTAAAAGTCCACTAGTATCTTTATCAATTCGATGGATTATTCCAGGACGATCGGTATTTTCATCTTCCATTTGTTTAGATAAGGTTTTATAATGATGAACCAAATAATTGACTAATGTATCATTTTTATGACCAGCTGAAGGATGAACAACTAAACCTCTAGGCTTATTTATAACTAGAA
>ERZ779737.2962-NODE-2962-length-10355-cov-12.536408_pt1 | contig 10355 bp, 6 predicted proteins | sample MGYA00511889_ERZ779737 | MGnify/ENA primary metagenome ERZ779737 (study PRJEB29588, sample SAMEA2163575) | human gut metagenome | biome: human gut; feature: human-associated habitat; material: faeces | place: Denmark | collected 2008/2010 ...
TGACAGAAAAACCCTTATTAAAATAATTATTTGGATTTGAATAAACAAATTGAATGGTTACAAAAACAATATAACAACTCGTTAAAATAATTTATTTATATTTTAACAGATAATTTAAATAGGCAGACTATCCGTTACGGACCGTCCGCCCTTAATTCGATTTGCATCATTTAACTAGATTATATATGCAACTACAATTCATTTCGACTATTAGACTTTGTTAATTATTTATATTTATAATTTTTCTAAAATTCTTAGGATCGTCATATTCAGTAATAGCCATTATAAATATATAATCATCATTCATCATGCACGTGTGATAGATTTCTTTTCTAATATCTTGTAGACTTTTTACCTCCTTGTCGTTGATCCATATTTGTTTGTTAATAAATTGTCCATTTTTTCCTTTTGTCTCAAATGTAACTGAAATAATTGTAATATTCTTTCCACTACTACTTTTTACGTAAAGTGTATCTGGACCTACTGCATTCATTATCCACTTTTCAACTTCATAAATACTACATAACAATGGCTCAAAATTAAACTGTTTCTCACCATTAATAACTTTATTTCTTTCATTATAATCAGATATATCAATCAATCTTAAAATGCACGGAATAAAAAACAATACCCATTGTATTAAAATAACGACGCCAAGAAGCCTATCTATTATATTATCCAAATTTATTGTGTTAGAAATAATAATCCCTATCGTCAATATTAAAATCAAGTAACCAATTAATAAAATTTCATATTTATATTTTTTACTCTTTGATTTTGTTGCAAATAACCATTTAAATAAACGTTTCATATTTCCTCCTAGCACGCAGGACTTAGAACTATACCATTAGTAAATAAACCATTAAATATAGTGAATGGCGCAGAGTATATCGCATTCAACGTCGCCATTTTTCCGATTGTTTTGATTGAAACATTTTTAATACTTCCATTTACCAATTTTGTATTAATTTGTTTTGATACAGCAGTTAAACTACCTCTGCCTGAATTTACTCCAGGAATTTTAACGTTATCTAATATACCCGTTGTAATACTAGAAACAGCCCCGATTAACAACGATGTGCAAATAATTTCTCCTAATGAATAATTCGATACCCCTGTCACGTTAGACAATCCCATTGATATAGCAGTTGATGAAGCACCTGTAATAAATCCAGTGACTACAGGACCCAAGAATGGAGTTAACGCACCTCCAATGACTCCACCTAATCCCGCTCCAACATAAGTTTGCCATGAAGACATTTTCCATTCCGACAAATCAAAACCATTTGCAACTACGTTAGAAATTATATCAGAAGCAAGTTGACTTCCTAAGCCAATGACCAAACCAATACCAGCACCAATTAGCATCGCCAAAATAACGCTATTTCCGCTTGGATCGGCAAACATTACGGGGTTATTGTTACAGTAGGCGTAGAGGTTTAGACCGTGGATGCTTTCGGGTTCGAGGTAGTTTACGTTATCTCTGTTAAGAAATCTGCATAACGTTGCGTCGTAATATCTACTTTGCAAGTAGAAAAGGTAAGTCCACTCATAGAGTAAACCTACCCAGTTTTGCTTGTAAAACTAATTTGCTATTTATTTAAAATTTCATTTATCTTTCTAACATATTTTTTGTAATTTAATCCTAAAGATGAAATCCAAGAATCATTCATATACACCTCGTTAGTTTCTTCGTTAATTAAATAAAACACTACAAATGTATTAACATTATTGAAATAAAGTAAATCTGATTTTTTAAATTTCTCTCTCGTTTTACCAACCACTATTAATGTTTTATACTCTGTAAAATTTGTGTTTTTTGTTTTTTCTTCTAAATAATTTAATACTTTTTCTATTGAATCTTTTTGAATTAATTCATCCCAAAATACTAAATATCTTTTTTTACCTAACAAATAGCAGTTTAATGCAGAATCAACTTTATTATCTAGCGGATAATTTTGAATAAGTTTTTCTTGAATATTCATATTTCTATTCTCCTTTAAAATAATAAATATGACGGAACCCTTGGTACTATAAAGACAGGTTTATATTTACTCCAATCATTTTTCTCGCAAAATTTACAGTTCCAGATAGTCCTGCTCCAATAGCTGTTTGTAATAAAATTTTTTGACCATATGATTTAGTAAATACACTTAAAAATTTTTGTGGTTGGAACCATCCTGCATTAGTAGGAACTATCTTACCGCCTAAATAATTGCCAGCTAATGCAGTTACAAAGTTTAATCCTACATCAATAAATGTTTGATCTACATCAACTTCTTCACCTCTAATGACAGTTTCAAGCGTGTCAACACCTGTTTGAGCAATTGCACTAGCTCCCGCTGCAATAAACAACGATGCTCCTCCTGTTGGCATAGCTAAGCATAGTGCCAAAGCATTAACTCCAGCTCCAACGGCAGCCCCTGCAACTCCTCTCCGTAATTCACTTCCGGTTTTTCCCGCCATAGCATTAGATACTAATTGAGCTGTTCCACCAATCAACATGGATGCGGCGGTAATTGCAACTAAAGCCCAAATACCAAAGTGTCCTGATGGATCGAATCTATTTACGGGATCATTTCCACAATAGCAATATAAGTTCAATCCATTAATACTTTTAGGATCTAAATATCCAACATTATCAGGCGAAATCCAACAACAAAGTTCAGGCGAATAATATCTAGAGCTGCAATAGAATAACTGAGTTTCGTTATCGTAATAGTACCCTCTATAGCGGATAGGATTTAGTATAGCTATATGGCTTTCGTAACCTAAGGCAATTACGCCGGTTGCCGAGTCGTAGATTAGCTCGTTCCTTGCGTTTCCTACTCTATGGTTACCCCATGCGTCATAGTTATACTTACACTGCAAGTCTCCTTCGGTATTGTATATCGCTATCACGTCGCCTAATATGTTTGTTCTGCATACATATTCCTGCGTGTCTTCGTCCTTCTTTACTACTATCGAACTTAGTCCCTTAACTCCGTACCTATACAGTATCGTTACGTTTCCTCTTACTTCGCTTACAAGTCTGTTTCCTACGTAAAAGGACCTTACGTTACCCTTCTTTGCTCAACCATGTTATCTTAGCAATGAAATTTTTATTGTTCACTTCATTTTCTTCTTACACTCCTGCAAGTTTGTGTAAATACATATTTATAAATTTTTTTTCATAATAGAAATTACCAATCTCATAAAATCAAAATAAATTACATTCTCATTATTTTGATAATTAATATTTTTAGTTAATTGGTTCTTGAGAGATACTATTTTAAAAAATGAATCATTATCAATTTTGGAACTTTTTAAGAATATAGTACATTTACCCTTTAAAAATTCATCAAATAAAATCTTATCAGGCGAATTCAAAAATTCATTTGGTACACTTATATCTAAAAAAAGTTTTACAATATTTTTTTCAATCGAATTCATATTATCCTCCTACCACATATAAAAATAGTGAAATGTAATAATATTACCTGATGAAGTATATAAACCATTAGTTCCACTTCCGAAGTATCTTCCAAGAGACCAAGAGTTTTGCAAACCATTCCTACTTAAATTCAACGTAAAATTCATACCATTGTTATTAGCAAATTTAGCCGCATCACTAGTATACTTCACGATTGAGTTTCCTCTTGTTAATCCTTTGTTAACAACTTCTTGAGTATAATGATATTTCATTGATTTATACCCTGAAGAAAATGTTCCTTTATCCCAATAAGAAGCAGCTTTTACAACTTGTAAACCACTACTAATTGCGCCTGTAATTCCACCTACTACTGCTCCAGACATAAATCCATGAGCAGCACCGTCAAAGAATCCGGGCCAAAAACCTTCACCATCTACTGCAGAAGAAATACCACTTATTGTTCCATTAACTAACGCTCCAGAAACCGCTCCTACAACTGCACCCTTTAGAGCTCCTGCAAGAATAAATCCAGCAACTCCTCCAGCTGCCCCGCCCGTGGCAATTGTTGCAATAGCCAATCCTGCAATAACTACACCACCAATAACCCACATAGCCCATTGAGGTAAATTACCTGATGGATCGGAATAAGAAATCGGGTTATTGTAACAATAGCAATATAAGTTAAGTCCATTGATACTTTCAGAATCTAAATATTCGATTGAATCTGATGAAATCCAACGACAAATTTCAGGCGAATAATATCTAGAGTTGCAATAGAATAACTGAGTCTCGGTATCGTAATAGTACCCTCTATAGCGGATAGGATTTAGTATAGCTATATGGTTTTCATAACCTAAGGCAATTACGCCGGTTGCCGAGTCGTAGATAAGCTCGTTCCTTGCGTTACCTATTCTATGGTTACCCCATGCGTCGTAGTTATACTTACACTGCAAGTCTCCGTCGGTATTGTATATCGCTATTACGTCGCCAAATATGTTTGTCCTGCATACATATTTCTGCGTGTCTTCGCCTTTCTTTACTACTATCGAGCTTAGTCCTTTAACTCCGTACCTATACAGTATCGTTACGTTTCCTCTCACCTCGCTTACAAGTCTGTTCCCTACGTAAAAGTACCTTACGTTACCTTTCTTTGTTCGCATCCCTTCGTAGTTATATGCGAAGTCAAGCGTGCTTCCTCCGCTAGTTACGCTCTTTAGTCTTCTGCCTTCCCAGGTAAAAGTCTTACCCATGTAACTCAAAGGATTGCCTATGCTATCGTATGTAACGGCATTTCCGTTATAACTTACAAGCTTATCTCCGCTATACGTATATGCGTCCGTTCGCTCCGCAGTTACTCCGTCGTTATAGACTACCTTCCTCTCCGTTACATTTCCTTTTGCGTCGTATGCGTAGGTTGTTGTTTCGTTTCCGCTGCTTTCGCTTACAAGTCTGTTCTTTGCGTCGTAGCCGTACTTCGCAAGCAGTTTTCCGTCTGTCGGACTGCCCGTATATATGCTCTTTACGTTACCGTTTGAATAATACGTATACGAGATTTTATCTCTATCTAAACTTTCTGCCTTGTCTACGTTGCCGTAACTCAGCCTTTGCTCTTTTACCAACCCGCTTGCTCTGCTTCCGACGTCGGCGTAGTCGTATTCTTCCGCAAATCCTGTTCTTGCTATTCTCATGTCGAGGTCTGCGAACACATTTTCTTTTGTCAGTCTGCCGAGATCGTCGTACTCGTAGCTATTCCCGAATAAAGCCGTATCTCCTTCTATTGCGTATCCTACCTCTTTGACCTTACCGTCGCTGTCACGACTTACCGCTTCTTCCTGCTTAACGACTCCGGTATACTCTTTGCCTGCCTCGTTATTACTTACTTTGTACAACTCGCAAACGCTGCTTGAAGTCACTGCTCCGTCGAATACTTCGTCTACGTACGCTTTTACCGACATCTTTAACGATTCGTCTTCGCTTTCGTACTCGTTAAGTACTTTTCCGCTGCCTCGCCTCGTTGTGGTTACGGTGCCGCAGCTCGTTATCTTGACCGTATCTTTTGCGTCGCCGAGGTACTCTGCCGTCATCTCTTCGGTATATGCTCCGCCGTTTATAGACTTCTTTACCTCGGTTATTCTGCCCTTTACGTCGTAAGTAAAACTCCTGCTTACGTTACCCGTCTTTACCCCGCTTACGTCGGAACCTCTGTACGTATATTCTACCAACTTCTCGCCGCTCTTGTCAACGGAAATTACTCTGTCTCTGTCGTCGTAAACGTAATTATACGTTTCGTCACCGCACTTGAGCTTGTTTATCCTGCATTTCGTGTCGTATACGTATTCGTTCTTTACGTCTCCGTAAGTTATGCTCTTGGGTATTCCTCCGTACTTGTAATACTCTGATTCTCGGATTTGCTCCGGACTGCCTACTTCGCCGCTCCCTGTCTTATACGTTTGTTTCCCTTCTTCGTATACTACTTCGCTGCGTATTCCGTTTTCGTCTATCGTTATGCTTTTACTTTCCGCCTCGCTTCCGTAGCCGTTATACAAAAACTTTGACAGCTCTTTCCCGTACTGTCTTACTCCGCACACATTACCTTTTATATCTCGGGCGTATTCTACCCTGCTCTTTATCTCCCCGTCCTCTTTTACGGTTACCGAACTTATTTCGCCCTTGGCTTCGTAACAGGTTTCTTCCAAGCGTACCTTTTTGTTTATATGGTTATACGAATAGTTCTTTACGACTCTGCCCGCTCCGTCGAACTCCGGTGCTTCTATGTCGCTCGGCGTTTCGTACGGCGCTGCAAACATTACCGCACTCTTTATCCTTGCCACTCTGCTTATTTCGCTCTCTCCGACCGTTATTACCGCTTTATCTCCTTTCTTTAGCTTACCTAACGGCATCGCAAAACACTGTCTGCTGTCAGTATTTATGTAGTCGTACTCTATGTGCGTCGTATCGCCATCCTTCGTTACGTCTACTTTTATGCTGCCGCAGCCGCTTACCGAACTTTTGTACTCGCACATCAGGTACATCGTTCGTTCTTCTTCGTACTCCTTTTCGTCCGGTACGATTAATTCTACACTGACGTCATCCGTTGCGTCCGCTCTTGCAACTTCCAACGCATCTCCGTAACTTTCCTTTACCGACTCGTAATTTACTCCGTTCATATTTGCCGCAGATATTTTGTCTTTTTCGCTTCCTTCCACGTTGTAACTGCCTATGCGGTATTCGGAGCCTAACACGATTATATTGCTTCCGACGTATTCTTCTTCGCCGTTTTCCGCTTTGTATCCGTTTATCTTTATAACCGCTTTTTCGCCGCCTTCCTTATCCTCATTGCCGCTAAGATAGTTCAGTTCGAGCTTTGTATATTCGCTTGCGCTATAGCCGCTGCGAACTTTGCTAAGGTTTCCGTTCGTTGCGCTCGATCGGTAAAGCTTTACGCTGTAACTCGAAGTCGGTTCACCGTATTCGGTCGCACTTATTACGTCTGTCGCCGTCATATACACTAAGGCGTCGTCGCCGTATTCGAACTTAAGCGTCTTTACCGCCTTTGCAGACGGCTCCGTTTCGTCCTCTGCCGAAAAATACGCATAACCCGTGTAACTTGTCAACTTCTTTGCAGACGAGCCTAACTGCGGCGCAGAGTATGCGTATTCCGCTACCTTTACACCCGTTTCTTCTCCTTCCGTCATTAGCGTAATCGACTTGAGGTGATTCGCTTCATAGTCAAATACAAGTTCATTGCGTACTCCGTATTCGTTTTTTGCGCAGGATATTTTTGTTATTAGCGGGGGTTGCCCTGCTACGGCCGAATAAAAATACTCTATTACGTTCTTTGCGCCGTCTGTTTCTTCGTTATTTGGCGAGCTCGGATAACAGTACGTTTTTTTGAGCCAATAAGCAGCCGAATCGCCCTTCTTTTCGAAAACCATATAATTGCCGTTGCTGTCTGCCAAGGTTACTTTTTGTCTCGACAAATTCGGCTCGTAATACAAATCCGTCTTTAGTTCTTCGCTATAATACTCGCCTCGGTACTTTTCGGGTGCATATTCCTTGACTTCGTTTACTCTTACAAACGGATAGAGATCGCCACTGCCGTCTTCGTAAATAAACGTATCCTCGCTTGCTCTGTAGCTTACGTTGCTATATACGCTAAGACGCCAGTTTTGTCCGACGCCGTAATCATACGCTTCGCTAAGTCTATGTATATGCGATACGGATACAGGGAATTCACTGCCCGTTTCCGAATAGTCCGAAAACATGTACATCCCCTTTTTGCTGCCGAGATTTAAGCTGACCTTGCCTGCTTGTCCGTCCTCGAGAGTTACGTTACATCGATTTATTTTTGCGCCGAGCTTACGGTAAATCCACACGTCGGAGTTTATTGTTGCGCCGTTTTCGTAATATTTCGCAGTTACCTTTATCTTTTCCTGACCTATGCCAAACTTTGCTATCTTAGGCGTACCCTCGCAAACCCGATTGGCTTCCCGCAACGTTTTTGACGTGCCGTCCGAATAAAATATTACGCCGGTTAGCTTTGCGTAATCTATCTTTTCGCCTTCTTCACAATAAATCTTTTGCGCCGAATCCAATTGAAGTATTTTCGGCTTCGGCACTACTTCTACACCGGTACTTATTACGTAGTCCTGACCGAGTTCGCTATGCTTTACCGATACTGTATAGTTATCCGTTACTTCGTCGTATTCGTCGAACAGAAAACTGAAGTTTTCTACTTTTTTTCGATACGTACCTCCGTTTTCTTTTATATACGAAGCGATTAGCGTATAGTCCTTTTTGTTCGGACTGTCTCCGTAAAAGTAATATTTGTTACGGGCAGATAACTCTAACGAATTTTCGTCCAATAACTCTACTCCGTTTACCCTAAGCGAAGCGGTAACCGTAATGGCGCCTGAGGTATACGATGCGGTGACGTTCATTACATGTCCTTCCACATAATAATTATAGTCGCAGCAATACGTTACGGATCTCACGCTGCCGTCATCGTACGTAACTATTGCGTATATTTTGTCGCATGGCAAAACGTCGCTCGTACTGAATTTCGCTCCGATTGCAGGGTGAAGCTCTAACGATACCGGTATTTTGAAATTCATTTCTTCGGCTATAAACGGCTCGACAGTTTCCAAATTCAAAAACGATACCCATGCAAATAATTTGTTGCCCTCCATTTCTTCGGGCGGAACATCCGCTTCGCCCGTAAGATGTTCTGTCAATCTTTTCGCATTCTCGCCTAATCTCACAAAACTGTACATTACCGTTCCGTATATGGTTCCGTCATTAATTTTTGACCGTATCTCATCGTTTATGCCGCAAGTTATTATCTTAAGTTCCGTCAGGCACCCTGCTGAAGCAACTGCGGAACATACCTCGTTTAGTCTGCCGTTGTTTATGCAAAATATCCCGTCTGTTGCACCGGATAATGCTATCTCATCGAGGGCTTCTTCAACTTCCGTTTCGTTGAGGTTACCCAAACATACCGTTTCTATTTCTACGTTTTCCGTAAGACTGTTTTCGACAAAATATTCTCTAAAACCATTCTCCGTTTCGCTGTTCGACTGCTCGGCTATAATCTTTATGTTGTATTTTTCACCGCCGCCGAGCGGTGCTCCGAGAAATGCCGCATACATTTTTTCGGCGGCTTCTCGCCCCATGCCGCCATAGTTTATGTCTATAGCAAATGCATTGTCGCCTAATGCTTCCGGATAATTTTCTATCCACACTACTCCGGGTAATCCTAATGAGGTTATCTTTTCGTTTATTGTCTCTACGTTTATAGCCTTGACAATCACTATCTCCGCTCCGCTCTCCGCAAGCGTCTCTATCCCCTCTGCCTGCTCGGATGCGGTAGCCGCAGTAGATTCGTATATGCGATATTGTTGTTCTCCGTCGTCTGTCATAAAGCTTTCTCTTATTGCAGCTCTTATGACGTCGTTTTCCACGCCTACGGGCATGGATATTCCTATTGTTTTCATCTCTTGTTTTTCTCCTTTTTCCTTTTCTTATTTTTTGTAGGGCGGGGTTCGCTTAATTATCCATTCCTTGCGCTTACTTCTGCTCTGTTAAGTCGTTGTTCCCGCTTGATGGGTATTGGAAACTATACGACATCACGGCGAGGTTAGCTTGACCGTCGTTTCTCGAACAATTGCTATCTGTAAAACCATTGCCTCCGCTTGGCGGGTGGGTGTTTAGGAGGCTCGGCATTACGACGGTAAAGCGTATTAACATGGTTAGAGGCGTTCCCATGCGGTAGATGGGTAATGACTTTGCTATTTGACGGCTAAATAGCTTTTTCTTTTCCTTCGGCGTTTACAAACACAACAGTTTTCGAGCAGCAAAAACGCAGGGATACCTTGCGATATTCCTGCGTCTGTACGCACTTTGGATATTAAAAAACCGCAGAGCTCATTATTATACTTTTAACAATCTCTTCGGCCTTTTGTTTATGTATTATACGGTACCTTCTCGCACCTACATATACAGTATAACACAACTTTTCATTTTGTCAAGGGGCTTTGCCGTTTTCGTTCGCACTTTATTTTTTTATTGTACTATTTTGCGTTATTTCGCCTTTATTTAAATAACTTGCCTCATATCTTTTCCACCCGGTAAAAAAATAGGCAATTGCTCACTTGAATGTTGTAGCAATTATAAATGAATTGAATGATTCTACCCTATTCTTTTAACGCCGGGCAAATGCCGATTCCGAAATAATTACATAATAACCTTTTAATGTTTCCATTCAAATATTCTATTATGTCAATAACAGAATAAAAAACAGACTTGATTGCGTAAGTTGGCTATGTACATTAAAAATATGCGTTATAATTTTAATGGATAAATTGAACGGTGTACGTGACAGAAAAAACATTATTAAAATAATTATTTGGATTTGAATAAACAAATTGAATGGTTATAAAAACAA
>ERZ779737.2965-NODE-2965-length-10350-cov-5.115007_pt1 | contig 10350 bp, 7 predicted proteins | sample MGYA00511889_ERZ779737 | MGnify/ENA primary metagenome ERZ779737 (study PRJEB29588, sample SAMEA2163575) | human gut metagenome | biome: human gut; feature: human-associated habitat; material: faeces | place: Denmark | collected 2008/2010 ...
AGCCGCGCCGTTCCCGCCGCGGGCGCAAAATTTTTCTCCGATGAAGCGGAAAGTTCCGTCATAAATTTTTCGAAAGCGCCGCATTTTTCTCCGTTCCCGGACGACTGTCAAGCGCGGGAACGAATTTCGCGGCGCGCCGAAAAATGTTGAAACAAAAAGCGTTGACGCGCGTTTCCCTCCTTGACAACAAAAAATTAACCCGTAAAAAAAAAAGAATCTTATGAAAAAGAAAATTTTGCTCTCTCTCTTTGCTTTTGTTTTGTGTGTTCCTGCCGCCGTTCTTCTTTCCGGATCTGTCCCCCTTCCTGTTCAAAAAGACGCGGCCGCCCTGTTGCCCGACGGAGAGCGTAAGGCAATCGCGCGCGGGCTTTACGGGCGCATTGAGCTTGTAAAAAGTTCGGGGGCTGCGGATTATAAAGTTTGTATTACGAACAATTCCGCCGCGGCGGATTTGCGCGTGAAGATTGTCGACGTCCAGCCGAACAGACCCGGGTTGTGGGAGCTTGTTGAGGCCGCGCCGGACTTCCGCGTCTACATTACGAAGCATACCGCGGAGGCGGATCTGCAAATCCAGTTCGACGCCGACTTCCCCGGGCCGACGCGGTGATTGCTGCGCCTCTGTTTGTTTATCCGGCGTAAAGATCCGGGTCCCACTTTGCGCCGGCGTCGGAGGCCGTCCACGTTTTGTCGACTTTCCAGTATTTTTCGGATTTGCTTTTTTGAGCCGAAACGCTGGTCAGCCGCCAGTCTCCGAAAATCTCCGGCACGTCTCCCGGCGGCGTTTCGATTCGGGAAAGACCGCTCGCCGCTCCGGAGAGCGAGCGCGCGTAGCTCGTTTCCGTCCACTCCAGACTTTCGGCGTTATAGCTCGTTACGCCTTTTCGGATTTTTTTAATGAGCAGTTTCCCGGCGTCGCTTTGGATGACGGTTTTAATTGCGTCTTCAAGCGTTTCCTTTTCGTGCCAATTTTCGGGATCTGAGGGTTCCGTCGAAGACATCATCAGCTTCGTTTTATGCCGCCAGACGGGGTCGAAAAGCCGCGTCCCGTCCAGCAGCGCCTTAGCCGCTCCTGTGCCGCACGCAAAACGAAAGCGTTCCCGCGGGACGAACCCTGCGGGAGCGCTTTTCGTTTCTGCCGTAAGCGGCGCGGGAATCAGAGGGATCCCGCGGAGCTCGGCGTTTCGGCTGCGGAGGCGGCGTTCGCGCCCGCATTGTTTTCTTCCGCCGGTCGCGTGGACTCGCGGTAAAGCACGCCGGCAGAGCTCATGAACGTCGGATTCGAGTAGATTTCCGCCGGAGACGTGCCCTTGAAGGTGGAAATCGCCGTAGAACCGCCGCGGGACATCAAGTTCCCGGTGATGAACACGAGCAGATTCTTTTTCTGAACCGCCTTGCTTTTCCCGCGGAACGCCGCGCCGATGAGCGGAAGATCGCCCAAAATCGGCACCTTGTCGTCGACGGTCTTGATTTCTTCGCGCATCAAACCGCCGATGACCATCGTCGCGCCGTCGGCGATGGTGACGGACGTTCTGACGCGGCGGATGTTGAAGACCGGCTGATAGTAAGTCATCGGCATCGTGACGATGGTGGAGCCGACCATCGAGACCGCCGTTCCGCCGTAGTCCATGAAGCCTTCGAATTCCATGATCTTGAGATCGTCAAGCGTGAGCTTGATGGAATTGTCGGCGTTGACCGTCGGCGTGACGTTGAGCACGATACCGACTTTTTCGAACTCTTCGGACGTCGTGCGGTCGAACTGCGGGACCGCAGGCGCGATCGTCACGGAGCCGCCGCTTCCGCCGCCCCAGTTGTTGTTGTTCCAGTTCCCGCCGGAAGAGGAGACGTCCATCTGCGGATCGTCGTAAGACGACGGGAAGTTGATCAGCTGGGCGATTTCGATTTCCGCGGGCTGGTCGGTTTCGACCGTGAGGCTCGGGGCCGCCATGATGTCCGCTCCCGCCTTCGCGTCGAGCAGGTTCAGGAGCAGATACACGTCGTAATCGTCGAGCGTGCCGACTTTTCCGACGAAGCTCGGAACCGAGCTTCCGAAGACGCCGTCCGCCACGTCCGAAGGATTGGCGATGCCGGTCGGACCGTAGTAAAGCGAATTGCTCAGCGTCGGCACGGGAACGGTGAAGGAAAGCGGCGCAGCGTCTTCCATCGTGATGAGGTTGCCGTTCTCGTCCTCATACACCGAGTTTTGACGGGAAAGCGTGATTTGCTTCGTTCCCGAATCGACGGCGTGCGTTTCCATCGCGCCGCGGTTGTTCGTTCCCGCGCGGATAACGCCGTCCTTCGCCATGCGCCAGTTCGCGGTGACTTCGTGCAGCACGGTGTCGCTGACTTCGATGAACTTCGCCTCGATGTTGACCTGCTTGATGGAGTCTTCGTCGAGCTTCTGAATCGTGCGGCGAATCTTGTCGATGACTTTCGGGTCCGCATGAACGACGGTGAAGACGTTTTCGTCGCAGGTGATGGAGCCGTCTTCGCCGAAGTTGATCCCGCGCTTCTGGAAGTAAAGTTTCGGCACGTCGATGTCGTCGACTTCGGCTCCGCCGCTGCCGCCCCACGGAGAAGCGCCGGAGGAACCGCCCCACGGATCGGACGAAGTCGCCGCCGGAGCGGAACCGGACGCGACGGAACGGTTCACGGACTTCTTCATCTTTTCGAACGCGTTGGTCGAAGGAATTTCGACTTCGATCAAATTCGTGTTGCCCATCGAGGGATGGACTTCGACGATCCCGTCGCGGATGTCGTAGGAATACCCGACGCGGCGCAGAATGAAGTCCAGCACCTTGGAAAGCGGCTGGCGGTTGAGGCTGAGGCTGATCGGCGGGAGCGAGTCAAGCCCGGCGGCGCCTTCGGCGATGACGATGTCGAGCCCGCGCCCGGTCGGGTCGTAGCTCTTCGCGAGTTCGTTCAACGTGTCGATCGCGCCCTGAAGATTGGCGCCGCGCAGCGAAATGTTGATGAGCAGTCGATCCATCTTGAGCTTGACGGGATCGAGATCCGGATCCATTTCCGTGCTGCGTTCTTCGACGGAAAACGCCTTCGCCATGCCCCACGCGTTGCTCGTCGAATTAAGAAGCGTCGAACGCGTCAGCTCGTGCTCGTATTCCGCCGGATTGGAAAGAATCTGCGTGATTTTGAGCTTCCCGGCCTTGGCTTCCGTGTTGTTGGCGTCGTAAAGCAGCACGTTGTCGTAGAAGCGAAGCGCGCCCTGGAGATCTCCGTACAGGTAAAGCGCCTTCGCCTTCGCCAGAAGCGTCGCCGTTTCGCGCTCGTCGCGTTCAAGCGCCGCGTTCAGCGTGTACGGATTGTAAGCGGAAGCCGTCTTGCGCCAATCTTCGTAATAATTCTTGAGATTGACGTAGAAGCGATGATTCTCCCCGAGAATGTTCTTCACCTCGCGCAGGTAGGATTCGGCTTCCGTCGGCGAGCGGTTTTCGACGGCGCGCTGGAAATACGCGGCGGAAATCTGCGCGCGCAAAAGATTGACTTCCTCCTGCTCCGCGGTCGTCGACGGGAGAATGGGAAGCACTTCCCGCGCCTTCGAGGCGGCGGCGGTCGCTTCGGGAAGACGCATGCGCTTGAGGTGATCTTTCGCCTCCTCTATGTAGCGATCCGCCATGAGAATGGCGTTGCGGTTGCGGTTGCGCGCCGTGTCGATCATGTCTTCCGCTTCGAGAGAAGCGTTGACGCCGGCCTCGCGCTCAATGGCGCGCTGGCGGATGAGCGCAATCTTGTCGCGGAAAGGCACGGAGGCGACGTTGTCCGGAAGCGCGGATTCCGCTTCGCTCAAGAGAGCGAGCGCTTCCTCCGTACGCCCTTGCGCGATGTAGCCGTCCGCCTTGAAAAGCGCGGCGTCGACTTCCTTGAAGACGGCGGAATAACGCTTCACGACGCGTTCGAGCGCCGTTTCTTCCGATTCCGCGGGAGCGGGAACGTCAGGCGCGGCGTTGTTGTTGAGCGGAGCGGTCCCTTCCTGTGCGAAAGCGGCGGGAGCGGCCATGCCGGACGCGACCGTCGTCGTGACGAGGATGGAGGAAACCAGATTCTGGAGGCGCAGGAGCTTGTTCATGCGAGGGGGAGATTTCTCGATACGAGAGGTTTATTGGCTAAGGGGTTAAAAAAAACTGTGGAGTAAACGGATTCTCATCCCTCCGGGGAAAGGACGCGCTCCGTCGTTTTCGGAGCTTTCGTTTTTTTGTCCAACTCAGAGGATTGTTTTTCAATTTTTGCTTCTTCGGAGGAAATGTCAAGATTTTTAATGCGGAAAACATCGCCGCCGATGCGGATTTCGTTCCCGCTTTCGACGAAGGAGAACGGCTCGCTCGGAGAGTTTCTCCGCGCGATTTCGCGAACGATGCCCTTGCCGCCCGGCGCGCGAGTCTCGCTGTAGCGCCATTCCGTGAAGCCGTCGGTGAACACGGCCTCGACGCGATCCGCGTCCTTCGCTTTCGGGTTCGTTCCGATGACGATTTCCCGCGGCGCGCGCCCGGACTCGTCGATGACGACGGCATCAAGCGTTTCCTGGAACATGCCCGTCGCCGGATCCGTCTTTTGGCGGATGCGGAAGGACTTGAGCTTGGCGTTGGTCCCGGGAATCGTCACAGGACTTTCGGGAACGAGCATCACGACGCGGGCGCCCGAGGCGTCCGTCGTGTCTTCGAGCGCCATGTCCGCCGACGCGAAATTTATCATGCGCGTCTTCGCCGGCGACGAAGAAACGTCCGACACGGAAAGCACCGCGGCGTAACGCCCGTCCTCGCGCTTTTCGGGAACGGGCTTCGTTCCCGAAAGATAGGAGCTGATGACCAGGCGGAACGTCGGGTTGGAAATCGATTTCAGCGTCAGTCCGAAAACCTCCTCGGGCGGCGGCGGGAGCTCCTTCGCGAAATATTTTTTCTGCTTCGCGTTCCAGCTGATTTCCGGCGCGGAGAAAAGGTCGTAATTCCAGCCTTCCGCGGTGTCGAAGGCGGGAGCTTTCCACACGGCGGGAACGGCGTCGGCGGAAGCGGCGCCGGCGTCCGTCCATGCGGCGACTTCCGCGCCGCTCGGCGTCTTCTTCGCGCCGGACTTTTTCTGCGACGGCGCGACCAGGAAATACGCGGCGCACCCGCCGAGACAGGCGACCGCCGCGACGGCGAAAAGAATCTTGTCGGAATTTTTCATGGCAAATTATTCCTCTTCTTTTTCTTCCGCGAGTGCGGACGGATTGTAGGCGGGAACGACGTATTCAAGCGTCACGAGAAATTCCGAAAGCGCTTCGGGGCTGACGACGAACTTTTCCGGAGCCGCGGGAACGGCGGCGACGGACGCGTCGGCCCCGCCGCTTTCCGGCGGCGGTGATGCCGAGCACGCGCCCGCCCGCGGTCAGGAGCGTATCGCCGTCCTTTTTTGCGCCCGCGACATAGCAGTGCGCGGCGGCCTCTTCGCTCGGAAGCGGAGCCGGCGGCGGATCCAGCCGCAGCTTCGCCGAGCTCACTTCGGCGGGAACGGCGGGTTTGACGGAAACGTCGCGCACGAAAATCGGGAAATCTCCGGCATCGGAAAGCGACGCGAGAAAATTGCGGAACACCGCCGTGGGCGCGACGAAGCCGACCTGGAACGCGAGCGCCTTCGTCATGTTCGGCTTGCGCAGCGACGGGAACGGCGCGCCGCCGCGCGGACTCGCCTTGGACGTGAGGCGGTAAAGCCCCGTCTCGGCGGAATCGTCCCGCGGCGTCACGGAAAGCTCATCGGCGCGGGAAGCGGACGCGGGAGCGTCTCCGCCGCCCTGCGCGAGCTCCGCGGTTTCGCGGCGCACGTCTTTGATCAGCAGGAAAACGCGCTTGTCCGGCGCGAGCAGATTCGCGCCGCGAAGCGCTTTTTCGCCGGCGTCGCGCGCCTCCGTCAGCGCCGTCAGAATCCGGCGCAGCGCATCTTCTTCGGTCGAAAGCACGCGGACGGAATCGGACGAAAGCGTGGGTTTGCTGGCGACGCTGAGATAGCGCCCGAAGCCGAAAAATTTCGCGTCGTCGGACAGCGCGATTTTTTTCGCCTCCAGCGTCTTCGCGTAATCGGCGACCCGCTGCGTCAGCGAGGAGAAAAAGTCGTTCGAGGCAGGCACGGGCGTCTCTTTTTCTCCGGCTTTTTTCCCGGTGAGCCGCTCGATTTTCGCGTTGATCGCCGCATTAATCGCCGCCTCGTTGGCTTGCTCGATGCTGACGTTCTTCTCGGTCAGCGCGAAATCCTTCCCGCGGTTCTGCAGGCGCGTCAGCTTCCTTTCCGTCGCCTCCGCGGCGGCGTTCGCGGAAGACATCCCGATCAGTTGCCAGACGCAGCACCCGAGGCCGCCGAGCAGGACGACGGCGCAGAACGCGACCGCCGCCGTGAATGCTTTGTTTTTCTTGAAATCCATAGATTAAATTCCTTTCCCCGGTTTGAGGACGAGCCGAAGCGTCAGCGTCGGAAAATTCGGTTTGGAAAAATCCGTCTGATCCGTGAGTTTTTCGACGAATTCGGATTTGCGGAACGCGTCGAGAACGGCGCGCCGGCGGGCGTTGAACGCCGCCGCGTTGTGTTCGGGCTTGGCGCCGTCCACTTCGGGAATGAGCAGCCGCAGCTTCAGGCTGACCGTCGTGCGCACGACGGGCTCCGCCGCGTTCTCGTTCCCGTCGAATTCGTCCGTCGCCGCCGCGGGAACGGACGCGGCGCGGGCGACGTCGAGACTTTCAACCCAAATGTGGCGATGAGACGAAAACGTCTTTTCCCCGTCTTCGGAAACGCGCGGCGCCTGCAGCGCGTCGATGCGGCTCTGAACGTCCGCGAGAAACGCGTTCCATTCGCCGCGGGAAGCGAGCACGCCGTCGAGCATCGAGACGAAAGCCGCCGCGGGAGCGTTTTTCTTTTCCAGCGACTCGATCGTTTTCTGGCGCTCCTGCAGCGTCGCCGTTTCGGCCTTCAGCGCCTTGCCGGAGGCCGCAAGCGCGGCGTTCGCGTCGAGCAGACCGAAGAAGAGAGGCCACGGCGCGATCGCGAAAAGCGCCGCCGCCGCGATGAAGAACGGCTTCTTTTTGGAAAAAGCCAGCTCCGAGGCGATTTGCGGCGGGAGCAAATTGACCTGCGGGAACGGCAGATTGAGAAGTTCCGAAGCGCTGCCGATGACTTCCGAAAGCTGGAAGCGCACGGCGTCGAAGTAGCCGGAATCGACGTCCGGGCCGACGCGCACGGGAACGGTCGGTTCGAAATACTCGACAGGGAGGCGCTGCGATTCCGCCAACGCTTCGGAAAGCCCCGGGAGCAGCGAGCCGCGCCCCGTAAGCAGAATTTTCGTCGGCGCGCCTTTCGCGTTTTCGCGCTTCTGGTTGACGATGCGCCGCGTGATTTCCTGTCCGAGCCGGCGGCAGAACGCGTGCGCGTTTTCTTGGATTTTCAGCGCGTGCGGATCGTTTTCCGCAAGATCCACGGCGTTGGAGAAATAATTGACTTTCAGGCGTTCCGCGGCCGGGAACGGCTTGCCGAGCGAATCGGCGATCGCCTGCGTCAGGAAGTTCCCGCCGACGGCGAAATTCTGAATGCTGAAGCCGTCCGGCGTGACGAAAGTCAGATTCGTCGTCCGCGCGCCGACGTTGGCGATGAGCACGTTTTCCGTCTCTTCGCCGTTCAGGAAACAGTGCGCCTGGTAATCGAGAATGGTCGAAGGCAGGATGATTTCCGGCGTGATGCCGGCGCGGATGAGCTGGGCGGCGAAACGCTCCGCGTTTTCCCGCCGCAAGGCGAAAAGCACGACTTCCGCCTCGACGCCGTCCGTCGAAATGATCTGACTGCCCCAAACCAGCTCCTTCAGCGGGAACGGGAATTTTTCCCCCGCCTCGAATTCGATGATCTGCTGCTGGCGGGACGCCTCGACCTGCGGGACCTTGACGTTTTTCGTCAGCAGCAAGTGCCCGGGCGCGATGACCGTCGCGGGGCCTTTGAGCTTGAGCGCCTTGAAAATGCCGCTCAGCGCGCCCACTGCGGCGGCGGCCCATTCGTCTTCTTCCGCGTAGTTGTAAACGAGTTCTTCAACGACCAGCTTTTCGGCGACGAGGCTTCCCGCCTGCTCCGAAAAAACCGAAACGGAGACATGGGTCGTCCCGCAGTTCACCGTTATTTTTTTTGCATTGCCGCTCATCGGTTGTGTTGTTCCGTAAAAAAGTAAAAAGTTGAAAACTTCCGCGCGGGAAAGGCGTTCCCGCGCGGGAAAAGGAAAGGCTTACTGCGCGACGTTTTCGAAAATGACGGCGGGAGCGTTCCGCGGCCACGCCGGGAACGGCAGATAGACGTAGGGCAGAAGCAGCCCCTGCGTGTCGGAGACGGAGCTTCCCGCGTTGTCCTGCATCCACTGCACGAACTCGGCGGGCGACTTCATGTTCGACGGCCGACGGCCGGCGGGAAAGTCAAGCGCCTTGCGGGAAAGCAGCTCGCCCTTGGGGTTGCACACGGGGAGAGGATTGCCGCGATAGGAAAATTCGACGAGGTAAAATTCCGGCTTCGCCTGCCCGAGCATCGCGCCGGAAAGCTTGCTTTCGCGCTCGACGATTTCCGCGGGAATGAAGAAGCTCACGGAAGACGCCCTGCCCGCGCCGACCTGCAGGCCGACGAGGTTCACCGACGCGCGGTAGTAGATGTATTTCGCCGTCGTGTCCGTTCCCGCCGCTTCCTCCGAAGCCTCCATCGCCGCGTCTTTCTCTTCCTGCGTGCCGCGGGCTTTCGCGCCGGAAAGCGCGGTGTTCGTCTTCGGATAGGCCATCGTCAGCGTGACCTTGAGATTGTTGATCCAGTCGTTCGACTTGAAGTTCGGCGCCCAGTTGCAGGGCTTCGCCTGAAGTTCGAGCGTGGTGCACGCCCAGTTGCCGGTGTAGCCCTGCACTTGAACGGTGCTGTGCGTCACCTTCTTGACGTCGATGAACGGCACTTCCGCCCAGTTGACGTCTTGCGCGAAGACGGAGGGCGCGAGCGATGCGGCGAAAACGAGCGCCGCGGCCAGACATTTTCTCAGAGTCGATTTCATACGGGGGAATCAGGGGTTGAATTTTCCGGAATTAGAGCGGCGAAGCGGGATTTTTTCAATCCTTTTTTCGTTCCCGCGGAAAAAAAGCATGCCGAAAGCGGGAACGCGGGCTTCCCTCCGGACAATTCCGCCGCGGGAACGAAAAAACGCTTTTCTATCGCCGCGAAAAGGAGTGTAATGAGCGGAATTTTCAGAATCACGCCATGATTACGTTCTGCGTTTCTTTGGTCTGCCTTGTTCTGGGCTACGTTTTCTACGGGAAATTCACGGAAAAGCTTTTCGGCATCAATCCCGCGCGGGAAACGCCCGTGCGCCGCCTGAAGGACGGCGTGGATTACGTGGAACTCAAGCCGTGGCGCATGTTCATGATTCAGCTGCTGAACATCGCCGGACTCGGACCGATTTTCGGCGCGGTGCTCGGCGCCGCCTACGGCCCCGTCGCCTACCTCTGGATCGTGCTCGGCTGCATCTTCATGGGCGCGGCGCACGACTTTTTCTCCGGCGCGATTTCCATGCGCATGGACGGCTGCAGCCTGCCGAACATCCACGGGCGGCTTCTCGGCCCGAAAGCGCAGCACGCGCTGGTGCTGTTTTCGGCGGTCATGCTGCTCGCCGTCGGCATCGCCTTCGTGAACGGCCCCGCGGAGCTGCTGGCGATGCTTTCGGCGAAGCTCGCTCCCGCAGCCGGCGCGGTTTCCGCCGAAGGCATTTCCGTCCCCGGCGCGGGAACGCTCGCGTGGGGCGTTTTCTGGACGCTGGCGATCATCCTCTACTACATCTGCGCGGTGCTGCTGCCGATCGACAAAATCATCGGCGCGATTTACCCGATTTTCAGCGTCGCGCTCATTTTCATGGCGGTCGGCGTCGCGGGAGCGATGATCGCGCAGGATTTTTCCGGCGCGATCGAAATGCCGGAGCTGACGCTCGCCTCGCTGAAAAATTTTCACGCGGACTCCGCCGCGAACCCGCTGTTCCCGATGCTCTTCGTCGTCATTTCCTGCGGCGCGATTTCCGGATTCCACGCGACGCAGTCGCCGATGATGGCGCGCTGCATGGGCAGCGAAAAATACGCGCGGCCCGTGTTCTTCGGCGCCATGATCGCCGAGGGCGTCATCGCGCTGATTTGGGCGACGGCGGCGATCGCCTACTGCGGCGGCGCGGACGGGCTGAACGCGTCGGGGAAAACGCCCGCCGTGATCGTGAACGAAATCTGCTCGAACTGGCTCGGCGTCGCGGGAGCGATCGCCGCGATTCTCGGCGTCATCGTCTGCCCGATCACGTCCGGCGACACCGCGCTGCGCGCACTGCGTATG
>ERZ779737.2968-NODE-2968-length-10334-cov-2.248468_pt1 | contig 10334 bp, 8 predicted proteins | sample MGYA00511889_ERZ779737 | MGnify/ENA primary metagenome ERZ779737 (study PRJEB29588, sample SAMEA2163575) | human gut metagenome | biome: human gut; feature: human-associated habitat; material: faeces | place: Denmark | collected 2008/2010 ...
ATCATTTCCATAGGCAACGGCACAGCAACCAAAGAAAGCGAAATATTTGTAGCAAACTTAATCAAGAAATTGAATAGAAAAGTATCATATGCCGTAGTAAACGAGGCTGGTGCCAGCGTATATTCCGCATCCAAATTGGGTGCTAGCGAATTCCCAGATTATGACGTTGCTTTGCGTAGCGCTATTAGTATTGCTCGCCGTTTGCAAGACCCACTTGCAGAATTAATTAAAATAGATGTAAAAAGCATTGGCGTAGGTCAATATCAACACGACATGCCTCAAAATAGACTAACCGAAGTACTAGAAGGCGTAGTAGAAAACTGTGTAAACACTGTAGGCGTAGACCTAAATACCGCTAGCCCAAGCCTATTATCCTATGTAGCAGGACTAAATAGCGGAGTTGCTAAAAACATAGAAAAATACCGCCACGAAATTGGCAAGTTTGAGAACCGCGAACAATTATTAAAAGTTCCTAAATTAGGCGCAAAAGCTTATGAGCAATGTGCTGGATTCTTGCGTATAGTTGACGGCGATAATATCCTAGACAACACAGGCGTGCATCCAGAATCGTACGACATCGCAAATAGATTATTAAAATATTTTAATTTTACAAAGCAAGATATAGTTAATGAGAAATTAACTTTACTACCTAAAATGTTAGAAAAAGAAGGCGTAGAAAAAGTAGCCAAAACAATCAATTGTGGCGAACCTACGCTAATAGATATTGCGAACGAATTAGCAAAACCAGGCAGAGACGTGCGTGACGAACTACCAAAACCAGTACTAAAAAGCGAACTACTAGGCATTGAAAACCTAAAACCAGGCATGGTTATGCAAGGCGTTGTACGTAACGTAATAGACTTTGGCGTGTTTGTAGATATTTCCGTTCACCAAGATGGACTAGTACATATCTCCGAGATTAGCAAAGATTATATCAAACACCCTAGCGACGCACTAAAAGTTGGCGACATCGTAAAAGTAAAAGTATTGTCTGTGGACCTAGACAAAAAACGTATTTCTCTAACAATCAAAGGTGCAGTAGACGACGAAATTAACGTAGGCAACTAAAAAAAGCATTGACACACAGTCAATGCTTTTTTGCCGTTATCGGCAATAATTGCCGTGTAAATAGCAACATATTTGCCGATATCGGCAATTATTAACCTATAATTTTCAAAATCATTTCTAAGCAATATGGTATTTCATCTATAACGGTTTCGTATATTATGCCATAATCAACATTGCCATAATCATGAACTATTCTATTCCTTAAGCCTTTTATCGCCGACCATGGAATTTCGTTGTTTCTTCGTTTAAAATTCTCACTTAATTTGGTTGTATTCTCAGATATTTGAATAAGACGAAACATTATAGAGTCTAGCAATATTTCGTTTTTTGATATTTGCTCTATAGCTTGTCCTTTTGTATTAGCAATCAAAAACTGCATATCCACTACAACCTTTTTAGCATAATAAATGTCGTCTTTCACATTATCCATATATTTTAACCCCTGTTGCTAATATCTCATTGAATAAAGTTTCGTTATTTTTAAGTTGTGCAAAATCCAACAAATCAACTTTTTTACACAAGTTTTCACGCAATGTTTCCAACAATTCATAAAACTTAAGACCAGTACATGTTTCAGATTGGACTAAAATATCCACATCACTATTTGGATTTTCCGCCCCTTTTGCATACGAACCAAATAAATAAGCATAATTTATATTGTATTTTTTAAAAATCGGCTCACATTTTTTAGTTATTTGCTCAATGGTTAAAACACCTGTCGTTTCATCAATTTTAAAATGCTCCGTCAGTTTCTCCAGTATATACTTATATTTTATAGTCTCTCGTTTAGATACGTCGTTTTCATAATCTTTATACGACCTTAAAGATATACCTAGCAATTCAGCACAATACTTTTGAGACACCTTATTTCTCAGTCTCAGTTCTTTTAGTGACTCCATATCAACCTCGTTACCATAAATATATCACAAATTTGCACCACCGTCAACAATATCGGTGCAAATTTTGCACTTTTAGATTTTACAAAAGTGCAGAATTTGCACTTTCTATTTTGGTTAGAGTGCAAAAAATGCACCCGCACGGTGCATTTTTATTATTTCACGTCCATTTTATCTAGTCCGCCCATATAAGGTCTTAGCACCTCTGGGATTGTAACCGAACCATCTTCATTTAGATAATTCTCTAGTATTGCAATCAACATTCTAGGAGGTGCAACAACTGTATTATTTAATGTATGAACTAAATAATTACCATCACTACCTCTAGCACGTATTCCAAGTCTTCTAGCCTGAGCATCTGTTAAATTAGAACAACTACCAACTTCAAAATACTTCTTTTGCCTTGGACTCCAAGCCTCAACATCGCAAGATTTAACTTTTAAATCCGCTAAATCACCACTACAACATTCCAAAGTTCTAACAGGAATATCCAAACTTCTAAAAAATTCAACAGTAAATTGCCACATTTTATTGTACCAATCCATACTCTCCTCTGGTTTACATAATACAACCATTTCTTGTTTTTCAAATTGATGAACACGATATATTCCACGTTCTTCTATACCATGAGCACCAACTTCCTTTCTAAAGCATGGTGAATATGAGGTAAGTGTAATAGGAAGTTTGGCCTCATCTACTAACTGCCCTTTGAACCTACCAATCATAGAATGTTCAGAAGTACCAATTAAATACAAATCCTCTCCCTCAATCTTATACATCATAGCTTCCATCTCAGCAAAACTCATAACGCCATTTACTACATCACTTCTTATCATAAATGGAGGAATGCAATAAGTAAAACCTTTATCAATCATAAAATCTCTTGCATATGCAAGCATCGCAGAATGAATTCTAGCAGCATCTCCAACCAAATAATAAAAACCATTACCACTAGTTCTACCAGCAGAATCTTTATCAAGTCCAGCCATCTTTTCCAATATATCTGCGTGATATGGAACTTCATAATCAGGAACTACTGGTTCACCAAATTTTTCTATTTCTACATTTTCACTATCATCTTTACCAATTGGAACTGATTTATCTATAATATTAGGAATAACAAGCATTTTTTCTCTTAATAACTTGCTTAATTCTTCTTCCTCTTTTTCGATAGTTACAAGTTTTTCATTTATTTCTACAACTTTTTGCTTAGTTTGATTTGCTTCTTCCCTTTTTCCTTCTCTCATTAATTGCCCAATTAAAGCACTTGTTGAATTTCTATTTCCTCTTAAATTATCACCCTCAAGCTTTAAACTTCTTATCTTCTCATCTAATTCAACAACCTCATCAACAAGTGGTAATTTTTGTTCTTGAAACTTATTCCTAATATTTTGTTTTACTAACTCTTTATTTTCTCTTATAAATTTAATATCTAACATAATTTACTCCTTTTATCTTGTAATTTTTCATATGATCTTTTATATTTTTCCATTCTTTTATAATCTTCATCAGTTGGATTAGGAATTCTTGAAATATCCATATTATGTTCTAAATCCTTCATTTTTACATCAATTGCGATTAAATTATTACTATCTGCGATATCATCTATATACTTATCATAACTAACATCATCACTTCTAGTTAATATACATACCGCATCAACTATATGTTGTGGAAATCCTAACTCTAGCAAAATAGTTTTGGAAACAACTGTATTTTCTATAACATCGTGTAAAAGTCCAACCACTTTCCTATCCTCATCATCAAATGCATTAGAAACAAATTGCAAATGTCCTAAATAAGCATATCCTCCCTTATCCTTTTTATCTCTAAAAAAGATATTAACAAGCATTGTAGCTTTTTTTACTAAATCATCAATATTTTTGATAAATTCAAAATTTTCTTTATCTAACATAATTTCCTCCTTATAAAATTATATATAAAAAGACCACTATAGGAGCGAATATTACGCGGTGCCATCCTATAGAAGTCTTAATTTTGATAACGGTCTCCCGTAAATAGATACTTAATTTCCCTATTTCTCTCCTGAGTTGATTCTGTAGAACTATTCTTAGTTTACACCAACCACTAAGTCTCTTGTTAACAGCACTCTACATACTAATCTCAATCATCAATTTCTTATATATATAATATATCATAGTTAAATAAATTATACAAATTCTTTTAATAAATTATCTAACTCTTCTTGTTCTTCTTTACTTATTTCCTTTTTATCTAGTTCCTTATCAAACCAAGAAGGAACATTTTCTTCCTTTGGTTTGAAAGTTGTCTTTGTAGATGTATTTTTCTTTTCAATAAGTTTCTTAATCTTTTTATGTTCCTTTTCCGCAGCTTTCATTGCTTCTTCAACTGTTTCTATATTTAATCTACTCCATTGAGATGCGACAGTTTCTACATAACTCTTTGTAAATTTCTGGTTATTAACTCTAAGTACATAATCTATTAATACATTAACTACTCCTGGCTTCATTTTAAAATCAACCATTAATTCTTCTATAATTTTTAATTCTCTAGGAGTTGGTTCCCCATGTTTATATTTACTTCTTATAAAATCATATGGTGTTATATTCTCAAAAGTATATACTTGTTTTGCCCAATTTGATGTATCTCCTGTAGGACTCTTTAAATAATCCGGTTGTTTAGAATAAATAAGTGTAGGAAGTTTTCCACCTTGTTCAAACTGATAAAAGTTCCTGCATAGTTTTCTAAGTTCAGTTTTATCTATCATACCACGTTCATTTATACTATTTCTAACTAACCCCTGCATATTTAATTCATCTATATTATAAACAAAAGCAAGAGAAAGAATTAAGTTTTTAACTTCTTCATTAAAGCATTTTTCATTTATCATACTTTTAGGAATAGACGAAGCAAGCATATTAAAATCAATTGTATTAGTGAATTTAATATTTCCCTTTTTAGATTCAATTATATTATTATTTTCAACAAACACATTTCCAGAAACACTAGTAAATACCTTATTAAATGTTTTAGTTATATCTTCATAATCTTTTAAACTTACTTTAGGTATTTTAAAACAATTAACAATCTTATCATATTCCTTCTTACCTAAATTATTATATAAAACAACATTTAACACAGGATGATTCAAAAATTCATTTGCAGATAAAGGTCCATATATAACATAAACATAATTATTAACATGTTCTTTTTTAAAATATGTTTTAATAAGTCCTACTGCCTCTAATTTTTCCCTAGCAATTACAATATCTTCAAGTTTTAATTGCATAGTAGACATTAAATGATGGTGAGTAAGTTCATCACTCATAATTTCAGCTTTTAACAAATCATCCAAAAGTGTAAAATATAAGCTAACAGCAGTATATCCTATAATAGGTTGATATAGCATTGTAACTAATTTTTTATCAGAATCATTAATAATAGTTTTATTAACAACTACATATGTATCTGCAGGTAGTATTGTAGTACTCATCTATATCACCTCTTCATGTTTTAGTATACTTTATATTATAATTTTAATCAAATCATTTATTCAAAAAAAATAAGAATTAACACATGAATTCTTATTCTAAATCAAGTTCTTCAATCTCATCAACAACAGCTAGTTGTTGTTCAACAATAAGCTTTAATTTTTTCTTAAATATTCTTACATTTCTTTCAAGAGTATCCGCTTTTAGTTCAATCTTTTCACTTCTTATAAGAGCATCGTTAACAATTCTTGAAGCATTTCTTTTAGCATCTTCAACAATCATTTTTCCTTCATCAATTGCTTGCTTTTTTATGTTGTTACTTGCAACTTCTGCTTTATACATAGAACTTTTTAATGTATCTTCCATTCTCTTATATTTTTCAAGTTCCTCTTTCAACTCTTTTATTTCCTTAGATTGTTTTTTTACTCTCTCAATAATGCCTTCAGTTTGCACGATAACATCATCAATAAGTTTGTTTACTTCAGCTTTATTATAACCATTTTCTTCAATACTAAATCTCATGTTATCACCCACTAACTTACTTAATATTTATTACCAATCAAACTCCTCATCATCATCTGTTGCTTTTTTACTCTTAGTAGCTTTAGGAGCATTTTCATCGCTTATTTTCCCTTCTACATTAATATTATTAGGAGTGCATAAAAATATTCCTCCACCTAATTTTTGTAAATCTCCACCAATCGCATATAAAGTTCCACTCAAGAAATCAACAATTCTCTTTGCTTGATCAGGTGTAACTCTCTTCAAGTTAACAACAACTGCACTTCTATTCTTTAAATAATCTGCGATTTGTTGAGACTCAGAATAAGCACGAGGCTCCAATAAAATCATTTTATTTTCACTATCAGTTGCTACCTCTTCATTATAATATTCTTCATCACTATCATTTACGCTATCATCTTTACCAGATAAAAAATTTTTAAATTTATCTAATGCCATATTCTTACTCCTCCTATTATTTTATATTTAATACAATACAATTAAATTGTATCACATTTTATTTTAAAGTAAAATACTTTTTAATTATTATTTGAATACCAAGTTCTAACTATATCACAGTTATTACTTAATGGTTCTGGATTTGGCTTTTCAATTCTAACACTAACTGGAACTTTAAAAGCACTTCCAAATCCTATCGCATGACCTGCTTGTAAAGTTTTAAGCATAGCCATTATCTCCTCACTCATATTAGGAACCATTTCCTTAATATAATTTAGATCCTTAGGATGTAATGTTCTAAGTATTATAAAATTTGAACATTGAGAAATACTTGTTTCACTAAGTTCGCTAGGTCTTTGAGTAATAAGTCCTAATAAAACCCCATACTTTCTACCTTCTTTTGTAATTCTATCGAAGATATTATATCCAAGTAAATCTTTATCTATATCATCTTGTACATATCTATGTGCCTCTTCTAGTAATATATGAAATGGCATACTAGCACGATTTCTATTCTCAGCCGCAAAATCAAATAACAACTTTGAAATTATTTTAACTAACGACTTAGCCATTCTATCATTTACGTAATTAATATTAAAATTAACTATTTGAGCTTTTTTACCATCAAATGATGTAGTAAGTAAACTATTTATATAGCTTTCTCTTCCTACCATAGTATCATAATTAAAATATTCAGCATATGTACTATTTACTAATGAGTGAAGTCTAACGCTAAGAATATTAGCATAGTCAAATACTTTATCACTTTTTAGAATACCCTCTGAAATTAATGAGAATTCCAACGCTTTTTCTAAATCTTTTAATGTATACATAACATCTTCTCTAGATTCAGGCATTTCTAACCCATCAATTACAAATGTATTTATAAAGTTAGTAACAAGTTCCATTTCAAGCATTTTTCCATTACCATCAACATATAAGCATTGTTTCAATGGTCTATTATATCCAGGTTGTACAACTAAAGTTTCAAGATTCAATTCAGGAGTTGATACTGTAGATAAAATTGCCTTTATTTGGTCACTGATTTTAATAGTATCCTTACCACTCTTTAGCAAATCAAGTATTGCTCTTGCGATTATATCATTACAATGTCTTATAGAGTTAGGATCATCTCCCTTAATAATAGGAACAAGTCTTAATGCTTTATCTATAATTGATAGTTGTGCTGGTTCAGTTGCCTCTAGTAAAAGAGCAATATCATCTGTTTTTAAAAGCCATAAAGGAATTCTAAGAATATCTCCTTCTGGATATAATGTATTAGTTGTATAATATTTAGTATTTAACATAGGTGAAATATCATTTAACGCAGAAAATGCATTTTTATATTCCCCATATGCATCAAATATAAATATATTAGCATTTATTGGAAGATAATTGTTACTAGTAAATATATTTTGAATAAGGCGTGATACAGTAAAACTTTTACCAGAACCAGTATTACCTAGTATAGCAAAATGGTTACTAAAGAAATCATTAATACCTATATTAATTTTATAATTATTATAAACGGTCGAATATCCTAAATTAATTTGATCATTGCCAGAAATTGTTTGCTTACCTAAAATAAGCTCAAGCTCATCCATAACTATAATTCTAACTTTTGATCTGAATGATGGTTTCTTATTAAATCCAGGCATAAAACGATTGTTATTTATTTCACCAACAACCGCAATCTTTGTTTTATCAAGAGAAACACTTCTTATTTCTCCAACTATTTTTTGATCACCATCTTCAAAAATAACATGTACATTTACTAAATTAGTTTGTTTAGAAATATCAATTTCCAACTTTACTATAACAATATTGTCATATATATCTATTATTCTACCTATCATACTATCAACCCTATTCTATATTAGATTATAACATAGAAAATTTTATTAATAAAGTCCTAAATTTTTAATATTAAATCTAAAATTCACAAAAAAAGAGTATTCACCAATACTCTTTTAACATTACACATCACGTCTTGAGAAATTTAATCTTCCCTTTTTATCAGTACCTATTGCTTTAACCAAAATTTCATCACCAAGTTTTACAACATCTTCAACCTTTTCTACTCTATCTTTAGAAAGTTTTGAAATATGAACTAGTCCTTCACATCCAGGCCATAGTTGTACAAAGCATCCAAATTCTTCAATTTTAACTACTTTTGCAGTGTATATTTTTCCTTCTTCTACTTCTTTTACAACATCTTGAATCATCTCTGCAGTTTTATTTATAATATCTTTATCTGTATGATAAATAATTACTTTACCATCATCCTCTAAATCAACTTTAACTGCATTAACATCATTAACTGCAGTAACACCACTTGCTTCTAAAATAATTTTAGTAATCATTTCTCCACCACGACCAATTACATCCTTAATTTTCTCTGGTTTAATGTAGAAAATCATAGTCTTAGGAGCATACTTAGAAACTTCTTCCCTTGGTTTACTAATTTGTTTTTCCATTACATCAAGTATTTCCATACGAGCATCTTTTGCTTGTGCTAATGCCTCTTTTAATATTTCTTTAGTAATTCCTTTAATTTTGATATCCATTTGTAAAGAACATATACCACTTCTTGTACCACCAACTTTAAAGTCCATATCACCTAAATGGTCTTCCATACCTTGAATATCTGTTAAAATTGTATAATCACTACCATCCTTAGAAGTTATAAGTCCCATAGCAATACCAGCAACTGGTGCTTTTATTGGAACACCTGCAGCCATTAATGACATACATCCAGCACATATAGTAGCTTGAGAACTAGAACCATTACTTTCTAATATTTCGCTTACTACACGTACTGTATAAGGAAATTCCTCTTCGCTAGGCATAACTTGTTTTAAACATCTTTCACCTAATGCACCATGACCTATTTCTCTTCTACCAGGAGAACCATATCTACCAGTTTCTCCAACAGAAAATTGTGGGAAATTATAATGAAGCATAAAATGTTTTTCAGCTTCTAAACTTATTCCATCTAACGCTTGATATTCATTTAGTGCACCTAACGTAGTAACAGCAAGAGCTTGAGTTTCACCTCTTGTAAATAAAGCCGACCCATGAGTTCTAGGCAACATATCTATATCGGTAGATAGAGGTCTAATTTCAGTCATGCTTCTTCCATCTGCTCTTGTTTTTTCATTTACAGTAATAGATCTAAATATATCATATTCAATTGATTCTAAAACTAATTTAACTTTAGTTAAAAGTTCATTTAATTCATCTTTATCCAGTGAAGAATTTTCTTCTTCATATTTGTTTACAACTTCTTCTTTTACTGCATCTATTGCGGCATATTTTTCAAGTTTACCTTTTATTCTTAGTGCTGCATCCAACTTATCACTTGCAAGAGTTCTAATTTCATCTCTTAATTCATCAGATATTTCAAGATGTTCATATTCCATCTTTTCTACTCCGACTTCTTTAATTATCTCTTCTTGGAATGCACATAATTCTTTTACAGCCTCATGCCCAAACATTAATGCTTCCAACATATCTTCTTCACTTACTTCACGAGCTCCTGCTTCAACCATGTTAATTGCATATTTTGTACCAGCAACTGTTAAATCGATATCTGATACTTCTAATTGCTCAGGTGTTGGATTAATTATAAATTCTCCATTAACTCTACCAACTTTCACTCCAGCAATAGGTCCATCAAATGGAACCTTTGAAATACAAGTAGCTAAGCTTGATCCAAACATTGCAGTAAGTTCTGGTGAATTATCATTATCAACAGATAATACTGTATTTACAACCTGTACCTCATTTCTAAAATCTTCTGGGAACATTGGTCTCATTGGCCTATCAATCATTCTAGCAGCCAAAGTAGCAGCCTCTGTTGGTCTACCTTCCCTTTTAATAAATCCTCCTGGAATTTTTCCTACTGAATATAGTTTTTCTTGATATAAAACCATAA
>ERZ779737.2969-NODE-2969-length-10331-cov-1.605878_pt1 | contig 10331 bp, 6 predicted proteins | sample MGYA00511889_ERZ779737 | MGnify/ENA primary metagenome ERZ779737 (study PRJEB29588, sample SAMEA2163575) | human gut metagenome | biome: human gut; feature: human-associated habitat; material: faeces | place: Denmark | collected 2008/2010 ...
GTCGGCGGAAGCATCTACGGAACCGGCGAAGGTTCCGGCACGGTGAATGGATCCAGAACGCTGAATCTCGGAGCCTCCGGAACGGAATTCTATACAACGACCTTGAACAGTGTGACGGACTTTAGCGTGGCCAACATCGTCAACGCCGATGTGACGGTTGACGGAGTGTTCTCCGCGGCGCAGATCAACATTGCGGATGCGACGCTGACACTGAACTCCGGCTTCAATACGGCAACCGGAAATGTCTCGATTGATCTCAGTGCCTATAACAAGGACATGGCCGCGCTGGTTCTCGGCCAGGCTGCGGAAGACATCCCGACCATCACCCTGACGGCAAGTTCCGCTCTGACGGAAAGCCGTTATCTGATCGCGGAAGGTATTTCCGGCACGGCATTCACGCTGGATGCGTCGCTTGATTCTTACATCCTCCGCACGGTGGGCGGCAGTGTCTATCTCTACAATGGAGCGGCCCCGTATTTCTCGGAAAATCTGACTGTCACGCAGGCGGAAGGCGCATCGATGAACGGGAACTACTCCTACACGGCGGACTTCAAGGCGGAAGGTCTGCTGAGCGGTTATACCGTAAGGATCTATGACAGCGAAACCGCCGCAACGCCCTATCTGGAGATCCAGGCGGGAGCGGATGCGGATCAGGCGGCGTTCGAGCTTTCCAACACAACCTCGAGCTTCTGGATTTCGGTGACTGCGACAGGCGAAAACGGCATCTCGACCGACAGCGGACGGATTGAATATCACGTGACGGATTATGACAATCCGGAGATTCTTCAGCTTGCCGCGGAAGTGACAACGATAGGCGTTTCCCTGACCTGTCAGGCAACAGACAACTTCGGCGTCACAGACTACGAATTCTTCCTGGACGGTCAGTCGCTGGGAATACAGTCCGGAGAACAGTATTATCTGGACGGCAATTTGCTTGACATCGGGCAGCATACATATTCCGTGAAGGCCTATGACGCAGCGGGAAATCAGGTGGAAAGCGAAACAGCGCTCTTTGATTTCAAAGGAGTGGTCGCCTTCCTTTACAGTTCTCTGATCCCGGTGAACAACGGCGAATCCATGTCGGTTTACGCCTATTACAGCGATGCGGCCGCTCCGCTGGAATACCGGCTCGGGAATACGGGAGACTGGACGGCCTACGATGCGGAAACCGGTGTGAACGTCAAAGCCAGCACGGAGATCTATTTCCGCGTGCGGAATGCGGAAAATCCGGTGGAAACCGCAGTCGATGTGACGGTTGTGCCGATGCCGGAAGCGGTGAACGTGAATTCGGAATTCATTCACCTTGCGCCTGCGGAGGATACGTATTACGAGGCAACCTATGTCTTGCCGGACGGCAGCACCGAGAAAACCGTGGAACTCTCCGGCAATACCGTGGTGCACTACGCCCTGCCGGAAGATACCAAGGTCACGATTGTGGAAAAAGATCCGGAAACAGGCGATGTGGTGAATACCATTGTTGAGGAAACCCCGGTTGCCAGCACGACGTCTGAGATTCCGGACAAGGTTGTGGCCGTGGACGATGGTCATGACAACCTCTTCTTCGCCATCTCGATCGGCAAGTGGGACGGCACCTACAGCGCCCAGCATCAGGGCGATGGAGTCTGGGGCGGAACTATGGAATTTGTTTCCACAAAGGGCAAGAACCGTTTCTCGACGGTGTTTGAGGGCGGCGAAGACGCCACGACCTTGTTCCTTACGGATGACGCCAACGGCGATGTCTTCTTCCTGGACGATGTTTACACAGTCAACGGCAGTGATGCGCGTATCAGCAAAATGACGGAAATCCAGGCGGGATTCGGCGATGACATCGTCGACCTCTCCAGCGCCAAGTTCTCCTATGTGGAGCACAGCAGCGGAGAGCTGATTGTCCGCGGCGGCGACGGAAACGATATCCTCTGGGGAAACGCCGGTCACAACATTCTGTTCGGCGACGACGGAAACGACAAGCTCTACGGCGGTTCCAATGATGACATCCTGACCGGCGGCATCGGCAACGACATCATGCACGGCGGCGGCGGAAACGACATCTTCTGCTACGGCAGCAGCTATGACTGGGGCAATGACACCATTACGCAGCTTGCCTCCGGAAGTGTCACGCTCTATCTCGACGGCATCGACAGGAATGACTGCACGATCTCCGGCAATACGCTGACCTGGGAGGACGGCACGTTCAGCGGCTCCATTGCGCTCAACGGCGTCAGCTGGGATTCCGTCAAGTTCTACTGCGCCGCCAATGGCGACGGTCTCCTTGCGGAGATTGCCGAATACGACGATCTGAAGAACAAGGGAGCGTTTGCCGCTGTTTCCTCGCACTGACCGTAAGACATCCCGGAAGGGTATGGCTCTTCCGGGAGTTTTCATAATAAACAACATTCAAGGAAAGGAATTTTCATCATGGAAAAATTCACGTATGAAGCTCCGGAAATGACCGAGCTTTCCGCTCCCGTGGCGGAAGCTGCCAACACTCTGACCCCTGTTGTGAGCTGAAGTTTTTTCAGCCTGGGAAATCAACAGTCTTTCCCGCGTGAAAACGGGGGAGGCTGTTGAACTTGTTTTCCGGCCCATGCGCCGGAGGGGTCCTTCTTCAGCGCCGGAAAATGCATGAAAAGCGTACTGTCGATCAAAACTGCGAATGGATGCATGATCCGTCTCGGTGCGGCGGATGATGTCTCGAACTCCATTCTCGAAACCACCGCGCGCATCCATGAGACGGATTTCCCGCGTCCGGAAAGTCTTTCGGGAAGCGCATTTCCGGATGTGATTCTGCACTCCGGCACACCTTTGCCGGATGGAGTTTCCGCCGAACCGCTTCTGCAGGCGGGCGGCGTGGAAATCTTCCGCGCGGGCAATCGGTTCCGCCTCCGCATTTCCGGACAAGTTCCGGAAGGATGGGAGGAAAGTCTGCGTTATCGTCTGCCTCTGCTTCACGCGGTCATGCTTGCGACCCTCTCCGGTTCGGAATGCTGTCTGTTTCACGGCTGTCTTCTGCTGAATTCCAACGGGGAGGGGGTGATCCTGACCGGGGAAAGCGAAGTGGGAAAAAGCACGACCTTCCGCCGCTGGCTGAATTCCGGCGGAGAGGGCCTCTGCGACGATCTGATGATCCTGAGCCGTGTCCGGGAGGGAAACGGGAAGCCCTCTTTTTACGCGCAGCCCCTTCCCACTTGGAGCCGCTGTCTGCGGGAGGGCGTTCCCGCGAAGGAGATGCGCTGTCCCGTGACCAGAACGGTGAAGATCCGCCGCATTCTCTGGCTGACACGTTCCGCGACGGATCGGGAGGAACTGACCGGAGTGTCCATCCAGAAATGGCACGGCCAGCTGCTTGCCGCCTGCAATCAGCACACCCTGTTTCTGCAGCAGGCCCTGACCATGGAGGAACGGCGGCGTCTCGCTCTGGAATGCTGGAAAATCGTGGATGAAATCGACAAGGCGTATTCTCCGCTCGCCCTCGCGGCGCATCTGGACGGCGATCTCCGGAAAACCCTTGAAAAAATCTGACGAACGGAAGGAAAAAAAGAAACATGAAAATCAATCCCCTTGTCATTTACCGGGAGGAATTTGATAAAAGCGCGGTCCTGTTCCGCCCGGACACCGGAGAAAGCTTCATGCTCAACCGGACCGCATCGTTTATCTGGAAGCAGCTGGAAAAAGGAGCATCGAAAGAGGAGATCCGCAAGGCGCTTGGAGAAGCGTGCGGACCGCTTCCGGCCGGTGCGGATCGCGATCTGGACGATTTCCTCGCAAAACTGTTGAAAAAGGGATACCTTGCCGAATGACCGGCGAAGATACAGATTTCCATCTTGTGGCGGGCTTCAGCATGTCCCCGCTTCTCCGCGGCGGAGACCGTGTGTATTCGCGCAGCATTGCGCGTGGCGACATATCGCCGGGAGACATCATCATTTTTTCGCGTGATGGAAAAACCATCGTGCACCGCGTGATCCGCGCCGGAGACGGAATTCTGACGCAGGGCGACGCCAATCCGCAGCCCGATCCCCCGCTTGCGCCGGAAACGGAATGCCGCCTGGCTTTGCGTTTTGAGCGTGACGGCGTTTCGCATCCCCTGAAACGCGGCGGCGAGGGGCTTGCGGAATTCCGCCGCAGTCAACGATGGAGCCGGAGAAGGGAGGCGCTTCTGAAACTCGCCCGGTTCCTGTGCAGGATCAGTCCTTGGAAGCTGCGCGCGGAGAATCTGGAACAGGCGGATTTCGACAGCCTGCGCGTTTATTACTGGAGAAAACGCCCCGCCGCCTGGGAATGTGACGGGAAATGGTTCTGGAGTTCGCCGTTTTTCGCTTTTTTCATCAAGCGGGCGCATCATCGCGGCCTTCGGGAAAAGGAGCAGGCGGAAATGCGGTTCGGCTCGGTCCTGTTCCGTCTTCTCGGACTGATGGTGTTCGGCGGCGCGCGCAAATACTTTTCGGAACAGCCGCCCGAGATGCGGGACGAACTCTGCCGCCGGGCGAGAATGCTGGCGCTGTCTCCTCTTTTTTACTATGTGCTGGCGGAGGAGCTTCCTGAAAAATGGCGGGCCGTTTTCAAGCTTGATTTCTACACGGCTTCCCAGCGGGAACTCAAGTTTTCCGAGGCATGGAAGCATGTCTGCGGAATTTTCCAGTCATGCGGCGCCCCGTTCGTTCCCCTCAAGGGGAGCTCTCTTGCCCGTGAGGTCTATCCGCATCCCGCGCTCCGCTTCCGGCGCGATCTGGACGTGCTGTTTCACCGCGCGGACATCGAGCGGGTGTTCCGGAAATTCCGCGGGGACGGCTGGGAGACGCACGGAAGAAATCATCCGTTTTTCACACGTCTTCATCTGCCGACTCTCGTAAAGCCCTCCTTTCCCGCGCTGGAACTGCACTGGCATGTTCTGAAGAACCGCACACTGTTCGATCCGGAGCAGGTCTGGGCGCATACCGTTCCCGATCCGGAAAATCCGCTCTGCCGCCGGCTGTGTCCGGAGGCGCATTATCTTCTCACGCTCTACAACATGTATTTCGACCGCTGGCAGTTCGGCTGCCGCTCGCTTCTGGATCTGGCGTTTCTGCAGAAAAAGTTTCCGCTGGACCGGGAGAAAATCATGGCGCTGAACCGGGAGTGGAACCTGCATCTCGATCCCGGTCTCTGTTATCGTCTGTTTCCGGAAATGTTTCCCGGGGAACAGAGGCTTTTCCCGTCGGACGCGGAGATTTCCGGCGAAGCGGGACATGCCGTTTTCTCCCTGGCAATGATGGAATATCCGAAGGCGGTGGTTCCGTTTCTTGGCGCGGCGCCGTCCGCTCCGGCATCCTCCGCTCCCGGGAAGCGCATCCGGCGCGGCCTGTTCCGGCGCAGGAAAACGGAAAATCCGCTGCGGCGGAAAATGGAGGCGAAGCTGGACAGGCTGCTGCCGCAGGCGACGGCGTTCAAGCAAGCTTACAGACGGGATAAGAACAAATGAATCTTTTACGATAAGGAATGCCTATGGACGACAAAGCAAAATGGAGCGGGCTGCTGTGCCTGCAGATTCTGTTTTCCCAGTTCCGGCGAAATGTGAACTTTTCGGCGCTGGTGACCCGGAATGTAAGGGACGAGTATCTGGAAAATCCGCTGGAAACCCTCCTGAAGCTGGCGAACGATCAGAAACTGCGGGCGGAAACGGAGATTTCCACTGACATTTTCGAGAGTTATCACGGCCCGGCTCTCCTTCAGCGCGGCGACGGAACATGGGTTCTTCTGACCAACTCCCTGCAGTGACGCGGCAATGAAGTGACTCTGTTCGATCCCGTGAGAAACACCTCTTCAGCAGTCTCCGTGAACAAAGAGGAGCTGGAGCGCTGTTTCGGAGGACGGATTGTCATATTCCGGAATCTGACGGTTGTGGACCACACGAAGCAGACGCGTCTCTACTGCCTTTCCGCGATTGCGCGCCATCACAATGTCCAGATGGATCTGCGGCGCGTCATGTATGAATACGCCGTCGGCGAGGGCGAGGGCCGGGAAAACCTCTTCCGGCAGATCGCCTCGGACTACAGTTTCAAGATGCGCAAGCTCCCGATGAGCTGGGAGAAGCTTCTTGCTTCCTCTTCCGTGATGCCGGCGGTTGCCGTGAAGAAAGACGGTTCGTATGTTGTTCTTTGCGGCCTGCGCAGAAACGGGGATCGGATCGAGCTTGCGGTCGTCGATCCGACCGAGGACCTGACGCCGGGGCGGCAGTTCCGTTTCTGGACGGAGGAACAGTATCGGGAGGCGTGCACGGGCGAGTGCATCCTTCTGAAGAAAACCTATTCGCTTGCCGATGAGAACCAGCCGTTTTCCCTGCGCTGGTTCATTCCGGAGTTTCTGAAACTGCGCGGCGTGTTCGGGGAAATCGCGCTGATGGTCGCCCTGCTGACGGTGTTTTCGCTGATTATTCCCCTGTTTTTCCAGATCGTGGTGGACAAGGTGCTTGTGAACCGCACCTATTACACGCTGAACGTGCTCGGCATCGGGATTCTGATCGCGATTCTCTTCAATTCTCTGATCGAATATGTGCGCAGCTATCTTCTGCTGTTTGCGACAAACAAGATCGACATCTCCACGGCGACCAAGACGTTTCAGCACCTGATGCGTCTGCCGGTCGATTTCTTCGAGCGGGTTCCGTCGGGGGTGCTGCTCAAGCACATGCAGCAGACGGAAAAAATCCGCGGTTTTCTTTCCGGCAATCTTTTTTTCACGGTGCTGGACCTGTTCGCGCTGTGCATCTTCATTCCGTTTCTGCTCTGCTACAGTGCCCGGCTGACTCTGGTCGTGCTTGGCTTTTCCGCGCTGATGGCGCTGGTGATCGCCTCGCTGATCAAGCCGTTCCAGCGCCGCCTGGACGAACTGTATCAGGCGGAGGGAAAACGCCAGAGCATGCTGGTCGAGGCGATCCACGGCGTCCGCACGGTGAAATCGCTGGCGCTGGAGCCGGTCGAGAAGCGGATCTGGGACGATTCGACGGCCTATGCGATCAAATCCTATTTCCGGGTCGGAAAGATTTCCATGACCGCGCGGAGCCTCAGCCAGATGCTCGAGATGATGATGACGGTCTGCGTGATCTGGTACGGCGCGTATCTCGTGTTCAACTATTCGATTTCGATCGGCGCGCTGATCGCGTTCCAGATGCTTGCCGGCCGTGTGACCGGGCCTCTTGTGAAAATGGTCGGCCTGATTCATGAATACCAGCAGATTGCGCTTTCCGTGCGGATGCTCGGCGTGGTGATGAATACGTCGCCGGAACCCGCGGGCGGCGGCGTCCGCAATCCGCTGCGCGGCGAAATCAGCTATGAAAACATCTCGTTCCAGTACCGCCAGGATCTGCCGCAGGTCATCCGGAATTTCTCCGTGCACATTCCGCAGGGGGCGACGATCGGGTTTGTCGGGCGTTCCGGCTCGGGGAAAACCACGCTGACAAAACTGCTCCAGGGACTCTACCCCGTCACCGGCGGGCTGGTGAAAATCGACGGAATCGACATCCGCGAGATCGACAAGGCGCATCTCCGCCGGAGCATCGGCGTCGTGCTGCAGGAGAACTACTTCTTCAGCGGAACCGTCCGGGAGAACATCTCGCTGACCAAGCAGAACGCCACGCTGGAGGAGATTCTCTATGCCGCGCGGCTCGCCGGAGCGGATGAATTCATCCAGAAGCTCCCGCGCGGCTACGACACCGTGCTGGAGGAGAACGCGTCGAATCTTTCCGGCGGTCAGAAACAGCGTCTGGCGATCGCGCGGGCGCTCCTTACGAACCCGCCGATCCTGATTTTTGACGAGGCCACCAGCGCGCTCGACCCCGAAAGCGAGGCCGTGATCCAGCGCAATCTGAAGGCGATTGCAAGCGGGCGCACCGTGCTGATTGTGTCGCACCGCCTGAGCATCGTCAGCCATGCGGACCGGATTCTGGTGCTGAACAACGGCGAACTGTCCGATTCCGGAACCCACAGGGAGCTCCTGGGACGCGAAGGCATTTACAAGGAATTCTGGACTCAGCAGATGAGAGGAGACGAAGAATGACAACCAAACTTCCCGATGAAATCATCGAATTTCAGCCGGACGCGCTGGAGATCAAAAACGAGCGTCTGCCTCTGTGGATCCGTCTCTGCGTCTGGCTTCCGCCGGCGCTGGTTCTGATCGTGATCCTGTGGGCGTCCTGCTCCAGAGTGGACGTGGTTGTGCAGGCGAACGGCAAACTGGTGACCGACCGCCCCACAATCGTCATGAAGCCGCTGGAACGTTCCGTCATCAAGGAGATCAACGTGAAAATCGGCGATGTCGTGAAGCCCGATCAGATTCTGATCACCTTCGATCCCGCGCTCAACCGGGCGGAGGAGGAGCGTTTGAAAAACGAGCTGGACACCCTGAGCGCGCAGTTCGACCGCCTCCGCGCCGAGTTCGACGGAAAAACCTACCGGGATTCCGGGAAGAACCAGTTCGAGAAATGGCAGTATGCGATCTACCGCCAGCGGCAGGAATACTATACCGAGCGCATCAACTATTTCAATGCGATGCTCTCCCAGGTCGCGGCCTCGATCAAGAGCAAGAAGGACTCTCTGGCAAAACAGCAGGAGCGTCTTGCCGCGGTCAAGAAACTCGAAGACATGTTCCAGTCGCTGTATGAGAAGAAGGCAGCTTCGCTCAAGGAGCTGATTCAGATGTCGATCACCCGCATGGAAATGGAGGCGACCGTCGACCAGCTGGACAACGACCTTCTGGAACTGACTCACCGGGAAGGGAGCACGCAGGCGGAAAAGAACTCCTTCATTCAGGAATGGCGCAACAGCATTTCCGAAGAGATGGTCTCCGTCGACCGCAATCTCACTTCGACCCGCAAGGATTACGACAAGGTGAAGCGGCTGATCGAATATGTCCATCTGCGCGCGCCCTGCGAAGCGGTCGTGCACGAAATCGCCTCCTTCTCGCCGGGGTCCGCCGTCCGGGAGGCGGAAGCGGCAGACCGTCTGCCCGCCTGCGGGAAGGATGGTTGAAACGTGGCGCCGGGACAGGGTGCGTCCGGCCGGAAGCAGAAGTTCCGTCCGCAGCGGTTCATAACAGGGAGCGGTGCCGATATTTTTCCAGCAGACGGCAAGATTGCCGTTCCCGTCATGCTCTACCGCCTCCGGCACCAGCCGGTAACCGCAGCGGCGTGCCATCATGCGCCAGAGCTCTTTTTCGCCGTCCGGCGTAAGGGCGGCGAACTCTTCCGGGAAGAAGGTGAGGTAGGAATAGATTCGTTTCTCTTTCAGCGGGAGGTCGCGATCGACCATCAGGATGCCGAGTCCCTCGGTCTCTCCACCCCGCTGCCAGCAGGAGATCTGGTGTTTCAATACGCTGTTGAGGCCCGCAGGTGTGACCAGGTTTTCACAGCAGATTTTGGTCATTCCCGCATAGTGGTCGAAGATTCCCGCCACATCCCGGTCGAGATAGGGGTCGGAGCTGGGACGCCACGATTTGCCGATACCGTTGAATTTGATGCTGATGTGATGTTTTGCCAGGTAATCGTAGATCTCCGGCACTTCATCGATGCCGATCAGGTCGCGGCCGGTCTCCTCGGCGAAAACGGGCGCGCAGATCTCCTGCACAAGTTCGGTGTCTGGGAAGGCGTTGCGATAGATGTCGATGATCTCCTTGTGCGCCCTGATGTAGGTTTCGCGCGTGAATCCGGCATCGAACCACGGCTGAAGCGGACTGTGGCTGGAAAGGTGCATTTCCCCCCAGCGCCCCATGTGGCCGATGCTCACGCTCGCCACCTCGGAACGCCCGTTGTACCGCTCTCCCATTGCATCGACGAGGTTGCGGACCTTTTCGAGGTAGACCTTATCCCAGTAGACCGGGTAGCGTACCGGTTTCCCGGAATCGTCGGAGAGAAAGTTGAGTGTGAAGCTGTGGCGGTAAATTTCCATCGGTTCATCGATGTATTTCGCGCCGGCGTCGAAGACCCACTGCGGTACGCCGTCGTTGTAAAGCGTTCCCCAGGTGTCCATGCCGCGGATCTGAAGTGAAACCTTGAACCCGGCATCGATCCACGAATTGATGCATCCCTCCCAGTCGGGATGCTCCCAGAGAAACCTGCCCTCTTCCGGCTCGATCACGCTCCAGGCGAGACTGAAGGAGATCTTGTCGGTCAGGTTCTCACGCAGAAACCAGGCGTCGGCGGGAACCTCGTCGAACCGCACCTTGTTTCTCCCGCGCTGAAGGTAGAAGATACCGCAGCCGGGATTGCGGAGAATCTCCTCCGTGTAATGGGGAATTGCGCAGCTTGCCATCTTGGAATCCTTTCTCTTTCTGTGGTTGATATAACGTTTGCCCAATGTGGCAAAAAA
>ERZ779737.2971-NODE-2971-length-10324-cov-2.802318_pt1 | contig 10324 bp, 7 predicted proteins | sample MGYA00511889_ERZ779737 | MGnify/ENA primary metagenome ERZ779737 (study PRJEB29588, sample SAMEA2163575) | human gut metagenome | biome: human gut; feature: human-associated habitat; material: faeces | place: Denmark | collected 2008/2010 ...
TGCGACAGTGGGGGTACCGACAACGACGCCGTCATCCTTGCCGACGACCATAACCTTGTCAAAAACGACTTCCTGCTCAGGCTCAACGTCCAGCTTCTCGATGAATACGACATCGCCGGCCTGAACCTTATACTGCTTTCCGCCGGTTTCGATAATTGCGTACATCAATATTTACCTTCCTTTTTTAAGACTCGCTATGTGCGGGCGGGATAATCCGCTTCATAGTGCATAGCACTGCCCGAGATATGCGGCATAGGTGATTATATCATATACTGCACCGGGTTGTCAAACATTACGGCAAATTTTTTTGCGGTTTTCCGCAGTTTTTTGCAAGTAAAAAGCTCCCCGGCTAAAAACCGGAGAGCCGACGCTGTTACTGATCCACGCTGTTGTCATAAGGAGGCTGAATATCATCCTCATCGGGCATGACAAGCGCCATTATAACATAAACGAGAAGTCCCGGGAATCCGGTGGTGAAAAGCGAAAGAAGTACAAAAAGTACTCTGACGACCGTCACATCGATGTTGAGATACTCGGCAAGACCTGCGCAGACGCCGCAGATTTTCTTGTCAACCGATGCACGGCAAAGTCTTTTAGGTTCCATGGATGCTTCCTTTCTGCCGCGGATACGCGCGGCTACTGCAAAATGTTGTATTCCGCCTTGACCTGCAGAATCCGGAGCACGCTCTCGTCGATGCGCGATTGTGTGAGCGTTCCGCCGGCAAGCGCGGCTTTGACGCCGTCGAACGCGGCTTGCAGGTCCTGCGGCATGAGAATCATATCGACGCCCGCCTGTAATGCCTTCACCGCTGCCTCGCCGGAGGTGTAGTGGTCGGTGATCGAAGCCATCTGGTGGGAATCTGTGATTATGACGCCAGTGAAGCCCAATTTGTTCCGCAGAAGATCCGAAACAATTTTGGAGGACAGATCGCTCGGCGTCTCGTCGCCTACGACCTCCGGTACGCTCAGATGGCTCACCATCACAAACGGCGCGCCCGCCTCGATACCGGCGGCAAAGGGCAGAAAGTCGCAGCTTTCCAGTTCCGCCTCGGTCTTTTCCAGGACGGACGTTCCGTAGTGGTCGTCCGTGACGGCGCTGCCGTAGCCGGGGAAGTGCTTGAGGCAGGGAATGATGCCTCCTGTCTGGATGCTGCCGGTCATGACGCCGACAAGCGACGCGCAAAGCTGCGCGTCCGTTCCAAACGAGCGCGAGCCGATGACCGAAGAAGCACCCGCGGATACGTCGGCGACCGGCGCAAAGTCCATGTTAAAGCCGATGGCGTGCAGGCTTCCGGCAATGTCCTGCCCTGCCTGATAGACAGCGGCGGGGTCTGCCTGCTCGCCGAGCGACTGCAAAGACGGCGTCTGGACTGCGTCCATGGCAGCATTCGCGCCCACACGGCTGACGGTCCCGCCCTCTTCGTCGGTGCCGAGGAAGAGCGGAATTTTTGCGTAGGATTTCGTATTGCTGAGCATTTCAACGCTCTGCGCGCGGTCTTCGAGATTCTTTGCAAAGTAAATGATGCCGCCGACGGGCATTGCTTCGAGTGCTTCTTTCGTCGAATCGCCCGCGCGCGTGGCAGTCTCCACGCCCGTCAGAAGCTCCGGCGTCACGTAAAACAGCTGCCAGATCTTCTCGTCTTCCGTCATGGAGGCTAGAGTCTCCCGCGCGCGTTTGTCCGCGTCCGCGGAGATGAGACCATCTTCGGAAGGCGCTTCGGGTGTATCCGGTGCGGAAGGCGTGTCCGGTTCCGGCTCGGGCGTTGTGTCAACGCCGGACGGGAGCTCGCCCTCATACGCCTGCTCGCGGTCCGGTTCGACGGTCTGCCCGTCGGATTCAAAGACGGAATTGGTTTCAATCGTCGTGACCTCCTGCGGCGCCTTCTGCGGCAGTACCTGCACGAGCATATACCCGGCAAGCGCCAGCAGCACCAGACAGAACAGCACGATCAAAAGCGTTAAAATAGGATTGTTTCTGCGCCTCATGGCAGCTCCTTTCTGAGAATTGGGAAAAAGTAATTGCTTACTTGTGATACAGCGCGTGCGACTGATAGACCGGCTCGCAGGTGACGTTCATGCCGAGCTTTTTGAAGACGTTCACATCGACGTCCGATAAAATGACGGAAGAGTGGACCTCGCCGCCGCGCAGGCTCGACAGCGCCTCCATTGCAAGCTCTGCCGTCGGGTTTGTGACGGCAGACATCGAAAGGGCAATCAGCACCTCGTCGGTGTGAAGCCGGGGGTTCGTATTTCCCAGATGCTCGACCTTCAGATGCTGAATGGGCGCGAGGACCATGGGGGAAATGAGATCCACATTGTCGCGGATGTTGGCAAGCGTTTTGAGAGAATTGAGCAGCGCCGCGCAGCTTGCGCCCATCAGACCTGATGTCTTGCCGGTGATGACTCTGCCGTCCGGCAGCTCGATGGCGACGGCGGGATTTCCGGTCTGTTCGGCTTTTGCGCGCGCTGCAGGAACGGCTTTGCGCATCGTCACATCCAGATGCAGCGAGTTCATCAGCATCTCCTGCTTGTGAAGCTCCGACGGCGTCGCCAGACCTTTGCGCACGGCAACGGCGCTTGCAAAGTAGCGGCGGATGATCTCCTGGCAGGATGCCTCGCGGCACGCCTCGTCGTCAACGATGGCGCTGGCAATCATGTTGACGCCCATATCCGTCGGGCTCTTGTAGGGGCACTCGCCGTAGATGGTGCGGAACATGGTCTCGAGCACCGGGAAAATTTCAATGTCGCGGTTATAGTTGACCGTCGTCACGCCGTAGGCGTCGAGATGGAACGGGTCGATCATGTTGACGTCGGCAAGGTCTGCCGTCGCCGCCTCGTAGGCAAGGTTCACCGGGTGCTTGAGCGGCAGATTCCAGACCGGGAAGGTCTCGTATTTGGCGTAGCCTGCGTCGATGCCGCGCTGATGCTCCTGATAGAGCTGGCTCAGGCACGTTGCCATCTTGCCCGAGCCGGGACCCGGCGCGGTCACAACGACGACCGGACGCGAGGTTTCGATGTAGTCGTTTTTGCCGTAGCCCTCGTCGGAGACGATCAGCGGAATGTTTGAAGGGTAGTCTGCGATGGGGTAGTGCTTGTAGACGCGGATGCCGAGGTTTTCCAGCTTGTGCTGGAACAGCTCCGCCGCATGCTGCCCGCGGTACTGGGTGATGACGACGCTGCCGACATACAGCCCGATGGAGCGGAAGGCGTCGATCAGGCGCATGACGTCCATGTCATAGGTGATGCCGAGATCGCCGCGGCGCTTGTTGAGCTCGATATGCTCGGCGCAGATGGCAATGACGATCTCTGCCTGGTCCTTTAGCTGCAGGAGCATTTTCATCTTGCTGTCCGGCTCGAAGCCCGGCAGCACGCGCGAGGCGTGATAGTCGTCAAAGAGCTTGCCGCCGAATTCCAGATAGAGCTTGCCGCCGAACTGCTCGACGCGCTCAAGAATTTTTTTCGACTGCAGCTCCAGATATTTCTGATTGTCAAATCCGATCTTTGTCATGTGTTACCTCGTATTTCGAAATTCCAGCAGACTGCATGCGAAAAAACCAAACACGCAGCCATAATACTATCATAGAATATGATACCTTGAATCGACCCGGATTGCAACCGGTATCCGGCGCGAAAATAAGCCAAAGATTCGAGCGTGCCTTTTGCGGTTTTCCACAAGAATTTCAAAACCGGGGCATCCTTGACTTCCAAACCGAAAAACGGTATACTGAACACAATATAATGGGTAATTATCCCCAGCAAACGCACGAAAACTGGTGAGGAAACGCAATGAAAAAACAGCAAGCCTACGGCAACGACAGCATCTCCGCACTCAAGGGCGCGGACCGGGTCAGAAAGCGTCCGGCAGTCATTTTCGGCTCCGACGGTCTGGACGGCTGCGAGCATGCCGTATTTGAAATTCTCTCGAACGCCATCGACGAGGCGCGCGAGGGGCACGGAAACCTGATCATCGTCACGCGCTATCTGGACCACTCGATCGAGGTGACGGACTTCGGGCGCGGCTGCCCGGTCGACTGGAACGAGAAAGAGGGCAGATACAACTGGGAGCTGGTGTTCTGCGAGCTCTACGCGGGAGGCAAGTACAAGAACAACACCGGCGGCGACTATGAGTTTTCGCTCGGCTTAAACGGCCTTGGCGCGTGCGCGACGCAATATGCCTCGCGCTATTTTGACGCCGCCATCCGAAGAGACGGATATCTGTATACGCTCCATTTCGAGCGGGGTGAGCTGGTCGGCGAGATGAAAAAGACGCCTGCGGACCGGAAAAAGACCGGTTCGAGCTTTCACTGGCTGCCCGACCTCGACGTGTTCACGGATATTGACATTCCGAAGGAGTATTACGAGGATACGCTGAAACGGCAGGCGGTTGTGAATGCCGGCATTACCTTCCGGTTCCGCTGCGAGAGCGCGCCCGGTAAGTTTGACGAGACCGAGTATTTCTACGAAAACGGCATTCTGGACTATATCCGCGAGATCACGCAGGACCAGTCGCTCACCGCGCCGCAGTTCTGGGAGGCGGAGCGCAAGGGACGCGACCGCAGCGACATGGATGAATACAAGGTGAAAATCTCGGCGGCGTTCTGCTTTTCCAATCAGGTCAGCCGGCAGGAGTATTACCACAACTCGTCCTGGCTGGAATATGGCGGCGCGCCGGAGAAGGCGGTCAAAAACGCCTTTGTTTACGCCATCGACGCCTATCTGAAATCCACCAACAAATATACGAAGACCGAATCCAAAATTACGTTCCAGGATGTGGCAGACTGTCTGGTGCTGGTGACGAACTGCTTCTCCACGAAGACCTCCTACGAAAACCAGACCAAAAAGGCAATCACCAACAAGTTTGTACAGGACGCCATGACCGAGTTCTTCCGCGACCGGCTGCACGTGTATTTCATCGAGAACAAGCAGGAAGCGGACCGTATTGCCGAGCAGGTGCTGATCAACAAGCGCAGCCGCGAGACGGCAGAAAAGCAGCGGCTGAACATCAAGAAGAAGCTGACCGGCAATCTGGATATTGCCAACCGCGTGCAGAAGTTTGTCGACTGCCGCACGAAGGACGTCTCCCGGCGCGAGATCTATATCGTCGAGGGCGACTCCGCGCTCGGCTCGGTCAAGCTTTCGCGCGACGCGGAATTTCAGGGCATCATGCCCGTGCGCGGCAAGATTCTCAACTGTCTGAAGGCGGACTACGACCGCATTTTCAAATCCGACATCATTACCGACCTCATCCGTGTACTGGGCTGTGGGGTCGAGGTGCAGACCAAAAAGGCAAAGGACCTGTCGAGCTTTGATCTTGCGAACCTGCGCTGGAACAAGGTCGTGATCTGCACCGATGCGGATGTCGACGGCTACCAGATCCGGACCCTGATTCTGACCATGATCTACCGGCTTTGTCCCACGCTCATTGAGCAAGGCTATGTCTATATCGCGGAGTCTCCGCTTTATGAGATCAACTGCAAGGACAAGACATGGTTTGCCTATACGGAAAGCGAGAAGGGCGAGATTTTAAAGCAGCTCGAGGGCAAAAAGGTCTCGATCAACCGCTCGAAGGGTCTGGGCGAAAATGACCCGGAGATGATGTGGATGACGACGATGAATCCCGAAACCCGCCGGCTTATCAAGGTCATGCCCGAGGACATGGTGCTCACGCAGCAGATGTTCGATCTGCTGCTCGGAGACAATCTGCAGGGCAGAAAGGATCACATTGCCGAGAACGGCTATAAATATCTGGACCAGCTGGACGTGTCGTAACGCCAGAGAAGGAACGAAGAAACTATGGCAAAGAAAAAAGAACCACAGGCGCCGAAGCGGCTGGACCCGCACGTGCAGGGGCTGCATGCTGAGGTCAAAGAGCAGCCGATCTGCCAGACGCTCGAGCAGAACTACATGCCCTATGCGATGTCGGTCATCGTCTCGCGCGCCATTCCGGAGATCGACGGCTTTAAGCCCTCGCACCGGAAGCTTTTATATACGATGTACAAGATGGGACTGCTGACCGGCAGCCGGACCAAATCCGCCAACATTGTCGGGCAGACCATGCGCCTGAATCCCCACGGCGACGCGGCAATCTATGAGACGATGGTCCGCCTTGCGCGCGGCAATGAGACGCTGCTGCATCCGTTTGTCGACTCGAAAGGCAATTTCGGCAAGGTCTACTCGCGCGATATGGCATATGCTGCGTCGCGCTACACGGAGGCGAAGCTGGACGCCATCTGCCAGGAGCTGTTCCGTGACATCGACGCAGACACCGTCGACTTTGTCGACAACTACGACGGCTCCATGAAAGAGCCGACGCTGCTGCCTACGACGTTTCCCAATGTGCTGGTCTCTGCAAACATGGGCATTGCCGTCGGCATGGCGTCAAACATCTGCTCGTTTAACCTTTCCGAGGTCTGCAAAACGGCAGTTGCGCTGATCAAAAATCCGGAGGCAGATCTTCTTGACACGCTGCCCGCACCCGATTTTCCGACCGGCGGCGAGATCCTCTACGACGCGGCGGAAATGCTGCAGATCTACAAAACCGGCAGGGGCACCTTCCGCCTGCGCGCCAGATGGCGCTATGTCAAGGAAGGCAACATGATCGAAATCTATGAGATTCCGTACACCACGGCGACGGAGATTATCATGGACAAGGTCGCCGAGCTGATCAAGGCGGGCAAGGTCCGCGAAATAGCCGACATGCGCGACGAGACGGACCTGAACGGTCTGAAGCTGACGATCGATTTAAAACGCGGCACGGACCCCGAAAAGCTCATGCAGAAGCTCTTCAAAACGACGACGCTGCAGGACTCGTTCGGCTGCAACTTCAACATTCTGATCGGCGGCATGCCGCGTGTGCTGGGGGTGCGCGAGATTTTCGAGGAGTGGACCGCGTGGCGCTGCGAGTGCGTCCGCCGGCGGGTCTATTTCCAGCTGCAGAAGAAAAAGGACAAGCTGCATCTTCTCAAAGGTCTGGGCAAGATCCTGCTCGATATCGACAAGGCAATCCGCATCATCCGCGAAACAGAGCTCGACGCCGAGGTCATTCCGAACCTTATGATCGGCTTCGGCATCGATCAGGTGCAGGCGGAGTACGTCGCGGAGATCAAGCTGCGCAATATCAACAAGGAATTTTTGCTCAACCGTCTGCAGGAGACCGAGAGTCTGGAACGGGAAATTGCGGAGCTGGAAGAGCTGCTCGGCTCGGAGAAAAAGATCAAGGCAGTGATCTGCAAGGAGCTCGATGCGGTCAGCAGCAAATACGGTCAGCCGAGAAAGACCCAGCTGGTCTATGATCACGAGCTGAACGTTCCCGACGAGCCGGACATGCCGGACTATCCGGTCACGGTCTTTATCTCCCGCGAGGGCTATTTCAAGAAAATCACGCCGCAGTCTCTTCGCATGTCCGGCGAGCAGAAGTTCAAGGAAGGAGACGCGCTGCTTTTAAGCCGCGAGACGACCAACAGCGCTGAGCTTCTCGTCTTCACCGACCGCTGCCAGGTCTATAAGACGCGGCTATCGGACTTTGACGACGGCAAGGCGTCCCAGCTCGGCGACTATCTTCCCGGCAAGCTCGGCTTTGACGAGGGCGAGAGCTTCTTCGATGCCATTTTCCCGGGCGATTATTCGGGCAATCTGCTCTTTGTCTTTGAAAACGGCAAGTGCGCGAAGGTCGAGCTTTCCGGCTATGCGACCAAGACCAACCGCAGAAAGCTTACCGGCGCATACTGTGACAAGAGCCCGCTCGTATCGGTCATAGAGCTGCCACAGGAAGAGGAGCTGGCGCTCTATGCCTCCGACGGCAGAACGCTCATTTTCTCCACGGCACTGCTTGCGCCCAAAACGACAAGAGCCACGCAGGGCGTTGCGGTCATGGCGCTCAAGAAAAACGCAAAGCTGGTGCGCGTCAGAACGCTTGCAGACAGCGCCATCGGCAATCAGGCGCGCTACCGCGCCAAATCGCTTCCCGCCGCGGGCGCGCTTCTGCGGCAGGAGGATACGGAGGAGCAGCAAATCTCACTTGATTTATAACAGGAGGCCTGCGCGATGACAAACAAACCCATTTGGAGCATTGCGCGCTATTGCGCGCTGCTGGTGATCGGAAACGCAATGTTTGCGCTGGGCTTTAACCTGTTTCTGGTGCCGAACTCGCTGAACGTCGGCGGCTTGAGCGGTATTGCCATGATTCTGCAGCGGCTGCTCGGGCGCGGCGGCATCGGTCTGTATACGGCGGTGATGAATGTGCCGCTGTTTGTGATCGGCTACAAACGGCTCGGGCGCGGCTTTTTCTTCGGGTCGCTTCTCGGCATGGCGTGCAACTCGCTGCTCATTGACCTGCTTGCCGGGCTTCCTGCGCCGCAGGTCGAGACGATGCTGGGCGTGATTTTCGGCGGTGTTCTGACGGGCGCGGGGCTGGGGCTGGTGTTTCTGCCCGGCGCGACCACGGGCGGCACGGACATTCTGGCGCGGCTTTTAAAGCGGCATCTGCGCGAGGTGAAGATGGGCTATGTGACGCTTGCCATCGACACGGTGGTGCTGATTCTGACGGGCCTTGTCTTCCGCGACATCTCCAAGACGCTTTACAGCGCCATCACGCTGTTCATCTGCTCGCGCGTTCTCGACGCAGTGCTCTACGGACTGGACTATTCGAGCGTCGCGCTCATTATCTCGGACCGCTACGAGGATGTGTACCGCGCAATTGACAAGCAGCTCGACCGCGGCGTGACGTTTCTCGAGGGGCGCGGCGGCTATACGGGCGCTCCCAAAACGGTTCTGATGACGGCGGTCAAGAGCCGTCAGATCTCTGAGCTCAAGCAGCTCGTGCAGTGCATCGACCCGAATGCCTTCATGATCGTCCAGCCGGCGCACCAGGTGCTGGGCGAGGGCTTCAAGCGATACTCGGACGATATTTAAGCGCTTCAGAAAACAGGCACGTTTGCTGCCGGACAGGAGGCGAAGACGGAATGAAGAAGATACGGCTTACGGCACTGACATTGGCACTCTGCACGGCGTTTTCGGCGTGCAGCCGGTTTGTTCCGTCGAGCTATACCCACGTCTCGGCGCACAGCCAGACCAAAAGCGAGCAGATGGACACGAACGTGGTCAATGTCGACGATTACGCCGGACTGCGGCGCGCCATCCGCGATTTTGTGCGCGGCGGCGTGGAGCACGGTGTCATTCGCGTCCAGCAGTACACGGGCACGCTCGAAGACGACCTTGCCGCAGCTGCCTACTCGGTGGCGCGCGAGGACCCGGCAGGCGCATATGCGGTCGATTATATGACGCATGAGTGTACGCTGATCGTCTCCTACTATGAAATTCACGTGGACATTACCTTCCGCAAGACGCTGACCCCGCTGTCGCAGATTCCGTATGTGAGCGTGCTCAGCGACCTCGAACGCCGGCTGCACGAGGCGATGGACGGCTACGATGCGGTTCTGACCATTTATGCGGGCTACGACCAGGAGCCGGACTATGCGGCGCTGGCGCAGGATTATTATGAGCAGAACCTCGGCAGACTCATGGCGCTGCCGCAGATCACGGTCGAGAGCTACCCGCAAGGCGGCAAGCCGCGCATTGTCGAGCTGACGATGCACTATCCGGAGTCGAGCCGGACACTTGAGAGCATGGCGCAGCAGGTTTCAGATACCGTCAGAGCGGCGTCTGTATACGTGCGCTTCCGCGAAAGCGCCTGGGAAAAGTTACAGCTGCTGTATTCCTATCTTACCGAGCGGTTCACCTACACCGAAGAGCAGACGCAGACGCCGATCTATTCGCTTCTGTGCGAGGGCTATGCTACCAGCTGGAGCATGGCGCAGTGCTGGGCGCTTTTGTGCCAGGAAGCGGGGCTGGAGTGCCAGGTGGTGAAGGGACTGCGTGGGAGCGCGGACTACTGGTGGAACGAGGTCTGCCTCGACGGGACCTGGTATCATATGGATCTCATGCAGGACGTTATGGACCAGTCCGGCTTGCGTCTTCGCTACGACGAGGACATGGCAGGTTACTACTGGGACGTGGAAGCGTATCCTGCCTGCCCGGCGCCGGAGGAGGAACCGACCGCGGGAGGAGAGAACCAGCCGCAGGCGCCGGATACGCCTGCAGAGCCGTCGGAACCGGATGCGCCGCAGGAGCCGTCCGGCGAGACGCCTGCAGAACCAGGGGAGGAAACGCCGGAGACATCCACGGAGCCGGTTTTGCAAAATTTTCGATAATTGGGACAGAAGGACTTGACTTTTCCGGAATTTCTGCTATAATCATACCTGCATTTGACGAATGCGGGTGTAGCTCATCCGGTAGAGCGCCACCTTGCCAAGGTGGAGGTAGCGAG
>ERZ779737.2974-NODE-2974-length-10303-cov-2.779372_pt1 | contig 10303 bp, 9 predicted proteins | sample MGYA00511889_ERZ779737 | MGnify/ENA primary metagenome ERZ779737 (study PRJEB29588, sample SAMEA2163575) | human gut metagenome | biome: human gut; feature: human-associated habitat; material: faeces | place: Denmark | collected 2008/2010 ...
GAAACCTATATCAAAATGTGGGCCTAATTTGAGATGTACATCATTGGCTATAGAAGCAATAAAATATGCAGGATTTAATGCTGTTACATTGGCAAATAATCATATTTATGATTTTGGGGAAAAAGGCATTTTAGATACATTGGATACTCTGACTAACTGTAAAATAGAATTTGTTGGAGGAGGAAAAAATATTCAAGATGCTTCTAGAATATTTTATAAGGAAATAGAAGGGAAACGATTAGCAATTATTAATTGTTGCGAGCATGAATTTTCTATTGCTACAGAAACATCAGGAGGAGCTAATCCTTTAAATCCTATTCAACAATATTATGCTATTCGAGAAGCAAATAAATTAGCGGATTATGTGCTTGTTATCGTGCATGGTGGTCACGAATATTATCAATTGCCTTCTTCAAGGATGGTGGAATCTTATCGGTTTTTTATTGATGCTGGTGCTGATGCTGTAGTCAATCATCATCAACATTGTTATTCAGGATATGAGATTTATAAAGGTAAACCTATTTTTTATGGTATAGGTAATTTTTGTTTTGATTCAAAAGATAAGAGAAATGGTATTTGGAATGAAGGTTATTTAGTCCAACTGTCATTAGAAAATAACGCTATCGATTTTAGTTTATTCCCTTATGTTCAATGTGATAAAGAACCTAGAGTTAGATTTTTGAAAACAAGTGAAGGGTTTGAAAATGAATTGATTAGAATTAATTCAATTATTTCAAGTCAAAAAATGATAAAAGAAAAACTTAGTGAGTTTATTGAGATTAAAAAAAGATTCTCAATGAAGATGTTTTTACCATATAGCAATCGATATTTGCAATATTTAAGTCGGTATAGACTTCTTCCTAATTTTATCACTAAAGCAAGGGCAATATTTTTATATAATATGATTAATTGTGAGTCTCATCGTGACATAATATTAGAAAATATAAGAAAAATTTTTAAAGATGAATAATAAGAAATCAAAATATAATAACTATATTGATAATCCGAGTTTGATATTTTTGTGGGTTTTAATGAAAATAGGTTGGATCTTATCTGATAAATTGTATTTAAAGTGTCTGTATTATTTATCGATGGGTAAAATTTTAAATTTAGATAATCCGATAACATTTTGTGAAAAGATACAATGGCTAAAATTGTATAACAGGAAACATGAATTTACTAATCTGGTAGATAAATTAGCGGTAAAAGACTATGTGTCAAGTTTAATTGGAAATGAATATGTGATTCCTACTATCGGTATTTTTGAAAATCCTAATGATATTGATTTTGAGAATCTTCCAGATCAGTTTATTCTTAAAACAACTCATGGTGGTGGTAGTGGAGGGATTGTTATATGCCGAGATAAAAATAAATTTGATCAGAAAAAAGCATTAGAAAAATTGCAAAAATCATTACGTTTAGATATATATAAATATTATCGTGAATGGCCTTATCAGAATGTTCATCGACGAATTATTGCAGAGCCATTCTTGTCAGATGGAAAAAATGATGATTTAGTTGATTATAAGTTTTTTTGTTTTGGTGGTAAGGCAAAATATTGTCAAGTCATTATGGATAGGTCAACAGAAGAAACCATTGATTTTTTTGATCGAGAATGGAATCATCAAGAATTTATAGGTTTGTCTCCTACTGTCCATCATTCTTTTAAAAAACATGATAAACCTCTGCATTATAACGATATGCTAAAAATAGCAGATGAATTGGCATCTTCTGTTAGGGCACCTTTTGTCAGAATAGATCTTTACAATATTCTTGGTAAGATATATTTTGGAGAAATTACTTTTTTCCCTGCTAGTGGAATAGGTCGTTTTAAGCCTGATTATTGGGATGAAATATTAGGAGATCTTATAAATATTAATGGTAAATAATTCTATCTTATAGTGATGAAGATGTTTTCTTGGTGTAATTTATATATTATTGTTTTTCTGCTTTGTATATATAGATCCGAATTGATAGAAACAGGTAGTGCTTTATCTCAAATTATTTCTGCGATAGGATTAATTATGTCGGGGATATGCGTGATTATAGTAAATTATAAATATAAGTCATTACTGTACATTAAAGTGTTGAATGTTTTTGTATTAATGATTGCAATATATGGTATTATTTATCTGTTTTCATATGAACAGTTTTTTATTACAGAAATTGATATTAGACTTGTTGATAAAAGAAATTATATGTTTAATACATTTCATTCAATATTTCCGATATATGCATTCTATATGTATGCAAAAAATAAGAAAATATCCGAAAATTCATTATGTATTATTTTGTTTATATTATTATTGCTATCAACATTATCATATTGGCTAAATTATCAAGATCAGCTAATTTCTGCGATTTTAAGGGGTTCTGATAATGAGGAATTTACTAATAATACAGGCTATTTGTTTTTGTCATGTGTTCCATTATTGTTTTTCTTTAAGAAAAAGTTAATTCAGTATATGCTTTTAGCTTATGCTTATTATTATATAATAATTTCAATGAAAAGAGGTGCTATTTTAATTGGATTATTCACGTTGATATATTTTCTTTATAAAAGATACAATAATGCAGATAAAAGAGAGCGATATGGAATAGTTTGTTTTACACTAATCCTAGCAATAGTTGGTTCCTGTTTTTTGCAATCATTTTATTTGTCAAGTGACTATTTTCAGTCTAGATTTGAGAGTACTCTGTCTGGTAACGCAAGTAATAGAGATGTGTTTTATCCTAAGTTGATACAATACTATATGTATCAAACTTCTTTTTTTGAGTTTATATTTGGTTTTGGCGCTGATTATACGATTAAAATATTAGGTAATTACGCACATAATGACTGGCTTGAAATTTTGATTAATAATGGCTTTTTGGGTTTTTTTATTTATTTGTTTTTATATATTTCATTATTCAGGAGCTATCTAATCAAAAGAAAGAATATGCCTGATCATGTAAGAAATGCCTTTTTTGTTACTATTTTTATTATGGCTTCTAAAACATTATTTTCCATGTCCTATTCTTCTTTAGGCGTAGGAATTCCTATTTGTTTGGGTTACTGTCTTGCTTACGATACAAGAAATATGAATATTAATAAGTTTAAAAGTTAATCGTAATGAAAGCAAAAAAAATATTGTGCTTTTCCACCTCATTGGGAGGAGGTGGAGCTGAACGCCAAATGGTTACTTTAATCGAGGGACTTAATTCAAAAGGTATCATACCTGATGTTTTGAACTGTCGTAATTCACTGAATGATTACCCAACTGAAGCTAAGATGAATAGACATTTTGTGATTTCTCGATTTCGAATTTTTGAAAAGCTATGTTTATTATGGCGAATTTACCAGATACGTCCACAAGTGCTTCTTTCTTTTGATGGAGGTCCTAATTTAGTTGCGGCCTTATATAAGTTTTTATCTCGTAATTGTAAAGTTGTTGTTTCTGAGAGAAATACATCGCAAAAGCCTTTAACTGTCAGGTCTCATATTTTATATTGGTTGTATAAATATGTAGATACTATAATTTCTAACTCTAAAACACAAGCAGAATTTCTTATTAAAGAATATCCTGATTACCAAAATAAGATTAAAGTAATTACCAATTATACTGATACAGACTTTTATAAACCAAGCAATAAATCAATCTCTATTCCTATTAAGATTGTAGTTCCTGCTCGATATGCACCTCAGAAAAATACGCTTCGTTTCTTGAAGGCTTTATCAATTTTAAATAATGATCCATTGTGTCCTGCATTTGAATGTGAATGGTGGGGGCTAAATGAATCGAATGGAAGGATTAGTGACTATTATAAGGAGTGCGAGAAAATTAGAAATGATTTAGATTTGAATAATGTCCGTTTATGTGGGTATAATAATAGATTATTAGATATTATCCATTCTGCAGATATAGTTTGTTTGCCTTCACTATATGAAGGCTTTTCTAATGCACTTTCTGAAGCTATCAGTATAGGTAAACCGATCTTAGCAAGTTCTGTTTGTGATAATCCGACCTTTGTCAAGGAAAACTGGAATGGATATCTTTTTGATCCAATGAATATTGAAGATATATCCTATAAAATAAAATTATTGTTACAAGAATCCAGTAGGTATCAAGAATTTGGTTTGAATAGCAGGAAATTAGCTTTAAATCTTTTTGATAAGAATTTATTTATAGATTCCTATTTACATGAATTAATAATTTGATAAGTTTATTATCTATGAATAAGATTAAAATTGTTTATATTGTTCCATCATTGATGCAATCAGGACCAATTAATGTTCTTTATCCATTGGTGAAATATCTTAATAAAGATTTATTTGATCCTGTAATTTGTACATTGCATTCTTCTAGAATTCCTTCTCTTGATATGCAAAGTAAATTTGAATCTTTAGGTGTTGATGTATATAATTATTCATATTCTTTATTTGATCTCCAGTTTCGTTTAGATAAATTAGCAAAAAGGATACAATGTTGTTTTTCGAATAATGATATAATTTTTCATGCGCACTGTTATTATCCCATTTTGCTTTTGTCTAAATTTTCAAATCGGTTAACCATGTCTACAATACATGAAATATCAGATTTGTCATTTGTGCACAGCCGTGGACAAATATTAGGAAGATATTTCTCAAATAAATATAAAACAGCATTCAAAAACCTATCTATTAATGTTCTGATTTCTGATTCAATGACTGATTACTATGGATCTAATTTAGATGTTAGGTTTAAAACTATTTATAATGGAATTGAAAAGGAATATAATACTTATTCGATAGAAAAAAAAATAGCTTTAAAAAAAGAATTAGGTTTAGATGATTTGAATACTAAAATTTTTATTTTTCCTGCTGGTTTTAATTTTGGAAAAAATCATATTTATTTAATTAATGCGATAAAAAAAATAGACCGCAATGATTTTGTTATTTTGTTTGCGGGACAAGGAGAGACGGAAGAACGGTGTAAATATTTAGTAGGTAGTGATAATCGTTTCAAATTTTTAGGCTTTTGTAAAGATTTATCACCATTTTGGTCAGTTTCGGATTTTTTGATTAGCCCCTCCTTGTCTGAAGGAATGCCTTTGGCTGTTTTAGAAGCATTAATTCGTGGTATTCCAACAATACTATCAGCTATTCCTCCTCACATTGAGATATTAAACCATGTGTTTAATTCTTCTAATCTTAGTTTTAGTACTAATGATGAAAACTCATTAATTGATCTGTTTTTGAAAGTCTTAGATCAAAAATTTGATGGAGATGAAATTCGAAATAAAACTAATATATATTACAGTGCAGAAGCTATGTGCAAGGGCTATGAAAATATTTATAAACAACTTGTTTTTAGCTAGTTGTTATATGGTTTTAAATTTTTTAAAATTATAAGCATTAATATTATGTCTATTTTTTGTGATAAAATTTTATTGATTACCGGGGGTACTGGTTCATTTGGTAATGCAGTATTGCGCCGTTTTTTAGACAGTGATATCAAGGAGATCCGTATTTTTTCGAGAGATGAGAAGAAGCAAGATGATATGCGTCATGCTCTTCAAAATCCTAAAGTGAAATATTATATTGGCAATGTGCGAGATAAATCATCTGTAGATGTTGCTATGAATGGGGTTGATTATGTGTTTAGTGCAGCAGCCTTAAAGCAAGTGCCTAGTTGTGAGTTTTTTCCTGTTGAAGCGGTTAGGACTAATATTATAGGCACTGAAAATGTATTAAACTCCGCTATTGAACATAGCGTTAAGAATGTTGTAGTTCTGTCTACGGATAAAGCTGCTTATCCTATTAATGCCATGGGTATGAGTAAAGCATTGATGGAAAAGGTGGCAGTGGCTAAAGGAAGAGAACTTGGTGAGAATGCAAAAACGACTATTTGTTGTACGCGGTATGGAAATGTGATGGCCAGTCGTGGTTCTGTGATTCCATTGTGGGTGGAGCAGATGATGGATGGTAAACCAATTACGATTACAGATCCCAATATGACTCGTTTTATGATGACATTGGATGATGCGGTTGATTTGGTTGTATATGCTTTTACTCATGCGCATAATGGCGATTTGTTTGTTCAAAAAGCTCCTGCCGCTACTTTGGCTACTTTGGCACAAGCATTGAAAGAGACATACGGTAAGATAGATCCAAAGTATTTGGATACTGAAGTTCGGGTGATTGGTACTCGTCATGGAGAAAAATTGTACGAAACTTTGGTGACGCGGGAGGAGATGGTTCGTGCGATTGATATGGGTAATTATTACAGAATTCCTTGTGACACACGTGATTTGAACTATGACAAGTATTTCACGAAAGGTAATGAGGAAGTTTCAAAGATAGAAGATTATCATAGTCATAATACTCATAGATTGGATGTGGAAGGTATGAAAGAATTATTGATGAAACTTCGTTTTGTTCGTGAAGATATGGGATTGGAAGTTAAAGCTAAAGCTCGTGAGATAAGAAGTGAGTAAATTATCAGGAGGAGAAGAAAATTATGTTGAAAGTAATGACGATCGTAGGCACTCGCCCTGAAATTATAAAATTGAGTCGAGTGATGGCCGAATTGGATAAGTACACTGAGCATATCATTGTACATACAGGCCAGAATTATGATTATGAATTGAATGAGATCTTTTTTAAGGAGCTTCATATCCGAAAACCTGATTATTTTTTGAATGCGGCAGGAAAGAATGCGGCAGAAACCATATCGAATGTTATCTTAAAATCGGATTCTTTGATGGAAGAGGTAAAACCGGACGCCGTGTTGCTTTATGGTGATACAAACAGTTGTCTTTCTGTAATATCCGCAAAACGGAAGAAGATTCCTATATTTCATATGGAGGCAGGTAACCGCTGTTTTGATCAACGTGTGCCCGAAGAAATAAACCGTAAGATTGTGGACCACCTGAGTGATATCAATATGCCTTTGTCAGAGCATGCACGTAGATATTTGCTGGATGAAGGTTTAAGACCTGAGACCGTTATAAAAACAGGATCTCCTATGACTGAAGTATTGCAATATCACAAAGAAGAAATAGAGCGCAATGATGTACTAGAAAAAGAGGGTTTAACCAAAGGTGAATATTTTATCGTAAGTACTCATCGGGAAGAGAATGTGGATTCAGAAAAAAATTTCTCTGATTTGTTAGCTTCCCTGAATGCTATTGTAGAGAAGTATCATAAAAAAGTAATCGTATCAACACATCCGCGTACTCGTAAGAAGCTTGAGGCAATTGGTTTTGTTAATTCAAATCCAATGATAGAGTTTATGAAACCTTTTGGCTTTATGGAGTATGTGAAACTGCAACAGAATGCTTTTTGTGTGATTTCTGACAGTGGCACTATAACAGAAGAATCCTCTATCTTGCATTTCCCTGCGATTACCATACGTCAAGCTCACGAACGTCCAGAAGGGATGGATGAGGGTACATTAATAATGACGGGGCTCAGTGCCGAACGTATCTTAGATTCTATTGATGTGGTGACTTCTCAATATAAAGAGGGTAAAGACGTAATCCATTCCATTCCTGATTATGCGGCTGATAATGTCTCCAAAAAAGTAGTCCGCATTATTCTTTCTTATACCGATTATGTCAACAGAACGGTTTGGCATAAAACTATCTGATAATTTTTAAGGCTCATAATGAAAAAGATTTTGTTGTTCGGTGCCACTGGCATGGCCGGACATATAGCTTATTATTATCTCTTAAACACTGGTCGGTATGAAATTACGGATGTCGTATTTCGGACTCCTTTGACAGGGAATAGTATAGTAGTGGATGTGACCAATCGGGATGCTGTGGCAGAGGTGGTACGTCGTGTACGTCCGGAAATCATATTGAATTGTGTGGGTGTATTAATAAAAGGGTCCAAAGAACATCCGGATAATGCTATTCTGATAAATGCTTATTTTCCACATTTGTTGAAAAAGTTAGCCGATGAAGTGGACGCAAAGCTCATTCATATTAGTACGGATTGTGTGTTTTCTGGCAAACGGGGAAATTATACAGAAAATGATTTCCGGGATGCGGATGATGTATATGGGCGTAGTAAGGCGTTGGGAGAGGTGATCAATGATAAGGATTTAACGATACGTACCTCTATTATTGGTCCTGAACTAAAGTGCAATGGAGAGGGGTTATTCCATTGGTTCATGACTCAGAAGGGGAAAATTAATGGTTTTAAAACAGCTGTTTGGGGTGGTGTTACCACTTTAGAACTGGCAAAAGCTATAGATTGCGCAATTATTCAGGATAAGACAGGACTGATCCAATTAAGCAATGGCATAGGAATAACTAAATATGATTTGTTGAAATTGTTTAAGGACATTTGGCATAAGCAAGATGTTGAAATTCTGCCTTTTAAAGGTAATGGAGTAAACAAGTCAATTGCTAAATCTATGAGATTTGATTATGAGGTGCCAAGTTATAGGGAAATGTTGTTGGAACAACATGATTGGATGAACATTCATAAGGCTTTGTATAAGCAATATGTTACGAACGAATGAGAAGGAAAAATAAGGCATTAGTAATAGGAGAGGCTTTTTATCCAGAAGATTTTCTAATCAATGACTTAGTTCAGGAATGGGAAAAGGATGGGTATGACTTCGAAGTGTTGACAAGAGCGCCTTCATATCCATTTGGTAAAGTATATCAGGGATATAAAAATAAAATATATCAGACTACGTACTTTAATACGATAAAAATACATCGCTTTCCTGTATGGCAAGGATATGAGAAGAGTGTATTAATAAAGGTATTGAATTACTTTTCTTTTGTATTTTGGAGTTTTTGGGTGATTTTGTTTATTGGTCGTCGTTTTGATAGAGTCTTTATTTATCAAACAGGTCCATTGACTTTGGCAACTGCCGGCATTTTGATGAAAAAGTTCTTTGGGGCGAAGGTAACTATATGGACTCAGGATTTATGGCCAGAAACAGTCTATGCTTATGGCTTCAAGAAAACAAGATTCCTCTCGTTCTGTTTAGATCATTTTGTGAAATGGATTTATAAGAATTGTGATTCTATATTAGTTTCTTGTGAAGGTTTTTCAGAACGAATACAGCGTTATGTGCCTGACAAAATGATAGATTTTGCACCAAACTGGTCTTTGATGGAATATAACCCTACAGGCAAGATAAAACTTCCTGGAGACTTCAATTTCACGTTTGCTGGTAATATTGGTAAAGTACAGAATTTGGATAATGTTGTCAGGGGGTTTGGTATGTTTGTGAAGAGCAATCCTAAGGCTTACTTGAATATAATAGGAGACGGTTCTTATCTGAATGAACTTAAAGGAATTGTTAGTAATGAGAATATTGTAAACGTAAACTTTACGGGACGCATTCCATTATCTGATATGTCTGATTATTATCAGGCTAGTGATGTTTTGATCATCTCATTAAAAAATGTACCTCTTTATGAGATAATGATTCCATCAAAATTTCAAGCTTATTTGACAACCAGGAAACCCATATTTGCCATCTTTAATGGCGAAGTGAGGAAAATGGTAGAGCGGTATCATATTGGATATGGAGCAGAACCAGATAATATAGAGGATATCACAAAAATATTTTCGGTTTTTCTAAAGTTGTCGGAAGATGAAAAACATTCGATGTCAGAATCAGCTGTTACTCTATTGAATAATACTTTTAATAAGAAACAGATAGTAGAAAAAATTAATAGTAGAATCTGGAATAGAAATGAATGAAATAACATTGATAGAAGGAGGTATTTTTGTTGATTATAGAGGACAGATCTCACATGTCAATGATTTGGACATGAGTGAGGTAGAGCGTTTTTATGTTATTCATCAAAAAGATCCTTCTGTTATTCGAGCATGGCATGCGCATCAGCATGAGAAGAAATGGTTTTACGCCATAAAAGGTTCTTTTACAACCGCTTTTGTTAAGATTGATAATTGGGAAAATCCTTCACAAGGATTAAAACCGGACGTTTTCCATTTATCAGCTTCTGATAGTAAAGTGTTGTATATTCCGGAAGGATATGCTAATGGCATTAAAGCGGAAGAACCAGACTCTATCTTGATGGTATTCTCCAATAAAATATTATCAGAAGCATTGAAAGATAGCTGGAGATATGATAGTAGGATGTGGATGGACTGGAAAAATCATTAATACGAAGTCCTCTTTCTGATGAGAACCGGATCAAGCGGGTGATAGAACAGGCATCAGATTCAGTTTGATAGTTGATTTTAGGCGGATTGCAAATCTGATGGGACGAGGTGATATTATAAAACTGTTTAGTAAGCACTCAAAAATTGGCTATTGATAGAAGATTCTATCTTCGTTGCGAACAA
>ERZ779737.2978-NODE-2978-length-10289-cov-1.592437_pt1 | contig 10289 bp, 1 predicted proteins | sample MGYA00511889_ERZ779737 | MGnify/ENA primary metagenome ERZ779737 (study PRJEB29588, sample SAMEA2163575) | human gut metagenome | biome: human gut; feature: human-associated habitat; material: faeces | place: Denmark | collected 2008/2010 ...
GTTGTTTGGATATCGTGCAATATTTGTACACGCTTTTTTAGCACGGGGTATATGCAATAATTTGATTTTGTCAAAGCAATTTTTGCATTATATAAAATTTGACGAATTTCATGAGATGTCAATCCCCATGCTACATTGCTATTAATATAATTTGTTGTGTTTAATGTAAAACTAAGGTCTTTTAATTTAAAATTGCTTGGTATATACATGGTATCTTTATAATTTCCCATATGTTTAGCGTTATTTAAATATATCAAATTACTAATATCGTCTTGATTTCGTCTAAAAAGATTTAATATATCTTTGTAATTCTCTTTCTGAAATAAATTCGAAATTCTATGACCACGGCATGTATATTCTCTATATTCTAGATATTCTACCAAAGACCGTATTTTGTCGACATCACTTTTGTGCACATCTTCGCCACTACGCAATGCAGAATAAACGCTAGGATATTGCGATTTTAAGTACTGTGCGACTATAGGATATGGTATTGAATCTAGAATTTCATTTGTTTTCATACTTTTATGTTAGCACATTAGCGTTCTAATTGCAATATTAAAATTTTTAAAAGTTATTAGTTAAGGTTGCATAAAAGTATAATTTTTGCTAAACTAAACATATTAGGAGGACGGCTTGTTATGGGATTTGATAGAAACATGCTGGAAAATCTAGGTATTCATGATCTAAGAACAGTAGCAAGAAGCAAAGGCGTGAAAGGCGCTACTGCTATGAAAAAAGATGAGTTAATTGCAAAATTAACTGATATTATCGACGGCAAAGCACAACCCAAATTTAATGAAAACAAAGTTGGCAGACCTCCAAGGGCAAGAGCAGATATTGACTTTTTGGCAAAAATAATGCAATACGATTGCACAAATGGCGACCCGTTGCACAGAACTCAATGTGATTCATGGGCGCCAGTTTCGTTAAGAGTAGCTAGCACTGACGAGCATATGGATAGGGATGTCGAGGGCGTAGTAGAGTTAAACGTAGATGGTTTTGGTGTACTACGCGTAAATGGCATGTTTTGTTCTAGTTCGGATGTGGTTATACAATCTCCATTGTTATCCACATATAGACTAAAAAGCGGTGACTATATCAAAGGCAAAGCGGTGTATGTACCACAATTAGATTATTTTCAACTAGTAGAGATATATTTAAGCGAGCAAGAAATAGTTAAGATAAAGCACAGGACTAGTTTTTCTAAGTTACCATATAACGAGAGTAATTCCCACTTTGTAGGCAATGGGGTAGATAATTTATACTTTGGAAAAACTCACTTAATCCTGCTAGATGACTGCAACCTCCAGTCTATGACTCAGTTTGCAAATACTATCGCGTTTAATAATCGCAATGTCAATGTTTTGATGTTTAACGTTGGTGCAAAACCAGGAGATAGGGATTATAGCGAGGGTAATATCCGTATCTATGAGGCGTGCTACGACAAAGATATTAGCGATATTGCCAATGCATTTGATTTATTCATTAGCACCGCAAAGCGTATGGTCGAGGCCAATAAAAATGTACTAGTAGTCGTAAATAAATTTAGCGAACTAGCAAAAATATACAACGCATTGCAAACCAAGTACTACAAAATTGGTGAAATTAGCGATGTCACTATTAGTAAAATAAATAAAATATTAGCTACTGCAAAATATATTTCGGATACAGCCAGCCTTAGCATAGTATGCTTTGACAAAAAAATTAACGATGTCAATATTACGGCAAAGGTGTTATACGACACTATAGCGGATAACTTTGATATAGTAATCAAATAAAAAAATGACTTAAATAATAAAATTTAAGTCATTTTTTTGTGAGTAAGTATATTATCTTACTTTAGTCTTTTTACGTACTTTTATAAAGATAATTACTACTACTATTCCAGCAACCACTCCACCGGCAATCAAGAATTTGCTTGTTGTGTTTAGTGGTTCTTTTTTCTCAATCTTGTAACTAGCTACTAGGTCACCAGTTTCGCTAAATACTTGTATCCAGTAAATACCTTTTTCTGTTATTGATATAGTGCTTATTTCGTTTTTGCTATCGGCGGTAATGTCAACAACTGCACGATTATTAATCTTGATTATAGATTTTCCTAGTTCACTATATATTAGATATGGGTTATAGGATATTGTAATAGTGTCCGTAGTATTTGTTCCAAATGGGATGCTAGATTTTAGTGATGGAACACCTGCATTGATCCATGTATCAAAACTAAATTGTGTATTTTTACCATTAATGTCTACGCCTTGCAAGGTGATTGTGTACTTACCTGCAAAAGTATTATTGTCACCAACAGTCAGCCAAACATTATTTTTATCAAATTGCTCAGTCATGTCTATTCCGGCACGGACAATACTTACTAATGTAAAGTTCTTGCCAGCAGGGATGCTAAGCGATGGAATTGCTACGTTTTTATTTATAATAGTAAAGCAATACTTGGTAGTAATGTTTTGACCATTATATACAGCAGATTGAGCGGTCATTTCTACTTCATAATAACCATGTTTTGTAAATTTTACATCATATGCAGTCTTGCTAAGTGATGTTTGCAAATCTACACCATCTAGCGTTACTTTTAGCGATACGCTATCTATCTTGTATAGTACAAAATTAGCGACCACGGATTGTACTTTTATCACAACTTCATCATTAAAGTACTGGTTATTGATAGGGGTGCTATCATTTACAGTAAATACAATGTTGTTTGCTAGATTAATAGTCATATAGTCGGCATTGCCAAATTTTTGTTTGTGTCCAGCACTATCACGCACTACAAATTTATGCACACCGCTATTTTGTATCGTAAATGATTGGGTGTTTAGTGTATCGATAGTTTCCGTAGTCCAGTCACAGTCCTTATCAAATAGGGAATTATCACCCGATAAGGTTTTTACAAATTCGTTATTGTAATAATAATCGATGTAAATCTTATTGTGGTTCAGTGGATTGTCTTTATTTGTTTTGTCCACTAGTGCATATTTATTAAATTTGATTGTCAAATAACTATCTTGTCTATTTAGGGCTTTCGCTGGATTAAGGAATATTGTGTTACCATCTTTATCTTTCTGAGGAGTATCTATTTTTGTAATACCCCATGAGGTGTTGTCATCAGGAGTATCCACAAAGTTAATTTGCAAGAATCTATATACATACCAATTATCAGTATTTCCAGTATATATTCTGTATCTTACACATTTTAATTTTGACGTATTTACGTCTATATCGCCATCTATTGGTTGTAGTAACATAGCTTGGATGTTTTTATTACTATTAGTTAGTATTTTTAGATATTTGCTTGCAGTCAATTCTGCATTTGTCTTTTCACTAATAGTTCCATTAATTACATTGTAAGTATTCTCTAGATACTCTTTTGATACAAAGAAATGGTATATCAAGCTATTTTCTGCGTTGTTTCTAGTCTTGTCAAAAACATCGCCAGTATTGTCTGCAGTTGCTTGAGTAGTATACTCCGACTCTTGTACTTGAGTGTAATTGTTGTTGTCTACAGCGTATACGCTATAGATTACTATATTTTCTTCGTTCCTTACAAATTCTACCACAGGGACATTATTGTCTACACCTTTTATGTCACTAATCGCCCATACCTTGTATCTACCAGCATCGGAAACAGTGTAATCATTTACAGATTCATGAGTAGATAATAATTTGTTAGGATTATTTAGGTCATATCTATATATCATCATTCTGTTGTTTACAGAAATGACATCTTCGTTATTGATCATAGATAAAGTAACATCTTCGGAGAATGTAGTTGCACTGCTAACTCCATTAATAGTTACACCGGATGCGTTTTTCACAACTACTTTAGGAGTTTTTCTGTACAAACAGAAATCATATGTAAATGCTATTACATCGCTACTACTAATATCATCGCCATATGTGTAACTTTGCACTTGGGTGATAGGGTCCATCTTTTCTGTAGACGCAACCACTAGTTTTACTATATATCTCTTTATTTTTACAGTATCGGAGATTGCGTTTGGAATAGTGAATAGATAACTAATAGTCCCGTCTTGACTAGTAGCCGAGAACATGGTGTTGAGTACTTTGTGTCTACTAGTTTCTATTATTCTAGTATTGTTTGCATTGTATATCTGAGAATAGTCATCAAATGATGTAGGATTATCAATTTCATACACATACATATTAAACATAGTTTTGTCGTACGACAATACTACATCGTCACTAGTAAATGCTGTACTTCCAGATTCAATAATATTTTTACTAGATACGCTTAGTTCATTTTTATAGCTTTGGCTAATGCTCTTGCCATAATTTATGCTCTTGCCTCCAGTCAAAGGCGACTTGCCAAATGTATAGAAGAATGCTCTAGTTCTACCAAAGTTGTCTGTCAAGGTGAATTTGTAAATGCCTTCACGGAATTCATACTTGAATGTAGTTTCTACTAAGTTAAAGTATCTGCCTTCAATGTCGCAAGGGTTACCCAGATATGTATAAGGTGTCCATTGTTGATTTTGAATTTCTACAGACAAATTTGTTATTTTTGTACTATTATTCTTGTTTGTATAAGTTGGTATCAACATAGCAAACTTGTTGTGTGCAATATCGTCCTCAAAAGTAGGCTCTAGGAATTTGCCAGGTACATTGTATGTGATATTGTAGTCAGTTGTACTTCTGTTTGAATTTCTATTTTTCATTACAATCTGCATTGTATAACCATACACGTTTTCGCTACTATTTGCTTGTACGTATGCATTTATGTAATTCAAATATTCGTTTAATTTTATTCTAAACAAATCTTGTAAAGACTTAGGTGCATTTTCGTCTTGTGATGCTACATAGTAATACGAACTAGCAAAGCCCGAATATGGATTATTAATAAACCTTACTTCGTTACTCTCAGGATCGCAGTATATTATTATAGTCTTATCAGTAATAGATGTAGTCAATTCTATCTTTAGATACAAATCGCTATTTGTTATAGATTTAAATTGCAACTCGTTACCATTAATAGTAGGAGAGTATATCGCTGGAGTAACGCTAGAACCTATTTTCATAGTAGGTTCTTGGTCGCCAAACACATTTTTGTAATCTAACTCCATAGATGTTGATGTATCTTCTTGATAATATATGCAATATGTGCGATAGTTGCCCGCCACATCAGTCTCTATTATCTCATAATAGTTTCCAGACTTCAATGAAGCCTTAGTTAAGTCATAATATTTAGGCTCTTGTGCGTTGTATTCAATCTCACCAGAAGTTAGAACAGTTTCCTTTGCAAATCTAGGGTGGTTAGTATATATGCCACGATTATAATATGCCTCTAGGTTATCTGGGGTAATGCTATAATAATAACTTGTAGGGAATTCGCCAGTTTGAGATATTTTGTCAGTTTCAGATATTTGTCTAACATAAATACCGCCCTCTAGACTATCTAGGGTGTCGATGCATTTCCATTCAAAGCCTTTAGGTACGCTAAAGCAGTATCCGTCTAGTATTCTATTGGATTTTTCTCCGCCTATTACATAATCATACTGAGCATATAGTTTATTAAATGCTGTTCTTAAAGATTCTACTTTGGATAAATAATCCGTGTGATTTTTATCTGTTGCACTAAAGCTAGGCAAAGTAACTGTGCCTAAAGTGTTGTAGTAAGTATCACTACTCATGATCCTAGCCAAGTTGTACTCAGGTTTGTTTTTATCCACTATTACAGAAACACTATCTGAATTTAAATACTCAGTAGTATTTCCATTATTTTTAGCGTAATATGTGCTATTACCCTTGTATTGGATTTTCGCTGTATACACACTTTCTTTTACATAACCAGTGTTATCATAAATAGTGTTAATAATCTTATTGTTATTGTTCACATATTCATCATAAATTACTATGCCGTAGTAGGTAGTAGTGCCGTCATTTAGTGATGCTGTTAAATATGCTTTTGTGTTGTTCGCTACAATACTGCCGTTAATGCAAGAGAATATAGCCGAACCATCTTTGTATATTGTTACATTAGTAGGGTCAATCTCTGCCGCAGTCTTGTCACTTGTGATTGCAAATGTAAAGATCAATGCATTGTTGTTTGTGGATGGGAATCCGACAGTAGCTGAAGAGATTGGTTGCAAATTATTAAAGTATTTTTCTAGCAATAAATACTCGTTTCCATCTTCGCCACCATAATAATAGTTCTCTTTATCATTAATATCGGAGCTACCATAGTTGCCATTATACTCTTTGCCATAGAACGTTCCGCTAGGGCTATTGTGTGCTATTTTGTATCTGATATTAAAGTTATTTGCGTACTGATTTCTTAGTAGCGTTCCACTAATAGAATCACGATAATCGTATCCAGATTTATCATACAAAGTGTTTGTATAAGAACCATCGTAGTTAAATTGTACGTTTTTATTATTAGCACGTTTAACTTTGGATGTAGGGTAGTTGTATATTCTATTATTTACACTTATCTCATCTTTATTAATTATGGTAGTAGTGTCTATTACCGCAGATAGGTTGATGCCAAAATAATTACTTAGTTTTGCACTATTAAATATAAACGATAGAGCTTTAGTTGTTGCATCGCTTAGCCCAGATAGTATGTTTGCGTTAACATCATAATTAACCATCAAGTCGTTTTTAGCTTGCTCTTTTGTATTAGAATCTTTATATTGTTGTTTCTTCAAGGCGTAAATTTTTGTTTCATACGCCGTTTTAGCCGAACTATAGTCAAACTTGGTGTTAGTTTCAGGCAAGTTTAGTTGTACTAGTGTTCGGTTGCCTTCAAATAATGAATTTCTAGATACAGTAGAATTACTGAAGCTATTAGTTTCCTTTTTGCTTGCACCATATATATCCATAGAGCTTAGCTTATTTATATAATCTTTATCAACTCCAGAACCCAATTCGTACGAAATGTTGTTACCCGCACGATATGTGTTTATATTTTCCTCATTTTTATTACTAGTCACATTCATATCCACATCAATTATCGAGCCTCTATCCACATAGTATACATAATATCTAGTCATTATGTCTTCGGTTTTGGATAGGTCAGTGCCTTCTACATATTGACGTTTAAATACATACATACCTTGTGCAGTGGATTGACCAGATATCGAACTAGTTGGGTTAATTAGAGTACTATACAATCTAGTTTTGTCCCCAGATGCAACAGAGTATGAACTTGTTAGCCCTCTAGCCTCCATGTCATCGCAAGAATTTGTGCTAGTCATGTAGAATGGATAGAAAGGTGTAGGTTCTGCATTTGGTACAGTATCTATATAATATTTTTCAGATTGCACGCTAGATGAATTGTCGTATCCGTTAGCAGTTTTCTTTTGAAAGGTAAATTGATAGTAATTATATTGACTGCCATCAATAGTGTCGTTGCCTTGAGTTATACTTGCTAGTGCATAGTCGTTGTAGAAGTCTGTGTCTAGTGGGAAATATTTATAAGATAGGGTGTACTTAGGAATAGTAGCACCATTATCACTTTGCAAATAAGTGAAATATAATTGACTAGCAGCAAGCGTAGCCTCTCTGGTCTCTATGCCAATAGACTTTTTGACATTCACAGTATTTAGATAACTAGCATATGCATATGCTTGTACTAGGTCTAGGTTCATCCACAAGGTCGTAACCATAGTGTTGCCTAGAGAGTCGGTTATAGTAAAGTAATATTTTGCATCGCCTAGAGCATACATTTGGTTTCCGTTATTGTTTGTTAGCGAATATGTAAATGCACTACCGCTATACAAACTATGAGCCATATTTTCGTCGTTTTGGAAGTAGCGTCCAGCAGATTTTGCGGATGTAAATAATGTGTAACTATTTGCAAAACTAGGGTCAATAGTGTTTGTTTCACCAGTGCTACTTAGTTCTACCTCCATGCTACTGTTTTTAATGCCTATATATCTATTGTCTAGCGTTCCAGTTACGTTGACATTATTAAAACTACTTGCGTTATCGCTAATGTAGTTTATAGCATTCTTTATTAGCTCTGAGCCATTGATATTTACATTTAGCAATTTGTATTTGCCATATTTTATTACTGTATTTTTGTTTACAATAGTTGTATTAGGGTCTAGTTTTACTTCGCTTTCACCACTAATATCATAGATTGCGTATCTAGGTAACGAGTTGTCATAGAATACATAGTACGTTAATTCGTTGCCCGCCTGGTCTACCGAATAGAACTTGTAAATAGTAGGTAATGTAGGGTTAAAGTAAATATCTTTGCCTATATTCTCTAGGTCGTAGTTGTAATTATAATAATGTTCTACGGTCAAATTTTGGCTATCTTTTGTCAACATATAATTGGTTGTAACACCATCATAATTGCGTATGTAATCGCCATAAGCATTTTTGTCCGTAATCGGCGTAAATGCTAGTATGTTATACGTAGTATTTATTTTTGCACCACTTGCTTTTTTGTCATAAGTGTATGTAAACATATTGTTTATCAACTGACTATTAAATGAGTACAAATCAGTCAATTTTGGCATGCCATTACTATCTAGTGCAACAGGTAGAACTTTGTTATTGCTAATACCCATACTATCTATAGTAAATTTACGACTATAGAAATCATAATTATTTACACCATAGTATATTGTTACAGTGTAGTGACCATTGTTTGCTTTTGATATTACAGATCCGTTTTGGCATGTTTGTGTAGTCTTGCTACCGCTAATATAATCTTCACGAACAAGGCTAACACGTATATCGGATTCAAAGAATGTTGGCTCTATCCAACTAATACGTACATCTTTATTAGTATAGTTAGAGTAACCTGATGTAGTGGACAAATCCACCCAATTATCACTATCTGTATCCGTTTTTTTGTCATTTTTTTCTATAGTAATCTCAGGGCTAGCGTTGTCAATAATAAACGCATATGCTTGATAGAATACCATGTCTTTATTTGTATAATATTCACATGTTATTTGTGTTATTACTAGATACAATCCTTTGTCACTTATTCTAGTATTCTTTTCTAAATAATATTCAGTAGGGTCGCCTTCAACCTCAGCACTAATTTTATTAGTTTTTGCGTCATAGGTAGGATATTTATCCCACCTATAAATTTTTGAGGTAGGCGTAATTATCTTAGTGCCTGGATCTACTTCACTACCATATGCACCATAGTAATCAAATGCAACAGGCGCCAAATTGGTGCGGATGATTTTTTGTTTACCTTGAATTAAAGTGTTTATTAATTTCTTTGCTTTATCTGTTGCATTATCTTTATTTCCAAAGAACTCTGTAAATGTGCCACGGTAGTTATTGTTGCTAGTGCCAACTTTTGTTGCAACTATTGTGTTAAAGTCCGTAGTTGTACTATTTAAATATCCCGTAAAATCAGCTTGCATTGTGTCATCACGCATTTCGCAAGTCAGATCATCGCCATATTTATTAAACATAGCACGTGTACCAAATGAATATACGACTACCTTGTCGCCATTGCCATCATATCCATATGTAATGTATTTTTGACTAGTTTCAATTTGATTTAATTCTTCATATTTTACTTTTTGTACAACGTTGTCGGTTATATTAGCACCATACGATGTAGGGATTATACAAACAGCGTCAGTGCCAATATTTTCACTAATTGTTAATTTGTAAATAGTGTTTTCTATAGATAACGAAAATTTGTATTTGTATGTCGTCAACTTGTCTGTAATTACATTATTGCTGGAGTCTAAATATAGTGGATTAGTTAATGATATTGTCGCACCAGTAGGGATGCCACCACCGCTTATATTAAACCCATCCGAGTTATTTGCTGTGATAGTATAGGTATTATCAAATGTCACAGTTATAGGAGAAGTGCCCGTTTGTGTGCCACTTAATTTTGTTATAGTGTATAGGTTAAATTTGTTGTGAGGCAAGTTTGCACTTTCATTAGTTATTTCTGTAGTTGGTTCTTCATATCTGCCTCTATAATCCATTACTTTGTAGTCGGATACGTATGTTTTAGTCTCCGATACTGGAATAGAGTAGGCGTAGTTTACCGTGTATTGTCCTAGTCCCGTTAGTTCATATTCATATGTGTAATCTATTAATCTGCTATATTTTCCGGCACTCAAATATTTTAATAGTATTTTATTAGTATGTTTATCGATTGTGTTCGCTGTATTGCTATTTACTATATTCCATTCAGCATATTCTGGCACGCTGATACTTTCTCCATGACCTTGCTCCACCAAGGTTGCAGAATTATCATAGTCATAATGCACATCGGATAGCGAGCAATTCAATTTGTACATTGTTTTGCTTGATGTTGCCTTATT
>ERZ779737.2979-NODE-2979-length-10285-cov-3.665200_pt1 | contig 10285 bp, 10 predicted proteins | sample MGYA00511889_ERZ779737 | MGnify/ENA primary metagenome ERZ779737 (study PRJEB29588, sample SAMEA2163575) | human gut metagenome | biome: human gut; feature: human-associated habitat; material: faeces | place: Denmark | collected 2008/2010 ...
TGCATGTCTTAGGCATGCCGCCAGCGTTCATCCTGAGCCAGGATCAAACTCTCAAAAAAATATATTTTTAAGTTTGATTTTAAATTAATTTTCCTAGCTATCAAATAAATCAATAAATTGACGTTTTGCTCAGTTTTCAAAGATCATTTCTCTTCTTGTTTTTCTCAAGTTGCTTAATTAATATACCAAACTAAATTTGAAATGTCAACACTTTTTTTAATTTTTTTTAAAAAGTTTTTTCAGACGATTTCTTTTTTTGTTCGACGTTATTTAATATACCACTTTGGCATATCTAATGTCAACACTTTTTTTACTTTTTTTCGACATAATTTTTAACGTCTTTTGTTTGGACGATTTATAATATAACACCTATAAATTTTAAAGTCAACACTAAATTTAAAATTTTTTAAATTTTTTTGTTGAAACTAAAAAACAATAGCAAAAACTAATTGTTTTCTATACTATTGTATTCTATTTTAATTTAAATATTACTACTTATTTGAAACCTTTTGTAATTTTTTATATTCCAAATAATATTTTTTTATTACATCATTATTGAAAGGAAATTCTTTGTTTCTAACTTTATTAATCAATACCGTAAGTTCATCTCTTAATATTTCATCAATATCTTTTGAATAATTCATGATGCGTTTGTGATAACTATATTCTCCCCTGTCCAAAACTTTAAATGATCCATCAGGAAATACCCTTAAATCCAAATCATAATCAATATATTTAATTGTTTTACCTTCAATTATATAAGGTGATGCTATATTACAATAATAATATATACCATTTTCTTTTAATTGTCCTATTATGTTAAACCAATTATCTTTAGAAAAATACATGATTGCCGGTTCTTTTGTTTTCCATACTCTTCCATCGGCTTCAGTTACTAAAGTTTTATAATTTCCAAAAATAGCATAACCATTACTTTCTTCAATAAATAAAGCTTCATCCCAACTTCTATGTATCTTGCCATTATGCTTATAACTATGAATATTAAGTCTTTCCCCTTTCTTTAATTTTTCCATATTTTTCACTTCCTAACATTATTATAATATGAAAAAGAAAAAAAGACAAATATTACTTATTCGCCTTTTAAAACTTCAATTGCTTTTTGTAATTGACTATCTGTTTCTTTGCTAGGATTAGAAGTAAAATCTTCACCCAAGAATACTTCATAATCTACAGGTACACCAACTTTATTGATTTCGTTACCTTTTGATGTTAACCATACTTCTGTTGTCACCTTAATCATTCCACCATTTTCTAAATCAAGCATATTTTGCATTGTACCTTTACCAAATGTTTTAACTCCTACCGTTTTAGCACCATATGCTTCTTTTAAAGCTGATGCTAATATTTCTGATGCTGATGCCGAAAATTCATTTGTTAAAACAACAATATCATATTTTCTAGTTGAAGCAGTTGTTCCATATACTTTTTTAACCTTATCTTTTGATTTTATTTGATATAAAACATGGTTTTTATCTAAAAACATATCAAGAATACTTGTTACAGAAGTTAAATGTCCTCCTGTATTATCCCTAACATCTATTATAAGAGAATCAATACCTTCTTTTTCTAAAGATTCTAAATGTGCTTTAAATTGATCATAAGTATTAAGAGCAAAGATAGATATATAGATATATCCAATTTTTTTATTACCACTTTCTATAATTTCTGATGAAACACTAGATAAAGTAATAGATTTTGTTATAACTTTCACTTCAATTTCATTACCATCTCTTAAAACAGTCATATTAAATGAATAATTATTTTTTCCTTTAATATTTTTAACAACTTCATCTTTACCAAGTCCTAAAACACTTTCACCATTTATTTTGGCAATAATATCGCCTGGTTTTATTCCGGCTTCTTTAGCACTTGAATCATCAAACACTGTAACAACCATAGCATTATTAGAAGAATCATTTGTTATTTCAACACCAAGACCTGTATAAACACCATTTAATCTCTCATTAAAACTTTGCTTTTCTTCTTCGGTAAAATATACTGAATAATCATCAGACAAATAATTCATCATTCCTTTTATTGCAGCTGATGTAAGTTCTTTTTTATCAATATCCCCATAATATCTATTAACAATTAAATTGTATACTCTTGTAAGTTCACTTGTATCTTCAATTACTGTTGTATTATTTAAAATAGGAATTTTCAATGATATTGCTTGACTAGCAAATACTCCCACAACAAAAGCCATAAACATTAATAATATTATTTCAAGAAAATTAAACTTATTTTGTTCTGGATTTAACTTTTTTAACATTTTTGTTAAAAAATTGTTACTTTTAATTTTCTTATTTTTATCTTCTAACTTTTTCTTATCTTCTTCTTTAACTAATATTTTTTTAACCTTTTCTTCTTCTGTTAAAGACACTTCACTTTTTTTATAGTCTTTTTCTTTAAGTATATCTTGTTTCTTTTTAGGTTTATTACTAACTTTTTCATTTATTTTTTCCTTTTGTTTTATTTCTTTTTCTTTATTAACATTTTTGTTAATAACTTTTTCTTTATTAGCTTTAGAAGTTTTACTATTTTTCCTTGTTTCTTTTTCTTCCATTTATATCACCTTTCACACTTTCTACTCTTACCTTATAATATATATTACCACATTTAATTAATTTATAAAACTAGTTTTTCTTAAAAATAAAAAAACTATACAATTTGTATAGCTATTTTAAATTAGATAAATAAGCTGCCACAGTTGATAAACCTTCAACGTATTCAACATTCTTACCATCCTCAATTTTTATAAGTGTTACATCACTTATTTTAAGTTCATCAGCACTTGATGCAGTTTTATTACTTGAAGTACTAATAACTGAAGAATTTATCTTATCTTTTGTATTAACTTTAAATACTTTATTTGTAGAAATATTACTTAATCTACTTGTTATTGTAGTATCTTCATCAAAATTATAAAAAACAACATAATAAACATCATATTTTTTATCAAATGTTTGACCTGCTAATATTGTTGTGTCAACAGTAGTAGGTTCATCTTTTTTACCAAAATCACCATTAGCAAGTTTTGTTATTAATACCGCTACAACTATTACAAAAAGAATACATGCTACTATTTGTAATACTTTGATTACTTTTTCTTTATTCTTATCTTCATGTTTTTTTATTTCTTTATTCTTTTTAATATTTTTTTGAATTGCTTTTTTTCTATTTGCCATTTTTACACCTCTTAATTTATTTAATTATAATTTAATTATAAAATAAATTAATTAAAAAGAAAAGATAAAATAACAAAGTTAGCTATTTTATCTTAAAATCTTTTATTTTTCATTTATCGTAGGAACTGCATTAATTGATTTTGCAACCTCTAAAAGTTCATTTTGTTCCATTACATCTGACACAATATAATACTCTATACCATTACTTATCCATGTATAACTTCCATTTGTAAGAGCTCCTACTGTATCAACTAATAAATATGGAGAACCAGATGTTGGTATTGTTGTAAATTCTTTTTCTCTTGTTACTGTTTCTTGAACTAAGATAAATGGATTATCACCTGCAAATGTCATTATTACTCTTTCTCCTACATCTGTTTTTATTGTTTCTCTATTTTTTAAAGATGTATTTGATGGTAAATAAAGTGGAAATAGGGCTTCATCTATTTTTAAAGTAGTTTTAGCATCTTCCTCTGTTGTAGTTTTTTCATTTAAATTTTTAGAAATTGTTTCAAGTAAGAAATAATTATCTGCAAATATAGCCTTTTTATCAAGTGATGATACAGTAAAAATTATATATGGTATATTATCTTTTGATAATACCTTAACTTCTTTTAAATTTAAATCTTTATCAAGTGTAATTTTTTCTTTAACTAAATTTGGATTATTTGGATAATTAACCTTAGTTGTAAAAATATAATTATTATCTTTTTGTTCAAAAGTATAAGAATTATCCTCTTTTAAATCATTAGCTACAGAATGAAGTAAATAACTTTGAGAATTATTATATGGCCATTCACTTTGAAATTTAAAACTTCTATTTAATGAAGGATTAACAATATAAACACCATCTGTATTTCTTAAAATAATTTGTTCATAATTATTTGCTTTATTAAGTAATGTTACTTTAAAATTATCATCTTTTTTAAATCCTACTTTTACATCATAATTGTAAGTATCATCATTATTAGTTATAGATAATACACCTTCCATATAATATCCTTTTAAACTACTTGTATCATTTATGAAGTTTTGCCTAAGTTTTTCCTTATTCTCCTTTCCACATCCTGTTAAAAATATAACAAGTGTTAACATAAAAATTAAAAACAATCTTTTTTTCATTTTTCACCTCTTTTTTTACTTTCAATTAATTATATTTTTAATTTATTTATATATTCATGAATAATTTTATTTTTTTTGTCTATGATAATACTGAATATAAAAGGAGGAAAGATATGGTTACTTTACAAAAAATATGTTTATTCTTAACTATAATTGGTGCGATCAACTGGGGACTTATTGGCTTATTTGATTTTAACTTAGTTACATTTATCTTTGGTGATGCTTCAGTTCTTACAAAAATTGTATATATTCTAGTTGGAATAGCAGGACTTATTAATATTGGTCTTCTTATAAAAGATATAGATATAAAATAAAAAAAACTCTAAAAAGAGTTTATTTTTTTGTTATAACAATTGTTACGGTTGTTGTTTTTGGTGTATATTGAAGTTTAACATCATCCCCTGTTACATTAACAGTAACAGTATGGGTTCCAACACCAAGTCCTTTTAAGTCAACATATGCATGGATATCTTCTTTTTTAATTGCATTAATATTTGTTGTTGTACCCTTTACTATTACAGATACTGTACTATCACTAGCACTAGCAGCTTGAGCAGAATATCCACTATCAAGGTTTCTTGTTTCAATTAATACGCCATCAACTGTTTTTTCATTTGTTGATGTTAATGTTACTTTAACTACAACAGTTGAAATACTCATTTCTTTAACACCACTTGGTTTAGATAAATTAACATTATACTCTGTATTTTTATCAAGTTTTTCAACATTTATCTTAACTGGAATTGATGTTATATTCTTAAGTGTTTCTTCATCACCATAAATAGTAACTTTAGTTTGACTTAATGTAATTGCATCAAGTGATTTTCCAAATGCTACTTCTCCTTCAGGAACTACTTTTAATGGTACTTCTTTACTTGGAGATGTTATATTCATTGTTACATCTACTGTTTCCGGTACTATTTCAATATCTAGTTTTTGACCATTAACATCATATGCTGCAAGTGGAACATCTTTTAATGTTGTTGTTCCTACACTTGGGTTAACTATTTTACTAACATCCACTAAAGCTTTTACAACAGCTACTTGTTCAAGTTTATATTTTGGTCCTTTTATATATACCTCATCCCTACTAAAAGTAATATTTGAAATATTATATTTAGAATCAAGTGATTTTTCATTCATAATTTCAGCTGAAATATTAATAGATTCAGACATTTTTTCATATATAACTACCGTTACTCTTGATGGGTCTAATTTATAATCAACTGAAGTAAACATTTTTGAATACTTTAATTCTACTTCATGTGTTCCAGGTTTTAAATTTCTTAAATCCACTACAACACTATCATTTAATGTTAATTGTTGTTTAGCTAAATAAAGATTTGATTTTCTACCAATTAACATAACATCTACTGTTTCTGGTAATCCTTCAACAACATAGGCTTCTTCGTTATATAAAGCATTTACTTTTTGATTAGATAAAATATCAGCTGATTTATTCCTTGTTGTATCTCTTGTATTTTCAATATAGACAAATGATCCAAAAGCAAGTACAAGAGAAAAAATAATTAAAAATGATTTATTGTTTAAAAGTCTATCAAATGGTTTATTATTATTTTTAAATAAATCCATTATTAACAACATTAACTTACTAATCGGAGTAATTATAATTTTATCTATTATTTTTGTAAATCCTTCGATTACATTTATTATAAATAATCCTATTTTCTTAAGAAATTTATGATTTTTCTTTTTAGAAGAAGATTTTTTACTCTTACTCATTATATGCATCCTCCTCATTAAATTCTTCAAAGTCATCTTGTTTTGGTTTCAATTCATCAATCAATAATATTCTTGCATCATCAATTGTTAAATTGTAGTAAAGCTCTCCTTTTACTGCAATAGATATACGTGATGTTTCTTCACTTACAACAATTGCAATCGCATCTGTTTCTTCAGCAATACCTAAAGCTGCACGATGACGTGTTCCAAGTCTTTTATTTAATTTACTACTATTAGATGTTGGGAAAACTGCTCCCGCACAACTAATTCTATCTCCTTGGATAATAACACCACCATCATGAAGTGGATTATTAGGAAAGAAGATACTAATTAATAACTCACTTGATAAATCAGCATAAAGATTTATTGATTTTGAAATATAATCTTGTAAACTTACATCCCTTTCAAGAACAATTAATGCCCCGATATGTGACTTTCTTAAATACTCAATTGCTTGGATTAACTCATAAACAAGTTTTTCTCTTTCATCAACAGTTAAGACTTTATGACGACCTAAAAGTTGTGTTCTACCAATTTGCTCTAAAATATTTCTTATTTCTGGTTGAAAAATAATTATTAAAGCAAGTGGTCCCCAAGAAATAACATATTCAAGTAACATACCAATTGTATATAAATCTAATAAATTACTAATTATTTTGATTGCTATTATTAATGCTGCTCCTTTAAATATAAGAACTAGCTTTATATTATTTTTTAAATTTTTTAATAAATAATAGAACATAAGCCATACAAGACTAATATCAATTATTTTGGTAATTATACTCCATATAGATGTAAATGTCACAATTCATCTCTCCTTACTTCTTATTAGTATAACATTTAAGATATAAAAATACTATAAACGTTTTATTTTAAATTATTTAGATCAATATTTTTATCTTTTTTGTTAGTTGTTTCTTTACTGTCTTTTGGAACATCAATGTTAGGTTTGATTTCTTCTGTAATATCTTCTTTTAGGATATCCTTTTCTTTGTTATCTTTGTTTTTACTATGGTCAACAATATAACCAATTATTGCAAATACGACAAAACTAGCCAAGGTTAATACCAATACAAGATTTTCTTTAATAAATTCCATTTTATCCTCCTATTATATTATATATTAATTATTATTAAGATATGGCAAGTGTTTGATTATCAGGCATTATTTGTATAAATGTGTTACCATCATTTACTTGAATTTCTTTACCATTATTATATTTATAAATTGTTGCAGAACTACGAGAATCTTTCTTCCAAGTAATTGGTACTGCATAACCATTGCTAATATAGTAACCTGTACCATTTCCAACATTATCAATGGTTTGTCTTCCTTTATCATCACCTTGAATATTACTATATTTAACTTTATAAACAATTATATTTTTTACTGTTAATTGTTTTCCAGTTACATAGTCATTTTGACTTTTATTGTTAACACTTCTTAAATAAATGTTATTATCAGTGTCGTATTTATAATTTGTTGTTGTATTGCTTGAATATTTAATATCTATTTTATTTGCTGGAATAGCACCTTCCATTTGAGATATATCAATATTATCAACACTATAATTAAGTAATAAATCTTTATTTCTTTCAGTACGTTTAGATCGTATTCCTTTACCTAGTTTTTCAATATTTGTAAATAAGGTGAATTCATAGGTTTTTGATGCAGATTTATCACGCCATCCAGTGGTTGACTCATTTACTTCAATTCGATCAACTCCTAATTTTGACCAATCCTCTCTAGCTTGTGGACTATAACCATGATGAACATATATTGCATCATTTTCTAATGCATAATCTAAATAATAGTGTCTTGCGCTTCTAATAGATCCAATTCTTTCTGTTGTTTGATCTAGAAATAAAGCTAAATATCTTGTTATGCCACCTTCAACCATCAATTCATAAACCATGTATGCATCTTGAAGACCTGATTGTAATTTTCTAGCTCCTTCAACATTATTAATCATTATAGCATATGGTCTACTTTTAGATTCTTCATTAACTATATTTAACTTTTTTACGGTTGTTGTAGTTGTTGAAGTATCATTTTCACTATTATTTTTATTCTTTTTAGAGGTTGTCAAATAGATTAATGTTCCTAATAATGCGACAACAACTAAAACGATAATTATTAATAAATATTCTTTTTTTATTTTTTTATTCATGAACTATCACACTTCCTTTTCCAATTTTTTAAGACCTTTCTTCATTTTTGAATTAACTTTTTCTTGAACCGCAGAATTAAGATCAGAAAATACTCCTAGGTCATTAGTTCTTTGCATATCTTCCGTCCTTATTCTAACTTGTATATTTGCATCTTTATAATTTACGTTTGTGTTTAATGACTTATAGCCATTATCTTTTGGAGATGCTATATAATCAACTGTTTTTCCACCTACAAACTCACCTATTTTATTTACAACACCAAGCGTAAGATAACAATCAGATAAATCTTTTACCACCATCTTTATAGCGAGTAAATCATCAATGTTATTAACATTACCTTCTCTTAATGATTCCTCATACATCGCACCAATGTTTTTTATTCGTGATTTAAAATACATCCCAATTCCTATATGACTTAGTTTTTCTAAAACTTCATCACCAAATAAATTACAAGTTTCAGTATATTTTTGTTTTAATTTATTTCTTTTCTTTTCGAATTTCAAAAACTCATCCGGATGCAAATAATAAAAAGAAAGGTCTTGAAGTTCATCTTTTAATTTATAGATTCCAAGTATCTTTAACGTAGGAACATAAAACGTATTAGTTTCATTTGCAATTTCTATTTGCTTTTCTCTTTTCATAGGTCCTAAAGTACTCATATTATGAAATCTATCTCCACCTTTAATTGCAAGTGACCTAACATCTTTAGTAATACTTCTAATAATCTTCTCATGAGTTTCATGATTAACATCATGTCCAACTTTAGTAACACCATCTACTAATGTTGCTATAACAGTACCAAATTCTTTTTCACAATCTTTTAAAGTATAAGATGTATCTTCTACCGTATCATGAAGAAGTGCCGCTGCACAAGTTTCTGCATCAAGACCATATTTAACAAGAATACTAGATACTGCAATTGGATGAGTTATGTAAGGCTCACCTGTTTTTCTAGGTTTACTATTTTTATGAAGATAATCTGCTTTATAAAGAGCTTTATAAATAAGTGCAATATCATTATGATCAAACTGACTACTATTTGGTATAAGTTTTAAATATTCGTTAAAATCAGTTACAAAATTATCTTCTATATTAGGAAAATGTTTCTTAAATTCATCCATACTATCACCTTTATATTTACAAATAATTCGTTACATATATAATACTACAAACGTTTAAAAAAAGCACTAATTAATAGTGCTATTTTATCAATTCTTCAAATATTCTAAGGGAAAGTTTTATTGAATTATGTTTAAGTCCCTTATCTCTTAGTTTTATAAAATCATCTTTTATTACGTTAACGTTTAATTTGTTTATCTCATCCTTATCAATTACAACTGGATCTTTTTCTTCTTCCCTATGATATTTCAAAATAAATTCTTTTGGTATCTTACCATCATTTACAATTACAGTATCAATTTTTCTTTTTCCTAAGTGATTATTTAATGTCTTAATATGATCACTTACGGTATAATCATCAGTTTCACCAGGTTGCGTAAACATATTACATACGTATAATATTTTTCCCTTTGATTCATCTATTGCGCGAACCACATCATCACTTATTAAGTTACAAATAACGCTAGTATATAAACTACCCATACTAAGAATTATCATATCAGCTTCTTTTATTTCTTTTATTACTTCAGGATTTATTTTAGGTGGAGTTTTATAATAAATATCTTTAATTCCTGATTTATATTCCGTTATATTATGTTCTCCTTCTATTTTTTCACCATCATTCATAATACCCATTAGAACAACGTTATCTTCTGATAAAGGAAGAACTTTTCCCTTTAAATTAAGTACTTTAGAAAGAGACTTTATACCATCAGACATATTACCAGTAATATTACAAAGTGCCGCAAGTAAAAGATTACCTACAGCATGTCCATTTAAATCACTTGATGTATTAAATCTGTATTCTAATAAACTTTCAAATAAAGGTTCTGTATCAGATAAAGCAGATAATACCTTTCTTAAATCTCCTACCGCTGGAATGTCAAACTCTTCTCTTAACTTACCAGTTGAAGAGCCATC
>ERZ779737.2988-NODE-2988-length-10262-cov-2.775056_pt1 | contig 10262 bp, 10 predicted proteins | sample MGYA00511889_ERZ779737 | MGnify/ENA primary metagenome ERZ779737 (study PRJEB29588, sample SAMEA2163575) | human gut metagenome | biome: human gut; feature: human-associated habitat; material: faeces | place: Denmark | collected 2008/2010 ...
GTCGTCAAACACGGCGGTTCGCGCGTGTTATTGGTGTACGGCGGCGAAAGCGCGAAAAAAAGCGGCCTGCTCACGCGGGTGGAAAAATCTTTGATGATGGCGGGGCTGACGGTCAAAACCCTGGGCGGCGTACAGCCCAACCCCACGCTCTCTTTTGCGCGCAAAGGCGTGCTTCTCGCCCTTACGTTTCAGGCGGACTTTATCCTGGCCGTCGGCGGCGGCAGCGTGATTGACACCGCCAAAGCCATCGCCGTCGGCGCGGCCAACCCGCACACCGATATCTGGGCGTACTGGACGGGCAAATCCGCCGTGCACGCCGCTCTGCCCGTGGGCAGCGTGCTGACGATTTCCGCCGCCGGAAGCGAAACCAGCGACTCCGCCGTGCTGACGGACGACTCCCGCAAAGACAAACGCGGCCTCAACACCCCTTTTAACCGCCCGCGCTTTGCCTTGATGAACCCGGAGCTGACTTTTACCCTTTCCCCCAAACAGCTTGCCTGCGGCGTAACGGATATTTTAATGCACACGCTGGACCGCTATTTTACCCCTATGCAGGGCAACGAACTGACCGACGCGCTGGCCGAAGCGCTGATGCGCACCGTCATTCACTACGGGCCCGCCGCCGTGCAAAATCCGCAGGACTATCAGGCACAAAGCGAAATGATGTGGGCAGGCAGTCTGTCGCACAATAATCTGACGGGCCTGGGCGCGGACAAAGAATTTGCCGTACACCAGCTGGGGCATGAACTCAGCGGGCGCTTCGGCGTCCCGCACGGGGAGAGCCTTTCCGCCGTCTGGGGTGCGTGGGCATTATATGTATATAAAGAAGACCCGGCCCGTTTCGCGCGCTACACGTCTAACGTCTGGCGGCTTGCGGCCGCAACGGATATTGACAGCGCGGCCCGCCAGGGCATTGACGCCACGATACGTTTCTTTACGTCTCTGGGAATGCCCACCGGTCTGCAGCAGCTGCTGGGCCGCCAGCTGAGTTCTTCGGAACTCTGCGAACTGGCCGACAAATGCAGCCGCGGCGGCACGCGCACGGTCAGCAAGTTTAAACCGCTGGCCAAAGAAGATTTACTGCGCATCTATACCGCCGCCAACAACTAAAAAGACGCCCGTTTTCCGGGCGGTTCCGCAGCCGCCCGATACGCCGCACAGCGGAAAACCGTTAAAATTTATATAATATTATCGTCTTTAACTTAATTCCCGCCGTCCGCCGACCGCATTTTTACCGGCGGTTTCTTTTTGTCCGGCGGCACGGAGCATTATGAAACCCGAAAAAATCCAACCCAATCCGCTCGCCTTAATCCCGCTGGCGGTATTTTTAATTTCTTACCTGGCCGTCTCGCTGGCGGCGGGTGATTTTTACAAAATGCCCATCACGGTGGCCTTTGTATTGTCTTCCGTTGTGGCCGTTTGGATGAGTAAAGGCGGCGGCCTGCACAGCCGCATTGAACTCTTTTGCAAAGGCGCGGCCAACTCCAACATAATGCTGATGGTGATGATTTTTATTTTGGCGGGCGCGTTTGCGCAAACGGCCAAAGCCATGGGCGCGGTGGACGCCACGGTGAATTTGACGCTGGCCATCCTGCCCGGCAATGTGCTGGCGGCGGGCGTATTTTTGGCGGCGTGCGTGATTTCCGTGTCGGTTGGTACGTCGGTAGGGACGATTGTCGCGCTTACGCCGGTGGCCGCCGGCCTCAGCGCGCAGACGGGCATCTCGCCCGCGCTGATGAGCGCGGTGGTGGTCAGCGGCGCGATGTTTGGCGACAACCTGTCTTTCATTTCCGACACCACCATTGTAGCCACCCGCACGCAGGGGTGCAAAATGTCGGACAAATTTAAAACGAACGTTTCCATCGTAATGCCCTTCGCCGTTTTAACCACCATTATTTACGTGCTGATAGGCAGCGGCGCGCAAAGCGCTTTTGTAACGGGAGACATCCACTGGATTAAAGTGCTGCCCTATTTTATCGTATTAGCGGCCGCGGTGATGGGCGTAAACGTGATGGTGGTATTACTGGGCGGAACGGTGTTATGCGGGCTGATCGGCCTTTTAACGGGCGCGTTTGACGTATGGGGGTGGACGACCTCCATGGGGGCCGGCATCAACGGCATGGGCGAATTAATTATCGTTACCATTTTGGCGGGCGGCATGCTGGAAATGATTCGCTATAACGGCGGCCTGGCGTGGATTATCCAAAAGATGACGGCGCGCATCCGTTCGCGCAAAGGGGCGGAGCTGAGCATAGCGGGCGTCGTCAGTTTTGCCAACCTCTGCACGGCCAACAACACGATTGCGCTGATTATGGCGGGCCCGATTGCCAAAGAAATCGCACAGCGTTTTCATATTGCGCCCAACCGCTCGGCGAGTTTGCTGGATATTTTTTCCTGCTTTGTGCAGGGCATTATCCCCTACGGCGCGCAGCTGCTGATGGCGGCCAGCCTCTCGGGCGTATCGCCGGTGGGAATTATGAAATACCTGTACTATCCGTATTTGCTGGGCGTCGGCGCGCTGCTGGCGATTTGGCTGGGGTTCCCGCGCACACATTCCCAGCCGGCGGCGGACGGTGCGATGGAAGCCTAGTTTCGTCCGGCGTACAATTTTGATAGAATGAAAAGAGAAAGATTTACGCGCTCGTAGTTCAATGGATAGAGCACCAGCCTCCGAAGCTGGTAATATGGGTTCGACTCCCGTCGAGCGCAAATATAAAAACCTCACGTTAGTGAGGTTTTTGTTTTTGCGCGGGAAGCGGGCCAACTGCTTGGCCCGCGCCGGGAGGAGAAGACCGGAGCGATGTTTTTGTTTGAAGCCGCAGGCTGAAAGGCAAAAACCGCGAGGTCCGGCCCGAAAGCAATTTCCGTCAGAAAATTAACGGCAGGGACCCGTTTCCGGCATAAACAAAAACCCCGCTTAACAACGGAGTTTGTAAATATCAAAAATTATTCCGTTCTACAGCGAACAAAAGAACGCAACCAAAAACGGAACTGAAAAATCCAGCGTTACGCCGTGCACAATGGCCAGAAAAGTCATATCCTTTCCCGAGTAGCGCGCAATCACGGGCAAGGTCGCATCCATAGATGTTACGCCCCCCGCCGCCACCGGCGCAAATTTGCCGAAAAACCGCACCAGCAAGGGCGCAAAAAGCAGGGTGAACATTTCGCGTATCATATTGGACAGCAAAGCCACTGTGGCCAATGCACCCGCCGCCTGCGCGCCCAGCACGGGTTCTTTGAGCCGGGCAATTAAAATGGACGAGAGCGAATAATATCCAAACCCGCTCCCCACGGCCAGGCACTCGCTCCAGCTCCAGCGCGTAATAAATACCGAAGCCGCCAGCGCGCCCAGCAAAGTTCCCGCCGCCGTGCCCGCGGGCAACAACAGCCAGCGCAGTTTGACGGAGCGTAAAATTTCTTTAATTTTTGCGTCGCTTCCCAGGCTGACGCCCACTTCCAGCATCAGCAAATACAACGCCGCCAGCGGCAGCAATCCGCCGCGCAAAAATTCAGGCAGTTCGGGCCGCGTCCCCAGCCAGCACCCCGCTGTAAAAAACCCCAATACGGCCAGGCTGGATTTCATCGGCTCCCCCGCTCCAGCAGTTTCTTATACATCCACGCCCCCACGGCTATGCTCCCCGCGGCGGCCGACAGCGAAAGCGCCAGCGCCTCCGCGCCCACCGCCGACAGATTGGCCAAAAGCTCCCGGTTCCCGCCTACGCCGATGCCCATCAAAAACAGCAATACGTATACCGTGCCCGAAACGCTTTTTCCGGCCCACAGCGTCCAGCGGCGGCCGCGCGCCAGAAAGCCGATAAAAAGCCCTGCAAATAAAGTTCCAATCAGTGTAATCATCATTCTCCGCCAGAAAAGTCCCCGTCCAAGCGGGCGGGGAGCGTATATATTATGATACCAATAACGGCGGCGGCCGTCCAATACGCATAAAAAGGCCCGCCGGAAAGCGGGCCTTTTCAGCAGGAATATCTTACAAATACAGCAGTTTAAAGCCGATGCTCACGCCCCAGTCCTTGGTTTTCCAGTTTCCGGCGGCGTGCGTGCTGGCGTTTACATAAAACGCCGTTCCGTCGTTTACCAGCGTGCCGATTTCCAGCTCCGGGATAAACTCCGCCATTCCGCTGTGCTCGTAATCCATATAATAATACAGATTGGTCAGCACCCACCACTGGTTGGGCGACGTATAACCGATGTTGGCGCGCAGACGGCCCATATTAATATCGTCGCGGGCGTGGTCTCCCACCACGGAAACATAATGCTTATATCCCGCGGCGGCATAAAACCCGTCCAGAAACGACATCAGTACAAACGCCGACGGACTGACCTGCAGTTTGCCCGCTCCGAGCCGTTTGTCGGTGGCGGTAGGCAGAATAAACTCCATCTTGGCGCCAAACCCGAACAGTCCGTCCTCTTCCGGGTGAAACCAGGACACGTTAGCCAACATATCGCCCAGCCCGCTTACGGATTTCTCCGGCGACTCATAACGCGAAAGCGGCACCTCCACGCCCCAGTTGTACTGCTCGTTAATCACGCGGTAGGTTTTAAGCGTTACCTGGCTGACGGAAACGCCGCCGCTGTCGTCAATGACGGTGGTAGCGGGATTGACTTCAAACGTAGTGATGTTTTCCGTAGGCACTACGCCGTAATGATACGTCCGCTGGATTTGCGCGCACAAGGGCGCAGCCGCCAGCAGCAGCACTCCCAACACGGCCCATTTTCGCATAAATTCCCCCATAGTTTGCGAAGTATAATCTTACTCTACCTGTCTTTTGTCTAAAAATCAAGTCCGCCGGGTACGGATTTATTTTTTCACCTGGCAGACGTCGGACGTTTTATCCGGGCACAGGGCGGGCCCTTTACGCACAACCGGGCACGCCGAAAACAGCAGAAACCGCCCCCCGGTGCTGAGCGTGGAGGCAAAAATCTCCCCGCCGCGCACGCGCAAAAGAGAATCGGCGCCGTAGTAGGTGTCGCCGTCTTTGCCAAACTGGGCTTTGCCGCCGAACATATAGGCAAAAGTGGTGTTTTCTTCGGGGACGGAAAACTCAAACGAACCTCCCGGCGAGAGCGTAACGTCAAAAATGGTCGTGCCCAGCGGATGCTGCGCCACGGCGCCTTCGCGGTGCTGGAATTGGCCGCACACGACGCGCACTTCCGCACCGTCCGTGCGTACGAGCGGTACGTATTCGCTTTCAAATTCCCAGCGTTTTCCGCCGCCGTTCCCTCCGCCGGGAAGCACGCGCATCCACAGTTCCATATTCAGCACATATACGCTTTCACTGCGGGCCGCCTGTTTTAAGCCGCCCACCATATTTATCCAGTGCGAAGCAGTCACTTCCGACAAACGTTCATCGCTCAAGTCCGGCGGGTCCACCAGGCCGGTTACCAGGTAATTCAGGGTTTCGCGGTCCGGACGGACATGGGGAGCAATAACGTCGGAACGGTCAAATTCCGGGCTGCAATAACAAACCGACAGCCACGAAAAAGGATCAAACTGCGTTTCGTTATGGCGGTCAATCAGTCTTTTTAACAGCATACACGGACCGCCGGCCGACAACTCCCACCAGACCGAACGGACCTCGTGTTCTTGGGTCATAGAACTGCCTCCTTTAAACCTTACTTCCGGGAGCAGGGAGCCTGCGCCCGGAGCAAAATATACGTTTACACGCCGGAAGGTTTATGCTTGATAAACGTTCCCGCGCCGATTTCGCCAAAAGCCTGCCGAACTTCCTCGCGCGTATTCATAACCACGGGCCCGCCCCAGGCCACGTCCTCACCCAGCGGCTTGGCGGAAAAGAGCACAAAGCGCATGCCGCCCGCCGCGGCGCGGACGCAGACTTCGTCTCCGCCGCCCAGCAGAACGGCCGTTTTACAAGCGATATTTTCGCCCCCTTCTTCAAACGCGCCGGTGCCTTCTAAAATATAGGCAAATACGGTGTTGCCTTTGGCAACGGGCAGCCGGAATTCGGCCCCGGCGGCAAGCGTTACGTCCAACAGCGTGGTCTTTACATATTCCCCCTGAAACACGCCTTCGGTTTGGCCGAACGAGCCCGAAATTACGCGCACTTCGGCGCCGTCCACCGTAACAACCGGAATTTTATCGGCGCGTAAATCGCGGTAAGCCGGGTCCGCCATTTTATCCTTTTGGGGCAGGTTAATCCACAGCTGCAGGCCCAGCATCCGCCTGGCGGGGCGGGGCATTTCCTGGTGGATAATGCCGCTTCCGGCGGTCATCCACTGGCAGGCGCCGTCGGTAATTTTCCCTTTGTTGCCCATGCTGTCCTGGTGTTCAATACACCCCGACACCAAATAGGTAACGGTTTCAATCCCCCGGTGCGGATGGAACGGAAATCCTTTTGTGTAATCGTCCGGGTTGGTGGAATCAAACGCGTCCAGCATTAAAAACGGATCAAAATTCCGTACGGTGTCGCGCCCAAGCACGCGCACCAGTTTCACGCCGGCGCCGTCCTGCTGCGCAGAACCGCGCACCAGCTCTTTTACTTTTCTTACGGTTTTCATAAACTCCCCCCTGTACTGTCCTTCTTCTACTTATTTTACACTATCCATTCTCCCCGGCCGCCCCGGGAAATGTACTAGTTCATTTCCCCGGTGTACAGGCCGGAGCCGTTAAAAGAAACCGTAAAAACAAAAAAAATCCCCACGCGGCTGTAGCGCGGGGGAGCAGTAAAAAAGTAAATGCGTAGCGGTCAGCGCATGTCTTTACCCAGTTTGGCGCGCAGTTCCTGAATGCGCTCCTGGATATAATTGGCGGCTTCTACCGACAAGGGGGATTGCTTCCCCTGCAAAATATGCAGCGAAAGAGCCCGCTCAAACCACAGCAGGGCTTTTTCGTCGTCCGGCGGAACGCCGTGGCCGGCGGCGTACATTTCGGCGGCCTGCAGCATCACCCCGCAGTCCGCGCCGGCATTCGCCACCGCCACCGTCCATTTAAAAGCCAAAGGATAGTATTCTTCGCCCTCGTCCTGGTAAAGCATCAGGAGTTTATAGCGCGCTTCTTCATCGCCGTTGTCCGCTTCGCGGTCCCACTGCCGGTAGAGTTCGCGGCGGCGGGCGGCGAAATCAAAGAACCGCTTCACGCGCTCCCAAAACGAGGCCCATTCCCATGCCATAATTTTGTTCTCCTTTGTAGATATTGTACACTATATAATTATATTTCGCCAGGGAGACTCCGCTTATGATTACCATCGCTACCGCACCCGTCAAAACATACCTGTCAAAATCTAAAATACCGGGGTTTGATTACGTGATTAACCCCTATATCGGATGCCCGCACAAATGCGTATACTGCTACGCCGAATATATGCGCAAGTTCACGGGCCACTCCGAAGAATGGGGCGAATTTTTGGACGTCAAAGTCTGCGAAGTTCCGCTCCGTCCGGCCAAGCTGTTCCGCACCCGCGTGATGCTCAGTTCCGTTACGGACCCGTATAACCCCTACGAGAAACAATACGAACTGACCCGCCGGTTAATCAAACAGCTGGTCGTCTGTCAGGCGCAAGTCTACGTGCTGACCAAATCCGCACTGGTGCTGCGCGACCTGGATTTATTCAAACAAATCCCGTACTGCGAAGTGGCTTTTTCTTTTTCGTCAGCAGACGACGCGTTCCGCCAGCTGGCCGAGCCGGGGGCTTCTTCCGTTTCCGAAAAAACGGAAGCTTTAAAAATCCTGCACGAAGCCGGCATACACACGGCGGTGATGGGGGCGCCGCTGTTTCCGGAACTCAGCGACTGGAAACAAATCATCGCGCTCACGCGCCCGTACACGGACCGCTACGGCTTTGACAGCCTGAATATGCGCCCGGCGTACCAGCGAAAAGTGATGTCTTTCATCGCCGCGCATTATCCGCATCTGCTGGCGCTGTACGGGGATATTTTCCTGCAGGAAGAACCCACGGATTACTGGAGCAAACTGGGCGAAGAAATACGGGACTACTGCCGGGCCGAGGGCATCCCGGCGGATATTTATTTCGGCTCTTCCCGCTCTTACTCCGGCAATTAAGACGTTTTACAAAAACCGGCCCGTAAAACCGAACCCCCGGCCCAGCCGGGGGTTTTCGCAACATACAAAAACCCCGCCTTAAAAGACGGGGTTTTTTAAGATTAAGCTTCTTCGTTGGGCGGGTCGTCAAAACCCATTTTCCAGGTGCAGACAAATCCGCCCGCCATCGCCACGGCAAAGCCAAGCGCGTAAAACAGCACGCTGTGCAGGTTGGACAGGGCCAAAAACAACACCACGCCGGAAACGCCGAACGGAATGGCCGCCGTTACGTGGGCCGCGGCAATCACCGCGCCGCCCAGGGCGGCCCCCACGCACGCGCCGATAAACGGTTTGAAAAGCGGCAGCGTAACGCCGTAAATAAGCGGTTCGCCAATGCCCAGCACGCCCACCGGCAAAGCGTTTTTGACAATGGTTTTAAGCCGGGTGTTTTTCGTTTTCCACAATACGGCCAGTCCGGCGCCCACCTGCCCCGCGCCCGCCATACATAAAATCGGAAACAGCGGATTGCCGCCCAGCGTATTCATCAGCTGCTGGTGAATCGGCACCAGGCTTTGGTGAATGCCCAGCATAACAAGCGGCAGGAACGTGCCGCCCAGCACCGCGCCCGCCAGCAGGCCGCCGTGTTTAAGCGCGTTTTGCGTCTGCACGGCCAGCTGGTCGGAAAGCCAACCGGCCAGCGGCTGGATAAGCGCCAGCGACACAAAGCCCACCGCTAAAATGGTAACCGTCGGCGTGATGAACATCTCCGCGCTGCCCTTGATACGCGCGCGCAGGAATTTTTCAAACCAGCTGCCCGCCCAGCATACCAGCAGTACGGCAATCACGCCGCCTTTGCCCGGCACCAGCGCATTGCCAAACAGCGTTACGTCAGCCAGCGCGGCCATATTCAAAATACCCGCAAACGCCACGCCCAGCGAGGGCGTCCCGCCGAACTCTTTATTGGCGTTATAACCCACAATGGCGTTTAAGTAGAAAAAAATCCCGTTGCCAAACACCGCCAGCAGCCCCGTGGTGTTGGGGTCTCCGGCCAGCAGGGTTTTGGACAAAATGTTATTAATCCCCAAAATCAGCCCGCAGCCGATATACGCCGGGATAAGCGGCAGAAAAATATTGCCGATAATCGCGCAGACGCGGCTTAAACGGCTGGAGTATTTTTTCCGCACGGCGGCTTTGTTTTCTTTGGTTTCGCCCACGGAAGGCTCCGGTGCCGGCATATACACGCCGGACAGGTTCAGCGGAGCAAACGCGTGGCGTTCGTTAAAATACGCGGCCAGCTTGTTGGCGGTGGAAGGGCCGACAATCAGCTGATGCTGGGAGCCGGAATAAAAATATCCCGCCACGTCTTTTACGCGGCGCAGAGCGTCCGGGTCCACCAGCGCCTCGTCTTTTACCGTAAAACGAAGGCGCGTCATGCAGCAGCCCAGCGTGGTGATATTTTCCGCCCCGCCCGCCGCGGCCAAAATTCCTTCGTACATCGCTTTTAAATCTGCCGGCATTTACTCCTCCGTTTGAATAAATTCCCACCGGCCCTGGCCCGAATGGTAACGTTCCAGCCGCCCGGTATCAATATGAAAATACATTCCTTCCAAATTCAGTCCGTTTTCCCGCATCGCGCGCGCGATAAATTCAAGGCCGCTCAGGCGCGCCAATTGGTCCAGCACGTTGTTTTTAACGGCGTCCGCGTAGCTGTCCCCCCGGTAACGCGCGCCGCAGCCGCCCAGCCACGCGCTTATTTCCGCGGGCAGGCCCGCCAGGTCTTTGAGTTTGGCCACGGCGTTGCAGTCGCTGTGCCCCAAAACGATGATATTTTGCACCTGTAAATGTTCCGCCGCAAAGCGCAGGGAAGCCATCATGGAAGCGTCGGAAGGGTCAATTTGGTTTAACATATTGCGGTGTACGCAGATATGGCCGTCGTTCGTAGCGAAAATAGCTTCCGGGCAGACGCGGCTGTCAAAACAGCTTACCACCATGGAGTGGGGACGTTGGGTATTGGCGATTTGTTCCGCGCGCAAAGCGCAAAAACCTTTACGCGGCGGATTTCCTTCAAAAAAATGGCGGTAGCCTTCTATCAGCTGGCGGAACCCGTCATTGGGATAAGTAGTTTCACTCATTCTTTTATTTTAGCAGTTTACAAAGCCTCCGGCGCATATTCTCTCCGTCTTCCGGCGGGGGCGGCGCGCGCCCCGCGTCCGCGGCCCGTAAAAAAGCCCCGCCGGCGTTTTCGCGA
>ERZ779737.2991-NODE-2991-length-10259-cov-3.053900_pt1 | contig 10259 bp, 10 predicted proteins | sample MGYA00511889_ERZ779737 | MGnify/ENA primary metagenome ERZ779737 (study PRJEB29588, sample SAMEA2163575) | human gut metagenome | biome: human gut; feature: human-associated habitat; material: faeces | place: Denmark | collected 2008/2010 ...
AAATGTTGTATAAAAGGAATAAATCTAGGACTAATAGTTGGTTCACCACCAGTTATATTTACAATTGGTTTTGCCGACATATTATTATATAAATTATCATACAATTCATCAAATTTATGAATAAATTCATTTAATGATATATTTTTAACATCACGTTTAAAAGATGGATTGACAATTTCTTTTGCTTTATTAATACAAAATGGACAATTAGCATCGCATAACATATCAATAAATACATTTATATAAACACCATTCATTATTTTATAATGTTTATTATATAAATCCATTTCTATTACAGAATTATCGCCCGTTGAATTTAAAAATTTATCAACATTAACAACACTAAGAATTTCTTGAATATCTTCTTCTGAAGGTTTAACTATATCCATAATTTAATTATAATTTATTTTTTAAAAATATACATATTTTCTTGTTCTTTTTTATTTTTATTCATATGACTTTTTAATTGTCTACCAACTGGTTGTATTTTTATTAATTCAAAACCAGATATTTCTTTAGTTATTTGAATCAAGCCCTTTGCATTCATATTATCCAATACAAACACAATATATTTTAATGATGGTTTAATTGATTTTATTAAAGTATTTTTCCACCAATCTAAATAATCAGTATAAGTTTTAAATATACTTTCGGTTGAATATATTTCTTTATTTTCATATGGTGGTGACGTAAAAATTGCTTCATAATCATATGGTGGTGTAAATTTTGCGCTATCATTATTATAAATTTGCACATTATTCATATGAAAATATTCTTTTTGTAAATATGCATAATAGGCAGATTCTTCCCATATATCATTATAAATATATAAATCTAAATCTTGCGTCCCTAACATTCGTTGGCCCCAACCGCCACATGGATCATAACATGTTTTAATATTATATTCTTGTATAAATGCTTTGAACCAATAAGGACAAAAATGACTGTAGCCAACATGAATACCTGAAATTTTAAATCCTCTTAATAATTCTTCATTTGTTATGGTCTCTTGTGTTTTTCCTATGTATTTTTTACGATTTTTATATAATTTTTCTTGAATTTTAATATCTTTCCATAATTCTCTTTCAACATGATAAAAATTTTCAAAAAAATGATAAGTTATTTTATTATTAAATGGAACAGCATCATATTTTCCAGGTGTTTTTAATATTTTATTATAACAATCCCATAAAATATCATCAGAATATTTTGTTATAAGTTGCCTATCAGGATTTAATAACTTAAAATCTTTGTATTCTTCATATATCCTAGTTCCTTCTTTTGGTGAATAACCATATCCATTCACATCTACTTTTTGAATTATATAATCTTTACTCATTATTTTAATTTAATATTTAATATTTCAGCATATTTTCTATTTAATTTACAATTTGCTGGTTTTAAATTTTCATTTTTTACTATTTCATCATCTAAAAAATAATAAAATGGCTTACCTTTTTTGTAAAAAATAAATTTTAACTTTAATTCACCAGTTTTCAATCTATTATCATTTTGTTCTATGTAAATTTTCTCATTTTTGTTATTATAGGCTATTATTCTACCATTGTTAATATGCTTTAATTCGCCAGATTTTATTCTTGGATCATCTTTTGATACTCTATATACATTACCATTTTTATCTCTAGTTGTAACCAATCCTTTCCAATTCGAAATTAATTCACCTGTTTTTATCCTTGAATCATTTTTATCAACTTTTAATGTATTGCCATCTTTATCTTTAACAAACATTTTACCTTTTTGACTTTTTTCTTCGCTAATATGTAACTTTCTTCCTTTATTATAAGGTATTAACTCTCCAGATAAATATCTAGGATCATCTTTTGATACACAATAAGTATTTCCGTCTTTATCTTTTACAGTTACCTTATTAGTTGTTGGGTGTTTATATTCACCAGAAATATATTTTGGATCATTAACAGATACTTGAAAACTATTTCCGTATTTATCAATAACTGAAACAAAACCTTTTGTATTTCCTACTAATTCACCAGATTTTAATCTTGGATCATTAATAGGTACTTTCAAATAATTTCCATCTTTATCTTTAGCTGATACCATTCCTTTAAAAATTGGCACCAATTCACCAGTTTTAAGCCTTTCATCATTTATAGATACTCTATACACATTACCATCTTTATCTTTAGTTTGCATCATCCCTTTATTAATATGTGTATATTTTTCATATAAAGGATCTTCAATTGATATATTTAAAGAGTTTCCATTGTCGTCTATAACTGTTGTAAATCCGGTTTTAACATGTTTATATTCTCCTGAAATATATTTTGGATTATCAACAGTAGTACTAAATATATTTCCATCTTTATCTTTTACTGTAACTTTACCGCAATAAGCATGTTTATATTCACCAGAAAGATATTTAGGATCTGATGTTGAAACTTTAAGATATCCATTACCGTTTGGATTTTGAACTAAAACAGTTCCTTTATTGATACTAACATATTCTCCAGATAAATAATGTGGATCATTAAGAGGAACTCTATATATATTATTATTTTTATCTTTTACTACTGCAAATCCTGTATTTACACATTTTAATTCACCTGATAAATATCTAGGATCATTTTGTGATACACTTAATGTATTACCTTCTTTGTCTTTAACAATAACTTGGTTATTACATACTGGATTAGGACCACCTTCACCACCTATCATCATATTATAACAATTTGGATCATTAATAAGAGATTCATTAACAATTTCTTTTTCTTTAAAATACATTAATTCTCTATTATCAAAATATTCTAATATCTCTTTTTTAAAATTTTCTTTACCGTATTTTTCAATCGCTGCGCGTATTGCTCTTCCGGATCCCATATAACCATCATCTATGTTATCTGTTTCATGTACCCCAATATAAAATTTATTATTTATAAGATTAGTTATTTTATAAAGATAATAATATTTTTGATTCATATATTTATTATATAATTATTTAATATAAATTCAATATTAAATTTTTTGTAATAATCCATTTATTAATCTTGGATCGCTCTTATATGTTTTAAATATATTTCCTTTATTATCTTTTACTTTTATTCTTAATGAAGATATCGGAATATATTGTATTTTATATAATGGATTATCTTTTGATAATAATTTACGATCATCAAAATTATCTTTATTACAACAAGGTATCATTCCTTTAGTAATTCCAATTAATTCACCTGTTTTTAATCTTAAATCATCTTTAAAAACACTAAATGTATTACCATTTTTATCTCTTACTGTTATTCTCCCTTTTAAAGGATGTCTATATTTTTCTTTATTTGTATCGTATTCTTCTTTAGTTATTTGAATTTTATTACCATATTTATCAATAACAGGAACCATATTAGTATTAATATGTTTATATTCTTTTGTTAAATATTTTTCATCATTTACTGGTATAAAATGTATATTATTTTCATTATCTTTTGCAACAACCATTCCTTTTGTTATACCACGTAAATTATTATCTATTTTATCTTTAGAAACTCTAATTATATTATCATTATTATCTTTCATCACTGCATATCCAGTTGATAATGGTATTAATTTGCCATTTTTATAATCTTCATTATTGATATCTACTATAAAACAATTATTATTTTTATCTTTTACAGGAACTTTATTTTTTAATATTGATATATATTTACCATTTTTATAATCTTCATTATCAATATCAATAGTCTTAATATTACCTTCTTTGTCTTTAACAACTGCCCTATGTGTCGCAATATGCTTATATTCTCCAGATAGATATTTTGGATCATTTATTGTAGTACTAAATGTGTTACCATTTTTATCTTTTACTGTTATTTTTCCTTTTGATACATGTTGATATTCTCCTGATAAATATTTTTCATTATTTTTATCGACTTGAAATGTATTGCCGTTTTTATCTCTTACTGTTACACAATTTTTACAATTATGAAATAATTCACCAGACAAATATCGGGGATCATCTTTAAAAACTTTATAAAAATTACCATATTTATCTTTTACTGAAACTAAGCCAGTATTAATTGGAATTAATTCGTTGTTTTGTACTCTTTTATCTAATTTAGTTGTTTGTATTATATTATTGTTTTTATCTCTATATAATATTAACTTAAAATAAGTTCCATTTTTTAATCCTGGATCATTTTTAGATATTAGTAGACGATTATGATTTTTATCTTCAACATAACAATATCCTTTTTTAGATAGACCATATCCACCTAAAGTAATATTATAACATAATGGATTTTGTATAAGTGATTCATTAACTATTTCTGCTTCTCTTTTATACATTTCTTCAATAGAATCAAAATATTCTAATATTTCTTTTTTAAAATTATTAAGACCATATTTCTTTTCAGCGGCTTTTATAGCTTTACCACTTCCCATATATCCATCATTAATATCTTCGGTACTATGTACACCAATATAAAACTTATTATTAATTAAATTAGTTATTTTATATAAATAGTATTTAATGCTCATATATATCGATTATATAATTATTTAATATAAATAAGCAAAAATAAAAGGCTTTTCTTTCGAAAAGCCTTGAAATTTAAATTTATTTTAAAATCGTTATTAGAAGTAAATCTTCTTACCAGCTTCGGTAAATTCTTTGCCTAAGCCATTAACGATGACTAAGCTGTAATATAAATCGCTTCCGAATATATTTGACACTATTCCGTAGCGGGTCATTACACCAATTCTTGGAGCAAAGTCATTAGGACTGATTGTACGCTGTAACATTACAGGAATGTATGGGCAATAGATTAAACCGGTATCGAAATATTCTGAACCTTTATAACCTAAAAGTGCATAATCAACCTGGTCTAAATTACCGCCAGTATAAGAACCATTCATTCCATATGCACCACCTTGTGTGCAGGAGCGAGTGTCGCGATATACATTAAAACGACCACCTAAATTACCAACTTTTGCTACACCAATTGAATTAGTATTAACTGAACCTTGTATTGGAGCAAATTGGAACTCAGGGAGAGCTTCTAAGATTGCACAAACTCTTGGAGTTGTTACAATGAAGTTAGCAGCACCGCGTCTATTTCTAATAGCAACATTATTAGCTTCAATTACTAATTTCTGATAGAAATCACGATTACGTTCCATTATCCAACGAGCATCAGCTGTAGCTGGAGACCAGAAAGAAATATTACCGCTATTTAATGTTACCTGTAACATACGAACAATAACTTCACGGTCGATTTCAGCTTGGATTTCATAGCTCATTGCATTAACGAACTCTGTATCAGCTTCAATACCGTTCATATTCTTAAGGTCTTGTTCTAATTCTAATGAATAACGAGCAGCTAATCTACGTGTACCAGCTTCAATTGAAGTCTTTTCGAATGTAATATCAACTGTTGGAATATTACCAGTAACTTCGTAATTTTGTAATAATGCAGCAATACCTTTATCCTGATCAGCGAATTTAATACCATCAGCACTTAAGGCTTCACCCATGCGTTCATCGCCTGCGAGACCACCACTGAGATAACCAGCAGATGTACCTGTAAATCTTGTATCTAATAACTGGAATCCCATTTCAGCTTTGTTACCCGTTAGTGCACCAGCACCATAACCAATATTTTCACCTAATGATGTGCTTCCAGCACCAGGTGTTGGAACAGGAACTGTTTTACCGTCAACGCCAGTACCAAGAACATCGCTGTTATATTTATAACGTAATGCGAATGCTAAACCAACAGGGCCGCTCATTGGCTGTACACCAACAATCTCGTTAGTAATTAATTCTGGGAAGGTACGACGTATCATTGGGATAAGAATCTTAGGAATACGACTATCACCAGCAGCATACATATCTGTGCCAGGAGTACCAGCAGGACCCCATCCAGTGCCTGTTAGACTTGTTCCAAAAACACCGCCTGAACCAGCTGTATTAGCTTCCATTAGGAACTGTTCTTGGTTTTCTAACAACATCGCAGTAGCTTGACGAGTATGCTTATCTGTAATAGGCTTTAATGTCTTAGATTCAGCATCCAATACACCGCCCCATTTTTCTAATAACATCCTTGCGCGTGAAGGATCTATTAACGAACTTGGATTATTTACTTGTTTCATGTTTATATAATTCTCCTTAATTTCAATTTACTCAGGTTAAGTTAACCTCATTATCGACTAGTTAATTCAGTAATATAATCATTCATAATTGAATTTTCTTTTACTGATTGTCTTTGCTGAACGTTTTCAGCAATAATACTAGGCTTATTATTAAATGGTATAAATTTCTTTTGTGATATATTTTTATTTTTCAATTCTTCTTTTAATTCTTTTCTTTGTTTATCAATTAATTTAGAAGAATAATCAAAATTTTCATTAATTTGTTCTATATCAGCATCTTTAAAAATTTTCCTTAAAGCATCTCTTTTTGATGCCTCAACTGAATTTAATTTTTGATTTAATAAAATATCTCTTTCATTAGATTTAATTTTATTTTCTAATTCAGCTTTTTCAGAAATTAATTGATTAATTTGTTCTTTTGATTCTTTAATTATTTTGCCTGCTTCTAAAATACCTTCTTTAACAACATTATTTGTTGATGCGGTATCTAAAGCCAACATTTTTTTCATTTCGGAAATCAATTTAGCTTGTTTACGAACAGTAACAGCTTCAGAAATTACATCATCAGGCATTACTTTGCTAATATACATTTCTAAAAATGTTTCATTAGTCTTTAATAAATTATTTTTAAATTTATTAAATTCTTTTTTATAATGATTTTCATACAATTTTTGTATTTTTTGTAATTTATTTGTATGATTTTCAGTTATAACACCAACAACTTCTTCTAATTTTGCTGTGTGTTTTTCATCTAACTTAGTCATTAAATTTTTTAATTCTTTTGAATAAGCTTCATCTTGTTCATTCAAAGCAACTTCAGTTGCAATTTTAACTTTAGATTCAACAGCGTTTTCAAACAAAGTTAAAACCTTATCTAAAGAAGCTTCATCTAATTTAAGACCTTCAAATATACCTTTTAATTCTTCTTTTAATTTAGGATCCATAAAATTATTTATCTTTTTTAAGAGCTTTTATTATACGTTTTTTAACTGATTCATTAACAGCCACTGATAGTTGTTGGACAGCTGAACTCATTTTATTTTCAGTTAAATATTTTATCATATTGTATAAAGCGGTGTTTTGTTTATCGCGTTTTAACATATATAATTATTTATTATTTGTTGGTCAACAATTTGAAAAATTCTGATATTTTTTCCAATTTGTATTCCATTGAATTTATTTTAGGAATTGATTTAAATGAATTATCCAAATAATCATATGCTTCTTCCGCTTCCGTGAAATCTAGATTATATGATTTACTTTCTAAAATACCATTTACATATGCCTTTGAATATGATGGATCTGCAACAGCATCAATAGCAATTAATCTCATATTGTGTACTTTACTAATACCATTATCAGATTCTTCTAATTGCCCTAGTGAACGAGTTGACATGCCAATTTTTACACCATCATTAATTAGTGAACGAACAATATTTCCACATGGATTATTTAATACTTTTGATTTTCCAATCCAAACATTACCATCACGGCGTAATTCAGTTACTAAATGGCATGCTCTTTCCAAATTTAGATCAGCTGAAGGAGGATGATTTAATTCTCCTAATGCGCATTTTTGATTAACTTTTTCGGTTATATATCTATTAACTTCTTCTTCCATTTCATGTGCATCATATATACGTTTATTACGATTAACTTCACATGCTGCCATAAAAGGACCAGTAATATATAACGATGGATTAGATTTTCCGTTTGATTCTTCAATCAAATAATCAAAATCCTGATGATTTTGTACGCTATCAACTATAAGTTTAAAAACTGCCATTTGTTATTTGTAATTATTTATTTAAATTGAACCACTTTTTATAATTTCATCAAAAATTGGTCGTAAATTAATTAATTTTTCATCAATTGTTTGATTAATAGGTATATTAATATCTAATGTAAAATATTTTTTAACATCATTAGTATTTATTTTTTCTCTTATATTTGGATATTTATTAGTATCAATATTGTCAACAAAATAATTAGTCCACATATTAAATAATTCATTATTAGCTGAATTGCTTTGTATTTTACGTTTTCTCATCGCAATTGTATTTGCTAAATTATTTAATATTAAAAAGAAATTTCGTGTCATTAAATAATTACGATTAATTGAATTTAAAAAATCATTTATAATATCACCAATATCATTACCATTAAATACAGATAATGAATACTTTCCATCAGATTCAAGTTTAGCTGTTTTATGTATTTGGCTTAAACCCACAATTGGATTCAAATTATTATCAATCCATACGCAATGGCAATCGTTGGTTATATTTTCAGCATTAAAACTTATATACAATCCATTAATATTAAAGGCATTAAAACTACGTTGTAATTCTTCGTTCACAGGAACAGTATATATTTGACCCCATAACTGATCAAAATTACTATTATTATAATCATTATAATGAATATTAGAAACTTTTGTTACTTGTAATTCCAAATCATCTTTTATATATTTTCTTAAAGCTGGATATAATTCTAATAAACTTGTTATTAATTCATCTTTCTTACTTAGAGTAAAAATTGCGCCTTGTTTAATATCTTTTAAATAATTAAATGATAAAATAGCTTGTCTGTTTAACCAACTAGCTTTCATTTCAGCGTGTTTATTGATACCGGTATTAAAAGCATTTACCATGGCTTTTAAATCCCCTTGTTCTGATGCATTTCCTAAATTAACTAATGTATCATGAATATTATCTATTTGTTTTGCAGTACGACCTATTAATGATTCCCCTTTTTGTGCTTTTTTAATATTTTGTGAAGTTGGAACAATATTTTTAAAAGTTTTTTTAGCAATATTTCCTATTGCTTCACATGCTAATTTATATTCATTTACATATTTTAAAAATTGACTATTTTTCATTTAATTTAATTTCTTTTTTAATATAAAAATTTTTATAAACAGGATTATATACAATAATTGATTTTGATCTTCCTAATCTAGCCTGACCTTGTTTTTTTAAATTATCAATATTTATTCCATACTTTTTAATAATTTGTTGTGCTTCAATATTACTAAGCATTTGAAAAGTTTGTTTATCGTAATTTAAACTTCTTATTTTTTCAACTGCGGTATTTTGAGATTTTTTAACATAGTCAGGAACCATATTTAAATGTTTTCGTCTATAATTAGGATCTTCATCAGTATAACCTTTTTCATTTCTATGTTCATGTCCATTATTTACATTATTAAATCCATAAAATGATAAAGTTTCATTTATTAACTTATTAAAATTATAAAACATCTAAAATTATTTATTTGATTTTAATTAAACACCATATAAAATATATTATATATGTCAGACATAAGTAACATTTTAAGCAAAATTCAAAAAATTAATGACACTAAAGAAGTCACTTTACCGTCCTCTGGTGAAACAATAACATTAAAACAAATCACCATTAAACAACAAAAAGATATTAAAGATCTTCCAAAAAATATCACATTAACATTAGTTAATCTTAATAAAGCAATTAATGAAATTATAAGAACTAATAGTAATTTAACATTAGATAAAATTAATATATTAGATAGAAACATTATATTATTAGTATTGAAATCCCAGATTTCAGAAACATATGATGGAGTTAAATTATCCGAATTATTAAATAACGCTTTAAATATCAAATATGATATTAAACCAATTACTTCAAAAACAACTAATTTTATATTTGATATCAATGTTCCATCATTAAAAAGAGATAATGAAATTAATAAATATGTTTTAAAAAATTACGATACACAAAGCATTTCTATTAAAAATGAAAGTGAATTGGAAATATCTGCTAGTAAAACATATAACAATATGATTGTTTCAGAAATTTGTAAATTTATTACAGATTTAAAATTTATTGATAAAGAAGAAGAAATATCAACCGATTGGAATAAATTATCAATAGATCAACAAATAAGGATACTTGAAGAAATCCCTGCATCCGAAATAAAAGATATTATTGATTATATTGAAAAAGTAAGAAATAAAGAAATTGAATATTTAACATATAAAAAACCAGATGAAAAAGGAAATCTCGAAGACAAACTAATTGAAATAAATTTTGATTTCTTTAATATATAAAAATTAAAAAAAACTTCCTTAAGGAAGTTTTTTTTATATTTTATA
>ERZ779737.2994-NODE-2994-length-10254-cov-5.341504_pt1 | contig 10254 bp, 10 predicted proteins | sample MGYA00511889_ERZ779737 | MGnify/ENA primary metagenome ERZ779737 (study PRJEB29588, sample SAMEA2163575) | human gut metagenome | biome: human gut; feature: human-associated habitat; material: faeces | place: Denmark | collected 2008/2010 ...
AGCAAGCAGCTTTGCTGCCGACAGGCCGATGGTTACGTGACCGTCATGACCGCAGGCATGCATAGCCTTTTTATGTTCGGAAGCAAAGCCTTCCTTAGCTGGGCGATGCTCCTCGCTGCGCTCCTCTTCTACATCGTTGCAGTCCATATCAAAGCGGAAGGCAACTGTTTTACCGGGTTTATCTGTTTTAAGAGTTGCCACGATACCGGTCTTGCCGCCTGCCATCTTCTTTACCAGCTCCGGATCCGCACCTTCGCTGATTGCTCTTTGCATATAATCAGCCAGCTCTGCCTCGCTCGGCACGCCCATCATAGATTTTTCGTCAATAACGTCATCGCCGAATTTAACATCATAGCCAAGATTTTTCAGCTCACCGATAATCATGCTTGCCGTACGGAATTCCGTCCAGCCTGTTTCCGGATGTCTATGCAAATCTCTGCGGCGTTCGACCATTTCATCTTTTAATTCTTCAGCCTGTTGCCAAATTGTTGCCATGTTTCTTACCCCCATTAAAAAAGTACAGTCTGCTCACTGTCTAAAGGCAGATAAACCTCGCTCTTATCTTTTAAACGATTGTTATTATCCACCCACTGTCCGCACGGACATTGTATTGCAGCGGTAGGCAGCGCCCAAGCCAAATGTTTTCCGCAATCAGGACAGATATATTCTACCTGCAGCCTGTCACGCTCTTTTTTCTTCATAAATAAAGCGCACCTCCTGCTTCTTATTGCGTTTTTTATTATAGCACATTTGTACCATTAAGAAAATGCTTTGACGGCAGTAAGTGTTAAAAGTAAGTAAGTTAAGCAACTGCTTCATTTTATTTATTAATGTCATGCTCCTGCCGGTTCGTGTTTTTTCTGTGTCTTTCAGGTTAAAATTGTATTTATATGCTATAATTAAGCTGATTAAATCAGAGTCAGGAGGTTAGAAATATGACTAAGATTAAACAAATGCTTTGTGCCCTGCTTACCGTCTGCCTGCTGCTTATCGGCAGTACAAATGCTATGGCAGCACAGCCTGATACACCGAGCATCAGCGTCAGCGCCAACGCAAGCATTGAGGTGGCACCGGATACTGCCGTAATCAGCTTTGATGTCAATGGCAAGGGCCGTACCGCTGCCGAAGCAACAAGCGCATCTGCCGCCAAAATGGATAGTGTTAAGCGTAATCTTCTTGGCTGCAATATTCTGGGTAATGATATTACAACAACAAGCTATACTCTTTATCCAGATACCGATATCAAGGGTAAAATCACCGGTTATACCGCCAGCAACAGTGTGCACATCAAGCTCAAGGATATCAGCAAGCTTGGTCCGGTAATTGATAAAATCAGTGTTGCCGGCGTTGATACAATCAATAATATTTCCTTCAGCGTCAGCAGCAGAGAGCTTTACCGCAACAAACTGCTGGCTCAGGCTGTTGAAAACGCACGCCAGCAGGCTGCCGTGGTTGCCAATGCCGGCGGACGCACGCTCGGCAAGCTGCTGAGCGCCAACATCAGCACCTACAGCGGCGGCATGGGGCGCTCCTATGGCAACATGAAGCTGATGGCTGCATCCGACAGAGCTGTTGCCCCCGAAACAAGCATCTCTGCGCAGGAAATTACGATTAAAGCCAGCGTTGATACTGTTTTCGCCATGGAATAAATTACTACAAGCTAAAAACTGCTGCCTAGCGTCACAGACGCAGGACAGCAGTTTTTTCTTTGGCAGAACAAGCCTGCCGTATTGCACTGTTTTATTTTTTCTTCGGCAGCTTATATTCCTTCAGCGCCTGAAAAAGCTCCGCACTTCCGGGTGCATATTGAGCGCACAGCTCCTTGAGTGCCGCAAAGTTTTTCAGCTCTACACCCCACAAAAAGCAGTCAGCATCATCATAAGCAGCAACAACGATAAACTTTTTGGCATCCAGCGGTGTTTTGCCCAAATCATCCGTCAGCATAATATAATCCGTGCCAAAATCCATACCGTACACCGTAATATTTTCTTCCGGAGTAGCATCCTCCCAAAAGCCCAGTTGATCAAAATCAGCAGCAGTAAGCATAATACACCTCATTTTCATATAATCTATCCTTAATATAACACGTTGCGCTGTCATTTGCAACTTTAGCTGATGACATAGTCTAACTTATCTTTATGCCGCTACTCGGCTCCTTATTCAGCCAAAATTTGGTTTACTATTTTTTATTATTAGTTAACAATATAAAGATATTCAAAGAGTAAATTTTGTAAATAAAATTCGTCTTTTTTTTATAAAAATACTGCCCTATCCTACCCGAAATCGCCATTTGGTGTAGGGACATTCAGGTATAAATCTGTCATAATATACTTGAAGGACGAAGCAACGGCTCGCGTTCATACCGATGAAGATAAAATATGCTATTGTTAAACAACAGCTGGAGGTGTTATTATGGCAAGCTTAACTGTAAATCCTGACTACAAGCTTATCGGCAACAATATCAAACAAATGCGCACCAAATCACAGGTGTCTCAGCAAAGCCTGGCAAAAGCGATTAATATTTCCCAAACCCACATGAGCAATCTGGAAAACGGTAAGACCGGCGTAAGCCTGGCAATTGCCATCCGTATCTCCCAACATCTTAAATGCAGCCTGGATGAGCTGATTTTCGGCACTAATAAAAAATCTTATCCGGCAGCAAGCAAGCCATTGAGCGACCACACTGTTGATGAATTCAATCAGCTTCTGAAGCGCTCTCTGGCAGAAATGATGTTTCAATGTCTGCAGCACCCGGAAGTCCAAAATGTAAAATAAATCGAGCTGCTTTTCAGTTCTATCCTTAAAGCCGCTGCGTCCCTTTGGACGCAGCGCTTTTTGTATGCAAAAACCCCGCCATTGTGGCGGGGTTAAAAAGAGCTTAAGCGGTGAGCAAAGAAAAGAAGCTCCTAATGTGTTAATATACTAATGACCTGCCAGTCAAAGTAAAAAACACATTAAGAGAACATTAAAATGCCGAAAAAGCAAGATAATATCGTAAATAGTTTAGCACATACCAATTGGAATTGTAAGTACCATATAGTATTTGCGCCCAAATATCGTAGAAAAATTTTTTATGAAGAAAAAAGATTGGCGATAATGGATATATTAAGAACAATATGCGGATGGAAAGGAGTAGAAATAATAGAGGGAGAAGTATGTCCAGATCATGTACATCTGTTGTTAAGTATCCAGCCCAAAATGAGCGTTTCGTATTTCGTAGGATACTTAAAAGGAAAAAGTAGTCTGATGATGTTTCAACGGTTTGGAAATATGAAATTTGCATATCGAAATCGCGAATTTTGGTGTAAGGGATACTATGTAGATACAGTAGGTAAAAATACTACTGCAATAAAAGAATACATAGCAAATCAATTGGAGCGAGATAAAGAAATGGACCAGTTAGTGTTATTTGATCCTAAAGATCCATTTATGGGTAGCAAGTAATAATTGCATGGCTGGCAGGCCAATAAAAGACATATTTATGTGTGGCTGCTGAAGATAGGGCTATGCCCGAAAAATAAAAGCCACCCGCTAGGCGGGTTGATCTTTACTTTCTAGTAATGCAAGGTATTCCTTACTGTAGCTACGTAGAAAAAAGCAGTAAAAATTCACAATTTAATTGCGCTTGATAGCTTGTCAATTTTATCTTAATTTTCTTGTTTTTTATCGTTTGAAACTCCGTTTTTAGTTTACAAGATATAGTCATCTTTTAAATTAATAAACTATGTTTGTAAATTGATTTTATTTGACTGTAGTTAAACCGCGATATTATAATAATTATAATGAGAGGATGAAGAATCCGGCAAAAAATGAACAATATATTCCTTATCCAATATGTACTTATATCTACGTTGCTGTAAATTTTTTTCCTCTAAAGGCTTAACTCACATAATACAAAAAATTTCAGAGGAGTGTGATTTTTATGAAAAAGACTATGTCGAAAAAAATTGTTGTCATTATGGTTTGCACTGCTGCTTTGGCCGGTATTTATGGTGGGCCGGTGTACGCAGAGAGTTTGTACAAAGGCAATCTAAGTGATATAGTATATGTAAAAGGAGGATCTACAGGGTTCCCCCGTATTACCGACCTTGATTTGGATAAAGTTACAATTGATGGCACTAATGGCTCTATTACTATAAACGGTCAAAAAATCCAAACTGATAATATGAATAATATTTATGTGAATACAGGTCTCCATACCACAGGCCAAATTACTGTAGATGATCATTTGTCTGTTAGTAGAAACGCGACTGTAAAAGGCACACTGGCAGTTGGTACAGATGGCGGCCAATTCATTGTAGGCGAAAATGGTGCTATCAGTGCTGCCGGCGGCAACTTCTCTGTAGCATCTGATGGTGCAACAGCAGTAAAATCTACCCTTGATGCGGAAGGAAAGTCAACCCTCAAAGGAGGTTTAGAAGTTACCGGTGGTGCTACTACAGACACACTGTCTGTTACCGACGCTGCAACTGCTGCTAGCCTGAACGTTACCAACAACGCAGCTGTTGGCGGCGGTTTAAATGTTACCGGTGGCACTACTACAGATACCTTGACTGTTACTGGCAATTCTAACCTCCAAGGTGACCTGACTGTTACCGGCGATTCTAAACTTAACGGTAAACTCGAAGTTGATGGCACTTTTTCCGCTGCAGAAGGCAATTTCTTTGTAGCAGCTGACGGCGCAACAGATATTGCTGCGAACCTGAATGTTAAAGATGACATCGTTTCCGAAGGAGGCGACGTTAAAATCAAAGACAAAAACACTAACGAAATCAAACTTTCCGACCTTGGCTATCTCGGTGATCTGGATCAAGAACTGACTGCTCATTCTGAGTACAACGGCACTGCAGTTGGAGCCTTCAATGCAGAGGCTGCTATCCGCCGCGGCGAAATCGCCCGCCTTGATAACCGTATCGACGAACTGGATACCCGCGTAAATAAGGTTGGTGCAATGGCTGCTGCTATCGCTTCCCTGAAATCTATCGGCTACTCCCCCGAAGCTCCTACCGAATTCTCCGTTGGCGTAGGCCAGTACAAAGGTAAAACCGGTATTGCTCTTGGCTTCTTCCAATATCCGAACAAAGACTTCATGCTGAACTTCAGCATGTCCAGCTCCAGCGGCGAAATGATGGGCGGCATTGGTGCAACCTGGCGCTTTGGCAAGGCTAAAGGCTAAACAGATAATCAGCAGACCTTCACATCGGTGTATGCAAACTAAAGCTTTAGTAAAGCAACAATAAAATAGCTGTTATCGAATACTGGTGTCATCCGCGTGGCACCAGTATTCTTATGTCAAGATAATGACGCACTCCCAAACTAAAAATCAAATTTTTCTTAAAATGCTTTTAAAAGACTTTACTAATTGAGAAAAAACAGTTATGATCATATATAGAATAGGCTTTTAAGCTATATTTAATTGGAGGTAATGTAAATGAAAAAATTAGTTTTAGTCTTAACTATGCTGCTTGCATTTGCATTTAGCAGTCTGGCATTTGCTGCTGACGGCGGCGATTTGAACAAGGAGCAAAGAACCGCTGAAAAGATGATGACAGCTCTTGAAGGTGATGCTGCTACCAGCTATGCAACATTTGCTCCGGCTCTTAGCGCTGAACTGAGCAAAACAATGGACCAGAAAAACTTCACTGCTATCCAAAGACAGGTTAAGCAACAATTTGGTTCCTTAAAGGAAACTAAATTTTTCAGCTTTGAGCGCTATGACCAGGCAGATAAGGTAACCTATATCGCAGGCTTCTCCAAAGAAAAAATCGTAGTTATGTCCTTTGTCTTCGGCAAAGATGCTAAGTTGCAAAACTTCAGCTTCTCTCCGTACAAAGCACCGGAACAAGCTCCTGCTGAAAAGAAATAAGACCTTTTGCACTGCATCCTGCTGCCCAAGCCGTGGGATGCAGTTTTTTATTGCTTATAACCAACCTTTCGCTTATAATTAACTTATCCAAAAATTTTTAGGGAGTAGGTATATATTTATGGAAAGAGAAAGCTTTTCCTCACGTCTTGGCTTTATTTTAATATCTGCCGGCTGTGCTATCGGCTTAGGCAATGTCTGGCGTTTCCCGTTTATTACGGGCTTATACGGAGGTGCCTCCTTCGTTTTAATTTATCTTTGCTTTTTGCTGCTTTTGGGCTTGCCCATCATGGTAGCGGAATTTGCTGTCGGCCGTGCTAGTGTACGCAGCGCTGCAAAATCCTTCGACGTACTGGAGCCTGCCGGTACAAAATGGCATCTTTATAAATACGGTGCTATTGCCGGCAACGTTCTTCTGATGATGTTCTATACCACGGTTTCCGGCTGGATGCTGTATTATTTCTACAAAATGGCTGTCGGCGGCTTTGTTGGTCTGGACGCCAAAGGTGTCGGCAACGTTTTCGGCAGTCTGCTGAGCGACCCCGTAACTATGGCAGGCAATATGATTATTATCGTTCTCTCCTGCTTCGGTGTCTGCTATCTAGGCGTCAAAGCCGGCGTTGAGCGTATCACCAAAAATATGATGGCCTGTCTGCTGCTGCTCATGCTGATTCTGGCAATAAACTCCATTACTCTGCCCAACAGTTCCGCAGGTCTTAAATATTATCTCTATCCTGACTTCAACAGAGTGCTGGAGCACGGTATCCGCGAGGTAGTTTTCGCCGCTATGGGACAAGCCTTCTTCACGCTGAGCCTTGGCATCGGCGCACTGGCTATCTTCGGCAGCTACATCGGCAAGGAACAGCGCCTGACCGGTGAAGCAATGTGGATTATGGCACTGGATACCTTTGTAGCGATTGTTTCCGGCCTAATTATTTTCCCGGCCTGCTTCAGCTTCGGCATCAACCCCGACAGCGGTCCAAACCTGCTGTTCATCACCCTCCCCAACGTGTTCAACGCCATGAGCGGCGGCCGTATCTGGGGTACTCTGTTCTTCCTGTTCATGCTTTTCGCAGCCATGTCTACAGTAATCGCTGTATTCGAAAACATTACCTCCTGCATCTGCGATTTAACCGGTTGGGAGCGCAAAAAGACTATTCGCTTTAACATTATCGCGATTATCCTGCTTTCCCTGCCCTGCGTGCTGGGTTTCAATCTGTGGGGCCACATTCAGCCCTTGGGCAAAGGCACCTGCATTCTTGACCTCGAAGACTTCCTTGTCAGCAACAATTTGCTGCCCTTGGGCAGTCTGATTTATCTCAGCTTCTGCACCAGCCGTTACGGTTGGGGCTGGGATAACTTTATTGCAGAGGCAGATACCGGTAAGGGCATTCCCTTCCCCAAATGGATTCGCTTCTATGCTACCTACATTCTGCCGCTGATAGTGCTGTATATCTTCTTCAACGGATACTATGCTATGTTCGTAAAATAAGGTTGCGTTGACAGTTTACGTCAGTGCATTTATAATTATTATATAAATATAAGAACAAAAAGAGGTAAGACTAATATGAGTAAAATTATCCTGACCGGCGACCGTCCTACCGGACGTCTGCATGTAGGCCACTATGTAGGCTCTCTGCGCCAGCGTGTACAGCTGCAAAATTCTGGTGCATATGATAAGGTATATATCATGATTGCTGATGCCCAGGCGCTTACAGACAACGCTGAGCATCCGGAAAAGGTACGTAAGAACATCATCGAGGTAGCACTGGATTATCTGGCATGCGGTCTTGATCCTGCTAAATCTACCCTTTTCATTCAATCTATGGTACCGCAGCTGACCGAGCTGACCTTCTACTATATGAACCTGGTTACTGTATCCCGTCTACAGCGTAACCCGACCGTTAAGAACGAAATCAAAATGCGTAACTTTGAAGCAAGCATTCCTACCGGCTTCTTCTGCTATCCTATCAGCCAGGCTGCAGATATTACCGCTTTCCGCGCTACTGTAGTGCCTGTAGGCGAAGACCAGCTGCCGATGCTGGAGCAATGCAAGGAAATCGTGCACAAGTTCAATTCCGTGTACGGCGAAACTCTGGTTGACCCGGATATCATGCTGCCGCAAAATGATGCCTGCCTGCGTCTGCCCGGCATTGACGGCAAGGCTAAGATGAGCAAATCCCTGGGCAACTGCATTTATCTTTCCGATGAACCGGAGGATATCAAAAAGAAGGTTATGTCCATGTACACCGATCCTGACCATGTACGCGTAGAGGATCCCGGTAAGATTGAAGGCAATACTGTTTTCACCTATCTGGACGCTTTCAGCACTGAAGAGCACTTTGCCAAATTTCTGCCGGACTATGCTAACCTGGACGAGCTGAAGGCTCACTACCAACGCGGTGGTCTGGGTGACGTAAAGGTTAAGAAGTTCCTCAACAACGTGCTGCAGGACGTGCTGGAGCCCATCCGTGAGCGCCGTCACTATTGGGAGCAACGCATCCCTGAGGTTTATGAAATCCTGCGTTCAGGCAGCAAGGAAGCTGAAGCTGCTGCTGCTGCAACTCTGCATGACGTACGCGAGGCAATGCGAATCAACTACTTCGATGACGAAGCTTTGATGAACCAGCCCTACGAAAAACAACACTAAGCCATATACTGCAATCCCCTCTTTCCGAACAGGAAGAGGGGATTTTTTTGTGCGCTATGAAGCCCGTAAAGCTGCCTGCAGGCAAAATAAAAGACCTACGGTATTGCTACCGTAGGCCGATATTGTAATGTTATTCCTGATTCTTCACATGCAGCTGTGCCAGCGCCTGCTTAGCAGCATGCTGCTCCGAATCTTTTTTAGTACGACCGCTGCCCTCGCCTATAACAGTATTCCCCAACATTACCTGAGAGGTAAATACCTTGTTATGCTCCGGACCGGTGCTGCCTAAAAGAACATAATGAATATCTGCATCGCCGTCACGCTGCAGATACTCCTGCAAACGTGTCTTGTAATCATTAAAGATACCATGGCGACAGATGAAATCTATTTCCGACTGCATCATGCCCAACAGGTAGGCCTGTACGACCTCAAAGCCCTGATCTAGGTAGATAGCACCCAAAACAGATTCAAAAGCATCAGCCAGGATGGAGGGGCGCTCGCGTCCTCCGCTCAGCTCCTCGCCCTTGCCCAGCTGCAGATAGTCACCCAGATGAATCTTTTTGGCATATTCATACAGAGAGCCTTCGCAAACCAGATAAGCACGCAGCTTGGTGAGCTGGCCTTCAGCCAAATCAGGAAAGTTCTTATACATGTAGGTGCTCACGATAACGCTGAGCACGGAATCACCCAAAAACTCAATCCGCTCATTATGATGCGGTTTAGGATACTGCTTAGCTTCATGGGCATAAGATGTATGGGTCAGAGCCATGTCAAGAAGCTCTAAATCATGCATATGGATACCCAGCCCCTGGCAGAAGCTCTGCAGCTGCTGTGTACGTTTTTCCTGCATTTTAATCAATCCTGCTTATTAATCAACGTATTTTTTGAATACGATAGAAGCGTTGTGACCACCAAAGCCCAGGTTGTCGCTCAGTGCAACATTAACAACTTTCTTACGAGCTTCGTTCGGTACATAATCCAGATCCAGCGGACCTTCCGGATCGTCCAAATCCTTATCCTGGTAGTTGATGGTCGGCGGAATGATATCGTTTTCGATAGTCATAACGGTAGCAATAGCTTCTACACCGCCGGCAGCGCCCAGCAGATGGCCGATCATGGATTTGTTGGAGCTGATGCACAGTTCGTAAGCATGCTCGCCAAATACCTTCTTGAAGGCAATGGTTTCGCCCAGGTCATTACGATGGGTAGAAGTACCATGAGCGTTGATGTAGTCAACCTCTTCCGGTTTTACGCCAGCGTCAGCAACTGCTGCAGCGATGCAGGCTGCCGGAGTTTCGCCGGTCGGGTCCGGAGCGGTGATGTGGTATGCGTCGCAGTTCATAGCAAAGCCGGCCAGCTCAGCATAGATGTGTGCGCCACGAGCCTTAGCATGCTCCAGCTCTTCGAGAACCAGAACTCCTGCGCCTTCACCCATTACAAAGCCATCACGCTTTTTATCAAACGGGCAGGATGCTGCTTCAGGGTTTTCATTGTTGGTGGACAGAGCCTTCATGTTAGCAAATCCTGCGATAGCAATCGGAGAAACTGCAGCTTCGGTGCCGCCTGCCAGCATTACGTCAGCATCACCGTATTGAATGGTGCGCAGAGCGTCGCCGATGCAGTTGGTGCCGGTAGCACATGCAGTTACGATAGCGGTGTTAGGACCTTTCAGACCGGTTGCAATAGCAATCTGGCCTGCAGACATGTTCGGAATTTCCATCGGAATGAAGAACGGGCTGAT
>ERZ779737.2995-NODE-2995-length-10253-cov-2.164150_pt1 | contig 10253 bp, 6 predicted proteins | sample MGYA00511889_ERZ779737 | MGnify/ENA primary metagenome ERZ779737 (study PRJEB29588, sample SAMEA2163575) | human gut metagenome | biome: human gut; feature: human-associated habitat; material: faeces | place: Denmark | collected 2008/2010 ...
TTTAATGCCTCCCCTGCTGCTGCAACTGCTGTCTCCTCGCCTGTGATCACAATCTGTCCCGGACAGTTATAATTTGCAATGGATACAATTCCCTGTGTCTCATTGCAGATTTTTTCAATCAGCTCTGCATCTGTTCCAAGAACAGCGGACATTGCACCACCTGTAGGATATGCCTCCTGCATAAAAATTCCTCTTTTTCGCACTACAGTAAATGCATCCTCTTCCTTCATAACACCGGAGGCCACCAGTGCTCCGTATTCTCCAAGGCTCAGTCCAGCATTTACCTGAGACCTGATTCCGGCTTCCTCTACAGCTCTTAAAATTGCGATTTCTGCTGTCAGCATGGCAATCTGTGTATATTCTGTAATATTTAATCTGTCATTTTCTTCAAAGCATAAAGCTTTCACATCAAGTCCGGATGCTTTTGATGCGCTTTCAAATACTTCGCGACTTACAGCATATTTTTCATAAAAATCTTTCGCCATTCCTGTATACTGTGCACCCTGTCCCGGAAATACAAATGCAATTTTAGACATATCATTTTCCTTTCCTTTATTTTTATGTTTATATCAGATGATAACAATTTGTTTCTGATTGCAAATTATTTTAGTTTAAAATATTTTGATACTCAAATTATAATGTCAAAAAATTCTCCCCGAAGCCATCTCTGGCTCCAAGGAGTTATTTGTCATTTCTATATGATTAAGCCTCTACGCCTTTGTTTTTCAGATAATCCATAACAGCTCCGACTGTTGTTAAATCTGTAAGATCTTCAGCCGGGATCTCAATATTGTATTCATCTTCCAGAGCCATAACCAGCTCAAACAGATCTAAGGAATCTGCCTCAAGATCCTCTTTGAAACGGGACTCTGCGGTGATAGAATCTGCGTCTACGTTTAACTGGTCTGCAATGATTTCTTTTAACTTTTCTAACATAATGGGTTCTCCTTTTACTGTCTTCAATTTTGTTTGATTGCGAAATAGTTTGATTGTCAAACAGTTTCTTAGTCAAAGTATATGCAAAGATAGTTTGATTGTCAAGATATTTTTTCAACAGGGTAATGATAAAAGAGTACAAAAAAGCACAGCAAACACTTTCTTCCTACACGAAAATGTTTGCTGTGCATATGGTTCTGTTTTTTGAACTTATCCGATAATGAGTTGCATTGCCCCGTATATTCCGGCATCATTGCCAAGCTGTGCCAGTTCAAAGCGGGTATCACGACATGCATGGAAGCAGCTTTCCTTAAAGTGCTTCTGGATCGTATCGATTAGAATCTGTCCGGCTTTGGACACACCACCACCGATCACGATAACTTCCGGATTGGTCACGCATGCAATATTCGAAAGGGTTGACCCTAAAATTTCTCCCACTTCATCTACCAGTCCAAGAGCTACTTCATCGCCTTCTTTTGCCACATCAAAAATGTCTTTCGCAGTAATATCTTTATAATCACGAAGCTTTGTCGCATCCTGTGTTTTGGCAAGTTTACGTTTTGCCATGCGTACAATACCAGTCGCAGAAGTATACTGTTCCAGACATCCATACTGCCCACAGTTACAAGGCTCTATCTCATCATGATTTACGGTAATATGTCCGATCTCACCGCCTGCTCCGTTAAATCCTGCAACGACCTTTCCATCTACGATGATACCGCCGCCGACACCGGTACCAAGCGTTACCATGATGACATCTTTACTTCCTTTTCCACCGCCCTGCCACATTTCGCCAAGACCTGCAACGTTCGCATCATTTCCGACTTTTACTTTCAGACCTGTCTGTGCACCGAGTTCCTCCGCAACATTGATCACTCCCCAGCCGAGATTGACACACCCGTTAACAACGCCATCACTCCGCACAGGACCCGGAACACCGATTCCCACACCCTCTACATCACTCTTACTGATGCCTTCCTGCGCCAGTTTGTTATCAATCGCCTGTGCAATATCCGGCAGTACTGCCTTTCCGTTATCGCTGGTATCTGTCTTGATTTCCCATTTGTCAAGAAGCTCTCCGCTTGTCTCAAAAAATCCCATTTTTACGGTGGTTCCTCCCACGTCTACGCCAAATCCATATTTCTTCAATTCCTGATTCCTCCTTGATCTATGTGATATGTATTTTTCTTCTACCCCATGTATCTATATTCTACCATATTCCGGAATTTCTGCCTAGTATCGATAAAAAAAATCAACCGATGTATCCATAAATACATCGGTTGCACTGTTTTATATATGTTTATTGTACGTTTCCACCACCGGTATCTCCACTCTCTCCGGTATCACCGCTATTATCCGTGGTTCCGCTATTGTCCGGTTTATTGGTATTTTCTCCATTTTCCGGCGTATCAGTGTTTCCTCCGCTTTCTCCGGAATCGTTGTCCCCACTATGTTCCGGTTTGGAATTGTTATTCTGATCACCGGCATTGCTGTCGTTATTGTCCGGCTGGTTATCATTTTCGGAGCTTCCGTCCGTTGTATTATCTTTCTGCTGGCTCTCGGAAGTCTGCTGGTCATCCGTCTGGTTTTCTTCCATCTGGTTTTCTTCGCGCATCTTGTCGTGTTCTTCCTCTTCCTGCTTCTGCTGATTTTTAAAATCATCCGAAAGCTGAGCATAAGGAAGGAAATCAAGCGAAGATAATCCCTCGTGGGCCGCAGACATATATGCTTTCCAGATCTGTGCCGGATATGTGCTTCCACTCAGATTGGAAATGGCTTTTGGATAATCACATCCCACCCAGACTGCGGTTGTATAATATCTGGTAAATCCGCAGAACCATCCATCTTTGTGATCGTTTGTTGTACCCGTCTTTCCGGCACACGGCATATCGGCAAGTTTTGCAGAACGTCCGGTTCCACTGTCCATAACGGAGGTCATGATATCCGTCATCATCCGCGCCGCATCCTGCTTATAAACCGTTTTTTCCGTCAGGCTGGACGTATAGACTACATTTTCGTCAGAATCCACAATTGATTTTACACAGGTCGGTTCCCTGTAAAGTCCGTCATTTTCAACCGCTGCATACCCGGATGCCATCTCAAGTGGAGAAACACCTTTGGTAAATCCACCAAGAGATGTGGCGAGGGTATAATCTCCGTCCTTGATCTGTGCAAAATTCATATTTTTTAAATACTGCAGGCCTGCTTTTGGTGTCAGTTCATCATACAGCTGCCAGGCAATCGTATTAATGGAATGTGCAACCGCATATCTGAGCGGAATCTTTCCGGCATATGTATTGTTTGCATTTGACGGTCCGTCTTTTAGTTTATGGTCATCCACAACGGTATCCGGAGTATACCCGCGCTCCAGCTGCGGAGTATATACCAGCAATGGCTTAATCGAACTTCCCGGCTGACGGTAACTCTGGTATGCACGGTTTAACGTATAGTTATCCGAATCCTGCTTACGGCCGCCCACGATTGCCACAACATATCCGCTGTTGTTATCAATTGATACTGCTGCCGCCTGCATCTTGTAAGTTCCGTCTTTGGATTTGTCTTTAAATCCTTTCAGGGTATCATCAATGGCAGACTGCAGTTCCTTTTGTTTTTCCATATCAATCGTCGTATAGATTTTGTATCCTCCGGAAAACAGTTTCTTCTGACACGCACTGTAAAGTTCGTCATATGCTTCCCCATAAGACTTCTTTTCCTTATCCGAATCAAAATAATATTTAAACTGGAAACCTTCCTGTTCCATCAGTGCACGGGTTGCGCAGTCATACGTGTAAGTGTCAATCGAACTGTTAATTTTCTCCGTGTCACTCTTTTTAGGCCGGTTCAGTGCAATCTCTTCTTTGGTTGCCTCATAATACTCTTCCTGGGAGATTTTTCCGTCATCCCGCATATTCTTTAAGATCAGATTCCGCCGGGTAATGGTATTGTCCGGGTGTGTCACCGGATCATAATTGGACGGGCGGTTCGGGATCGCACACAGATACGCGGTCTGCGATACATCAAGATCTTTCAGTTCACAGTTAAAATATCCATGACAGGCAGCGTCAATTCCGTAATAGCCGTTTGCAAAATACACGTTATTCAGATAAAATTCCATAATTTTATCCTTACTGTAACGTTTTTCGAGTTCCCACGCAAGAAACATCTGCTTCACCTTGTACTGCCACGTCTGTTTCGGCTGCATATAAATCAGCTTGGCAAGCTGCATGGTAATCGTACTTCCACCCTGCGTACCACCCTGCGATTTTTTCAGTTTCGACATTACTGTGGCTTTGACCGCGCGCACAAGTCCTTTCAGATCCACACCGTTATGCTGGTAAAACTTCTTGTCCTCAATACTGATAATCGCTGCGACAAAATTCTTTGGAATATCCTCGTATTTGACATACTGCGCATTCTTGTCTCCCCTTCGTTCAGAGATCAGTTTTCCGTCTTTATCAAAAACGGAGCAGGTCTGTGAAGGGATAAACGTAGAATCGTCGGAAGCAGATACTTCCTGCACTGCCTCACGGCGCATCTGCTGTATCTGATCCGCATATCCGCCAAAATAGTAGTATCCAAAACCTGCCAGCACAACAAGCATCAGCACGATCTGCAGCTTTATGACAAACCAGAAAAAGCGATGCTGCTTTTTCTTTCTTTTCTTTTTCTTCTTGGTTGACATATACTCTCCTCCATATTTATTTTGGAAACATACATCATACATTTTATCTCTTTTGGACAGTATATGCAAATTATCTTTTTATTAAGATTTTATTATTTTCACTGCTCCATATTTTTCCCCAGAAAATTTGCAGCTGTGGCAGACAATGCTTTCAACAGTCCAAGTGTTTCCTTTTGTCCGCTGTTATCTGCCAGAATCACAGCACCCTGACAGTCTCCATTGCACAGAATACTTGAAAGCACAATTCCCTTCGGAAGTGTTGACATTGTTTTTTTTGTAATGGAGCAGGCCTGTTCTTCTCCTGTTTTCACAACTGTGCTGCGCTTTTCAATCATTTCTTCCATCTCTTCGCTCAGCTGTTCCCCCTCAACTTCCTTTTTCCCGGTTCCCGCTGCTGCGATCACATATTCCCGGTCCGTAATGCAGACCAGAGCCTCTGTGGTCTGTGCCAGTGCCTGTGCATAACTTCGTGCAAACTCGCCCAGTTCCCCAACCGGTGAGTATTTTTTGAGCATAATTTCGCCCTCCCGGCTTGTAAAAATCTCCAGGGGATCCCCCTCCCGGATGCGCAGTGTCCTGCGAATTTCTTTGGGAACCACAATTCTTCCCAGATCATCGATTCTGCGCACAATTCCAGTCGCTTTCATATGATAAATTTCCTCCTGTTTTCCAGATTACTTTCCATATTCATGTTGTATGGGTAGTATGCCGGAATTCCGGAAAAATTATGCACAGAAAGCAAAGCATTTTACTTGAAAAAACGTTCATCCCGTCATACAATAGAATTAGCATTCACATAGGAGAAACGTATTATGGATTATAATGAAAATGAATTTAAGGCCAAGGCCAATATCAAAACCAGACGCATCTGGCTTGTATTTGCCCTTCTGCTTAGCGCAAACTACGGCTCAGATGTATCCCAGGGTGGGTATCCTTCCACAAATTACATCATTTTTTTAATACTGTGCTGGGTTCCTTTTTTTGCCGGTGATCTTCTTTTGCGCATCAGGGGAAAGGCCGATGACCGCTATCGGTATGCACTTGTCATCGGTTACGGTATTTTTTACACGTTCCTGATCTGCACCACCGATTCACCGATTGCCTTTACCTACATTCTTCCGGTTGTCAGTCTTCTGGTTCTTTACAAAGACCGGAAATTTATGGTGGGATGTGCAATCGCCAATATTGCCAGTGTCATTGTCAGTGTCATTTATCATCTGGTCGTTCTCGGTCAGAATACTGCAACGGACCAGAAAAATTATCAGCTGCAGGTTGCCTGTCTCCTGCTCTGTTATATCGGCTATATCATGTCTATCCGCCACCTCATCGAATCCGACGGTGCCCTGACAGACAGTATCAAAGCAGATTTAAAACGGGTTGTTACAACCGTTGAACAGGTTAAAACCGCCAGCAATACCATCATGGACGGAATCACCGTTGTCCGCGAACTTGCCACGGAAAACAAACATGGTTCAGACATCGTCGTAGACGGAATGAACAAACTGACCGACAATAACGATCAGCTGCAGTCCCGGACAGCCTCCTCACAGGAAATGACGGGAGATATCAATTCCCAGGTACAGAATGTTGCTTCCATGATCAATGATATGGTATCCCTGACTGCGGAATCCGGCAAACACGCAAAGACAAGTTCCGTTGATCTGGAGAGTCTGGTACAGACTGCCGGAACGATGGCAGATCTGTCCAATGAGGTAGAACATATTCTGGACGCTTTCAAGGCAGAATTTGAAACCGTAAAACAGGAAACCGGAACCATTGACAGTATTTCCAGCCAGACCAATCTGCTGGCACTTAATGCTTCCATTGAAGCTGCCCGCGCAGGGGAAGCTGGAAAAGGATTCTCCGTCGTTGCAGAACAGATCCGCAAGCTGAGTACCGAAACCAAAGATTCTTCCGGACAGATCAGCGAAGCACTCTCGCGGCTGGATGAAATTTCAGAAAAAATGACTTCTTCCATTGAAGAAACCTTAAAACTTATTCAGGCCACTCTGGAAAAAGTAACCCAGACCGGTGAAAATGTAAATAAAATTACACAGGATTCTTCTCTTCTGGGTGAACACATCCAGACAATTGATTCTGCCATGAAAGAAGTGGAATCTTCCAATCGTCAGCTGGTGGAAAATATGGAACAGGTATCTTCCATCGTGGAAACCATGACCACATGCATCAGTGATTCCGATGAAACAAGCAAACGCATGCTCAGCAAATATGAGGAAAGTGCTTCCAACATCAATAACATAGAAAATGTAATTCAGGAGCTGATGTGTGAACTGGGCATCGGTGGTTTCATGGGTCTGGATGATATTCATGCCGGTATGAAAGCAAAAGTTATTCTTCCAAAACATCTGGAACGCATGGAGTATCACGGAGAAGTCAGATCTGTTGCGGAAAATAGTATTTCCCTGATTTTGTCTGACAATCCACAGTTAAACGGATCCGAAACCTGTAAGGTTCAGGTCACGGTTGACAATGTTCTCTACTGTTGGGAGCAGGCGCAGATACAAGCTGACACGGCGTCCGGTTCCCACGCCTATGCATTGCAGCTTTCCGCACGTCCGGAGATTAAAAACCGCCGGAAATACCCACGGGCAGATGTGTCCAATCCATGTACCATCACGCTGAAAGATTCCGACACAACGTTCTCCGGTCAGCTTGACAATATCAGTGCCAATGGATTTGCATTTCTGATCCGGGATCCGTTTTTCATGGATCACAAACATGCAGATGTTGCTATCGATATCCAAAATTTTGCCCTTTCGGATCAGTCCCATCTGGAAGGACATGTCATCCGGTGCTCGGATGATGAAGGTGTATATATTGTGGGATGTCAGATGCCGGAAGACAATTATGCAATACGCAATTATGTAGATTCCCTTCTCGGTCAATAAATAAAACAGGGAAAACTTCTATGATTCCATAAAAGTTTTCCCTGTTTTCTTATCATTTAAGCTGTCAGCAAAAGTTTTTCAAACTCTTCTTTGGGAAGCGGTCTCGAATAGTAATATCCCTGAATACTGTCACACTTCATCTGTTTGAGGAAATCCACCTGTTCTTCTCTCTCAACACCTTCTGCCGTAACGCACAATCCAAGTTCCTTTGCAAGTAAAATCGTATGTTCCAGCAATCGTTCCCCACTGAAATCTCCGATGTAATCAATCAGACTTTTGTCAATTTTTAACGTATCGAAACATTTCATGTTCAGTGTTGCAAGGGAAGAATACCCCGATCCAAAATCATCTACAAGCAATGGAAAACCATTGTCATGGAACTTATCTGCCAGCCCCTTGATATTGTCATTGTCAATTGCTGCGCTCTCTGTAATCTCAATCGGAACCAGATGGGTTTTTACTCCGATTTCATCAGCGATCTGCTGATACCGGCTGACCACACTGTCAAAATACAGACTCGCCCTGGACAGATTGATGGATACCGGAATAATCTCCTTTCCCTGTTTCTGCCATTCTAACTGCTGCATACATACTTTTCGGAAAACATACTCATCCAGAACTTTTATCAGTCCGTCTCTCTCAAACAACGGAATGAATTTGCCGGGTGGAATAACATTTCCCTTTTCATCTCTCCAGCGGATCAGACCTTCTGCCCCTACCATCCGCTCTGTTTCCGGATCATATTTCGGCTGATACCACACCTCAAAACAGTTATTTTCCAGAGAATGTTTAAATTCATCCTCCATGGCTTTATCTTCAAGCATGCGGATCGTATCTTCATGGCTGTAAAACTGATAGCTGATATCTTTGCGATCCTTGATCTGATTCTTGGCAAAATTTGCTTCGCTGTATACCTCTTCCACTTTGGAATCCGGTTTCCACTTCGTCACTCCAAAATAAGGGATCAGCTTCGGAACCTTCAGTCTTTCCGACAATTCTGCCAGTATGGTCTCCAGCTGCTGTAACTGCCGGATCGTCTTTTCCTGATCCTTTCCACTACTGTAAATCACAAAACGGTCTGCATTGATATGTCCTGCCAGATCATCTTTTTCCAGTATCCCCTGAATACACTTCCAGATTCCTTTGAGTGTTTCATCCCCTTTGATAATTCCACAGATCGAATTGATAATTTTAAAGGAGTGGATGTCCATGGACACCAGATATCCCGGTTGCCGGAAATCCCGGATTTTCTTCTTAAAACTTTCGTAATTATTTCCACCGGTTACACTGTCCACATATGCCATGCGCTCAAGTTCCCTCTGTTTTTCGGAACTGATATCGGAAAATCCTGCTACCATCCGGTGCAGCTGTCCTCCATCCGATGTATTTACAAATTTTGCACGGCAGTATTTTACTTTCCCATCCCGCACAATCCGGTAATCATACTGATATGCTTTTTTCAGGCTCAGCTGCTTACGGAGATTTTCAATGGAGGTCTCATACAGCATTGTCTCACGGTCTTCGGTAAGGACAACCTTCCCCACATATTCTGCCATGATAGCTTCATATCCCGGAATTGCCTTAAGTGCATCATTGAGCACAGAGCGCACTGCGGAGTTCACTTTATATGCATATACCTTATCATGATCCACATCTACATAATATACACTGTTAAAATTGCTTCCCAGTGCCTGAATAATCTCATTCTGGCGTGTGTCTGCCCTGATCTGTTCGATCAGACCCAATACATATTCCGGCTGTTTCTGTGAACCGCCCTGAATCCCACCCATAGAGATCTGATATACCACGTCTTTTCCCGAAGACTGAATCTTTGCACTTACCGTCTTTGCGCCATGGTCAATATCCTGAAACAGTTTTAACAGTTTTTCTTTTTCCATAATTCTGTCCATGAGGATACTATGCTCCAGATCCGCAACATTCTCCACGATTCCCATGTGACGGGCTGCAAACTCTGATGGTCTGATCCTGTGTTCTTTGGGATAATAGTAAAAAAAATACTTTCCCCATTTTGCCAGAGTCTCCTGAATCTCTGTTGATATATCCCTGCACTTCTTCTGATCGATTTTTTCTACCATAGGCCTGCCTTTCCCTGGTAAACTGTAAATATTGTCTGATTATTTCTGTACAAATATACTATAGCATAAACTATTTTCCTCGTAAAGGTAGTAAATTTTCACAAAAACACACGAAAAGCGCATGCAACAGAGATGTCACATGCGCTTTCCAACTACACAGCATTCGCTTATGTTCTATTTTATTTTACGGTTTCTACCTTAATCACATTCGTATTTCCTACTTTGCCATTGATCAGACCACCGGTCAGAACAACAGCATCTCCGGTCTGTAATGAAAGTACTTCTTTTGCCTTTTTCATTGCATGGTAGAACATAACTTCCATCGAACTGAATTCCTCGCAGAGAACCGGAGTTACGCCCCAGCTTAAGTTCAGTTTCCGCCATACCTTCTCGGAAGTCGTCATTCCGATGATATCTACCGGACAACGGAAACGGCTGACCATACGTGCGGTAGTTCCGCTGAGTGTACTTGCGACAATACATTTTGCCTGGACATCAACTGCCATCGCACAGGTTGCATGCGAAATAGCATCCTGAATGCTTCTTGTCTCAAAATCAGAAGTGCGGAAACGCTTGGTATATTTGATCTGGGATTCTGTATACTCAGCAATCTCTGCCATGTTCCGCACG
>ERZ779737.2998-NODE-2998-length-10243-cov-3.220946_pt1 | contig 10243 bp, 13 predicted proteins | sample MGYA00511889_ERZ779737 | MGnify/ENA primary metagenome ERZ779737 (study PRJEB29588, sample SAMEA2163575) | human gut metagenome | biome: human gut; feature: human-associated habitat; material: faeces | place: Denmark | collected 2008/2010 ...
TATGATTTTAAAGAACGGGAAATGCATAGGCAAGTTCAGCCCGAAAGTGATAGACGTGGGCGTGCTGGTGGACTGCCACTACTGCCCGAGTGATAAAATGAAACAATGCGATACCGCTGGGGCAGACCCGACATTTTGTTATTATGGCGGCGATTTTAGTAGCTCGGAAGGCTGCCAGCACGGCGGTACGTCTTCCAAAGAATCTACGTGCGTATCGCGGCTGGGCGTAAATTTTTACGTATTCTATAGCGGCGGCTACTTGATTACCGGCGGTACTGGTGGATCGGGATGTACGGGGCAGGCCATTTTCTGGTCCGGCGGTACGGTTATAGGCGGGCAGCAATACAGATATGCCGGCAAATCTATGCCCAACTGCTCCGGCAGCGATTATCAGGCTTTGTGTGATAATAATTGCACGGCGGGCGCTTCTTCCTGTTCCTATAAGTGCTTGGTTTCCAAGACGGTTAACGGCTGTAATAACGGGTGCTATCACTGCTCCAACGGCTGGCACGACAACAGCGGTTCCGGTACGGGCAAGGTGCTTACCTGCGTTGCCCAGTAATCTTCTGCTCTATAAAAAACCCCGGGTAAGGCCCGGGGTTTTTTGTGTTAAATCAGTTTACCTTGCTGCCGGGGGGCACATCCCACGTAATCCATTTGTTGGCGCCCACGACGCTTCCTTTGCCGATGGTTACGTCTCCCAGCACGGTGGTTTCGGCGTAGATGATGACGTCATCCTCAATGTTGGGATGGCGCTTAATGCCTTTGACGGGGTTGCCGTGCTCGTCTAACGGAAAGCTTTTGGCGCCCAGGGTAACGCCCTGGTAGAGCTTTACGTTCGCGCCGATGACGCACGTCTCGCCGATGACGACGCCGGTCCCGTGGTCAATAAAAAACCCGGGCCCGATGGCCGCGCCGGGGTGGATGTCAATCCCGGTCAGGCTGTGGGCGTATTCGGTAACGATGCGCGGAATCAGGCGTACGCCCCGCGCGTGCAGAAAGTGCGCCATGCGCTGCAGCGTAACGGCGGTTACGCCCGGATAGCACAAAAGCGGTTCCACGGGGCTCATAGCCGCCGGGTCGCCCTCGTAGGCGGCGTTTACGTCGCTGATTACCAGGCGCTGAATGTCCGGCAGGGCGCGGATAAAGTCGGCGGTGATTTGCCTGGCTTTTACTTCGCAGGCGGAGCAGTCGGCTTTTTCTTTGCATAAAAAACACAAAGAATTTTTTATTTGCTTTTCCAGCTGTGCGCCCAGCTCTTCCAGCGGGGCGGGGCAGCCGCCGTCCTGCGCGCATTCCAGCGGGTATTGATACAAAAAATCTTTTAACGCGCAGAAAATTTCCACCGTCTTTTTGGCGGAGGGGATAAATTTGGCTTTTTGGTAGAAATTTTTGTCAAAGGTGCTTTTCAGCTCTTTGGCGGTTTGTGCAAAAAGGTCGCTCACGGGTGCCTCACATTTTGAAGTCTTCGCCCAGGTACAGGCGGCGGGCGTTGGCGTCGTTAAGCAGGGTGTTTTGGTCCCCTTCCACCAGGATTTTTCCGTCGTAAATCAGGTAGGCGCGTTCGGTCAGCGGCAGGGTTTCGCGCACGTTATGGTCGGTAATCAGCACGCCGATGCCCTTGTCTTTGAGTTTAAAAATCATATGGCGCAGGTCGGACACGGTGATGGGGTCAATCCCCACGAAAGGTTCGTCCAGCAGGATAATTTTCGGGTTGCTGATCATACAGCGCGCAATTTCCATACGGCGTTTTTCGCCGCCGGAAAGCGTCCAGGCTTTTTGTTTGGCCAGTTTGGTAAGGCCAAACTCGGTGAGCAGGGCGTCCACGCGGCGTTTCTGTTCCTGCTTGTCGTCCAAAATGCGTTCCAGCACGGCCAGCAGGTTTTCTTCCACCGTCAGGCCCTTAAAAATGGTGGGTTCCTGTGCCAGGTATCCCAGGCCGTGGCGGGCGCGCTCAAACATCGGCAGGGCGGTAACGTCTGCTCCGTCAATAAATACGCGGCCTTTGGTGGGGCTGATAAAGCCCACCATCATATAGAAAGAAGTTGTTTTGCCCGCGCCGTTGGGGCCCAGAAGCCCGACGATTTCGCCGGATTTGACGTTAATGTCCACCCCTTTTACGACCATGCGGTCCTTGTATACTTTGACGATTTGTTCACTGCGTAGCTGCATATATAAAACCCCTAAAATTTGTCGTTTATGGCCGAATCGTTAAGCCGGGGGGACACCACCCACCCCTGCACTTTTCCGTCCAGGACTACCTGGCGGCCTTCGTTGTCGGACTGTACCTTATCCGCTATTATAGCAAATGTGCCCTGTTCACTTTGGCCGCTTAACAGCGGGCGCGCGCCGTAGGCGTAGGACTGGTTGTTGTTGCCGTCGTAGACGATGGTTTGGGCCTGCAGCGTGCGCTGCGGGTCGGCCAGCGCCGCGCCGCCTTCCAGCACCAGGTGATTTTTCGCCTGCTGCAGGGTGGCTTTCTGGGCCGTGAGCGTCTGCAAACCTTCGGGCGTGGGGCGTTCCACGCGTACGTCTCCTTCCAGTACAAAAATTTCGTCGGCCAGGTTAAACGACGCTTTGCGGGCGTAGGCCGTAACGGGCGCCTGTTTTCCGTCGGTGTAAATCAGGCGGATTTTTTTGCCTTTGTTGGCGCGCAACTCGCCTTTTTGCGTTTTGTAATTGTAGCGGGCGCGGTCGGCATACGCCTGATAGACGGGGCCGTTGGGTTCGGCTTGTTTTAAGTAAACGTTTCCGCTTGCGGAAAAGCGGCTTTGGGCGCGTTCGGAGAGGGCGTAGTCCGAGCGGAAAGCGTATACGCCGTTGTCGTAAGAAACGTTGCCTTTAAATTCTTCCTGCTGTTTGTCTTTATAGATGACCCAGCTGTCGCTGGACACCAGCCCGCCCAATACGGGGGGCAGCGCGGCCGCCGCGTCTTTTTTGTTTTTAAGCGAATGTTTGGCCTGTTCCAGGTGCGGTTTGGCCGGAGGGATTTTAAGGGCGGGTCCTTCCGCGCGCACGGTTTTGCAGCCGCTTAACAGGAAAGCGGCAGGCAGGGCGGCCAGGAGGAAAAGAACAAATTTTCTCATAACGTGTTTTTTTGCAGTTCCCGCGCGTCCGCCGGGAGGCGGGTGGTTTGTTTTTTAATTTCAATTTTGACGAGCTTGGAATCCGTTTCCACGCCGCCGCGCGCCGTTACTTTCGCGCCGCCGCGGGTGATGACGGTTTTGCCGTCGGACCAGATGCGGTCTTTATCCACGTCGTAAAAAAAGCGTTCGGCTTCAATGACCAGGTTCTCGGTAAACGACTGGATTTTCGCGTCGCCCTCAATGGTAACCAGTTTGGCCGTATAGTCAAAAATACCGGTTTTGCCCGTAACGCCCGCGCTGTCCTCTCCGTTTTCTTTAAGCAGCAGGTCCGGATTTTTTAACGTGGCGCTTTTGAGGTCGGCAAAGTCCACCGCGTCGGCGCGCAGGAGCCATTTTTTGTGGCTGTCTTTGGATTCAAAAATAGACACCTGGCTGGCCAGCTGCATGCCGGCGTCTTCGGCGGGGGAAAAGTCCCCGCTGCCGCCGCATGCGCCCAGCCACACAAGCCCCGTCAGCAAAAGCGTCAGTTTTTTCATTTTTTATCCAAGAGCGCCAAAAATTCAATTAAATCTTTTTCGTCAATGATACCCACCACTTTTCCCGTCCGGTCCAATACGGGCAGGTTGTCCACGTGCGTGGCGTGAATCATTTTGGCGGCTTCAATGGCCGGCACCGTGTCCAGGATATGGTAGGGGTTTTTTGTCATCACTTCGGTGATGTTTTTGTTTAACACGTCCGCGCCCGTCTGCAGAATGCGGCGCAGGTCCCCGTCCGTAAAATAGCCGAGCAGGCGGCCTTTTTTGTCCACGATGCTGGTGGCTCCGGCGGCGCCCGTCCGGGTCATTACAAACAGCGCGTCCTGCACGGAGGCGTTCTCGCGCACGACGGGATTGTTTTTGCCTTTGCGCATGACGTCTTTTACCTGCTGGGTAAGCAGTTTGCCCAGGGAACCGCCCGGGTGGAAGACGGCAAAGTCGCGCTTTTCAAAGTGTTTCACTTTCATCAGGCACAGCGCCAGCGCATCGCCAACCGCCAGCGTGGCGGTGGTGGAGGCGGTGGGAGCGAGGTTGTACGGGCAGGCTTCGCGTTCAATGTGGATGGTGATGTGTATGTCCGACATCAGGGCCAGCTTGGATTTGTCGTGCCCGGTCATGGAGATGATGGTGAGTTTGCGCCGCTCCAGCGACGGGAGTATTTTATTGATTTCTTCCGTCTGGCCGGAAAAAGAGATGGCGAGAATCACGTCCCCGGGGGTAATCATCCCCAGGTCCCCGTGCAGGGCTTCCACCGGGTGCACAAAGAAGGACGGAGTGCCCGTGGACGCGAGCGTGGCCGAAATTTTGCGGCCGATAATGCCGCTCTTGCCGATGCCCAGTACCACGACGCGGCCTTTGCTTTTGGCAATCACGTCCACCGCCTGCAGGAAATTTTTATCAATGCTTTTTTTGCTCAGTTCCAGCGCCTTGTGTTCAACTTCCAGCACGTGGCGCGCCATATTTTTAACAACGGTTGGGGAATATTTTTTTGTCGTCATACGTTTACCTGGCCGGATGGGTCCACGGGGCCGCTTCGGGCGCGGGACGGTGCTTTTGATACGGAGCGGGCAGTTTGTCCGTTGCGTACGCAAGCGCAAAATACGCCGCCGTGCACGCAGCCAGCAGCGCGCCAAATACTTTGGCGTGCCACACAAGCGCGGGCTTCCAGACGGAGTGAGTAGTCATTATTTAAATTTCTTGACCACCTGGTCAATGGCGCACAGTTCGCGCGTCATCTTGGCGGCCAGTTTTAAATCCAGCGAATTCGGGCCGTCGGAAAGCGCGTGGTCCGGGTCCGGGTGCGCTTCAAAAAACACGCCGGCGATTCCCAGGGCCGTCGCCGCTTTGGCGAGCACCGGGGCCAGCTTGCGGTTTCCGCCGGTGGCCGCGCCCAGCGCGCCGGGCTTTTGCACGGAGTGCGTGGCGTCAAAAATCACCGGGTATCCAAACTGTTTCATAATTTCCAGCGAGCGCATATCCACGATTAAATCACCGTAGCCGAAGCTGGCGCCGCGCTCGGTCAGCAGGATGTTGCGGTTGCCGCGGGACTCAATTTTTTTGATTACCTGTTCCATCGCGGCCGGGGATAAAAACTGGCCTTTTTTGACGTTGACCGCGCGCCCCGTGTCCGCACAGGCGAGCACCAGGTCCGTCTGGCGGCACAGAAACGCCGGAATCTGCAAAATATCGGCCACCTGGGCCACTTCTTCGGCCTGCCAGGGTTCGTGCACGTCCACCACGAGCGGCAGCCCCGTAAGCGCCTTGGCTTTGGCCAGAATGTCCAGCCCCCTGGACAGGCCCGGCCCGCGGTACGCGTCCACGGAAGTGCGGTTGGCTTTGTCAAAAGAAGCTTTTAAAATAAAAGGGTGTTTGGTTTTGGCTATCAGGGCCTTGAGTTTTTTGGCCGTGTCAAGATAATGTTTTTCGCTTTCAATGACGCACGTGCCCGCCATAAACGCCAGGGGCAGGTTATTGGAAATTTTGTAATTGCCTATTTTGATGATTTTCTGCATATACATATCATAGCAAATTTTGCCTGCGTTTCTATAGTCAAAAAGCCGGAAAAAACTTGTATTTTCGCGCCGGGTGTTTTATACTATTAGCCGGGGGGTTCCCCGTTAAGGAGGATGTTATGAAGAATGGTTTTACCCTTATTGAGCTGTTGGTAGTGGTGCTGATTATCGGCATTTTATCGGCTATTGCGCTGCCGCAGTATGAAACGGCGGCGGAAAAAAGCCGCGCTTCGGAAGCGTTCGTAAACGGCAAAGCGGTGCTGGACGCGATGAACCGCGCCATTAACGAGCGGCCGAACGAGTATCCCAACACCCGCGCCTCGCTGGACATACAGCTTTCGGGCGGGGAGTGGAACGCCGCGGCCAACCAGTACAAGACGAAAGCCTTTACGTATGATTTATCCAAAGGGGACCGGCTGGAAGTTACGCGCAGCCTGGGCGGTTCGGAAAAATACGTGCTGACTTTTTATAATAATTTAAGCAGCCGCGGGGACGCGCGCACCTGCAAGCCTACGGGCGATACGGCCACCTCTCTCTGCAAGTCTTTTACCGGCAGCGGATACGAGATGGAATAAAAGGTTTTCGCGCATAAAAAATCCCGGGCGTTTTTACAAGCCCGGGATTTTTTTGCGGCGTTCAAAAATTAATGCGCGCCCGTACTGCCGAACCCGCCGCTGCCGCGCGACGTGTCCGAAAGTTCTTCGGCTTCTTCAAAAGACGGATACAGCGTGGGCAGTACGACCAGCTGCGCCACTTTCTGCCCCGCTTCAAACACAAATTCCGTATCGTTTAAATTGTACATGCATACCAGCAGTTCGCCGCGGTACGGCGCGTCCACCAGGCCGGCCATAGCTTTAATGCCCCGGCTTTCTACGGAGCTTTTGCCCCAGATAATGCCGGACGTGTTTTCCGGCAGTTCCACGGCTACGCCCGTGCGCACTTTTACCACGCCGCGCGCGGGGAGAACCGTGCGTTCCAGCGCAAACAAATCCGCGCCGGAGTCCGTCGGATGTGCGCGCAAAGGCAGGCGGGCGCGCGGGTCTAATTTTTTTACTTTCATAACGGGTTGGTTCATACTTAAATCATTAATTTCTCAATTTGTCTTAACGCGTTGGACGCATAGACTTTTACGGAGTCGTTCCCCGTTTTGGCCAGCAGGTTCAGCTGGGGGATGAGGCTTTTTAACAGACCGATGTCAAACGTGCGGTCCGAGGTGTAGTTAAAAGCGTCCGGGTTGGATAGTACGCCCGCCATATAAGCGGCCGCGCGGGCGGCGTTGATGCGTTCGTTCTGGTTGGTGCTTAGCAGGCCCTGGCGGATGACGTCAATGGCGTTGCCCGTCATAAATCCAAGCGCCAGCGCATAGGTGGAAGCGGACGGAGTGGTGTAATCGCGGCGGAGTTCTTTGGCTACGGCTTCCAGCGTGTATTGACGGTTTTGGGCGAGCCCAGTGGCAATCTGCGCCTGGGTGTTGGCGTCTTGTTCCGTCTTAGCCATTTTTAAAAGCTGTTTGGCGGCGGCTTCGCTGTGCAGCGTGCCCAGCCACGAAGCGGCGGCGGCGCGCGTTTGGTCGTCGGACGACGCGGCGGCCTGCTTGAGGTATTTGAGCAGGTGTTTGGGCTCTTCGGCCAGCAGGTTCATGGAGCGCGCGGCGAAGGCCGGGTCAAAAATATAAAGGTGCACGACTTCCTGCACATACGCTTTGTTCTGCGGGTTGACAATGCCGTACGCGCCGGCGGCGTAGGAGCGGAGCACGGCGTCTTTGCTTTGCAGGGCGCCTTCCAGCACGGGCGTCAGTTCTTCGTGCGCGGAGCCCATGGCGGTTACGATGACGGCGGAAAACGTTTGTTTCAGCGGGTCTTCGCTTCTTAAAATCAGGTTAAACAACGCCGGTTCCTGCGCTTTGGCGGGCGGCGGTTTAAACAGGCTGGCGCCGGCGGCGAAGACGGTGTCCGGGTCTTTGGCGGTGCGGAACAGGTCCAGCACGCGTTGGTTTTCCGAAGCGGAACGGTTATTTTTTTGTAAAAGGGGCAGCGCGTTTTTAAGTGAAGTCTGCGCCGAAACGTTAAGCGCCGCAAACAGGGCGGCGGTGAGTAAAAAAGTCAGTTTGTGCATGGTATAAAATCCTCTTATTTAAATTATACCATTATAAGCCGCGCAATATGAAAAAGCCCCGCCGGGGAATGGCGGAGGCTTTTTTAACGGAAAAAGGGGGTTAGCGTACGGAAAGGGCTTCCGTCAGGCGTTCGGCGGCCACGGCGTGTTTTTGGCGTCTGTCCGCGCTGTTGGCGTAGACGTGCAGTTCTTCCTGGTCTTTTAGCACGACTATCTTCGTGTTTCCCAGCGCCAGCAGAAAGCGCAGATTGGTTTGGTTTTTCATAAGACAACTCCTGATAAATCGGTTTCTTTATCATACTTTAACTGTTTGAAGGGCAATCTGCAAGGGTCTTTAGACCCACGCGGAAAATAGGACCTGGCCCGGGCCGTGCGGGATATGATAAAATACCCGCATGAAAAAAATTTATCTTGCGCTGGCGTGCGTTTTTATCGCCTCTTTATGCTCCGCCCAGGAAGATGAGCGGATGATTATCAATCCCGGACGGGAAACCTTCGTCCACTTCCCTTCCGCCGTGCTGGGCAATAAATATACGATGACCGTTTTCCTGCCCGAAAAATCCGTACCGCTTTCCAAGTATTATCCCGTGGTGTATCTGCTGGGCGCGGGCCCCAAACAGGCGCAGGAGGCGCAGGCGTTTTTGGAAAAATACAAAGCGCTCGTCGTGGGGATTAATTTTGAAGAAGCCGATTATAAAAAAGACAACCGCATCGCGGAATTTATTTCGCGCGAACTTATGCCGTATATTGACACCAATTACCTGACGCTCACCCGCCCGGAAAACCGCGTCATCGCCGCGCGCGGCAAAAGCGCGGCGATTGTGGCGGCGGAACTGTTTGCCAAGCCCAATTTATTCGGCGGCTTGTCGCTGGCCGGCGCGGGGGACGCGGTAAAAAACATTCAGCTGCCGGACGGGCCGGCGCGCGTGTTTGTAACCGGTACGCAGAGCGAGCTGGCACTGGCGCAGCAAACGCTGGAAGCCGCCGGGCTTTCGTATGGTACGGGCTTTGCGCTGGCGTATGCGGGCCGCGCGGCGGGCTGGTTTAACGCCCTGCCGCTGGATTATTTCTTTGCCTCGGCGGACAAGGCGGCGCTTCGCCGCCTGAGCGCCAAGACGGATGTTTCTTCTCTTTCGCTGGATTCGGACGAAACGGCCTTGCTTACCGTAACCGCGGTTTTAAAGAACGGACGGAAGTTTGCGTACGTGCCGGTTTCCCTGCGCGTAAGCCCGCCTTATTTGGATTGGGACGCGTCCCGCGGCGCATTATCCGTACTGCCCGGTGCGGAAGCCGGAACGGTGCAAATCCGCGGGGGTGTGGACAAAACCGCATTCCGTACAAAAATAAAGCTTAAAAAACAATAAAAATGCTCTAAAAAGGGCTTTTTATGCAAAAAAAATTATACTTGTCAACAGTTTTTTAAAAAATTTTAAAAAAACGGGGAAAGGGGAGGGAAATTACTTTCTCCGTCGGGAAAAAGAAGAAAATTTCAGTTATTCCCCTATACACAAGGCAAGTTATCCACAAAAAACCGGGGTTATCCACAGGTTGTGTTGGCAACGCGGTAAGAAAAATTCCGAAAAAGCGCTTTCGCGCGGCCTGATGTAGAGTAAAGGGGGAATTATCCACAGGTTATCCACAGTATGTGGATAAACGGGATAACGTAAAATCTTGACCGTTCCCGGCAAGGTTTTGCTATAATCTTGACAGGAGGAATTCTATGAAATTAAGAACCGTTTTGCTGTTTGTTTTTTCCGCCGTTCTGTTTGCCTGTTCATCCGCCCAGAAGCAGGAAGAAGATATTCCGCGTCCGCCCAAGCAGGACCCGGTGATTGAGGAGCAGGCCAGAAAGAACGAAAAACTGTATAACCAGAGCGAAACCCGCATGGCCAAAACCCTCAAACTCCCGGCCATTACGTATGAATTTGACTCCATCCGCCCGCCGGATTACGCCTATCCGTTCCTGGACAAAGTGGCTAATGTCATGAATCAGTATCCGTCCCTGCACTTGATTGTGGAAGGCCATACCGACGTATTGGGTTCCAAGGAATACAACTATTGGCTGGGCGCGTCGCGCGCGGCCGCGATGAAGGCGTATTTAGTCAGCCGCGGCGTAAATGCGGAACGCATCCGTATTCATTCCCACGGCAAAGACCGCCCGCTTACGCTGGATAATTCCAGCGACGGCCGCCGCACCAACCGCCGCGTGGAATTTTCGTTCACCAAGCGTCCCTGGAATTCCGTTTATTAAGGTATAGCTGATTTTACAGCCCCCGGTTCTTACGAGCCGGGGGGTTTTGTATAGCGTTTTGCCCTGCGTTCGGCTCAGAAGGTGTGTCCGTTTTGCCGTTTTATGCAGGTCTTAGCCGTGTTGTTGCCGTTGTGTTTCCGGCCATAGCCCGTCTATAAAATCCGTTTTACGCGGGAGAAGCGTTTTACTTGTCTGAGCGAAGCGAGTTGTAAAACGCGCCGCGTAAAACTGGATTTTATGGGC
>ERZ779737.3000-NODE-3000-length-10239-cov-5.199430_pt1 | contig 10239 bp, 8 predicted proteins | sample MGYA00511889_ERZ779737 | MGnify/ENA primary metagenome ERZ779737 (study PRJEB29588, sample SAMEA2163575) | human gut metagenome | biome: human gut; feature: human-associated habitat; material: faeces | place: Denmark | collected 2008/2010 ...
CGCTTCTCCCGCGTAAAACGGATTTTATAGACGGGCTAAGGCCGGAACCACAACGACAACAACACAGCTAAGACCTGCTTAAAACGGCAAAACGGATACAACTCCCAGCCGGCCCGCAGGGCCCGGACCAATAACGTTTGTACTTGCCGCCGCTTCCCCATACCTTTACGCAAAAAAGCCGGCCCCATAAAGGGACCGGCTTGTAAACTCTTTCGCGCCCAAACTAACTGAGCAGCTTGTTTAACAGCTGGCTGATCAGGCGCGGGTTGGCTTTGCCTTTGCTCATTTTCATCACCGCACCCACCAGCGCGCCGACGGCGGCTTTGTTTCCGCCCTCAAAATCGGCCACGGCTTTGGGGTTGGCCTCCATAGCGGCTTTGGCCCATTCTTCCAGCTGGCCTTCGTCGCTCACCTGCACCATGCCGCGCTTCTCCACCACGGCGGCGGGAGCTTCGCCCGTTTTCCAAATTTCGTCAAACACTTCGCGGCCCTGCTTGCGGTTGATTTTACCGCTTTCCACCAACTCCAACAGCTCCGCCAAACGCGCCGCCGGAATAGGAGACTGTTCAATTTCCTTCTTCTCGGCGTTTAGCATCCCCAGCAGGTCGGTTTGAATCCAGTTGGAAGCGGTTTTTAAAGACACTTTGCCGCTCTTGGTCACTTCTTCAAAATAGTCCGAAATTTCGCGCGAACTCGTCAGCACGCCCGCGTCGTAAGCGGACAGGCCTTCTTTAACAAAGCGCGCTTCTTTCGCGCCCGGCAGTTCGGGCATGCGGGCCGTTACGTCGGCAAGCCACGCTTTCTCCAGCACCACGGGCGGAAGGTCCGGCTCCGGGAAATAGCGGTAATCCAGTGCGTCTTCTTTGGAGCGCATAGGCTTGGTAACGTTTTCCTCTTTGTCCCACAGGCGCGTTTCCTGTTTGACCTGGCCGCCGCCGTTTAAAATTTCCGTCTGGCGTGCGATTTCGTAATTCAGCGCGTCTTTGACGGCTTTAAACGAGTTCAAATTCTTAATTTCCGCGCGCGTGCCGAATTTTTCCTGCCCTTTGGGGCGCAGGGATACGTTTACGTCTACGCGCAGTTCGCCTTTTTCCATATCGCAGTTGGACGCGCCCACCCAGCGCATCAGGCGTTTGATTTCGGTCAGATACGCGTAGGCTTCGTCGGCGGAGCGCATATCCGGCATGGACACGATTTCCAACAGCGGGCAGCCGGAGCGGTTAAAATCAATCAGCGAATAACTGCCTTCGTGCGAAGATTTGCTGGCGTCCTCTTCCAGATGGGCGTGATGGATGCCGATTTTTTTCTTCTGCAAATTGTCTTTGGGGCCGTACGTAATTTCAATAAATCCCGCGCCGTTGATGGGTTCGTCGTACTGGGTAATCTGGTAGCCTTTGGGCAAATCGGGGTAAAAATAATGTTTGCGCGAGAACGAGGAGTATTCGTTGATTTGGCAGTTCATGCTCAGCCCGGCGCGCACCGCCAGTTCCAGGGCGCCTTCGGTCAGCACCGGCAGTACGCCGGGGTGGCCCGTGCAGACGGGGCAGATGGCGGTATTGGGCTTTGTTTCGTCGCCCACGCCGTTGGGGCAGGCGCAAAACAATTTGGTTTTGCTGGCGAGCTGGACGTGTATTTCCAGCCCGATTACGGGTTCAAATTCAGTGGTCACGATATTATTCTCCTAAATTATTATAATATCAAATATGGTTAATCTTTTTAAGCCCACCTCCTATACCGCCGGGGCCGCGCTGGCCGTGGGGGCCACGCTGGCGTGGAAAGCGGTGTCTTTCGCCAACGCGCTTTTAATTGCGCTGTACTACGGCGCGGGCAAAACCACCGACGTTTACTTTTACCTCATTATGCTGATGGGCTTTGGCGTAACGTTTTTACAGCGGATGAACGCCGCCGTCATCATCCCGGAAGCCATGGCGCAGGACGCGCAGTCCCCCGGCGCGGGACGGCCGCTGTTAAACGGTTTTTTTTATTTTTACGCGGCGCTGGCGCTCTTGTTGGCGGCGCTGGGTTTTGCCTGCCCGGTGGCACTTGCCGGGCTGTTTTCCCGCTTTGAAGCGGCCCAGCTGGCGGCGGACAAAGCGTTGCTGTCGCTGGGGTTTTTACTCTTCGGCCTCCAGCTGCTGACTTCCTATTTGCTCAGCGTGCTGGAAATGTACCGCCGCTTTGCTTCCGCCCTGCTCACGCCGCTTAATGCGCTGCTGCCGCTGTTGTTTTTAACCGTTTTCGGCCGCTCCTGGGGCATCATCAGCATGGTGTACGGCTTTCTGGCGGCCAACGCCGTACAAATCGCCGTATTTCTGTATACGATGAAAAAAGAACTGGCCTGGGATTTCGCGCCCTCCCGGCCGGGCTGGAAAAAACATTTAACCAAAAACCTCGCCAGCAGCCAGTTAATTGAACTGACCAACATCGTTTCCAGCGTACTGCCGCTTTATTTGTTAAGCGGCCTGGCGGCCGGGTTTGTCAGCGCGCTTAACTACGCCAAACAGCTTTCCGATTCCCCCACCGAAATTTTTACCCTGCGCGTAACCAATGTCTCCAAAATCCAGCTGACCGAAAGCGCCGCCCGAAACGACTGGACCAAACTAAACGCGGACTATCTGTCCACCCAGCATTTTTTGCTTTTTCTCCTCACGCCGCTGGCGGTGTTTACGTGTTTCTACGCGCCGGAAATCATCACGCTGTTTTTTAAACGCGGCCATTTTACACCCCGGGCCGCGTACGATGCGGCGGCGTTTTTGCGTCCGCTGATGGGAATGATGTGGTTTATGGCGCTTATTCTGATGCAGAACAACGTGGTGGCCGCCGGAAGAAAAGTAAAAGAAAGCCTGCCCTATGCGCTCACGGGCATTGTGCTGTTTATCGTTTCGGTGCCGTTTACGATGAAAATCTGGGGCGCGTTTGCGTATCCGTACACACAGCTCGCCTGCTGCGCCGTCAGTTTATTTATCAATTACCGGCTGTTTAAAAAGCATTTCCCGCAGGTGGAGTATCTGTATTCCCTGCGCCGGGCGGCGCGGGTACTGGCGGTAAACGTGCTGGCGCTGTTCCCCTCGGCCGTATATGCGTTTTACGGTGCGGGAACAAACGTGTTTTACACACTGCTTTTAGGCGGAATCATCTTTTTGGCGGGGCTGTACTTCTTTTCTTATCAAAGCGGGGACTGGGCCCTGTTTAAAGCCCGGCTGGCCCGAAACGCCGCGCGGCCTTAACGCCGCAAAATACGTTTGACGGCTTCCAGCATTTCCCGCGCGCTTACGCGCTCCGTACACGGCGCGGGCGTATGGCCCAGCGGACAGTTCATCATCCAATCCGCCGTCGTCCACATACAGCCGCCGCACGGCCCGGCGGCCAGATTTTCGTTTTTGGCAAAGCCGAAAAACCGCGCGGAGGAGGGGCCGAACGCCACCGCGCTTCTTACGTCCGTATATTGGGCCAAGTGCACCAGGCCGCTTTCCGTATCCGCGTGCGCGAGCGAACCCGCCAGCAGAGAGGGCAAATCCGTTACGTCCGTTTTTCCCACCAGGCAAATATCGGCTTCTTCGTAAACCGGGCTGTTGTGCCCGCCCAGCTGAACGACTTTAATCTGCGGAAATTCCCGTTTAAACAACCGTACAAATTCGCACCAGCGCACCGCCGGCCAGGCGCGCGTCGGACGCGTGCGGCCCACCTTCTGCGCGTGGCTGGTGCCGTCGTGAAACGTGATGTAGGCCGCGCCTTCCAGGCCGAATTTTTGAAGCCCCCCGCGGCCCGCCGGCAGACGTTCCTGCGCGTTGTGCGGCAGTTCTGTGCCGCCCGTATAAGCCAATAAATCAAACCGCCGCCCGCCCTGTGCGTACAGCCAGCGGCCCAATACGCCTTCGGTTAAAAATGGGTCTTCCAGCAGCACGCCCAGCGAGTCCTGCGCGGCCTGCGCCCGTTCCAACACGGGCAGAAACGCCGGGGCCAGCCGGCTCAGGCGGTCCTTGCGTACGTGTAAAAATTTGGCGCTCAGGCACGTCTGCACGGCCAAATCGTAGCCGGAAAAACGCATATTGTCTTTTTCTAAAATCCGCGTATTTTTATCGGCGCCGAACAGCATACGCGCCACACCGGGCAGGGGGGAATATACGTCAAAACGGGCATTGGGCAACAGCGCGCGGTACGCCGTTACCAGCCGGCGCGCGCCGGCCGCGTCCCCCATGCCGCCGGCCAGCCAAAACAACACGCGCGGCGCGGAAGCGTCCCCTTCCGGCGGGCGTGCGAAAAATTGTTTCACGCGGCGCATCCACCGCTTTTTAAACCGGCTCCAGGCAAACGCGGCGCGCACGACGCGGCTGTCCCGCCCGCGCCAGTCCAGCGTTTCCTGCAATTCTTTTAAACTCAGCCGGATGTGGGGGTCGTTCCAGTTCATTTAACGGCCTCCCGGCACAGCGCTTCGTATGCGTCCAAATACTTGTTCATGGAAAAACGTTTGGTCACTTCGCGCGCCTTCTCGCCGAAATGACGGCGTTTTTCTTCGTCTTTCATCAGTTCCGCCAGCTTGGCGGCCAGGCGGTCGGTATGGTGCTGTTTCACTAAAAATCCGTCCACTCCGTCGCGGATAATCACGTCCGGGCCGTTGCAGTCAAAACTCACCGCCGCAAGCCCCGCGGCCATGGCTTCCAATAACACCATCGGGAACCCTTCGGCGCGCGAGCTCATGGCGTACAGCTCCGCGTGCTTATACACGGCCTCCAGCCCCTGCACGGGCGGCGCAAACCGCACGCAGTGCAGCACGTCCAGCGTGTCGGCCAGGCCTTTGAGTTCCTGCTCATCCGGCCCTGCGCCGATAATGCACAAACGCCAGTCCGGGAAGGCCTCGCAGATGCGCCGCCAGGCTTCCAGCAGGCGGTCAAATCCTTTTTGCTTGACCAGCCGGCCCACGGCCACCACGTGTTTTTTGCCTTCTTCCAAAAATGCGGGACGCGCAAAAAAACCTTTCGGCGCGGGCACGGCGGGGTTATAGATGACGGCGGGCTTCCACTTGGGATGATACAGCGCGATGTACTTCCGGTCCCGTTCGGACAGCACGGTAACGCGGTGCGCATGGCGCAGAAAAAAGTTGCGCAGAATCCGCCACTTGCGGGAGTAGGCCAGGTGGCGTACGTCCAAATGGTCGGCATAAATATAGGGAATGCGCAGGAGAAAACAGGAAGCCAGCACGCTGACCGTCATAAAACTGATGACAGCGTCCGGCCGCGTGCGGCGCACGGCGCACGTTAAACGCCACAGGCGGGGAATACCGCCCAGCACGCCGGCTTTTTTAAAGGTGGGCAGGTTGACGCGCTCACGCCGGACGCCTTCGGGCACGGGGTAGAAATCGGGCACGCTGTCGTCCAACGTAAGAAGCGTAACCTCGTGGCCGCGCGCCGCCAGACCGCCGCATAAATACGTCATTACGCGTTCCGCGCCGCCGCCCCCCAACGTACCGATCACACACGTGATTTTCACGCCTTCTCCCCCTTAAAACAAAAACGCCCCGGCAGTTATCCGGGGCGCTTAAATCAGCCCAGGAACTGCGCGAACGCGCGGACGAAATCTTCAAACGGGTATCTGTCTTTGAGCTTGCCCGCTTCCACCGCGATGCCTACGCGCTTGCCCCAGTTCACCATCAGCTCGTCCAGCGCGACGGTAAAGGGTTCCTCTTCCCCGGCGTTCACGATTAAACCGTTTACGCCGTTGGCCACCAGCGCGGTAACCGGCCCGGATTCGCACGCCACGCAGGGCAGTTTGCTGGCCATGGCGTCCAGCAGAATATCCGCATTGGCCGGATTCAGCGCCGGGTAGGCAAAAATATCGGCATTACGCAATAGGCTGTACACGTCTTCAGCCGCGGATACGATTTCCGTGCTGGCCTCCAAGCCGTTTTTAGCGATAAATTTGGTCAGCGCGGCTTTGCCGGCGCCGTCCCCCACAATGGTTAAATGCCACGTGCGGTGCGCGGGGGCCAGGCGGGCCCAGGTTTTAAGCAAATTGTCAAACCCGCTTTCTTTAGCCAGTTTGCCCACCGCCACGATGTTGTTTTCTTTCTTAAAGCAGGCGGGCTTGTTGTAATTGTAATGCTCCACCCATACGGCCGGGTTGGCGACTTCCTGCACCTTCAGGCCCGTATAGGCTTTTTTATTCAGCGGTTTATCGGAGGTTTTGATGACAAACACCTGTTTGGCTTTTTTCAAAAGCGTTTTTTTGTCTTTGACGGCTTTGTCTTCTTTAAACCCTTCGTTTTCGGCGTACACAAACGGCACGCCCGCTTCCGCGGCGGCCTGACAGCCCGTTAAATTCATCAGCGAAACAACAAAATCCGTCTTTTCCTTTACCAGCGCGGCGGCCAGCGTTTTGGGTTTGGCCGCGGCGGCGTATTCCCGCACGTCCGACGCGTCTTTGGCTTTTATTTTGCCTTTGACGGCGCGCAGCGTAACGTTAAAACCCTGCTCCCGCAGGGACTGGGCCAACTTAACGCCCAGGCGCGAAGCGGTAAACTCTTTATTTCCGCCCGCAAAAACAGTAACGTTCATACTCCCTCCTGACAAACGGAGAAACCCTTTTATTCCCGTTTTTTCGTATTATATCTCTAATTTATTGTACATAAAAACCCGGCGGTTTTAAACAGTGCTCCGTCAAAAGATCATAAAAAAACCGCCCTTACGGGCGGTAATGATAGAAAATATTGCGGGGACTGGATTTGAACCAGTGATCTCAAGGTTATGGGCCTTGCGAGATACCAGGCTTCTCTACCCCGCAATATTATTATAACACTTTACCCAAAGAAACGCAAACCCCTATAAGATATCACTACATATTGGACTTTTGGACTCCGTTGATAAATTGACATATAGACAAATACAGGTAAAATCTATAAATCCTTTTTTAAGTCCATTTTAAGATGATTTGCAAGCCAGAATTAAAATCTTAACAGTCTAATATGTGTTTGATATTTTGCATTCAACCTACGCCATAATAACAAGTACATCTGTCCAGGCGGCCCAGCCCACCACCGCAAGATTTATCTTCACTGCACTCCCAAATGCCATACCATCCCACTCCTGTCGGATTACATGGTTTATTAGGATCAGAACAATTTTGCACCACAGGCGCATGCCACTGATAAAATGTTACATCCTGTCCATATGTTTCACAAGCAATGCGGGCCGCTTCCATAGATGAATGAGTACTGATGGCTCCATCCATTTTAGGATCTAAATTACCATACCGACCCGTTAGATGGCCTCTACATCTCAAATAATGCGGCGTATCGGAAGGAGTCGGGCAGGAATCTTCGCACTCGCAGGTTTCTTCGTTCCAAGTTTGCGTAGAGGTGCTTTCATCATCACATGTTACTTCCCCTGTACAGAGGTCTTTGAACCAATTATTCTCACACACGCATACCCCGTTTTCCAACACTTTCCCTTCCGGGCACGTGGTACACTCCGCTTCCGTCTTGCTGCATTCGCTCCACGCACCGGTGCTCCATTCTCCCGTAGAAGCGTTACACGTTACACTACGAGTCTGTGTGCCGCAATTGTTACACGCCTGGCTCTCTTCCGGTTTCGTGCCCGTGCATTCACACTCATCGGCTACGGAGCAAGCACCCCATTCTCCCCATGTACCGTTGGAAGTGTTGCACGTGCGCGTCTGCGTGCCTTTCCCCTGACATCCGCACGCTCGCGTGCTTTCACCTTCACAGCTGCAAGCGTCAGAAATGGAGCACGCGCTCCACCCGCTCCACGTACCCGTGGACGTATCGCACGTACGCGTTTGTGTTCCGCCATTGTTGCACCCGCACGACCGCGTAGAAGAGCCCGTACATTGTTTCTCTTCCGATTCCCCTGCACATTCCGCACCGCTCTGGTAGTCCGCACGCGCTATTAAGGCAGAACATAACGGGTAATCTTTATTCAGCTTCGCACATTCCGCTTCGTTCTCACAGCAAATGCGTCCGTCCGCATACGACGGCATCTTCAGCGTATACCCATATTTCCCTTTGCTCTGCGCTTCCATACCCGTGCTCGTTAAACTATAGGCATAGTTCTTGCTGGTTCCCGACGGTACTATATCTTTTACCGCCGTTAAACTCGTAACATAGCTCTTGTCCAAAGCACAGCGTTTTTCCTGCTCCGTACGCACCGCCGACATCAGCTCTTCCGCTTCCGTCGTCTTGCGCGTTTCCACTACTTTACTGAACTTCGGCAGTACTACCGCCGAAAGCACCCCTATCACGATTACCACTACCAACAGCTCCGTAAGCGTGAAGGCTTTCTTTTGCTTAGATTTTTTCATCCTCCCTCCTCAATCTATATACCTCAAAACCAGAGGACGCGCTCCAGAGCTTGGGCGCGTCCCTGCTCTTCCTATCTTTATTCATTGGTGGTTGAGGAGGGACAGAAAGAAGCATTCAAAATCCTTTAAAACAGCCCCTAAATACAAGGTTTACACGTCGGGGGTTCTTTTCCCATCTCAGCCACCTCAAAATCGTATCAAAAAAAAAAAACAATACAACCCCTTCCAGGAGGCGGTTCTCTATGCGGGCACATCCGACTGATTGAGCCACACTATTTAAACAATGTTGCCAAGCACCGTAACGGCGAGCCCGAAAAGCCGCACCCTCCGGGCCTTGGGACGCTGGCCTGGCCAGGGTTTAGCAAAATACGGTGCTTTTAGATACCTGAAAGAGGTTCGGGGATATTCCCGTCTGGTATGCCGCCGCCCGGCAAGAAATCCCGCCGGTAAAAAGAGGGGCGGCCGGCAAAAGAAAAAAATTGGTAGATTAAAGTATATTTTGATATAATATGTCAAGGGATTTTTATGAACAGGGAAGAGACGCTCGTTAAAAACTTTCAAGACGTTCAGGCCGCCCTGTTGGCCGCGTGTGCAAAAGCCCGGCGCAATCCGCAGGAAGTTACCCTGCTGGCCGTTACCAAGTACGCCCAGGACCGGGATGTACTGACGCTTTTAAAACAAGGATGTATTACGCACGTGGGCGAATCCCGCGTTCAGCAGGCTCTGGCCCGATGGACGAATCCCGTTTTTGCACAGTTTCATACCGTCAAGCACTTTATCGGACACTTGCAAAAAAATAAAGCGGCCAAGGCCGCCCGGCTGTTTGATTTTATCGACTCGGTGGACAGTTTAGACACCGCTTTAGCCGTAGAACGCGCCGTGCCCGCAGGCAAAACCATCCGGGCGCTGGTGCAAGTGAAATTGACGGAAAAAGACACCCAGTCCGGCCTGCCGCTGGAACAAGCGCGCGAGCTGGCCCGGAAATTAAAAGATTTATCCCGCGTAAAAATATGCGGGTATATGGGTATAGCTCCCCTGGGGGCCCCGCAGGCCGAACTGAGAAATTTGTTCCGGCTTGTTAAAAGAGCATTTGACGAAGACTTCCCGCCAGGCGCCGAAAGGTACCTTTCCCTGGGAATGAGCGAAGATTTTATAACGGCGGTGGAAGAAGGTTCTTCCCTGCCCAGAATCGGCAGCAGATTGTTTGCCGGAAATTTGGAGGGTTTATGATTATAAAAGTCCGTTTAATCCCGACCGCAGGCCGCAACGAAGTAATCAGCCGCATCGGCAGCGTGCTGCGCGTAAAGATTAAAAACAAAAAAGTGGACGACGACGACGCCAACGCCATTATGAAAACCTTCCTGGCCGACTTTTTCAACGTGCAAGAGGAAAGCATTATCATCGTCAAAGGTGCCAAAGGAAAGGAAAAAACCGTGGAAGTGCGGGACAAAAGCGAAGAAGACCTGCGCAAAATTATGGATTCCATCCCGTAAGCTTTGTTGCCGTTCCCTACAGAAAACCGGACCTGTTAACAGGTCCGGTTTTTTCTATTTTAAAATCGGCCAGCGATTTTCCCCCACGCCGGTATCCGCGCCCAATCGCTTGCACAGCTGCAGCGCGTAGGAAGTGTCCGCCGAATCCGTGCCGCATATAATGTTGTATTGGCCCGCCTTTGTACTTTCGGAATGGCGGTACGCCAATAAATAGGGTTTGGTTTTATGGTAAGCCGCCACGGAAACACCGGCCCAGCGATAATTAAAATTTTTGCTCGTCGGCACGCCGATATCCAAATCTTCAAAGGAAGTGGCATAATAGCCGTTGGCCATATAAAAAATCTCTTCGGCGTCGCGCACGGTTTTCAAAACGCTCATGGCTTCCGCCGCACGCGTTTTTTCCGCCGCCCACTCATACTGCGGCAGGGCGACC
>ERZ779737.3004-NODE-3004-length-10232-cov-3.526973_pt1 | contig 10232 bp, 8 predicted proteins | sample MGYA00511889_ERZ779737 | MGnify/ENA primary metagenome ERZ779737 (study PRJEB29588, sample SAMEA2163575) | human gut metagenome | biome: human gut; feature: human-associated habitat; material: faeces | place: Denmark | collected 2008/2010 ...
AGCTAATTTATTTACAAAATTATTAGTCATATCTATTACCTACTTTCTATCTTAATCTAATAAAAGTATATCAAAAAAGAGTACTCTTTTCAAGTACTTTATTTAATAATCAACATATAACTTAAAGATGCAATTAATATAGTTATTATAATTAATCCATTTATAGTATTCTTTTTCTTACATTTTCTATAAACACCAACTATATAGCTTAATAATAATCCACCAACAAGTCCTCCTATATGACCATATACATCTATATTTGGAACAATAAATCCTAATATTAAGTTTATAAATAATACAGGTATAATACCACTTCTAACAAATCCATCTAAAGTAGCTCTATATTTATAGCCAAAATATAACATACTACCAAAAAGACCAAATATCGCGCCACTTGCACCTATACTAACATTATTACTTAATACTACAGAAAATAAACTTCCCATTATTCCACTACCTAAATATATAAGTAAATATTTAAGTTTTCCATAATATTTTTCTACCATTGGTCCTATATAATATAATGCATACATATTAAAGAATATATGTAAGAAATTAGCATGTACAAAACAAGCAGTTAATAATCTATATATTTCACCATTTTTAACATTAACATAATAATTAGCAAAACAATTAATTATCATATTATAATCTAATAAACTTAGCATAAATACTATAATATTAAGTAATATAATAGAATATGTTACAATTGGTTGATCTTTCTTTAAAAATATCTTAGCTAACTCATTATCTTCCTTAATTGTTTTTTTATTTAGTTCTTCAGTCATCTCTAATACATCAACTATACCATTATTTTTACTAACCACTTTCTCTTTAAAATTAGGAAAATAATCATTTATAAATTTATTCTTTTTAAGTTCTGTTATGTTTTTAACTTTAATACTTAAAACATTTTCTTCTTCTGTTAGAGTAACTTCATCTCTAGTATTCATAAGTAAATTGAGTACTTTGCTTCTAAATGAATATGTTTTTTTCTTAATAGTTTTTCTAATAACTTCTACTTTTCTTAAATCACTCATTAATTGCTCTTCATTATGTATATAATTAGAATTTATTCTTATCAAAGGTATATCATTATCTAAATTTTCTAACCAAATTTCATTTTGTACACCATGTACTACTATTGGTCTATAGTCTTCATTAGTAACAAAATAATGAATCAGTTTCATAACAAGTGTATCTTCTTTACTAATACTCATCTTATTCATATTAAATCCTTTCTTAATAAACATTATTATTTTACCATTTTTTACATAAAAAGTCTATACATCAAAAAAATAAGCACAAGGCTTATTTCTTCTTTTCTACTTCTCTAGTAGCACCAGTTCTAGTCCATCCTTCTAATGTTTCACTAGTACTCCATTTGTAGATATAACCATTTGATGTTTTTGTAGTCTTAGTTGCATTGTATTGACTCTTTAATACAGATACACTACAAGTTTTATCATTACTATTAAATGTTCCACCTTTAGTACATTCATAACTTTTTTTACCTTCTGTCTTATTAGCTAAATATGACTCACTCTTAGTATAATAACATCTATCACCAACTAATTTGTCTCCATAATCACAGTATTTTGTACTTGCACCACTTATATAACTTGCATTATAACTTGTAGTATTACCATTAAAGTAACATCTACTTCCAAGTAAGTTACCTCCATTTGGACAACTATAGTCAGGTGTAGCATAATAACTTGAACTACTAAATACACACATTGTTCCGCTTAGTGTACCTCCATTTGGACAACTATATGTTGTTTTACCATTATTTAAATAACATGTTGTTCCACTTAGTGATCCACCTCTTGGACAACTATATGTTGTTTTATTAGTATATTTAACACATTGAGTTCCTTCTAATGTTCCACTTGAACATGAGTAAGTTGTTGTTTTATAACATCCAGTATAAACAGTTACATATCCTGGACAATTAGAACTTGAACTACATATATATTGTTTACTAGTTGAACAAGTATATCCACTTGGCTTTTTAGTATAAGTACCATTTAAATAAGATTTACCAGTTTTAGGTGTAGCATTACCAATAACAGTTCTTACTTTATCAGTTTTAGGTGTAGCTGCATAACTATCACCCTTACTTGTACTAGGTGTAGCAGGATAATTTGAACCACTTGACTTTATACACATTGTACCACTTAGGTATCCTCCATTTGGACAAGTATAATTAATTATTTTAGCATCATAACTACTTCCACTAGTTGTAACATAACATTTAGAACCAACTAATTCTCCTCCATTTGGACAAGTATAATATCCACTACTTGAATTACTATAAGCTTTATAAGAGTTTTCTTTAGTTACATAACATAAGTTACCACTTAAAGTTCCTCCATTTGGACAATAATATTCACCACTAGTTGATTTCTCTGTTGCTTTATATGATTCACTACCATATACATAACAAATACCATTCTTTAAAGTTCCTCCATTTGGACAACTGTAAACACTCTTAGTACTTGATGTTGCTTTCTTAAATTGATATTCAATTTCCATAAGTGGTTTTTCTTCTTCAGTACAATCTTCACAATAATCATAACATCCTAATATTTTTTCAACAAAGTTCTTTTCAGTTGGACATACTAAGTTAACTCTTAAAGTATAATCATTTTTGTTTTTAACAACTTGTACATAAGAAGCATTAGTATCACATTCATTACCATCTTTATCAACAAAAGGTAATATCATGTTTTTTCTAATCATTTCTGCTAAAGTTATTTCTGCAGAATCACCTATATTTTTAGGTAATCTTTCATTAGTATAATAACTTTCTGCTGCATCTTGCATGTATTTAACATTTTCTCTAAATACATTACTATAGAATGGTGTCATATTAGGTGTACTCTTTTTAAATAACCACATTAATAAGATTATAAATAAGAATACAAATACGACTTTTATTACTAAATCTTTCCAGTTAAATCCTGGATTTTTTTCACTACTATACATATTAATTCCCCCTAACTAATTTAATTTTAATGTTAAACTATTACTATTTTGTTTATTCAATGTTGCTTCTGTTATCATTCCTATCATATCTGAACTAAATTTATTCATATATGTATCAAATGTTTCACCATTATCAGCTGTTACTGTTGTTTTACAATTTGCTTCATTTACAGCACTTGCTATTGTATCTAAATCATGTTTTGCTCCCATTACTTCTACTTCTACAGGAATATCTATATAAGCATAAGTATTTAAGAAGTAAGTATCTATTAAGGCTTTCATACCACTAGTTTCTAATACATAACTACTTATTTCATTATTAGTACCATTAAGTACCCAAGAATTAACCATTAATTTAGTAAACTCTTCAGCACTAGTTTTAAAGTTTTCACTACCCTTAGTACTCATTAAACTTGTTTTAGAATTATATATTTTACTAGCTAACTTTTTACCTTGTGTTCCATCCAAGAAGAAATTACTTATATCAAAAGGTTTACTCACTTCTTCTTGATTCTCTTTATTCATTAAATTTTCTACTCTAGTAATTGCAAATAATCCATCTTCTTGAGAAACTTCACTTACTACTCCACCATTAATCCATTTAAGGATATTTTCTATTTCATCAATAGTATAATCGTTATTAGGAGCTAAAGTATTGATTTCATTCATGATTTTATCTGCTCTTTTGCTTACTTGTTCTTCATCATTAATGTCACCAAATTCCAAAATTTCTTTTACTTCATTATTTGTTTCATTATCTAAAGTATCAGTTATTTCAGTTTGATCATCTAAAGAATTATTTTTATTAGTACATCCTTTTAAAACACCAACTGTAAGACCTAGAGCTGCAAGTATTGCAACTATTGAAATAGTTGTCTTTTTACTCGGTTTCTTTATATTAAAACCTTTCTTTTTCTCTTCTTCTACTTCGTTATTAGGTTCGTTTTTATCATTAGTTTTAACTAAAGCATATTTCTTTTCTAAATAACTAGCAAATTCCTCTTCTTTAATAATTGCTTCTTGTAAGTCTTTATTTATAAGATATTTAACACCTTCATCACTTGAATTATTTATAAGACTTGATAATTTATTAACTTCTTTATCATAGTTTTTGTATTTATCAATATCATTAGTTAATTCACTAACTTTAGTACTTAAATAACTTAAATCATCTTTTATTTCTTTAATTCTAGAAATATCTTCTTTAGTTAAGTCGTTATCAATACTTGTTATTGAAGAATATTCTTCTCTTAAAGATAAAGCCCTTTCTTGAAACTCATTTAACAAACTTTCTAATTTTTCCATTAATTCACTATTCATATTAAATACCCCCTTTGTGAATTTCAGTTATTTATTATACAGCATATTCTTTTTTTAGTCAATTAAATAACTAAAAAATCTTCCAATAAGGAAGAAGTTTAATATTATCTGTATCTACCATATCCCCATTGATAGATAAATTATACCATATAAAGTACAAAATGTCAACACTTTTGTACAAAATAAACAACGTATTTTATTATTAAATTTATAAGGCTAAGATAATTTAATTAAATTATTAGCTAGTCTTAGATACAAGTAATTATTCTAAAAGTCTATTTATATTAACTATATTTATATTTTTACCTTTTATAAATTTTATTAATGCACTTATTTCTTCTAAAGTATTATTATTTTCATAAAAAACATAAAACTCCCCTTTTTCCAAATTAGCCTTTGTATTATATAAAATATTATCTTTATATATATTATTAGTTTTTAAAACATAAAAATTATTTTTAAAACAATTATCTAAAGTACTATTACTATTGATACTTATACAGTAGTTATTTTTTAAATTTAAAGTACTCTTAAACTCTTTTAAATCTTTATTACTTTCACCACTATATAAAACATAATGTCCGTTTTTAACATAACTTATGTATTCATTTATATTATTTAAATTATTGACTATTAAATTTACTTTAACATTATTTTTATCAAAGATATTTACTATATCTTTAACTAAACTGTTATCATTTATTTTAATAAAAATACTAATCATATTCTTACTTTCATTACCTTTAATAATATAATTGTCTTTAATACTACTTAAATTTATTTTACAGTCAACTTCTTTATATACTACATCTAATTCATCAAACTTTTTTCCTTGCATATTAGAGTATGTTAAGGTGTAGTCTACTTCTTTTCCATTTTTACCTAATACTACACCTTCATTAGTAACATATCCTTCTTTACATAAAGTATTATTATTGCTTGCAAACTCTTTTATTTCTATCATTAAAGGGTCTTTATTATTCATTAAATCAGTAACTTTATTGGTATAGAAAAAACCAAATCCAGTAAATATTATAAGTCCAATATATTCAAAATATTTTTTCAAAATAAAACCACCTACTTAATAGTACGTGACTTTATTGTTATTTATTACTTTATTAAATCCTTTCCACCCATATAAGGCCTTAAAACTTCTGGAATATTTATACTTCCATCTTCATTATAATTATTTTCTATAACTGCAATAAGTCCTCTTGGAGATGCTATAACTGTATTATTTAATGTTGTTACAAACTTAGTACCACTTTCTCCTTTACTTCTAATACCTAAACGTCTTGCTTGAGCATCACCTAAAATACTACAGCTTCCAACTTCATAGTATTTCTTTTGTCTAGGACTCCATGCTTCAACATCACAACTTTTTTCTTTTAAGTCAGCAAGGTCTCCACTACAGCATTCTAGTGTTCTAACAGGTACCCCCATACTTCTAAAGAATTCTACAGTATAACTCCACATTTTATTATACCACTCCATACCATGTTCTTTATCAGTTAATACTATCATTTCTTGTTTTTCAAACTGATGTACTCTGTAGATTCCTCTTTCTTCTATACCATGAGCACCTACTTCTTTTCTAAAACATGGACTATAAGAAGTTAAAGTTATAGGTAAATCACTTTCTTTAACTATTTGGTCTTTAAATTTACCTATCATAGAGTGTTCACTAGTACCAATTAGATATAAATCTTCATTCTCGATTTTATACATCATTGCATCCATTTCTTCAAATGACATAACTCCATTAACTACATCACTTCTAATCATAAATGGTGGCACACAGAAAGTAAACCCTTTATTAATCATAAAATCCCTTGCATAACTTATTACTGCTTCATGAAGTCTTGCAATATCTCCCATTAAATAATAAAACCCATTTCCACTAGTACGACCTGCACTATCTTTATCAAGTCCATTTAAATTTTCTAATATATCTGCATGATATGGAATTTCATAAGAAGGAATTACGGGTTCTCCAAAACGTTCGATTTCTACATTTTCAGAGTCATCTTTTCCAATTGGTACACTTTTATCAATTATATTAGGTATTTTATACATAAGACTTTTAATTTTTGGTTCTAAACTAGTTTCTAATTCCTCAAGACTTTTAATTTTAGTATTCATTATACTTACTTGTTCTTTTATTTCTAAAGCCTCATCTTTTTTTCCTTCTCTCATAAGTAATCCAATTTTATCACTTAAGTTATTTTTTTCTCCTCTTAATGTGTCCGCTTCTTTTTTAGCATTTCTAAACTCTATATCTAAGTTATATACTTCGTCTACTATTGGTAATTTTTCATCTTTAAACTTCTTTTTAATATTTTCTTTTACTAATTCTTTATTTTCTCTAATTAATTTAATATCTATCATTTTTTTAATATCCTTTCAAATCTATATTTTTGTTTTGTAGTGTTATCAATTCTACTACTTATGTCTTCATTACTTAGAAACATTTCTATGGGTCTAGCCCATATATCGCCATCATGAGTATATACTACTAACTCGCTTAAGTCTTCAGTATGTTTACATATACATATTACTTCTATAACATTTCCTTTAAAATGTCTCCAAATACTTCCCACTTCAATGTTTTCTTCTCTCATTATTCACTCTCCTTTAAAAATAAAAATTCCATGACTTAAGGACTATATAAGCGGTGCCACCTTAATTCATAGAATTATTCTATACTCTTTTATTATAACGGAATTACCCGATTTAACCTAGAAGATTTGATTTCATTATATATTAACTATTAGTTTTCACCAAGCACTAATTCTCTATAAAATTAATATGTAACTACTAATTACTTCATCACAAGTTAACAACTAAATTATACCATATAACTTTTTATTTTAAAATACTATTTTTGCAAAAATATACTAATTATCATTAGATATGCTACACTAGCCTTATATTTTATAAAAAATTTACTATCTCTTATACTAACTAATAAATCAGCAATACTAACTAACCAAGCCTCTTTACTTTTTGGTTTACTAAATTTAATACTTGCTTTTTCTTTTCTATTAATAAATGGAAATATCTTTTTAATTATGACATGATGAAACATATGAGTTTCTATACATCTTTGTACTTCTATACTTACATTAAAATATTTTTTTGCATTCATACTTGCAGTGTATGGATGATTTAGGTAACTATTTTCTTCTTTGTCTGTTCTTCCACCATAAAATAAATCATGTAAAAGTGCTCCAGTGGTAGTAACTTCTACGTTAGCATTAAATATTTTAGCAAGTACAAAAGCACATTTACTTACATTTATTAAGTGGTCATATTTAGTTAGTCCATGATGCATATCATTTTTAGTAATTATAAAATCTTTATCATTAATTATATTTTCAGTTATTTTATTATATTCATCTATATATTTTCTTTTCATATTTATCTTTCTTCCAATGAACTAATTATATAACTTTTTATTCATTTTGTAAAGTTACTCTAGTTCAGTATTATTATATTCATTTATTTTATTTTCTAGATATGAAAAGTAATTTGTTTTAATTGCACTGGTACTTAAACTTAACTTCATATTAATTTTTTCATTAATTTCTTGTATTTCTTCTACTGTATATTCTTCATCTGTATAATACTTTATAGTACTATTACTAGCATTATAATAGGCTATTTCATTTTTCCAAGAGCCATCTGCAAAAACTACTCTAGAGTTATATGTATCACTAAGTATGTCAGTTCCCATATAAAGTCTAGGGTCATATTTTATTCCCATTAAGTTTGCTAAGGTTGGAATTATGTTGATGTATGAGGTGTATTCAGTATATTCAGTACTTTCTAGTTCTGGGTTATATATTACGAAAGGAGTTCTTTCACTTTCATAGTCTTCTAAATCATGATTAATAAATTCACTTAAATAAGAGTCTTTTAGTCCATAAGGATAATGGTCAGCTGTTAAAACAATAACTGTATCATCAAGTATTCCTTTTTCTTTTAAACTATTAATCATTATTCCAAGAGCATTATCTAAAACTTTTAGTTTGCTAAAATATCTGCTTACTGGAGCACTATAACCTTTAGACATAAATTCTTCTTTATGTAAGTCACCATATTCACTTTTAGTAATATATGGTTGATGAGTAGTAACAGTTGTTAAAAATGCCATAAATGGTGTATTATAGTCTGTATTTAATAAATTATCAAATACATTTGTAAAGAATACTTCATCACTTGGCCATTCTCCATATATTCCTTTAATAGACATATTTAAATCATCTATATCTAAGTATTTTTCACTATACATATTAGAATGAATTGTATTTCTATAGTAATACCACTCAGTATAGTCATGAAAACTTCTTGTAGTGTATCCCGCATTATTGAATAGTCCAAATATACTTTCAAAATATGTATTATCTTTATAAGTGTTTGAAGTGCATGTATTATATATTGAATATAAACCAGTCATTAAACTAAACTCATTATTACCAGTAGCACATGAATTTCTTGGACTATAATTATTTGTCCAGTGCCATCCCTCACTATAAAGTTTATAAAAGTTAGGAAAGTATTCTTCATTTATAATTCCTTCATTTACACTTTCCATAAGAATAACTACTACATTTTTACCTTTAAATTTTCCTGTATATGAGTTATAGTCAGTTACTTCATTATTCGCAAAATATGAGTTTAATAAGTTATACTCTCCTTCATCTTTAGTAGAAAGTTCACTAAGTACAGGACTTACTTCTCTTTTACTATTTTCTTCTACAGTGTTATCATTAAAAATACTTATATCTATAGTTTCATCGTTTGGAAATAAAAATGTTTTTAGATCTATTATACCAAATACAACTGGACCAAATTCGTGAACAGCAATTGTTGGTACTGAAGGATTTTTAAATAAAGAAATATTGCTTTTAGTTTGGTACTTATTTTGCATAAAATCAAATTTAAGAGTACAATAATAAGTTAAGGAAAATATTAAAGTGATAGGTATTAATAATAAATATTTTTTATTTAGATTAATTCTGTTATAAGTTTTATTTTTTAGGTGTATGTAATACAAAATACTTAGTATAAATGGTATGTATATTAAGTGATAAGTCCATTTAAAAGTAGTTAAATAGTCTATTATATAGTTAGTTACTGCTCCAAATTGACTACTTGTGTTAAATGAAATATATACACCCAAAAAATTAATAAAACCTAATTGTAACCAAGTATATAATGAATAGATAAATATAAATGTAAGATTAATAGTATTTCTTATACATTTTTTCTTAAATAAACTACTTATAAAGGTAACTAATAAACTTATTAATGCTACACTCAAAAGTATTCTTAAACTAGACCAAGTAAATAGATTAAAATTATTAAGTAATTTAAACATCATTTCAATTACAAATAATATTAATGTCATAAATATTAAATTGTTAATAAACTTATCTTCTAAAAACTTTTTCATATCATACTCCCACGAGTAAATATATTATCACATTTCACAATTGAGTTCTAGTGATTTTAATTAATTTTCGCAATTAATGTAAAGTATAAAAATTAAAAAACCTCTTTTATGAGGTTTAATTAATCACTAGTACTTAGTTCAAACATAGCATCTCTTAGTTCCATAGCACGCTCGAAATCTAACTCACTTGCTGCTTTCTTCATTTCAATTTCTAAGTTTCTTATCATAGTTTGTTTATCTTTAGGACTAAGTTTAGTCTTTTTATTTTCTTTAGAAGTTTCAAAGTTACTGATGTTATCTCTTATTTCTTTAATTATAGTCTTAGGTACAATACCATGTTCTTTATTGTAAGCTTCTTGTACGCTTCTTCTTCTTTTAGTTTCACTAATTGCTTCATTCATAGCATCACTATTTTTATCAGCATACATTATAACAAGTCCATTTGCATTTCTTGCACATCTTC